>Ga0255310_10000238_pt1 | contig 11857 bp, 8 predicted proteins | sample EtOH1_T0_E1_meta_FD_201359 | JGI IMG/M metagenome (GOLD analysis project Ga0255310, IMG submission 201359) | Sandy soil microbial communities from University of British Columbia, Vancouver, Canada - EtOH1_T0_E1 | ecosystem: Engineered > Artificial ecosystem > Sand microcosm > Unclassified ...
TCACTGGCTGAATAAGGAATACCTTCGCTCAAGGACGCATCAAAGAGCCGCAAAGCTCGCCGAGATTCCGTTGGCGAGCTTTGCGGCTCTTTGCGTCTTTGCGCGGAGTATTGCACCCATAGCGGAGTATTGCACCCATAATTGTCCATGCTCCTCTCGTTGACGCTAAGTACTCTCGATGATACCCTTCGCACCGTGGCTGCCGAGAACGAATCCGAACAACACAATGCCGCGCGAAAGTTTCAGGGTCCTGGTGGAACTCCGGGCGGAGTCGGCATGTTCATTTTCGGCCTCGCGCTGGCGATCGCGGGCGGCTACTTGATAATGAACCAGGTGCAAGTCACGAGCGGCTACTGGCATTGGTGGGGTCCCAACACGTTTGGGCTCACGCTCTTTCCGCTGGCGATAGGCATCGGGCTTCTGTTTTTCAACGGCAGGTCAATAGCCGGTTGGGTTCTTGCCGGCGGCGGAGCGGTGATCATCTTCGTGGGCATACTCGCAAATCTGCAGATCTTCTTCACGCCGACCAGTCTGTTTAACGTTATCCTGATGCTCGTGATGTTTGCTGCGGGGCTCGGGTTGATGGCCCGCGCTGTTAAGAGCTTCTGAAACGATGCGAACCCATCAACCGCCTGATCGACTCTTCCTTACAAGTTCCCGCCTGATCATTCGTCTCTCACTGATCGGCATTCTTGTGAGCTTCCCTGGGAGCGCAGGCATCCCTGCCTGCCTCTTCTCAGTTAACGCGTCGCAGCAGGCAAGGATGCCTGCGCTCCCAGGGAACCTTGAAAAGAAGATCGACGAACTGGTTCGCGCGAGCGGCGCTGAAACCGTAGCCGTCGCTTACTACGATCCAGCTACCGGCAAAGAGTTCCTGGTCAACCCGGACGTCAGCTTTCACGCGGCGAGCACGATGAAGGTGCCGGTGATGATGGAGATCTTCCGCCAGGCGGCGGCCGGCAAGCTCTCACTCGATCAGCGCATCCCGGTCAAGAACGATTTCGCGAGCATCGTCGACGGCAGTCCCTATTCGTTAACGCCCGACAGCGATTCCGATCAGTCGCTTTACGCGAAGACCGGACAGACTGAACCGATTCGCGAGCTCATGCGATTGATGATCACCATGAGCAGCAATCTCGCGACGAACATACTGATCGAGCGCGTCACGCCCGAGCGCGTGATGGATTTGATGCACGCGATTGGCGCGGGACACATTCGGGTGCTGCGAGGCGTCGAAGACGGCAAAGCGTTCCAGCAAGGCTCGAACAACACGACTACGGCTCGCGATCTGATGATCATCCTGCGCCGTATCGCTGAGCGGCGGGCGGTCTCGGCGAGAGCTTCGGATCAGATGATCAAGATCATGCTCGATCAGAAGTTCAACGAAGGCATCCCCGCAGGCTTACCGCGAGACGCCCGAGTCTCGCACAAGACAGGATCGATCACAAAGATTAACCACGACGCTGCGATTGTGTACCCTCGAGGCCGAAAGCCTTACGTGCTTGTCGTGCTGACGCGTGGGATTGAGGATGAGAAGCTCGCGCACAAGTTGATCGCGGATATTTCGCGAGTTGTATACGAATCAGCGGGTCCCTCGAAAGAAGCTCACTGACAGACATCCTGGTTATCCGCGGAACCCTCGTATGATTTCATGTTCGCCGTCCGAGATCGTGGAGTGCTCTCCCCTGATGTGGTAAGGTTTCTGGCGTGGCCAAGTACGAGAGGACGCTGCTTCAGATTTTGCGAGGCACATCGGATGCGAACATCTCATTCGAAGATTTGTGTGGGCTGCTTCGGCACTTGGGTTTTGATGAACGGATTCGAGGCAGCCATAACATCTTTACGAAAGACGGTGTTGCAGACATTCTCAATCTTCAGCCTCGAGGAGCGAAAGCCAAACCATATCAGGTAAGGCAAGTCCGTCGAGTGATTGCTCGCCACAAAATGGCAGGTGAGAGTGATGAACAATAACTACAAGTACGAAATAATCATTTATTGGAGCGACGAGGACGAAGCGTTCATCGCCGAAGTACCTGAGTTGCCGGGCTGCGCGGCAGATGGATCGACCTATACAGAGGCTCTAGCCAATGTGGATGTGATCATTCAGGAGTGGATTGAAACGGCGAGAGAATTGGGTCGTCCGATACCAGAGGCGAGAGGCCGCTTAGTGTACGCGTGACCTCTGCGCAAACGTTCTGCTTCCGCCTCCCGGCGGCGAACTCTGGCGTGCAGCGGAGCGAGCGAAACCAACTCGAATGGGATGTGGATGCCAGTGTCAATAGGTTAGGCGTAATCAACCGCAGCAGGCGTTCTATGATCAGTAATAGTTCGCGACAGATCATCGAGAATCCGATGCCCTGCGAAGAGAACACATGGCCAGGATGGATTGTTGATTCAATCCCCAGGTTCTGAAAGCTTCTCCCACCGTGCCTTGAGGTCTTCAAGAATATCCTTGAACCGCTGGTCGTCCCGTACCGCTTCCCAGTTCGGGCTCCCCGCGATCCACGGATAGTTCTCATTACCCATCGAGATCGATAGTTCCAGCCATTCAATCGCTTCATTATTCATTCCGGGGAATGCAGTAGAGACCAGGTTTCCCTCGCCCTCTCGCGTTACTATTGCGCATCCATCGATTTCGATGCTAAGTCATCTTGACAACATTTCAGATCAGAGCCATGCTGGCGCCAACCGCTGAATTGGCAGCCGGAGTAGAACATTCGAGGAGATGATCGCCGTGAAGACGAACAACACCAACGTGAGGGCATTGCCACTATTCGTAATGGTCGCTATGAGCCTTACTCTGCTAGCTAGCATACCGGCGCAGAGTCATCGCGTTTCCACGCAATCCAAGCAACGAAGCGTCGACAGGGACAATGAAGAAAAGCTGCGGATGCCTATCGCAAGTTATGATCGTCCGCAACCAAGCGACCGAGCAATCAAGAGTGCTAGATACAACGGCCCAGGCAGCCAAGTCATAGATGAGAGAGTTCAGGCTTTGCCTTTGATCAGTCACTGGTGGTGGGGCCTGTCTCCTTTTCCAACCGATGAGAGCAGTGCGGTTGTAGTCGGTGAAGTGGTTGAGGCGTTTGCATATCTGTCGGGCGATAAGACAAACGTCTACTCGGAATTCACAATTCGCATCGAGGATGTATTGAAGTCATCTGGCGCACCTGGCTTTGTTCCTGGTGCGTCGTTGATTGCCCAACGCTCTGGCGGAGGTGTGCAATTCGCCTCCGGGCGCATCCACTATTACAGAATCAACGGTCAGAATACGCCCCGCACTGGGCGCCGTTACCTTCTCTTTCTTAGGCTGAATGACCCACCCGAGGACTTTTCCATTGTGACCGGATATGAGCTTCAGAATGGTCGCGTTTCCCCCCTTGATAATGTCGAGATCTTTAAGGCTTATGACCAGCAGCCTGAAACGGAGTTATTGAATCTTGTGCGAGACGCCATCAGTCGCGAGTCGGCAAAGCCAATAAAGAAGGGAGGCCAAAACCAATGAAAAGATTTGGCCGGCCATCCTTCGGGCTGTTCTGTATTTGCGCCTGTTTTGCATTGACTCTTCTTTATTTTCTTGCCCCAATGGATCATCTTGATGCGCAGGTGGGATGCAGTAGTCCCCCGCTAATGCCTAATTCACAGATGAATTCCTGGCCACAGGGTTCTTCGGTAGTAGTCAATATTTCGCCGAGCTTCTCAGAAGCAGAGAGGAGCGCGATTCAAGCTGGCTTCGTAAACTGGCAAAATGTGAACGGGCCGGATGGCAACAGTTCCGGCGTTACCTTTACTTTCACGTCCAACTCAAATCCGGTATCAGGTCCGAACACTCATCAGGTCAATCAACAAGCGCCCTCACTGGGCGGACAGGCGGAGACGGGTGGAACTCCTACTCCCAACGGCGCAAATCGGTCCAACGCCTTCACAAACATCAGCCCGCAAGTTACGAACTCAACTGCATTGACTCAAGTAGTGGCGCACGAAGTTGGACACACCTTCGGCCTGGGTGACTGTCCTTCGTGCGCAGCTGGGACATCCGTAATGACACTTCCGCCGTGTCCACCTTGCAACTTCAACGATACGACTTGGGGACGTTCCGGGCCGGCTGGCTGTGATACTCAGAGAGCGCAACAGGGCGGTGGATATCAAGGCAACGGTGATTGTCTCGTAGATAACGACGGCGATGGCTGGCCTTACTGCGTGGACTGTGAGGATAATAATCCGCAACTCACCAACAACTGTGATCCAGGAGAGTACGAGGCGTGCAGCGGACAAGAATGCATCTACAGCCCAATTCTCATTGACACGTTAGGGAACGGATTCGACTTAACTGATGCGATGTCGGGGGTCGACTTCGATCTCCGGCCGGACGGTGTTCCGGAGCGCCTTGCGTGGAGCGCTCCTGGTACTGACGACGCATGGCTCGTGCTTGACAGAAACGCCAACGCACTGATTGACAACGGCTCTGAGATGTTCGGCAACTTTACTGCTCAGCCGCCTTCTTCTTCTCCCAACGGGTTCGCCGCGCTCGCTGAATTTGACAAACCACAGAGAGGTGGCAACAACAACCGGGCGATCGAGAACGGCGATGTGATTTATGCATTGCTCCGATTGTGGTTGGACACCAACCACAATGGCATTTCGGAGCCTTCTGAACTGCATACGTTGTCTTCCTTGGGCGTCGTCTCAGTTGATCTCGACTACAAGGAAAAGAGGCGGCGTGATGAACACGGGAATCAGTTCCGGTATAGAGCTAAGGTTCGAAATGAGCACGGCATGCACATTGGAAGATGGGCGTGGGATGTCTTCTTGACCTCCGCAAGGTAGCTCGATAGCGCGGTTAAGTCTAAGACAGGTTGGTCATGTTGAGGATCTGTGAGCCTACGATTCTCTTTTGATTCATTCCCCAGGTTCTGAAAGCTTCTCCCACCGTGCCTTGAGGTCTTCAAGAATATCCTTGAACCGCTGGTCGTCCCGTACCGCTTCCCAGTTCGGGCTACCTGCTATCCACGGATAATTCTCATTACCCATCGAGATCGATAGTTCCAGCCATTCAATCGCTTCCTCTTTCAGGCCGGCCAGCGCGTAAGCCGTTGCCAGCCGATAAGCGACGTCTTGATCCGCGCGCGCGATCTCCAACACCCGGTCATCGATCATTGCGAACGCCCGATCGCGTTCGCCGCGCGCGAGGTAGCAGTAAGCGAGAAATATCTTCTGCGAGTGCAACTCGGGATTCTTGGCCAGGATGTCTTCCATAACCATCGTGGCCTTTTCGATCTGCCCGCGATAGTAGTCAATCACCGCCGCGTAAGTCCGGAGCAGCGGATGATTCGGCTCGAACGCCAGGCCCTTCGCAAGCTCGGCTTCAGCCTTCTCATAGTCGCGCTGATAGATGAATATCCGCGCGCGGTTTGAGCTTGCGTACACAATGTCGGTCGGCGAAATCTTCAGCAACCGGTCCCACGCCGCCAGCGCCCGCTCATACTGGCCCGATACCCGATAAACATAAGCCGCAACCGAGTGGACCGAAGGCTCATTGGGCGCGCGGCGCACAAGCCGGCGAATCTGTTGACGCGCTTCCTCCGATCGTCCCGCGATCAAGTCGATGTAAATCCTCCTGACGCGCGGCTCGATCAGGTTCTTGTCCAGCTCGATCGCACGGTCGAAGCACTCTTTCGCCTTGTGGTAATGCTCCAAGCCGCCCATGCCTTTCAGCACGTAGTTGACTTCGCACACGCCGAGCCCGCTGTGCGCCAGCGCGAAGTTAGGATCTCGCTCGAGCGCTTCGTTGAACAGATCGATCGCAGACTCGAGGTCGGCAACGTCGAGCGTCTGAGTGACGAATTTGTAAAGCGAGGTGCGCGCTTTGAGATAGCATTCATAAGCTTCGGCACTTTCGGTCGGTGTCTTGACCAGCCGTTCCTGCTCCTTTGTGCTTGTCTTTACGCGGAGCCCCTCGACGATCTGGCGCGAGATGGTGTCCTGGACGGTGATGATGTCTTTCGACTCGACGTCGATCTTCTCGCTCCACACGATCTCGCCCGACGCTGTGTCGATTAACTGCGGAGTCAGCCTGAAGCGATCTCCGGCTTTTAAGTATCCGCCGATCAACACCGCGTCCACGGCCAACTGTACTCCGACCGCGCGCGGGTCCACGTCCTTGTTTTGATACTGAGCGACATAAGACGAGGGACGCACGACCAGATCGTGAAGCTGGGCGAGTTCGGTGATCACGCTGTCGGCGAGGCTGAATCCATAGAAGTCGTTCTCAGGGGCCCCGGACAGATTCTTGAACGGAAGTATGGCGATCGCTTTTTTGTCGCGCGACTGCCACATCGACGGCGTGACGTCGGGAGTCGCCGATGACCCGGCGGAACTTGATTCTTCCCTGGGAAGCGCGCCGGTGAAAGTACGTTGCGCCCACGACGAGATACTCTTTAGAAGCCCGCCTGACTTTTGCGTCTGCTTCGACGCGCGCAGCGAAGCCGATTTGTCCGCGGGAACGACTCCGGTCTGAGCGTAGTGACTGCGAACCAGACCGCGCAGGTCTTCGAGCAGAACTTCGGTGGATTGATAGCGCGCAGCGGGATTCTTCGCGAGCGCCTTCGAAACGATCTGCTGAAGACGCTGCGGCGCGCCGTCAAGCGGCGGCGGATCGTCGTGCATCACGCCGTGCATCACGTCAACCGAGGTCTTGCCTTTGAACGGCAGACGGCCGGCGATCATCTCGTACATCACGACGCCAAGCGAGAATATGTCTGACCGCGTGTCCGCGCGTTCACCACGCGCTTGCTCGGGTGACATGTAGCTCGCGGTGCCGAACGGCGTGCCGAGTGCGGTCAACTCAGCGGTCTGATGGCCGCCCGAGGTGCCGGTCGATGGCGCGATGACCTTCGCCAAACCGAAGTCGAGGATTTTCAGTTGGTTGCGCTCATTGAGCATGATGTTCGAAGACTTGATGTCGCGATGAATGACGTTGCGGCGATGGGCTTCGGCGAGCGCGTCGGCGATTTCGAGCGAGAATTCGAGTGATTGATCGAGCGGGAGCGGCCGCCCGCCGATGAACTTCTTGAGCGTCTTGCCGTCGATGTACTGCATCACGAAGAAGAGCACGTCTTCGGCTTCGTTCACTTCGTAGACCGTGCAGATGTTTGGGTGATCGATGGCGGACGCGGCGCGGGCCTCGCGCAGGAATCGGGCGCGAGCCTTTTCGTCGCCTACCAGGTCGGCTGAAAGCGCTTTGATGGCGACGGTGCGGTGAAGCTTTGTGTCTTCGGCTTTGTAGACCACACCCATACCGCCTTTTCCAATCTCTTTCAATATGCGGTAGTGGAGTATGGTTTTTCCAACCATCGACTTGAACCTGAGAACGCGACCTCAACGCTTGCGACGATTATACACTCGCGAGGACGAGCGGCAAGCAAGGATGGCTGGCGTTGTTTGCGTTCTTTGCGGTCCTTTGCGCCTTTGCGCGGAGGATTCTTATCGCAAAGACGCAAAGGACCGCAAAGTACGCAAAGAGCACCCTCTCAACCTGTACGGTCGCAAGTGTTCGCGCCGAGCCCGCGATTTGCCGGTCCAATCGCCATTGTGATATAGCGTTGTCGTGCGAACACGTTCGCGAGACCGTTGATGAACAACGATGGCGGGTTCTATCCGGGTCTGAAACCACTAAAGGATTTTGTAATGAATTCTCATCTGCCTTTCGAGCCGCTAGCGCGCGCCATTCGATACACCGGTCTAATGCTGGGCATCGTGTCCCTTTCATTGCTCCCCGCAGCAAGGACGGAGACGAGCGACGCCTCGGACACGCCGCCTACTGTCGCAATGGTTGTCCAGACCGGCGCCGCGATGAACAACTGGCCTCACTGGCGCGGCCCGTCTGTCCAGGGGATCGTTGAAGGTAAAGGCTACACAGACACGTGGTCTGAAACGGAGAACGTTCTCTGGAAAGTCCCGGTACCCGGGCGCGGCCACTCGTCACCCATAGTCTGGGGAGATCGCATCTTTCTGACGACGGCCGCTGCGGATGGCTCGCGTCGTTCGATCGTTTCTTATCGGCGCTCCGACGGAAAGCTGCTCTGGGATTTCGCCGTGCCGCCGTCGCCGGCTGAAAAGCTTTATCAGAAGAACAGCTACGCCTCCTCATCCGCAACGACTGACGGAGAGTTGGTCTACGCCTACTTCGGTAATTCCGGGGTTGTTGCCGTCAACTTCAGCGGCAAGCTCGTGTGGCACGTCAGCCTCGGCGCAATTGATCTTTACCATGGACCGGGAGGCTCTCCCGTGCTCTACAGAGATCGGCTGATCCTCTTTCAGGACCAGATGAATTTTGGCCGGGATAGGGGAGCCGAACCACCGCCTGGATTCATTCTGGCTTTGGATAAGAAAACGGGACGCGAGCTATGGCGCAAGAACCGCAGCCCGCGGCCGGGCTGGGGATCGCCTATCGCCGTTCAGGTCGGCAATCACGTCGAGATCATAGTCAGCAGCGGCCGGTCGATCGATGCCTACGATCCCGACACCGGAGAAACTCTTTGGACGGTAAAGGGAAACATGCCGGAGACCATTCCTATGCCGGTCGTCGGCAACGGTCTCTTGTACTGCAGCTCCGGACGAGCCGGTCCGACATTTGCGATCCGTCCCGGTGGCAAGGGAGACGTGACCGCCTCTCATGTCGTCTGGACCAGTCCTAAGGGTTCACCGTTCGTGCCTTCGCCGCTTGTTCAAGGAGACTACCTGTACACCATCAACGACATGGCCAGCATCGCGTCATGTCACAACGCTCGCACCGGAGAGATTATCGGCCAGGTGCGTTTGGGCGAAGCGCGACGCGAGGGTTTTTCAGCCTCGCCCGTCGTTGTTGAAGGTAAGGTCTACTTCACGAACGACGATGGCGAAACGTTCGTGCTGAGCGCGGCGCCCGAGTTCAAGCTGCTCCACGTCAACAGGCTCGGCGCGCCTATGCTTGCGAGCCCCGCGCTTGTAGATGGCCGCTGGTACTTCCGCACCGCCGGTCACCTGGTCTGTGTCGGCAAGAAGTAGGAGCGAGGCCACAGTGTGTTGCCAGCGCACATTTACGGTGCTCTTCGGCGTCCTCTGCGGTTAAATTTTTTCCAAAGCGGGACTCCTAAACCGGAAAGGACGCCTCTAGGACGCAGGGGGACTGCTCAGAGCAACACGCATTCACCGCCAGTAAGTGAGTAATTGACGTGAACAAACCGACAGACTAGAATCACCGTGCGATCTGTAGCTGAGCCCCCAAAGCCGTACACCCATAAGTTCCTCAAATGTCTGCATCCAGAGAAAACAGGATAAGCCAGATTTTCGACGAGGTGGGACGGGGCTCGAACCTCGGTCACGCGCTAGGTTTGATTGCCGACCAACTGGCGGCCGACATCGGCGCGCCTACCTGCAAGATATGGGTCGTCAAACGCGGCGACATCTGTAATCGCTGCCCGCTTGCCGACTCGTGCTCGAACAAGCAGATGTGCATGCACCTGGTGGCCGCGAGCGGCGCAGTCGTAGAGCGCGAGTACCCGCGAATACCGCTCTCGATGTTGACGGCGCCGTTGATCACGCGCGGAGGGATTGCGGACTTCAGCGATTCGCAGGGTGTAGGTGACAAGCTGTTTGGCTTGCAACGCAGCAGCCCCAGTCAGAACTCGGACTCGTACGCGCTTTTTCCGCTGCGAGGCGTGTTGGGCACTGTCGGCTTGATTGGAGTGTTCAACCAGCGCCGGTTCCGGCAACGGGAACTTCGAATGATCGAGGACCTGGCCCTGGCAGCGGTCGCTGCGATTCGTGTTGCCGAACTTCAATCGCGATGCGTTGCGTTGAGCGCCAGGATCGATAAGGACGGAGGGCCCGCGGCACAGACGAATGAGCAGGGGCCGACGGCACGCGAGGGCGAGCTTGAAGATGCGGTCGCCCAGCTCACTCGGCAGGTCGCGCAGCTTCAGGTCGAGCGCGAGTCCGTGCTCAAGACGTCGACGCACTTTGAAAAAATGAGCCGCGAACTGCAATCGCGGGTCGATATGCTGGTCGACGCCCATCAGCAAAGCGGACAGGAAGCCTCCGCGATGGCTTATGAGGTTGAGGCCGAGCGACAACGGTTAGAGGCTGAGAACGCGCAACTCAAGACCCGTTTGGCGGCGCTCGAAGGGAGTCTCAGCGAGGTCAGCAAGGTCCGCGACAAACTGACCGACGAAATGACGGAGCGAAGCCAGCAGATCGAGCTGTTCAAGGCGCACCTGGCTGCGCTTCAGGAGCGCAACTCGGCGCTTGAAGTGACAAACGTCATGCTCCGTAGTGAAAGCGCTTCGGTCGCCGACGGCGTGAATGATCTCGAGCATTCGCTTCGCATGGCCGAAGATTCGCGGTCGCGATTGGAGCAAGCGAACCTCGCGCTGGAGGAAAGAGTCAACGGTCTTATCGAAGAACTCGGGGGGATGCGGATCGAAAGCGGCCGTGTCGCCGGCGAGAACGATCAGCTCGTTGCGGAAACCGAACGGCTGAACATCGAAATCGTCCGATTGCAGGGCGGCGGCACTCGCATCAGCGACGACAACGCGCGACTGCTCAGCCTGAACGCGGAGCTGGCCCAGACCCAGTCTCGCGCCGAAAATCGCGTGGCTGAGCTCGAGCGAGAGCACGCTGATCTGAACAAACAACTTGAAGAGGCTCGCGCGCTGGTTGCAGGACGGCTTGTTGAGCTCGAGCAGGAAAACGCCCTGCTCATCCAGACTCGCACGCAACTCGAGGGCGAGGCTGCGCGTCTGACATTGCGCACTCAGGAGCTTGAACGCGAGAACACAACGCTGATCGAGGAGCACGCTCAGCTTCAGGAAGTGGTCACGCAGTTTGAATCGCTGACTGCGCGGCTGGAAGACAGCGCGCTCAAGCTTCGCAGCCGTGCGGAGGCCAGCGAGGTCGCGCGGGCCGAGCTCGAACAGCGCAACCGCGTGATGGCTGAGCAGAACCGCCGGCTTACGCTTGAAGGCCAGACCAAGGCTCGATTCCTGGCTAACATGTCGCACGAGCTTCGGACGCCGATGAATGCAATCATCGGGTTCACGTCGCTGCTGTTGGACGATCGCTCGCTTCAGATGAGCGAGCGCCATCGGCGAAGCCTTGAACGTGTATCGCGCAACGCGCGCGATCTGCTCGAACTGATCAACAACGTCCTGGATCTGTCGAAGATCGAGGCCGGGCGGATGGATGTGTACGCCGAGCCGGCGGACGCGCGCGACTTGATCGAGCGGGCGATGGCCGTCGTCGAACCTCTCAAGGAAGCTCGCCCGATCAAGCTCAGCTTCAGTGCAGAAGACGGGCTGCCGGCGATGCGCACCGATCGAACGAAGCTTCAGCAGATTCTTATCAACTTGCTCTCGAACGCAATCAAGTTCACTCGCGAAGGCGAAGTCAAGATTACCGCCGAGCGCGCGGCGCACGAGTGCCTTCGCATTGCCGTCACCGACACCGGGATCGGCATCGCCGAATCCGACATCACAAGAATCTTTGAAGAGTTCCGGCAAATAGCGAGCACGGGGCGAGGGGCAAGGACCGGGACTGGTCTCGGTCTTTCGATCACGCGGCGATTGGTGGAGATGCTTGGCGGCGAGATAAGCGTTTCGAGTCGCGAGGGCGAGGGTTCGGTCTTCGCTGTGACCTTGCCGTTCGAGATCGAAGGCCGCGTGGCGCCCGCCGTCGGAGCTGAAAGTCCGCTGACCGACCCGGAACGCACCGCGCTGGTGATCGACACCGATCCGGCCTCGCTTTACCTGACCAAGAAGTATCTTACCGAGGCGGGCTATTCGGTGGCGGCTACCGACGATCCTGCGCGCGGAATTGAAAT
>Ga0255310_10000239_pt1 | contig 11844 bp, 6 predicted proteins | sample EtOH1_T0_E1_meta_FD_201359 | JGI IMG/M metagenome (GOLD analysis project Ga0255310, IMG submission 201359) | Sandy soil microbial communities from University of British Columbia, Vancouver, Canada - EtOH1_T0_E1 | ecosystem: Engineered > Artificial ecosystem > Sand microcosm > Unclassified ...
GTGACCGATCGCAACGCCGCGATCTATACCCGGGAGCTGGTCCGCCAGGAGGGCATCTGGGCCGGCAACTCGGCGGGCTCCGCGATCGCCGGGTTACTCCAGCTCAAGCAGCACTTCAAGCCGGGCGAGCTGGTGGTAGTGATCTTCCACGACCACGGGACCCGCTACCTCGGCAAGATGTTCAACCCCGAGTGGATGAAGCGGATGGGCTACGAGAGCGTGGCGGGCCCCACCGCACGCGACCTGGTCAAGAACAAGAAGGTGGCCGACATCGTGGGGGTGGAACGTACCGCGACCGTGCACCAGGCCATCCAGCGGATGATCGACAACGACTTCTCCCAGATTCCCATCACCCAGGCGGAGCGGATCGTGGGCTCGCTGCGCGAATCACACGCGTACGAGCGCATCGTGGCCGACCCCGCGGTGCGCACCGCCGAGGTGGGCAGCATCATGCAACAGGCGTTTCCGTTCGTGGACATCGAGACGCCGGTGGCGCTGCTGGCCCCGATGATCACCCCGCAGAACCCCGCTGTGCTGGTGCGCGACTTCCCAGCCGGGAAGACCTACGTGTTGACCGGGTACGACGTGCTCCGGGTCGTGGAATAACCCGGGCCGGGATGGCTGCTCCAATTCCCAGGCCGCGCCACTTACCCACAGCCGCGCGGTCCCACGACGAAAGGGTTCGATGACCAACTCGCTCGCCCGCCTTACCGCCGCCCTCGCGGACCGCTACCGGGTCGAGCGCGAGCTGGGCTCGGGCGGGATGGCCACCGTGTACCTGGCCGAGGATATCAAGCACGGACGGCGGGTGGCGCTCAAGGTGCTGCACCCCGAACTCGCGGCCGTGCTGGGTGCCGAGCGCTTCCTCTCCGAGATCAAAACCACGGCCCATCTCCAGCACCCCAACATCCTCCAGCTCTTCGATTCGGGGAGCGCCGACGGGCTGCTCTACTACGTCATGCCGTTCGTCGAGGGCGAAACGCTGCGCGGACGATTAACCCGCGAGAAGCAGCTCCCCTTCGAGGACGCCATCACCATCGCGCGCGGCGCCGCGGCGGCGCTCGACTACGCCCATCGCCATGGAGTGATTCACCGCGATATCAAGCCCGAAAACATTCTGCTGCAGGATGGCCAGCCGCTGGTGGCCGATTTCGGTATTGCGCTTGCCGTGAAAGCCGCCGGCGGTGTTCGCCTCACGCAGACCGGCCTCAGCCTCGGCACGCCGCAGTACATGAGTCCCGAGCAGGCCACCGGCGAGCGCGAACTGGACGTGCGTTCCGATGTGTACGCCCTGGGTGCGGTGACCTATGAGATGCTGGCGGGTGAGCCGCCGTTCAGCGGCAACACCACCCAGGCGATCATCGCCAAGTTGATGACGGAGGAGCCCCGGCGGCTCACGGTGCTGCGGAAGTCGGTGCCGCCCCTGGTAGAGGACGCGGTTCACCGCGCGCTGGAGAAGCTACCGGCGGACCGGTTCGCGAGCGCTGCGCAGTTTGCGGAAATGCTGGCGCGCGGAGGCACCGACGCAACCTCCCGCGCCACCCGCAGCAGTCTGGCCGCCAACGCGGCCGCCCGGCCACGCCATGCCGGGCCGCGGACCCTTGGACTTGCGGTGGTGCTGTGCGCCCTCGGGGCAGTGATCGGCGTACTGCTCGGTCGCGGCGTGTTCTCGAAGCCCGCGCCGCGGTCGGCGCCCTCCCGACTGGCCATCGTGACTGCCGGAGAGGGTACGGGTGTGGCTGGACTGGCCCGGATGCTGGCCATCTCTCCCGACGGGGAGACCATCGCCTACCTCGGCACCGGAACGCTCGGCGCGCAGGTGAAGCTCCGTCGCCTCGATGCCGAATCCGCGACGCCCGTCGCAGGCGCCGAGCTGGCCCTGGACATTCACTTTTCTCCTGACGGTCGCTACCTGTACGTCACCAACGCGGTGAGCTCGGTCATGGAGCGCGTCCCGATCGGAGGCGGTGCGCGTACTCCCGTTACCGGCACCCTCGGCTCGGCCTTCCTGGCGTGGCAGGCCGACGGGACCATGTGGAGCAACGCCGGCTTCCTGGGCGGGCTATCCCGAATCTCACCGAACGGCGGCGTGCCGGAAGAGAAGTTCCCGGCGGACTCCGCCGGGCGCTGGCTGGCGATCCAGCAGATGCTGCCAGGCGATCGTGAAGCGCTGGTGGTTCGCAATCCGAGATCGGGAAACGCAGGCGAAGCCATGACCCTGGAGCTCGCGACCGGAAAGCTGACGCCGGTGCTCGATCTCCCGGTTGCCGAAGTGCGCTATACCTCGGGCTATCTGATCTACGCCCTGCCGGACAACTCGCTGCACGCGGTGGCGTTCGACCCGCGCAGCCGTCGCACCAGCGGCGAGCCGCTGCAGCTGGGGGATGACGTATCGCTCACCGGCACCGGCATCGCGCAGATCGCCGTGGCGGCCAGCGGTACCGTGGCCTACATCCCCGTGCAACCCCGCACCCTCGTGTTGGTAGACCGGAACGGCCTGGCGCGGCCGCTCAGCGACGCACGCTGGAACTTTCACAGCCCGAGGTTTTCGCCCGACGGCCGCAAGATCCTGGTGGATTTTCCCAGCCAGGACGGCCGGGACGTGTGGCTCCTCGATCGGGACCAGACGACCTTGACCCGGATCACCTTCGACAAGGACGGACACGACCCGGTGTGGACGCCCGACGGCAAGGCCATCCTGTATACCTCGACCAAGAGCGGCGCCGTCGGCGACTACCGTACCCGCCCGGGGGGCGGCGGAGCCAGCGACTCGGTCTTCGCCTCGAACAAGCTCAGTTACACCGGAGTGTACCTGCCCGATGGCCGCACCGTGGTCGCCGCCGCGGTCGATTTTCGTCCCGGGAGCGGCGGTGACATCGTCTACGTTCGGCCCGGCGCTCCGCAGCCGCTCGAGCCGATCCTGGCGTCCCAATTCAGCGAAGGCTGGCCCGCGGTGTCGGCCGATGGCAAATGGCTGGCCTTTGCCTCGGATCAGTCGGGACGCCTCGAGGTCTACGTGCGCTCGCTCTCGGGAGACGGTGATCAGGTTCAGGTCTCGCTGGATGGCGGAACCGAGCCGATGTGGTCGCGGAACGGACGCGAGCTCTTCTATCGGCGGCCCCGGGCCGGGCAGGTCGACCTGGTCGTGGCCGGGGTACAAACGAGTCCGCTCTTTCGCGTCATCGACCGCAAGACGCTCTTCCAGGCGACCGAGTTCGACGCCGCCCAACCACACAGCAACTACGACGTCTCGCCGGACGGCAAGGAGTTCGTTATGGTGCGGCGGAATCCCTCTTCGCACATCGTCATCATCCAGAATCTGCCCGAGCTGATGCGCCGGAGTCAGCGCCAGGGGAGCCGGTAACCCGCGGCCTGCAGCGGTACCGCCTGCGCCCGGTGCGCCGCCACCAGCGTCCTGTTCCGGAAGAGCAGCACCAGCAGCATCCCTCCCACGAAGCCGCCGATGTGGGCGAGGAACGCCACGCCACCCGATTCCTGGCCTTGCGCCAGGGCTCCGCTGAACACCTGGATCAGCAGCCAGTACACCAGCATCAGGTACGCCGGCACGGCGATCCTGGTCACGTAGAAGCCGAGGAAGACCAGCAGGTGCACCCGCACCCGGGGATAGAGAATGATGTAGCCCCCCATGACCCCGCTGATCGCGCCGGAGGCACCGACCATCGGAATCGGGCTATCGGGATTCGCGAAACTCTGCGCCGCCGCGGCCAGTGTCCCGCACAGCAGGTAGAAGACGAGGAAGCGGAAGCGGCCGGTGGAATCCTCCACGTTGTTTCCGAAGATCCAGAGAAACCACATGTTGCCGATCAGGTGCAGCCAGCCGCCATGCATGAACATGGAGGTGAGCACCGTCGCCCAGGCGGGGAGATCCCCGATCCGGCAGTACGCGTCGGGACCGAGCCGCACCGCGGTTCCCGGGGAAATCGCGCCCAGCAGGTGACCCGGCACCAGGCCGAGCCGACAGACCGATTGCTCCAGCGCCGGGGACTGACCCATCCCCTGCAACAGCAGCCAGGCAGCGACGTTCGCCGCGATGAGGGCGACGGTCACCACCGGGGTGCGGAAGGTCGGGTTGTCGTCCCGATATGGAATCATGGTTGAATATAGGGCTCAGGGTGCAGGGGCCGGGGCAGGGTCATCGCTGGCGGGCGGGACCCGGGTGCGGCATCTTAGCTGCTCCTCTTCGCGAAGATCTCGTCGCCGAATGACCGGGATAGCCATGCGTATGCTGCGAATCTCCCTCCTGGGCTGCGCCCTGCCCCTGGCCGGCGCCGCCGCGCAAACGGCGCCTCCCCGGCAGACCTCCGCCGGCGAGTACACCCGCTACGAGCTGCTGGGGCCGAGCACCGGCAGGTTCCATATCCTGTATGAGGTGTGGGCCACGACGCCGGGCGCGAAGTACTACTTCAACCCGATCCGCAAGGGCAGCGTGGCGAGCGGTGAAGCGGTCTTCGACCGCGCGAGCGGCGCGCCGCTCAAGTTCACCGAGGTGGACGGTGCCGCCGCCCGGGCGAGCGGGTTAGCCCAGGCCGACACGGGCACCCATTACATCCGGGTCGAGCTGCCCCGTCCGGTGCCGCCCGGGGGCGTCAGCCGGATCCTGATCGAGAAGACCTACTACGACCCCAAGAGCTACTTCACCAGCGGCGACACCCTGATCTTCTCCCGCTCGCTCGGCATCCGGCGCAACGCCGTGGTGCTGCCCCCGGGTTATGAGCTGGTGAGCTGCAACGTGCCCTCTCAGGTCCTCAGCGAAACCGACGGGCGCGTCTTCGTGAGCTTCATCAACGCCGGCCCCGACGCGGCCCCGCTGCTGCTGAAGGCCCGGCCGGCGCCGGTCGCCACGCGGTACGCGGTGGCCTTGCCCCCCGAGCTCACCCGCCGACTCGGCGAGCGGGCGACCCAGACCCGCGACATCGTGTATTACCTGCAGGCGCCCGAGACCCACGCCTTCGATCTGTATCACGACTACACCGAGACCCGCGCGGGAGTGGACAAGTATCTCAACGTGGTGCGGGCGGGCAGTAGCGTCTCCAACACCTCGGCGCTCGATCTCGATACCGGCGCCCGGCTGGAAACCCGAACGCTCAAGGGGGAGGCGATCACCGCGGCGAAACTCGACATCGGCGAGGCGGTCACCCCGCAGAGCGAAGTGGTGGTGATCCCTTTCTCCGCGGTCAAGCCGGGCCAGTCGGTCCGGCTGCGGATTTCCGAGACCTACGTCGATAGCGCGCGCTACCGCTCCTACGGCAATCTGCTGGTCTGGGACCGCAGCTTCGGCCGGCCCACCAATGCCGTGGTGCTTCCGGCGGGCTGGTTCCTGACCCATAGCTCGGTGCCGGCTACGGTCTCGACGATGGAAGACGGACGCGTGCGGCTGGATTTCGTGAATCCCCGGCTCGACGAGATCGGCGTGCTGCTGATCGCGCGGCGGCGCTGATCACCAGCGCTGGGTCGGCAACGCCTTGGGCGGGGGCATGGCACGGATATAGCTTGCCAGCTTCCAGATGATCGCGGGGGAGAGTAACCCGCCAAAGGCCGGCATCCCCTTCGGCCGGCCGTAGAAGATCGACTGGTAGATCGCCGCGTCGCTCCCCCCATAGCGCCAGCGCCCGTCGCTCAAGCTGGGCGCGACCCAGCCCTCGCCCCCGCCGTGACAGCCGTCGCAGTTCATCGAGCTGAAGAGGCTTTTACCCTCCTGCACCGACTTGCCGTCGTTTGCGTAGGGGTTGGTTTGAGCGGACCCGGGGGGCGCCACGCCGCCGGCGAAGACGTGCTGGTCGTAGCGCACCGCGGCGGGGATCGCGGCGGCTCGGGTGGTGTCGGCGACGCCCGGCGCGGTCTTCCCGATGCGACAGGCCGCCGCCGCGAGCAGGAGCAGGCCGAGCACCCTCACAGTCCGAACACCCAGACCACACCACCACCGCTGGTGTAGCGACCCAGGTCCCTGATGAAATCGGCCGGATCGCGCACGTCGGTGGGGTCATCGGAGCGCACGTCGCCCGAGAGCAGCGCCCAGTCGCCCCCGATTCCGGCGTACACCGCGATGTACTGCTTGCCGTCCGGGCCGCGGTAGCTGATCGGCGCGCCCACGATCCCGGAGCCGAGCTTGAACTTCCAGAGCACCTGGCCGGTCCTGGCGTTGGCGGCCTTGAGCCAGCCATCCAGGGTGCCGTAGAACACCAGGTCGCCCGCCGTGGTGACGGCGCCGCTCCAGACCGGGTATTTCTCCTTGATCTCCCAGATCTTCTTCCCGACCGTGGCGTCCCAGGCGATGAAGGAGCCCATGTTGCCACCGGGGCCGGCGACATACGGCGTGCTCGCGCCGATGAAGGGGGTGCCTCGAATGCGAGAGACCTCGCCCGCGTGATAATCCATGCAGAGGTTGACCGTGGCGACGTAGAACCACCCGGTGCGCGGAGAGAACGCCCCCGGCGAGGCCGGGCTCTTGCCGCCCTCGAGGCTCGGGCAGATGTACTGGACATTGCCCTTGCTCGCCCCGGTGAACTTGCTGGAGTCCAGCACGGGCCGCCCCGTCGTGAGATCGATGCGCTTGGCCCAGTTGAGGCTCACGAACGGCTCGGCGACCAGCACCTCGCCGTTGCTGCGATCGATGGTGTAGGCAAAACCGTTCTTGTCGAAATGCACCAGTACCTTGCGCGGCTTTCCCTTGATGGTCAGGTCCGCGAGGATCATTTCCGCATTGGAGTCGTAGTCCCAGTTGTCGTGGGGAGTGAACTGGTAGGCCCAGATCAGCGAGCCGTCGCCCGGCCGCCGGGCCAGCACGCTGTTGGTCCACTTGTTGTCGCCCGGGCGCTGCTCCGGGTTGTAGGGCCCGGGATTGCCGACGCCGTAGTACAGCAGGTCGAGCTGGGCGTCATAGGACAGCCAGCCCCATACCGGCGCCCCGGCATTCTTCCAGGTGTCCTTGGGCCAGCTGGTGAGCCCCAGGTCGGCGCCCTGCTCGTAGAACGGCTTGAAGCTGCCCGGTTTGACCAGCATGTCGGCGTCGGGCCCGATGTTGTAGGCCGTCCAGGCCGGCTTGCCGGTGGCCAGGTCGAGCGCCTTGGTCCAGCCGTGAATTCCGAACTCGCCCCCGGAAGGACCCACGATCACCCGGTTGCGGACGACGAACGGGGCCATCGGCGTGGTTTCCCCCTCGGCCAGATCGCCGATCTGCACGTTCCAGAGCTCGCGGCCGCTGGCGGCATCGACCGCCACCGTGTGCCCGTCCAGCAGGTTGTAGACGAGCTTCCCGTCGGCGTAGAACGCCCCGCGGTTGATCGCGTCGCAGCAGGCAATGCCCAGGGCATTGGCGTCGACCATGGGGCGATACTTCCACTTGAGCGGGTAGTCCGGTTTGCCGAGGTCGAAGGCGTAGAGAACGTTCGGGTAGGGCGTCACGACGTAGAGCGTGTTATTGACCACCAGCGGCTGTCCCTCGTGGCCGCGCAGCACGCCGGTGGAGAAATTCCACACCGGTTTGAGTCCCGCCACGTTCGCGGTGGTGAGCTGGGCCAGGCTGCTGTAGCGAGTGGCTGCGTAGTCCTTGCCCGGCATGGTCCATTGACCGTCGTCGCGCGCGCCCTGCGCGCGGGCCTCGGGGGCGCCCAGGGCCGCGCAGAGGGCCAGGACGGCCGGGACGACTGAAACCGTCTTCATGGGGTCCAACACTATCAGCTTGGCTGCGGAAGTACAGAACCGGGCGTATTATTGAGCCTCCCCGACCCACCCGGAGTCCAGACTGAGCAATCCCGAAGAACGGCTGCGCGCTGCGCTGGCCGACCGCTACCGCATCGAGCGCGAGCTGGGCGCGGGCGGCATGGCCACAGTGTATCTCGCGCAAGACCTCCGGCACGACCGCCGGGTCGCTCTTAAGGTCCTGCGCCCTGAGCTGGCGGCCATCCTCGGCGCCGAGCGGTTCTTGAAGGAGATCAAGACCACCGCCAACCTCCAGCATCCTCACATCCTCCCGCTGTTCGACTCCGGCGAGGTGGACGGCGTGGTCTTCTACGTTATGCCGTACGTGGAGGGAGAATCCCTGCGAGACCGGCTGACCCGGGAGAAACAACTCTCGATCGACGAGGCGGTCCGGATCGCGCGCGAGGTCGCCGACGCGCTTGACTACGCCCACCGGCACGGAGTCATCCACCGCGACATCAAGCCGGAGAACATCCTGCTCCACGACGGCAGGGCGCTGGTGGCCGACTTCGGCATCGCGCTGGCGGTGAGCAGTGCCGGGGGCCGGACCCGGATGACCGAGACCGGCATGTCACTCGGCACGCCGCACTACATGAGCCCCGAGCAGGCCATGGGCGAGCGGGAGGTCACGGCCAGGAGCGACGTCTACGCGCTCGGTTGCGTCGTCTACGAGATGCTCACCGGGGAGCCGCCCTTCACCGGCCCAACCGCGCAGGCCATCGTCGCCCGCGTAGTGACCGAGGAGCCGCGCTCGCTCACCCTGCAGCGGAAGACCATTCCCCCCCATGTCGAGGCAGCGGTCCTCACGGCGCTCAACAAGCTCCCGGCGGATCGCTTCACCACCGCCGCCCAGTTCGGGGAGGCGCTCGCCACCGCGGGTGTCACCTGGCCGCGGACCGCGGCCGCTCCAGCCACCCGAGCGCCCGTTGCCCCCTCAGCGCGCTGGCGGACTGCCACCCTTGGCGTCTCGGTCGTCGCAGTGGCGGCCGCAGGGCTCGCGACCTGGGCGCTGACCCGCTCCTCACCTCCAGGCGAGGTCAACCGTTTCGCCCTCGTGCTGGCGGACTCGGCCCCGCTGCGCTACACCGGCCGCGGCAGCGAGCCACCGCGCCTGGCGATCTCCCCCGATGGACGCGAGCTGGTGTACGTCGGCTACGTCGGTACTGAGGGCCGAAGGCACGCCCTCTACGTGCGGGCAATGGATCAGCTTGAATCCCGCCAGCTGCCGGGAACCGATAGCGCGCTCGCCCCCGCCATTTCACCGGACGGCGCTCAGGTCGCTTTTCTGACCGGCGAGAATCCCGATGAGCGGTCCATCAAGATCGCCTCCCTCCGGGGCGGACCGCCGATCACAGTGCTCAAGGGGCGTGTGGGGAGCAATCTCTCCTGGGGCCCGGGTGGGTACTTGTATTTCCTTGACCCTCAGGGACGCACGGTGCGCCGGGTGCCCGGCAGCGGAGGACCCGCGGAGGACGTGGTGCGTCTGGGGGACTCCGACAGCACGGCTTGGTTCGGGTACTTGCAGGTGCTGCCGGGCGGCCGAGGGGCGCTGGTGGCGGGCTTCCCACCCAATCGGGGAAACCAATCCGGTTACACCCTCCGCGCAGTGGATCTCAAGACCGGAAGGTTCGGTGCGACGGTCCAGGGCGTCGCCGGCGTGTACACCACCACCGGCCACCTGCTCTACACGACGTATGGCTCCGTGAATGGCGGGACCCTCATGGGCGTGGCGTTCGATCCCCGCAACCTGACCCTCAAGGGGCGTCCAGCGGCGTTGATCGAGGGACTGGATGTCCGGCTCTCGGGGTTCACCGACCTGGCGATCTCGGAGACCGGGACGCTCGCCTATGTGACCTCGGGCCTCAACGCCGGCGAGGACTTCGTCTGGATGCCACGCGCCGGTGAGCTGACCGTCGTCGATCCGGGGTGGAGCGATCAGGAATTTGAGGATTACCAATTGTCCCCAGATGGGACTCGCCTGGCCGTGACGATCAGCGGCGCTCGCGACGACGTCTGGATCAAGCAACTGGACCGGGGCCCCAAGTCGCGGCTCACGTTCGGGGGCGAAGGGAATTTCAATCCGGCCTGGACGGCGGATGGGCGCTACGTCAGCTTCGTTTCCCTCCGAGAGGGACGGACTAGCCTGATGCGCCGCCGCGCTGACGGCGTCGGTTCCGAAGAGCTGGTCGCGAATCTCGGGCGCGAGGTCGTGGACACCCGCTGGTCCCATGACGGGGCGTGGCTGGTGTTGAGCGTGGCGGGGCCCCCATCGCTGGACCTGTTCGCGATGCGACTGGGGGTGGATAGCGCGCCGCGGCCGCTCCTGGCCGAGTCGCACGACGAGGGCCTGCCGGCCCTTTCCCCCGATGGACGCTGGCTGGCCTACGTCTCCACCGAAACCGGTGAAGCGCAGGTCTTCGTGCGGCCGTTTCCTGAAGTGCAGAAGGGCAAGTGGCAGATCTCGACCGACGGGGGCGACGCCCCGCTGTGGAGCCGGGACGGTCGTGAGCTGATTTTCCGCAGCGCGGACGGCAAGGAGATTTACGGGTCGGACCTGACCCGGGGCCCGAACGAGACCAGCATTAGGAAGCTGTTGCAGCTTCCGGTCCCATACCAGTTCGAGACCAATGGACTGGGGGGACAAATGTTCGAGCTGAGCCGGGACGGCCGCCGCTTCTTGATGGTGCGCCAGGGCGCGGGGGACAAATCCGGCGACCTGGTGGTGGTGCAGAACTTCTTCCAGGAGCTTCGTGCCGCCACGTCGGCGAGCAAGGAGCCGAAGTGAGCGACCCGATCACTCGCATCGCCGCCGCGCTGGCCGACCGCTACCGCATCGAGCGCGAGCTGGGCCAGGGCGGCATGGCCACGGTGTACCTCGCCGAGGACTTGAAGCACCGCCGCAAAGTGGCGCTCAAAGTGCTGCGCCCGGAGCTGGCGGCGATCATCGGCGCGGAGCGATTCCTCAAGGAAATCGAAGTCACCGCCAACCTGCAGCACCCCAACATCCTGCCGCTCTACGACTCGGGGTCGGCCGACAGCTTCCTCTACTACGTCATGCCCTTCATCGAGGGCGAGTCGCTGCGCGACCGGCTGGCCCGGGAAAAGCAGCTCAGCGTGGACGACTCGGTGGCCCTCGCCCGGGCGGTGGCGGCGGCGCTCGAGTACGCGCACCGTCATGGTGTGGTGCACCGCGACATCAAGCCGGAAAACATCCTGCTGCAGTCGGGTCAGGCGCTGGTGGCTGACTTCGGCATCGCGCTCGCCGTGTCGCAGGCCGGCGGTTCCCGGATGACCGAAACCGGCATGAGCCTCGGCACGCCGCACTACATGAGCCCCGAGCAGGCCACCGGCGACCGCACGCTGGACGCCCGCAGCGACATCTACGCGCTGGGCTGCATCACCTACGAGATGCTCGCCGGCGAGCCGCCCTATCTCGGCAACACCGCGCAAGCCATCGTCGCGAAGATCCTGACGGAATCCCCGACGCCGGTGCGCAAGCGGCGTCCTTCGGTCCCGGTACACATCGAAGCGGCGATCCAGATGGCGCTGGCCAAGCTGCCGGCCGATCGCTTCGGGACGGCGGCGGAGTTCGCGACGGCGTTGACCAATCCGGGGTTCACCCTGCCCGGCACCATGGCGCTGGCCGCGGGCAGCGGCGGAGATGGGCGCTGGAAGCGGCGGGCCCAGCTTGGCTTTGGCCTCGCCGCGATTCTCGCGAGCGCGCTGCTGGTCGGGGTGCTGCGTCCCAAGCCGGTCGTCCCTCCTCCAGTCACCCGGGTGGCCATTTCACTCCCCAAGGGGGAAGGCATCCGGCAGGGGCCGTATGGACGCTTCGCCATGTCCCAGGACGGGTCGCGACTGGTGTATGTCTCGACCCGGGACTCCGGCGGGTTCCAGCTGGTCCTTCGGGAGCGCGATCAGCTGCACGCCACGCCGGTTCCCGGGACCGAGCTGGCCTACTCGCCATTCTTCTCTCCCGACGGGAACTCGGTGGCGTTTTTCACCGGGATCGCGGGTGCCACGCCGCTCAAGGTGGTGGGACTCTCCGGGACGCCCCCGATCGCCGTAGCCGACACCGGAATCGCGCCCCTGGGGGGCGACTGGGGATCCGACGGGTACATCTAT
>Ga0255310_10000240_pt1 | contig 11816 bp, 15 predicted proteins | sample EtOH1_T0_E1_meta_FD_201359 | JGI IMG/M metagenome (GOLD analysis project Ga0255310, IMG submission 201359) | Sandy soil microbial communities from University of British Columbia, Vancouver, Canada - EtOH1_T0_E1 | ecosystem: Engineered > Artificial ecosystem > Sand microcosm > Unclassified ...
AGGAGACGTCCGCGGAAGAGAGTGCCACGCGGCAGAAATTCCGCAAGAGGCTGCGCCAGGGCGAGCTGAACGAGCGGGAGATCGAGGTCGAAGTGGCGGCGGCTTCGCCGCAGATGGAGATTCTGGCGCCGCCCGGAATGGAGGAGCTGACCACCCAGATCCAGGGTATGTTCCAGAACCTTGCCGGCGGCCGGCGCCGCACGCGCAAGCTGCGTATTCGCGAGGCGATGCAGCTGCTCACGGACGAGGAGGCGGCGAAACTGGTGTCCGACGAGGACCTCAAGGGGCGCGCGCTCGCCAACGTGGAACAGAACGGAATCGTGTTCTTGGACGAAATCGACAAGATCACGAGCCGCGGCGAAATGGCCGGCGCCGACGTTTCGCGCCAGGGCGTGCAGCGCGACCTCCTGCCGCTGGTGGAAGGCACCACCGTGTCCACGAAGTACGGCATGGTCAAGACCGATCACATCCTTTTCATCGCTTCGGGCGCATTTCACCTCGCCAAGCCGAGCGACCTGATCCCGGAGCTGCAAGGGCGCTTTCCGATCCGCGTTGAGCTCGACGCCCTGGGTGTCGCCGAGTTCGAGCGCATCCTCACCGCGACGGACGCGAACCTGATCGAGCAGTACCGGGCGCTGCTGGCAACCGAGGGTGCAGCGCTCGAATTTGCGCCGGCGGCGATCCGTCGGCTTGCCGAGATCGCGTACGAAGTCAACGAGCGGACCGAGAACATCGGTGCCCGGCGCCTCTACACGGTGCTGGAAAAGCTGCTCGAGGAAATTTCCTTCGACGCCGGCCGGCGCGGTGCGCAAACCGTCGTCATCGACGCCGGCTACGTCGATGCCCGACTCGCCGAGCTGGCGAAAAACGAAGACCTAGCGCGCTACGTTCTTTGATCGCGCCAGCTCCCGCTCCAGGCAGGAGCGGCAAAGGCATCCCAGCCCCGCCACCGGCGCGAGCGGAGGCAGCTCGGTGCACCAGCAGCGGGTGGCGCCGGCCAGCACGCCGCACGGAAACGCCGCGCCGCAGCGGCTGCAATGCGTGCCGCCGTCAGGCTTGGCGTCCGTCCGGGGGCGGGGATCAGCCGGCATCTGCGGGCGAGGGCTTGAAGTCGTACTGGCAGGCCCCAATTGTAGACATACCGCATACGCAAGGAGGCAGGCATGGCCAATATCACCCGGTATGACCCGTTCAACGAGCTGGTGGACGATATTTTCAAGGGCTTTTTCGTGCGCCCGGTGGCCTTCGAGGGCCGCGGAGCGCTGGCTGGCGAGTTGCCGCGCATGAAGGTGGAGGTGGCCGAGAAGAACGGCGCCTACCTCGTGACGGCAGAACTGCCCGGCGTGAAGAAGGAGGACATCGACGTCGCGATCGACGCCAATCAGGTGACGCTCTCCGCGGCAGTCAAGCGGGAGCACGAAGTCTCCGAGGAAGATCGCATCCTGCACAGCGAGCGCAGCTTCGGCAAACTGAGCCGCAGCTTCACGCTGCCTCAGGAGCTGGACGAGACCAGAGCCGAAGCCAAGTTCCGCGACGGCGTGCTCGAGCTGACGCTTCCCAAGAAGGCGGCGGCCGCACGCAAGCAGATCACGATCCAGTAACGCCGCTCGATTTGTGGGCAGAGGGCCGGCGCGTGAGCGTCGGCCCTTTTTCTTCATTAGAATCGCAGCGCCATGAGCCAGAGTCCGAACGCGGCCGGCGGCGCCGCCGACCAAGCGCGTATCCTTGCCGAGGCGCTGCCCTACATCAAGCGCTTCCACGGCAAGACGATCGTCATCAAGCTGGGCGGCAACGCCATGACCGACGGCGCGCTCAAGACCGGCTTCGCGCGCGACGTGGTGCTGCTGAAGCTTGTCGGCATGAACCCGGTCGTGGTGCACGGCGGCGGGCCGCAGATCGAGCAGCTGCTGGCGCGCCTCGGCATGAAGGGCGAATTCGTGCAGGGCATGCGCGTCACCGACGCCGACACCATGGACGTGGTCGAGATGGTGCTCGGCGGGCAGGTGAACAAGGAGGTCGTCGAACTGATCAACCAGGCCGGCGGCAAGGCGGTCGGCCTGACCGGTCAGGACGGCGGATTGATCCGGGCGCGCAAGATGCTCGTGGCGAGCGAACGGAAAAAAGACGAGCGGCTCGACATCGGCCAGGTTGGCGAGATCGAGTCGATCGATCCGGGCGTGATCTCGGCGCTCGAGCACAGCGGCTTCATCCCGGTGGTGGCGCCGATTGCCACGGGCGCCGACGGCACGACCTACAACATCAACGCCGATCTCGTCGCCGGGAAACTCGCCGAGGTGCTGCGCGCGGAGAAGCTCGTCGTGCTCACCAACACGCCAGGGGTGCTCGACAAGGACGGCAAGCTCCTCTCGGGGCTGACGCCACGCAAGATCGACGACCTGGTGGCGAAGGGCGTGATCTCCGGCGGCATGCTGCCCAAGATCGGCTCGGTGCTCGATGCGGCGCGCGCCGGCGTGCGGGCCTGCCACATCATCGACGGCCGCGTACCGCACGCCCTGCTGCTCGAAGTGCTCACCGACGCCGGCATCGGCACGCTGATCCGCTCGAAGTAATGCGGCTCACCCGGCTGCCGCCTTCCCGGCGGGTGTGGATCTTCGACCTCGACAACACGCTGCACGACGCGCGTCCGCACATTTTTCCGTCGATGCACGTGCAGATGAACGACTATCTCAAGCGCACCTTTGCCGTCGACGACGCGGGCGCGAACGAGATGCGGCGCGGCTTCTGGTTGCGCTACGGCACGACGCTGAAGGGCCTGATGCGCCATTACGGCACCGACCCCCGGAAGTTCCTCTGGGAGACGCACCAGTTTCCGAAACTCGGCGACATGCTGGTGCACGAGAATGCCGTGCGCCATGCGCTGGCACGCCTCGGCGGCCGCAAGCTCGTCTTCTCCAACGCTCCGAGGCACTACGTCGAGGAGGTGCTGCGGGGGATCGGTCTGGGGCGGTTTTTCGACGAGGTCTATACCATTGAAAGCACGCGCTTCCGGCCCAAGCCCGCGTTCCAGGGGTTCCGGGTGCTGCTGCGCAATCACCATCTCGACCCGCAGCGCTGCGCGCTGGTCGATGATTCGCTCGAAAACCTGCGCGCGGCCAAGCGTCTCGGCATGTCGACCGTCTGGATCGGGCCGGGGCGGCTGCAGCGGGCCGCCTACGTCGACTTGCGGGTGACTTCGGTGACCGAACTGCCGCGCCTCGTCTTCCGCTACGCGCACTAGTAGAATTCCGCGATGCCTCGGGCCAAGGGCGAGCGGAAACTCGAGATCCTGAAGGCGCTCGCGCAGATGCTCGAGCAGCCGAAGTGGCAGAAAATAACCACGGCGGCGCTTGCGCAGAAGCTCGACGTCTCGGAGGCGGCGCTGTACCGGCACTTCGCCTCCAAGGCGCAGATGTATGAGGGGCTGATCGAGTTCATCGAGAATTCGGTCTTCACGCTCGCCAACCGGATCACCGCGGACGAGACCGGGGGCGAGCGCCAGGCCGAAAAGCTGCTCGAAATGCTGCTCGCCTTCGCCGAGAAGAACCCCGGCATGGTGCGCGTCATGACGGGCGATGCGCTGGTCGGCGAGCACGAGCGCCTGCAGGCCCGCATGAACCAGTTCTTCGACCGCTTCGAGGCGACCCTCCGGCAGAGCCTGCGGCTTGCCGGCGGCGTGCCGGGCGCCAATCCCGGTCCGTCGGACGTCACTGCGCAGGCGGGCGCGATGCTGCGCTACGCGCTCGGTTGCCTGCACCAGTTCGTCAGGTCGGGGTTCACCCGAAAACCCAGCGAGAGCTTGGCCGCGCAGCGGCGGTACTTACCGGTCTAGCGGTGACTTTCATTGACCAACCACAAAGGGCAACGCAATGGCAAGCGTCGGTTATCACGAGCCGGTCGAGGAGCTGTCCGACGAAACGCGCGACATGCATCGGGCGATCCAATCCTTGATGGAAGAGCTGGAGGCCGTTGATTGGTACAACCAGCGCGCCGATGCGTGCAAAGACGAAGAGCTCAGGGCAATACTCGCGCACAACCGTGACGAGGAAAAGGAGCATGCTTCCATGGTGCTGGAGTGGATTCGCCGCAAGGATCCGGCGTTTTCCAGAGAACTGAAAGACTACCTGTTCACCAAGAAATCCATCGCGCATGAATGAACGCGACTTCGGCGCGAGGCTTCGGTCAGAACCCTAGGCGGCCGTGCGCCCTGCGCACACTGCACACCCCGGATCTTTCGCCACCTTCACTGTCCGCCACTCGGCGCCTTTCGCATCGAGCAGCAGCAGACGCCCGCCGAGCGTCTCGCCCACGCCGGCGATCAGCTTGATCGCCTCCATCGCCTGCAGCGCGCCGGCAACCCCGGTGAGCGGCGCGAATACGCCCATCACCGCGCACTGCACTTCCTCGACTTCGCCTGCCTCCGGGAAGAGACACGCGTAGCACGGCGCTTCAGGCCTTCTCAGGTCGAACACCGTGACCTGCGCGTCGAACCGGATCGCCGCGCCGGACACGAGCGGCTTGCGCTGTTGCACGCAGGCGCGGTTGAGCGCGTGGCGCGTGGCGAAATTGTCCGAGCAATCGAGCACGACGTCGGCGTTTGCGACGAGGTCCGCCATCGCATCGGCGGCGATGCGCGTCCTGAGCGCGACGACTTCGACCTCCGGATTGATCGCACCGAGCGCGGCGCGCGCTGCCTCGACTTTCGGCGTGCCGACCGATTCGGTCCGATAAAGGATCTGCCGCTGCAGGTTGGTCAGATCGACCGCATCGCCGTCGGCGATCGTCAGGCGTCCGACGCCGCTTGCGGCGAGGTAGAGCGCTGCCGGGCAGCCCAAACCCCCGGCGCCGATCACGAGCGCGCGCGCGGCGCGCAGCCGCTCCTGCCCTTCGACGCCCATCTCGGGCAGCAGGATGTGGCGGCTGTAGCGCAATAGCTGCTCGTCGTTCATGGCCGCTGGCGCATCGTAATCGAAGCGCGCTTTGGCGTCATCGAAGGTTGCGATCCGCGGCCTCATGCCCACGCCGCGGCAAGCGGCCGAGACGATCGTCGCGCGCGAGCGGCGCGACGGCCTGCTCGACTGACCGAATCCTTCAGCCGCCTTTCTTGTTCTCGGCGACCGTCGCCGCGGGCTTGGAGAGCACCGGCTGGCCCTTGAGGTGAGCCAGCGCCTGGTTCAACTGGAAATCGTCCTTCGAGCCCAACTCGAGCGGCGGCCGCTGCTGTTCGGGGGTTGCCGCAGGCGCAGAGGGCTGAGTGCGCGGCGCCGTGCTCTTGTCGGTTTCCTTGGCTTCACCGTTGCTCAGATGGCGCTGCAGGTCGGCTTCGCGCACACGCGTCAGTGGCGCCGCGCCGGGTTCCTCGACGATGATGTCCGGCGTGATGCCTTTCGCCTGGATAGAACGCCCGCCCGGCGTGAAGTAGCGCGCGGTGGTCAGCTTGATTGCGGTATTGTTGCCCAGCGGCATGATCGTCTGCACCGAACCCTTGCCGAAGGTCTGCGTTCCCATCACCACGGCGCGCTTGTGATCCTGCAGCGCGCCCGCGACGATCTCCGAGGCCGAGGCCGAACCGCCGTTGACCAGCACTACCATCGGCACGGTCTTGACCGCCGCCGGGAGGCTCCTCAGGACGTCGTCGCGGCCGCCGCGCATGTAGTCATCCGGGCTCGCGACGTACTTCCGGCGCGCATCCTCGGTACGTCCGTCGGTGGAAACGACCAGCGACTTGGCGGGCAGGAACGCGGCCGATATGGCCACGGCGCCATAGAGCAGGCCGCCCGGGTCGTTCCGCAGGTCGAGCACCAGGCCCTTGACAAGGCCTTGCTTGAACAAGCCGTCCAGGTGCCGGACCATGCCCTCGGCGGTGCCTTCCTGGAACTGCGATACGCGCACCCAGGCGAAGCCCGACTCGATGAACTTGGACTTCACGCTCTGGACCTTGATAACGGCGCGCGTCAGGCTCACCACGATCGGTTGCGCTTCGCCCTTGCGCGCGATCGTGAGCACGATCTGCGTGTTGGGCTTGCCGCGCATGCGCTTGACCGCATCCTGCAGCGTCATGCCCTTTACCGGCGTGTCGTCGAGCTTGATGATGAGATCACCCGGCTTGATTCCGGCCTTGAACGCGGGCGTGTCCTCGATCGGCGACACGACCTTGACGAAGCCGTCTTCCATGCCGACTTCGATGCCGAGGCCGCCGAACTGGCCGTGCGTGCTCACCTGCAGGTCCTTGAATGCGTCGGCGTCGAGATAGGCCGAGTGCGGGTCCAGGCCGGACAGCATGCCGTTGATCGCCTCGGTGATGAGCTTCTTGTCCTCCACCGGTTCGACGTAGTTGGACTTGATGGCGCCAAAGACCTCGGTGAACGCACGCAGCTCGGCGATCGGCAGGGGCGCGCGCGTGGCGCGATCGGCGATCGCCTGGAAATTGAGGCTCACCAGGATGCCGGCGATGACGCCGGCCAGAACCAAGCCCCACTGCCTGACCCTGCTACCCATCGATCATGTCCTCATGCGGCGAATGCCGCCTGTAATGCGCGATTCACCTCGGCTTGACCCAGCGCAAGGGATCGAACGCCCGGCCCAGATGACGCAATTCAAAGTATACGCCCGATTCACTGCGGCCACCGCTCGCCCCCACGGTGGCCACGGTCTCTCCGGACTTCACCGCATCGCCGGGCTGCTTGAGCAGCGACTCGTTGTTGCCATAGATCGACAGGTACGCATCGCCATGATCGACGATCAGCAGATTGCCGAAGCCGCGCATCCACTCGGCGTACACCACGCGCCCTGCGGCCACCGCCCGTACCGGCTCGCCCTCGGCTGCGCGGATAAACACGCCTTTCGACCCAGGGTCCGCACTGCGTTGGGCACGGAAACGGGCGGCAAGTTCCCCGCGCACCGGCAGTCCCAGGCTGCCGCGCAGGCTCGCGAACGGACGGCCGTCCGTCCCGGCTTCCGGCAAACGCTCGCTGCGCCGGTATCCCGCCCCCGGCCGGCTCGCCAGCACGCGGCCGATCTCCTGCACCAATCGCGCCAGGCGCTGCTCGTCGGCCTGCATGCGCTTCATTTCACGCCGCCCGGAGCGCAGTTCGCCCGCGATCTGCTCGAGAACGCGGCGGCGCTCGCGCCGTTCGGCGAGCACCCGGTCGCGGTCGGCGCGCTGCTGCTCCTCGATCGCGCCGAGTTCGCGCGCCCGGCCCGCCGATTCTTCCCGCAGGCGCTCGAGTTCGGCCAGACCCGCACGGTGCGCCTCGATCACGCGCGCCGCTGCGCGCGACAGGATCGAGAAGTAATACATCTGGCGCGCCACTTCGCTGGGATCTTCGCCGGAGAGCGCGAGCCGCACCACATCCGGGGCGCCGGCTGCCGCGCGCGCCGCCAGCAGCCGGCCCAAGGTCGCCTGCCGCGCCGCGAGCGCCTGTTCGAGGCTGCGGCGTCGCTCGCCGAGCCCGGCGATTGCCTCGCGCGCCTGCCGCCCTTCAGCCTCGAGCCGGGCGAGGGCCCGCGTCGCTTCCGAGATGGCGGACTCCGAGGCGCGCAGCGCGTCGCGCGCCTCGCGCCGGTCCGCCTCCCGACTATCGAGTTCCGATTTCAGGGCCTCGATGCGCGCGCGCAGCGCGCCGAGGTCTTCCTCGCGGGTCGCTGCCGCATCCGCCGGCGCCGCGGCGAGAACGACGGCGAGGGCGAGGGCAGGAATCAGGCTCTGGCCTTGCCTTGCGCCGAGACGGCGGCGATCCGCCGCGCCACCTCGTCGGCGTCGCCAAGATAGTAGTGCCGGAGCGGTCGCAGGGCTTCGTCGAGCTCGTACACCAGCGGCACGCCGGTGGGAATGTTCAGGCCCACGATATCGGCGTCCGCGATGCCGTCGAGGTGCTTGACCAGGGCGCGCAGCGAATTGCCGTGCGCCGCCACCAGCGCCCGCTGGCCCGAGCGCACGCTCGGCGCGATCGCCTCGTCCCAGAACGGCAGCACCCGCGCCACGGTGTCCTTGAGGCATTCGGTGAGCGGCAGTTGCGCGGGTGGCACGGCGGCGTAGCGCGAATCGCCCGCGGCGTGGCGCGGGTCCGAGGGATCGAGCGCCGGCGGCGGCACGTCATAGCTGCGGCGCCACGCGAGCACCTGCGTCTCGCCGAACTTGGCCGCGGTTTCGGCCTTGTTGAGGCCCTGCAGCGCGCCGTAGTGGCGCTCGTTCAGGCGCCAGCTCTTGTGCACCGGGATCCACTGCAAATCCATCTCCTCGAGCGCCAGCCACAGCGTGCGGATGGCGCGGCGAAGCACCGAGGTGAAGGCCAGATCGAAACGCAGACCCGCGGCCTTGAGCAGGCGGCCCGCGGCGCGCGCTTCCTCGACGCCGCGCGCCGACAGGTCGACATCGGTCCAGCCGGTGAAGCGATTCTCGCGGTTCCAGTCCGACTCGCCGTGGCGCAGCAGCACGAGCTTGTGCATGCACTCAATTATAATGTCGACATGAAGCGGGAGACGTTCGATCTGATCGAGACGCAGGAGCACGTCGAGCAGGCGGCGCGCGCGCTGAAGGCGATGGCGCATCCCCTGCGCCTGCGCATCCTGTGCGTCATCGGCACCGCCGAGGTTAGCGTGCAGGACATCGTCGAGGCGGTCGGCACCTCGCAATCCAACGTCTCGCAGCATCTGGGCATCCTGCGCGACAAGCAGGTGCTGCTGGCGCGCAAGGACGCCAACCGCGTCTACTACCGCGTCGGCGACGAGCGCACGCTGCAGCTCATCGGCATGATGCGCGAGGTGTTCTGCGGCGAGCCGCGCAAGTAGATGGACTTCGTCCAGAACAACCTGCTGCTCATCGCGGTCGCGTTCGTTTCCGGCGCGATGCTCATCTGGCCCTTGGTGCGGCGCGGTACCGGCGGCCCCTGGGTCGGCACGCTGCAGGCCACGCACCTAATCAATCGCGACGACGCCCTGGTGCTCGACGTGCGTGAGCCCGCCGAGTACGCCAAGGGCCACATCCTGGGCGCGAAGAACGCGCCGCTTGCCGAGCTCGAGCGTCGCATGCCCGAACTCGCCAAGTTCAAGGCGCGGCCGGTGATCGTGCTATGCGAGAGCGGCAATCGCTCGGGCAACGCCATCGCCGTCCTGCGGCGCAACGGCTTCGCCAACGTCTACAACCTCGCCGGCGGCCTCGCGGCGTGGCAGCAGGCCGGCCTTCCGGTGGCGAAGTAGCGTAGCGCGCGCGGACATGGCCCGCGTGTTGATGTACTGCACCGCGACCTGCCCCTACTGCCGGTCGGCCGAGCGCCTGCTGCAGCGCAAGGGGGTGCCCGAGATCGAGCGCGTGCGCGTCGATCTCGAGCCTGCACGGCGCGCCGAAATGATCGAGCGGAGCGGACGCCGCACGGTGCCGCAGATCTGGATCGGCGCACGCCACGTGGGGGGCTGCGACGACCTGTACGAACTCGATCAAAGCGGCGAGCTCGACCGACTGCTCGCCGCGAGTCCGCAGGCGTCGCTCGCCTGAGCCGATGTTCCAACCGAAAGATTGCCGTGACCACTCCTGAGCAGCAGCCGACCTTCCAGATCGAGAAGATCTACGTGAAGGACCTTTCGCTCGAACTGCCGCACGCGCCACAGGTCTTCATGCAGTCCGAACCGCCGCAGCTCGAGGTCCAGGTGCACAACGACGCCAGCCAGTTCGCCGAGGGGCTGTTTCAGGTCGTGGTCACGGTCACGGTGACCGCGCGCGCGGGCGACAAGACGCTATTCCTCGCCGAAGCGGCGCAGGCGGGAATCTTCTCCGTGCGCAATGTTCCGGCCGCGGACCTCGATCCGCTGCTCGGCATCGCGTGCCCGAACATTCTCTACCCTTATGTGCGCGAGACGATTTCGGACCTGGTGACGCGCGGCGGTTTTCCTCCGGTGCTGCTGGCGCCGGTGTCGTTCGAAGCGATCTACGCGCAGCGCCAGCAGGCGGCCGCAGGCGCGCCTCAGCCCCAGGCGGCGAACTGAATGCGCGCGCCAGCGCTCGTGGCCGGCATGCTCGCCTGCGCGCTCGCGCAGGGCGCCGAATTCCGGGCGGTGCAGGAGAACGCCGCGGTGCTCTATGACGCGCCGTCGCGCGCGGCAAAACCGCTCGGCGTGGTCTCGAAGCACTACCCGCTCGAGCTGATCGTCAACCTGGACGCCTGGGTGAAGGTGCGCGATCACACCGGCGCGCTGGCCTGGATCGAGAGGAAGCTTCTGGGCGACAGGCGCATGGTGATGGTCACTGCGCCTTCGGCCGAGGTGCGCGTGCGGCCCGAGGACGGCGCGCCGATCTCGTTCGTCGCCGCCTCGGGCGTGGCGCTCGAGCTGGTCGAGCTCGCGCCGGGGGGCTGGCTCCGGGTACGGCACGCCGACGGCGCCAACGGCTACCTGCGCGTCGCCCAGGTCTGGGGCGGCTGAAGGCGCGGCGCCATGGCGGCACTTGCGGTGCTGGGGGCAGGCGCGTGGGGCACGGCGCTTGCGACGGCACTCGCGGATCGGCACGGCGTCACGCTCTGGGCGCGCGATCCGCGCCAGGCCGCCGCGATCCGCGGTGCGCGCCGCAACGAGCGCTATCTGCCCGAGATTGCGCTGTCCGAGTCTCTCGCCGTCACACCGGACCTGGATGTCGCGCTTCACGGTGCGAGCCTGCTGCTCGCCGCAGTACCCGTAGCCGGCCTGCGTGAACTCTGCGTGCGTCTGGCGGAGGTGCGCGTGCCGCTGGTCTGGCTTTGCAAGGGATTCGAGGAAGGTTCCGGATCGCTGCCGCACCAGATCGTCGAATCGGTGCGCGGTGACGCGCTGCCCTGCGGCGCGCTCTCCGGACCCTCGTTCGCGCTGGAGGTGGCGCGTGGGCTGCCCTGCGCGCTGACGCTGGCTTCGCGCGACGCGGCGTTTGCGCGTTTGGCCGCGGCGCTCATCCATGGCGGCCGGCTACGCGTGTATTACAGCACCGACCTGATCGGCGTCGAGATCGGCGGCGCGGTGAAGAACGTGATGGCGATCGCGGCCGGAATTTCCGACGGGCTCGGCCTGGGGCAGAATGCGCGCGCCGCGCTCATCACGCGCGGACTTGCGGAGATCACCCGGCTCGGAGTCGCGCTCGGCGGCGGCGTCGAAACGCTCATGGGTCTCTCGGGCGCCGGCGACCTGATCCTCACCGCGACCGGCGACCTCTCGCGCAACCGGCGCGTCGGGCTCGATCTGGCAAAAGGCCGCCCGCTGGCCGCTATTCTCGCCGCGCTGGGCCATGTCGCGGAGGGCGTGCGCTCGGCGCGCGAAGTCGCGAAACTCGCGGCGCGGCATGGCGTCGACATGCCGGTGAGCGACGCCGTGAATGCGGTGCTCGAGGGCCGTCTTACGGCGCAGCAGGCGGTGGCGCAGCTGCTGGCGCGCGATGCGAAAGAGGAGGCTTGAGCGTCCCGCTGGCGCGATCGCAGCCGCAAGCGACGGCGCGCCGCGCGCCTGTATCACTCACCGCCCTCGAAGCCCAGCTGCCGCCACGCCTCGTAGACCACGACGGCGACCGCATTCGACAGGTTGAGGCTGCGATTGCCCGGGCGCATTGGCAGGCGCAGGCGCGCCTGCGGCGGTAATTCGTCGAGCAGTTCCTCTGGCAAGCCCGAGGTTTCGGAGCCGAACAGCAATACGTCGTCGCGTGCGTAGCGCACTTCGGCGTAGTTCAAGCCGGCACGCGTGCTGAACGCGAACCGGCGCTGTGCGCCGAGCAGAGCGCGGCAGCCCGGCCAGTCGGAGTGCACGCGTACGCTGGCGAGGTCATGATAGTCCAGGCCGGCGCGGCGCAGCTGCCGGTGGTCGAGCGA
>Ga0255310_10000241_pt1 | contig 11770 bp, 10 predicted proteins | sample EtOH1_T0_E1_meta_FD_201359 | JGI IMG/M metagenome (GOLD analysis project Ga0255310, IMG submission 201359) | Sandy soil microbial communities from University of British Columbia, Vancouver, Canada - EtOH1_T0_E1 | ecosystem: Engineered > Artificial ecosystem > Sand microcosm > Unclassified ...
GAGCGTGGTGATCGGCGATGCGTCGGTGGCGATTGGGGTGCGCTCGACGGTGGTCGGCGAGAGCTCGACCGCCAACGGCAACGACGCGCTGGTGTTCGGCTCGAACACGCTGGCCACCGGCGACGGGGCGATGTCGGTCGGCGCGCGGTCGTCGGCGAACGGCGCGGCGGCGACGGCGCTCGGCTTCTTCGCCTCGGCCGGGTTCGCCGGCTCGACCGCGATCGGCACCAACGCCACCACCACGGCGGCCAACCAGGTCGCGCTCGGCGGGACCGGCTCGGCGGTCAGGATCGGCGACATCGCCGCCTCGACCGCCGCCCAAACCGGCGGCGTGCAGATGGTCACGGTCGATGCCAACGGCGTTCTCGGCCGGGCGCCGATCGCGATGGCTGAGCTCGGCATGAAGGGTCCGTCGTCGATGGAGATGCTGGCGATGAGCGGCCGCATGGGCGCGCTGGAAAATGAGCTGGACAGCATCGACCGTCACTTCCGCCAGGGCCTGGCCGCCACGGTCGCCATGACTCCGGTGCAGATCCCGTCGGAGCCGGGCCGGTTCAGCTATGCATTGAACGGCGCCGCCTACCGCGGTCAGTATGCGACCGGCGGGTCGATGATGTATCGGCTGAACACCAAAAACCCGATGGCGGTCGGGGTCGGCTTCTCCCACGCCGGCGGCAAGAACCGAGCCGTCCGCATCGGCATCGCCGGCGAGTTCTGACGGTCAGGGGCGGCCGGGCGACCGGCCGCCTCGCGTCCCTGACATTTCGGACTCAGCGGATTCCCAGTATGTCGTGCGAAACGTCGAAAGGGGAGGCCGCTATGAACCGCCTGGTAACTGCGTTCATTGCTATGGGTTTGATCGCGGCCACCAACGCAAGTGCACAGCCGGCTCGTGCACCGGCGCCTGCTCGAACGGTGAAATCGACGGCGGTCCCGGTTCCGCGAACCACGTTCATCCAGACGATGGACAGCGAGTTCCGAAAAATGGACGCCAACAAAAATAATATCGTGACCAGGATCGAGATTGAGCAATTCCAGCGGGCTGCCAGCGCCGTCGAAGCGCAGTCACGCGTTCGTGCGCTCTTTGCCCAGCTCGACACCGACCGAAGCGGTCATCTCAGTCCGGCCGAGTTCGGGAAGATGGCGGCCACTCCGCCGCCGCCCAATGCCGCGCCGGTGCTCGGCCAGGCCGACCTCAATCGCGACGGGACGATCACGCTCGTCGAATATCGAACGGTGAAGCTCGCCAATTTCGACCGGATGGACACCGACAAGGACGGGATCGTCAGCGTCGCCGAAATGAAAGCGGCCGGGCTGGTCCGATAGGATCTGCCGGCAGCGACCAGCAGTCCAAATGCGCGCCCGGTGCCGGCGCGCCGATGTCCGCTTTCGACCCATTGCGAACATTATGGCCGCACGGATAGGCTGCGAACGGGGGAGTGACTGCGATGCGGTTCAACTTACGGCTGTCCAAGCGCGAGCGGGCATTTGCCGCAGAGGTGGGAGTCGTCGTCCTCGGCGTTTTGCTCGCGCTGGCCGCGCAACAGGCAGCCGAGACCGTTAACCAGCGCCGTGAAGCCGCCAGCACGCGGGTCGCGCTGACCAACGAGATCGAGGAGACGCTCGCCATTCTCGAGCTACGCCGGGCGGCCCAGCCTTGCATCGATAAAAGGCTCGGGGAGCTGCGCGCCATCGTCAACCAGTGGGGCAGCACGGGCAGCTTCAAGACCCCGCGCTGGGTAGCGCAGGCTACCTGGTTCGCCGTGGGAACGCCACGGTTCGATGCGGCGCAGTCGGCGGGCCGGCTCGCCTTGCTGTCGAGCGAGGAGCAATATCAACTGGGCCTGATTGTCGGCGGCCTGCGGAACTTTCAGGGCGTCCAGCTCAGGGAGATTGAGGCCTGGTCGACGCTGCGGATGCTGCAAAGCGGCGCCAACGCCTTGTCGGCGAGCGACCGGACGCAGGTTCGCATGGCGCTGCAGGAAGCTTCCACGCTCAACTATTTGGCGAAGATCAATGTCGGGCAGACGCTAACTCAGGCGGCCGGCTACGGCTGGGGGCCCGACATGAGGCGGGCCCGACAGACGATGCGCCTCGCCTGGAAAGAGGGGCGTTTCATGCCATCGGTGTGCCTCAGCATCGATACTCCGCCCGAGCAGGCCAACCGCGAGGCGAATATGCTTTATCCGCTACCCGAATGACTGGGGATGCCCCGCCGAGGGCAAGCCGCGAGCCGGAGTGGACTTAAGCGCAAGCTAATGTCCGCTTTCCACCCCTTGGGGACATTGCGGAACAAGCGAAAGCATTCGAAATGTCACGGCTCTTGCCACGTCGCCACTAGAGGCGGATGCTATTGCCGTATGGGGCGTGCTAACATGTGCTCACACGGGGGGCGAAATGCCGGTTACCGTTTTTGACAGCGTCTCCGACGGTCTGGATCCTAGTCGGAGGAACCGCGATCACTTTATCGTCAATACAAAGGTGGATGATGACGGCCCGTGGGTTCCCTACGCGGACGGAGTCTGGATCCAACCCTGCTGCTTCGACGTCACGTCGGGCGGTTTCAGCGTTCTCCTGAAAGGTCTGCCCGGCGCGCAGCTCGGCGTTCACTATCACGTGGGCACTGTTCGAGGGTACACGTTGCGCGGCCACTGGCGGTACTTAGAGCATGACTGGGTCGCGGGCCCTGGAGCTTTCATATACGAGCCAGCCGGTGAGGCGCACACGCTGGTGATTGCCGCCGATTCGCCGGAGCCCGCATTGATCTTCTTTGTTGTCGAAGGCGGCCTCATCTACCTCGACAAAGCGGAAGGCGGCGGGTTTGCCGCATACGAAGATGGCTTTTCCTTGCTCGAACTGACGCGCGACTACTATCGTCAGGTGGGGCTCGACGTCCGCCAGTTGGACCTACTCATTCGCTAGCCATCGCCAGCCTTAAGTCCGCTTTCCACCCGATGCGGACCTTCGAGTGAGCTGAAGCCTTACTGTCGCCCGGCGACGAGCGCCTCGACCACCGCCGGGTCAGCCAGCGTCGAGGTGTCGCCGAAGCCTTGCGTCTCGCCTTCGGCGATCTTGCGCAGGATGCGCCGCATGATCTTGCCCGAGCGGGTCTTGGGCAGGGCAGGGGTGAACTGGATTTTCTCCGGCGCGGCGAGCGCGCCGATATCGTTGCGCACGTCGAGGTTGAGCTCCTTGCGCAGCGCATCGTCGCCTTCCTCGCCGGCGTTCAGGGTCACGAATGCGTAGATCGCCGTGCCCTTGATCTCGTGCGGGAAGCCGACCACCGCGGCTTCGGCGACCCTGGGATTGGAAACGAGCGAGCTTTCGACTTCGGCGGTGCCGATGCGGTGGCCGGAAACGTTGATCACGTCGTCGACCCGGCCGGTGATCCAGTAATAGCCGTCCTCGTCGCGGCGGCAGCCGTCGCCGGTGAAATAATGGCCGGGATAGGTCGTGAAATAAGTCGCGAAGAAGCGCTCGTGATCGTTCCATACGGTGCGCATCTGGCCCGGCCAGCTCGCTGAAATGCACAAATTACCGCTCGCCGCGCCGGCGAGCTCTTGGCCCTCGGCGTCGACCAGCCGCGGCTTGACGCCAGGCAGCGGCCGGGTCGCCGACCCCGGCTTCATCGGCGTCGCGCCGGGGATCGGCGAAATCAGGATGCCTCCGGTCTCGGTCTGCCACCAGGTATCGACCACCGGGCAGCGCCCGTCGCCGACCACCCGCCAGTACCATTCCCACGCTTCGGGGTTGATCGGTTCGCCGACCGTGCCGAGCAGGCGCAGCGACTTGCGCGAGTGGCGCGTCACCGGACCGTCGCCTTCGCGCATCAGCGCGCGGATCGCGGTCGGCGCGGTGTAGAAGATGGTGACGCCCAATCGGTCGACGGTCTCCCAGAAGCGGCCGAAGTCGGGGTAATTGGGAACGCCGTCGAACATCACGCTGGTCGCGCCGTTCATCAGCGGACCGTAGACGACGTAGGTGTGGCCGGTGATCCAGCCGACGTCGGCGGTGCACCAGAAGATGTCGTCGTCGCGCGCGCCGAACACCCAGTCGAACGTCGCCGCCGCCCACACCGCGTAGCCGCCAACAGTGTGGACGACGCCCTTGGGCTGTCCGGTCGATCCCGACGTGTAGAGGATGAACAACGGGTCCTCGGCGTTCATTACTTCGGGCTCGCACTCGGTTGCCAGCTCGTCGCGGACCGCCGAGTAGGAGACGTCGCGCCCATCCTTCATCGGCACCTCGGCCCCGGTGCGGGTGACGACGATCACCGTCCGCACGTCGCGCCTGGCGAGCGCGGTATCGACGTTGGCCTTCAATGGGATGTGCTTCCCGCCGCGCACGCCCTGGTCGGCGGTGATCACCGCGCACGCGTCGCAGTCGGCAATGCGGCCGGCGAGGCTGTCGGGCGAGAAGCCGCCAAACACCACCGAGTGGATCGCGCCGATCCGCGCGCAGGCGAGCATCGCTGCGGCCGCTTCGGGGATCATCGGCATGTAGATCATCACCCGGTCGCCGCGCCCGATGCCGCGCGATTTCAGCAGGTTCGCCATGCGGCAGGTTTCGGCGTGCAGCTCGCGATAGGTGAGGGTGCGGCCGTCGCCGGGCTCGTCGGCCTCGAAGATCAGCGCGGTGCGGTCGCCGCGCGTCGCGAGATGCCGGTCGAGGCAGTTGACCGACAGGTTGAGCGCGCCGTCGGCGTACCAGCGGATGCCGAAATCCGCCTGGTCGAACGACCAGTCGCCGGCCTCGGTCGGAAATCGCGACCAGTCGAGCCGCCGCGCCTGGTCGAGCCAGAACGCGTCGGTGTCTTCATCCACCCGCCGGTGCAGCTCGGCCAGCTCCCCGAGGCCGATCCTGGTCTCGAAACCGTCCGGTACCGGGTGAACCGCTGCGCTCATGCGGCCTCGCCGAGGCTCGCCATGTCGATCACGAAGCGATAGCGGACATCGTTCCTCAACAGCCGTTCGTACGCTTCGTTGACCTGGTCCATGCGTATCATCTCGCAGTCGGGGTAGATGCCGCGCTCGGCACAGAAGTCGAGCATCTCCTGGGTCTCTGGAATTCCGCCAATCGCCGATCCGCCGACCGCGCGATTCCACCAGATGAGGTTGAACCCGACGAAGCCCGGCATCGGGGTCAGCGCGCCGACGATCACCATGCGGCCCGACCGGCCGAGCAGCTGGAGATAAGGGTCGATCTCGTGGCTCACGGGAATGGTGTTGAGGATGAAGTCGAACCGCGTCGCAGCGGCCGCCATTTGCTCTGCATCGGTCGAAATGATCACGTCGTGCGCGCCGAGCTTGCGCGCGTCTTCGCCCTTACTCGGCGTGGTCGTGATCATGGTCACGTGCGCGCCCATCGCCGCGGCCAGCTTGACACCCATGTGGCCCAGCCCGCCGAGCCCGATGACGGCCACCTTGGTGCCCTCGCCAACCTTGTACTGGCGCAGCGGCGAATAGGTCGTGATCCCTGCGCACAGCAGCGGTGCCGTCCGGCTCGGGTCCATGCCCTCCGGCACCTTCAGCACGAAATGGTCGCGGACGACGATATGGTCGGTGTAGCCGCCCTTAGAGATCGTGCCGTCGTGATAGTCGGCGCTATTGTAGGTTTGGACGCAGCCCTTGCGGCAGAAGACTTCCCAGCCGGCGAGGCACTGGTCACATTCCATGCAGCTGTCGACCATGCAGCCGACGGCGACGGTATCTCCAACCTGGTGGCGCGTGACCTCGTTGCCAACTGCGGTGACGGTGCCGACGATCTCGTGACCGGGGATGACCGGGTAGTTCGTCCCGCCCCAGTCATTGCGGCAGGTGTGAAGATCGCTGTGGCAAATCCCGGCGAACGTGATCTTGATGGCCACGTCGTTGGGGCGAAGCGCCCGGCGTTCGAAGTCCATCGGCCGCAGCGGCTGGTCGGGAGCGTCGGTGCCCCAGCCCTTGGCCGCGGTCGGCTTATTCGTGACTTCCTGGGTGTTCGCGGGTTGCGGTTCTGCAGTCGTGGCCATCGAAGCCTCCTATGGTGATCGTTCCAAGACGCGTTTGGCCTGCACCAGATGCGGCCGATCGACCATTTTGCCATCAACCGAAAGCACGCCCGCGTCGGGCTCGGCAGCGAACGCCGCGACGACCGCCCTGGCATGCGCGATCTCAACCTTTGAGGGCGAGAAGGCAGCGTTGATGATCGCCACCTGGTCCGGGTGGATGGCGAGCTTGCCGGTAAAGCCTTCGCGCGCGGCCGCCTCCGCTTCGGCGCGCAGTCCCTTGGCGTCCTTGAAATCTGCGAAGATGCCGTCAACCGGCTGCACGCCGGCGGCGGCCGCGCCGGCGAGGCACAGCGAGCGGGCGAGCTGGTAGGTGAAGCTCAAAGCGCCGTCGGCATCATATTTGGACGAGGCGCCGAGCGCCGCCGACAAGTCTTCGGCGCCCCAGCTCATCGCGGCGAGCGGCGACTTGGGGTCGCGGTAGGATAGCAGCCCGAACAGGCTGGCCGGAGTTTCGGTGACGATCGCATGCACCGGCAGGTGGCCGGTGCGGTGGGCGAGCTGCGCGATGTCGGCGCCGCTCTCCGCCTTGGGCAGCACGACGCCCTCGAAGTCGGCCGAAGCGAACAGGCCGAGATCCGCCTTGATATGCTCGCTGCCGAGCGGGTTGATGCGCACCCACCATTGCGGTCCGTCCGAGCGGACGGGGAGCGCCTTCAGGATCTTGCGCGCCTCCGCTTTGCGCGCCGGCACGACGCTGTCCTCGAGGTCGAAGATCAGGGCGTCGGCTTCGCTCGCGAGTGCCTTGGCGATCTTCTTCTCGCTGTCGGCGGGGACGAACAGCCAGCTGCGCGGGTGCGACGTCATTGCGGCTTCTTCAACAGTAGCGCCGTGCGCGTGCACTCGCACACCAGCTCATCGCGCTGGTTGAAGCTGCGGTGCGCCCAGGTGACGATGCCGGCGTTGGGCCGCGATTGGCTTTCGCGCACCGCAATGCACTCGGTTTCGCTGCGCAGCGTGTCGCCGGCGAACACCGGGTTGGGGAACACCAGCTTGTCGTAGCCCAAGTTGGCGACGAGCGTGCCGAGCGTGGTGTCGGCGACGCTGACCCCGACCATCAGCCCGAACGTGTAGATCGAATTGACCAGCGGCTTGCCGAACTCGGACTGGGCGGCGATCTCGTGATCGAGGTGCAGCGGCTGCGGATTATGGGTGAGCGCCGAGATCAGCACGTTGTCGGTCTCGGTGACAGTGCGGGTGACGGTATGGGCGATCTGGTCGCCGACTTGCCACTCGTCGAAATAGCGTCCGGGCATGGGCGCGTCCCTAGGCGGTTGTCGCTTCGCGCGCCAGAAGCAGTTCGGCGACGCCTTCGGTGAGCGCGTCCTGGTCGAGCCGGTAGGCGGCATAAAGGTCGGGCAGGCTGCCGGTCTGCCCGAAGCGCTCGACCCCGAGTGGAGCGACGCGCTGGCCGAGCACTCCGCCGAGCCACGACAGCGAGGCGGGCGCGGCGTCGGCGATGGTGACGAGGCCCGCGCCGGGCGCAAGCGCCGACAGCAAAGTCTCGACATGGCTCGGCTCGCGGCAGCCGCCCCACCGCGCGGCTTGCGCCTTGGTCCAGCCCCGGTGGAGCAGGTTGGGGGAGGTGATGCTGAGCAGGCCGAGCCCCGGCACATCGGCACGCAGCTCGTCCCAGGCGGCGAGCGCCTCGGGCATCACCGCGCCCATCGCGACGATCGCCGCTTCGGCATTGGGGCCGGGCGGCTTGAGCCAGTAGCCGCCAGCGAGCGCGCCGTCGCGCCAGCCGTCGTCGGTTCGCTCGAGCTGTGCGACCGAGCGAGTCGACAAGCGGAAATAGCTGCTCTCGCCATCGGGGTCGTCGACGAGCCGCAATGCCTCCTCGAGCATCGCCGCGAGCTCGTCGGCGAACGCCGGTTCGTAGTGGCGCAGGCCGGGCTGGCCGAGCGCGATCAGCGGCGGGTTGATCGATTGGTGGGCGCCGCCTTCGGGGCCGAGCGTGATCCCGCTCGGGGTCGCGACGAGGATGAAGCGAGCATCCTGGTAGCAGGCGTAGTTCAGGGCATCGAGGCCGCGGGCGATGAACGGGTCGTAGAGCGTGCCGATCGGGAACAGCCGCTGGCCGAACAGGTCGCCGGCGAGCCCGGCCGCGGCGAGCATCAGGAAAAGGTTGTTCTCGGCGATGCCAAGCTCGATGTGCTGGCCCTTGTTTGTTGCCGACCACTTTTGCGCTGACGCAATCTTTGCCTTAGCGAAGACATCGGCCATTTCCCGTCGTCGGAACAGACCGCGCTGGTTGACCCAGGCGCCGAGGTTAGTCGAGACGGTGACGTCGGGCGAGGTGGTGACGATGCGGTCGGCGAGCGGACCGCCGACCTTCGACAGGTCGAGCAGGATGCGGCCGAACGCGGCCTGCGTCGATTGCTCGTCACCGGCAGGTGCCGGGATGCTGGGGACCTCGATTGATCCAAAGGACCGCGGCCGTCTTTCCCGGGCGATCCGGCTGTTGTCGATCAGCGTCTCGACCGCGCCCGGGGCGTTGTGGCCGATGCCTTCGAGCGGCTCCCATTCGCGCCCCTCCGCCACTCCCATGGTTTCGCGCAGCGCCGCCATCTGGGTCGGGTTCATCAGGCCGGCATGGTTGTCCTTGTGGCCGGCGAACGGCAGGCCGTAGCCCTTGATCGTCCAGGCCACGAACAATGTCGGGACGTCGTCGTCGGCGGCAGCGAACGCATCGACCAGCCTCTCCATGCAATGCCCGCCGAGATCGGAGAACAGCGACGCGAGCGCGGCATCGTCATGCTGCTTGAGAAAGACTCCCGCACCCTTGCCAAGGTCGGCCTCGATGCGCGCCCGCCACGCCGCACCGCCCTGATAGTGGAGCGCCGAAAGGTCGGCATTGGGAAGCGACTCTAACCAGGCTCCAACCTTTGGATTGGCATCGAGCGCGGCTTGCAGCCGCTTGCCCCAGCGCAGCTCGACGACGCGCCAGCCACAGCTTTTGAAGATTTCGTCGAAGCGTTCGAACATCCGGTCGGCGCTGGTCGCGTCGAGGCTCTGGCGGTTGTAATCGACGATCCACCAGCAGTTGCGGATGTCGTGCTTGTAGGCCTCGATCAGGCATTCGTAGACATTGCCTTCGTCGAGCTCGGCGTCGCCGACCAGCGCGACGAACCGGCCGCGATCGCAGTCGTCCAGCCAGCCGTGGGCGGTCAGATAGTCCTGCACCAGGCTGGCGAACGCGGTGATCGCGACGCCCAGGCCGACCGATCCGGTCGAGAAATCCACCGGGATTTGGTCCTTGGTCCGGCTTGGGTAGCTTTGTATTCCGCCAAAGCCGCGGAAATTCTCGAGCTGCTCGCGTGACTGGCTCCCGAGCAGATAATGGATCGCGTGCAGCACCGGCCCGGCGTGCGGCTTGACCGCGACGCGGTCGTTCGGCCCGAGCGCGTGGAAATAAAGCGCGGCCATGATCGCGGTCATCGACGTGCAGCTCGCCTGGTGGCCGCCGACCTTGAGGCCGTCGGGCGAGGGGCGGACGTGGTTGGCGTGGTGAATGGTCCACGCCGACAGCCAGCGCAGCCGCTCCTCGAGCAGCTTCAAGGCAGCGATGTCGGGCGTGGATGCAGGCTTGAGCATGGTGCTCCACTAGCCGCTTCGCGGGAGCGCGAAAACCTTATGCAGCTTCCGCCTTGTCGTGGTCGGTGTCGAAGCGGGACTGCGCCGCGTGGATGGTCACCACATTATCAAGCGCCCACTGCGTCAGGGCCATGATCGGCTTGAGCAGCGAATGGCCGAGGTCGGTGAGTTCATAATCGACGCGCGGCGGGATGGACGGTGTCACCTTCCGGCTGACAAGCCCGTCACGCTCGAGGTTGCGCAAGGTGAGCGTCAGCATGCGCTGGGACACGCTCGGGATCTCGCGCCGAAGCTCGTTGAAACGCCTGGGCCCTTCGCCGAGCGTTGCGACCACCAGCACGGTCCACTTGTCGCCGATCCGCGACAGCAGGGTGCTGATCGTCCGGCACACGGGATTGCTTGGGTCCTTCATTGTCGTCCTCCGGCCACACGGGTGTTCCCGCGCACAAACTTGTTCGTCGGCCACAAAAAAGTGCGTTCTTGCGGCGTGCTTCCGCGTGGTTACTTAGGGTGCCTCGGTAACAAATCCATACTAAGGAGGCAATAGTGACCATCCTGCATATCGACAGCAGCATCAATGGCGACAACAGCGTCAGCCGCGTCCTCACTCAATCGATCGTCGACCAGCTGCGCGCCGCCGACCCGGACGCCGAGGTCATCGCCCGCGACCTTGCCCGCGAGCCGCTGCCGCACCTCACGCTCGACGCATTCGCCGACTCGTCGACGATCGACGAGTTCCTCGACGCCGACACGGTCGTGATCGGCGCGCCGATGTACAATTTCACCCTGCCGAGCCAGCTCAAGGCATGGATCGACCGCATCCTCGTCGCCGGCAAGACCTTCAGCTACTCGGCCGACGGACCCGCCGGCCTCGCCGGTGGCAAGCGCGTCATCGCCGCCGTGTCGCGCGGCGGCTTCTACGACGACGCCAGCGCGCTCGAGCATGTCGAGACCTATTTGAACGGCGTGTTCAAGTTCATCGGCATCGCCCCCGAGTTCGTTCACGCCGACGGCATCAACTACGGCCCTGAGCAGCGCGAAGCCGGCATCGCCAACGGCCTCGCCGAGGTCGAGCAGCTGGAATTCGAGCGGCTGGCGGCCTGAACCGAATGGGGTGTGGCGAGATCGTCCCAGCCCCCGGTTCGATCATCCGGCAGCCGAAGAGCACGCGGTTGCCGGAACGCCGCGTCCCAAGCCCCGGCTCCCGTCGCCCGTCGGAGCCGGGGCTTTTACGTGGCGAAGCGCCGCGCCCCGAACGCGGTGCTCATCCGATGCGTGCTGGCCAGGCGCGTCGACCGGCTACGGATGGTGTGCATGAACAGCCATTCGCCGGTCGCTTGTCCGGGGGTCAGTTCGAGCGTCGCATAACCGCGGCGGCTCAGATCGGCCCATTTGAGCTGCGGGTTGCGGCTCCTGAATGCACGGACGACGTCGGCCGTCGGGACCGTGCGCCAGTCCGTTTCCAGGCCCGGCGAAGTCACGCTCGAACCGACAAATTCGACACCCGCCGGGACTCCGCCGGAATCGAGTTCGAACCCCCAGGCATTGTGGCTGTCGCCCGTCAGGACGACGAGATTGGCGTCGGCGGCGATCGCCGCGTCAAGCAGCCGGCGGCGGGCGGCCGGGTAGCCGTCCCAGCTGTCGAGATAGTAGGGCAGGGCCGCCTTCGACGCGGCGAGATCGTTGGCCATCCAGGCGCGCGTCTCGGCGGATGCGTCCGGCGCGATCCAGCTTGCCGCTTCCTTGGGAAGCGCGGTCACGCCCATCACCACCTGCTGCGCGAGCACCTGCCAGTGCGCCCCGCGCTTTACCGATCGGCGCAGCCCGTCGGCGAGCCAGCGCTCCTGCTCGACGCCCATCAGGGTGTGCGCGGGATCCTGCCATGGTCCATCGCGGAAGGCCGCGAGCGCGGCGGCGACGTCGCTCTGGCCGCGCAGCGCCGCTCCGAGATCAAGCTGCTCGGTGCGTCCGATGAGCCGCGTTTCGGGCCGGAACAGCGTGGCGAGGTCGCCGATCTCGTAGCTCGCCCACGGCTCCTCGCCGACCGGCATCCATTCGCGATAGGCGCGCACCGCCGCCGCCTTGCGTAGCGACCATGGACCCTCGGTCTCGGGCTGGTGATTTGCG
>Ga0255310_10000242_pt1 | contig 11770 bp, 9 predicted proteins | sample EtOH1_T0_E1_meta_FD_201359 | JGI IMG/M metagenome (GOLD analysis project Ga0255310, IMG submission 201359) | Sandy soil microbial communities from University of British Columbia, Vancouver, Canada - EtOH1_T0_E1 | ecosystem: Engineered > Artificial ecosystem > Sand microcosm > Unclassified ...
GACCTGCCGCCGCGGCTGGCCCGCCGGGCGGCCCCGGAGGGGTTTCTGATCGGGGCCTCGGTGGGGACGCCCGCGGAGGTGAGCGGCGGCGAAGGCGCTGACTACTGGGGCGTGGGGCCCTGGCGCGCCACCGCGACCAAGCCGGACGCCGGCGCCGCGTTAGGCACCGACGGTTTCCGCAGGCTCGTCACCGCGGCCCGTGGCATCCCCTGCCTGGCGATCGGCGGGGTCGCCCCCGAGGACGTGGCCGCCGTGCGGGCCGCGGGTGGTGTGGGGGTGGCCGTGGTGTCGGGGATCCTGGCGGAACCCGACGTGACCGCGGCTGCGAGCCGGTACCGCAGGGCGCTTTCGACCGCCTGAGCTCATCCGAAGCGCCGGCCGAGCTCGTCCACCAGCCGGGCCAGCTGGGTGCGGGTCGAGAGCGCAGCCAGCGCGGCCGAATCCGCGGCGGGCGGCACGGGCGCGGGTCCCGCCAGCAGCTCGGCTAACGCGCGAACGACCGGGCCGGGGTCGGCGTCGAATAAGAGCCGGCTCTGCGAAAACTCTCCCAGGATCCGCGCCGATTCGCCCTCACGATCGACGAACGCCAGAATGGGCCGGCGGACCGCGAGGTACTCGTACAGCTTGTTGGGTACCTGCAGCGGTTGACCCTGGGCAAACAGCAGCAACGCATCGGCTCGCCACAGGCGTTGCCGCACCTCGGCGTGCGGCAGCCAGTCCTCGAACCTGACGAACTCGCTCAAGCCGGCTTGCTCCACCATGCCGACCACCGAGCGTCCCTGGTACCGGCGTGCGTCCCCGATCAGCTCGATCTGAATCTGGGCGGGGGTGACCCCGCTCTGCCGGACGTAGAGCGCGAGGGCCTTGAAGAAGTCCGCCGGGTCGCGGCCCATGTAAAGCGAACCGGTGTGCACGATGCGAAAGGGTCCCCCCGCGGTGCGGGGTAGCGCGGGCCCCCAGTCGGGGATGCCATTGCGCGCAACGAGGATGGGTGCACGCTGGTGGGCTGGCAGGAGCCGCGCAATGTGCTCCTTGGCGGCTTCGGTCGCCACGACGATCCCATCCGCACCGGCCAGCACACGGCGCTCCAGCCAGCGATCGATGCCTCTGGTGAGCGGGTGTAAAGCGGGGGGACGGCTCGAGGCCGCATGGGTCCAGGGATCCCGGAATTCGGCCACCCACGGCGTAGTGCCGGCGCGACGAATGCGGCGGGCGCTCAGGTGGAGTGAGAAGGGGGGAGCGCTGGAGTAGATCAGGTCGACACCCTCGCGCAGGACCGCAATGCCGGCTCGCGCAAAGGCGGCGATGCTGTAGTTCGCATCGTCGGGGATGCCCAGCGTGGCGAGCAGGAACCGCCGCAGGGGCCCGGGGCTGTCGCTGCGGGGCGGCTGCCGGCCTGCGTCCGTTGCACCCGTCAGGTTGGCCGCGGTCTTTCGCGACATCCGTAACACGCGGCCCAGCCGGGTCGCGTAGGGCAGCCCGGGCTCGACGCAAATAACCCGCACTTCGGGTCCGGGGCCCGGGGGGATGACCGGGACTTGGGCGGGCAGGGGCTCGGTGACCAGGGTCACCTGGTGTCCGGCGGCGCGGAACGCGGCGAGCAGATTCGCGGCGCGGAGCGCGCCGACCTCGGGGTGCGGGGGAAAGACGTAGGCCAGCAGCAGGACGCGCATGGGCGGGCTCTAGCGGGCCGAGCGGCGCGGGCGGGATGTCACCAGCGCAGGGCAGGCTCGGTACTGGCCTCGATTTGTGCTCTGCTCCAGCCCGCCAGCGCCTCGACCACCTGCAGGCCTTCGGGTGTCACGTCGAGCACGCAGCGCTCCGTGATGATGCGATGAACGCAGCGCTGGCCGGTCAGCGGCAGCGTGCATTGCTTGAGAATCTTGGGACTGCCGTCCTTGGCGCAGTGTTCCATGATGACGATGACGCGTCGCGCCCCGGCCACCAGGTCCATCGCGCCCCCCATCCCCTTCACCATCTTGCCGGGAATCATCCAGTTGGCCAGGTCACCCTGCTCGGAGACCTGCATGCCGCCCAGAATGGTGAGCGACACATGGCCGCCGCGGATCATCGCGAACGAGGTGGCGCTGTCGAAGTAGCTCGTCCCCGGCAGCTCGGTGACGGTCTCCTTGCCGGCGTTGATGAGATCGTGATCCTCTTCACCTTCGAGCGGATAGGGGCCGACCCCCAGCATACCGTTCTCCGAGTGCAGCACGAAGGGCACCCCCTCGGGAGCGCAGTCCGCGATCATCGTCGGCATGCCGATGCCGAGGTTGACGTAAAAGCCGGTCTCCTCGGTCAGCGAGAGCAGCTCCTGAGCCGCCCGCCGGACGATCACGTCGCGGCTGTCGCTCATGGCCGCTTGCGCAGCGTGCGGCGCTCGATCAGGTGCGAGGGCGCCCGGGCCTGGAAGATCCGCTGCACGAAGATGGCCGGGGTGTGCACCAGGTCGGGCTCCAGTTCGCCCGGCTCGACCAGGTGCTCCACCTCCGCGATGGTGATGCGCCCCGCCATGGCCATCATCGGATTGAAATTCCGCGCGGTCTTGCGGTAGACCAGGTTGCCCAGCCGATCTCCCTTCCACGCCTTCACCAGGGCGTAATCGCCCCGGAGGGCGCGCTCCATCACGTAGTGGCGGCCCTCGAATTCGCGCACCTCTTTCCCTTCGGCCACCCGGGTGCCGACGCCAGTCGGGGTAAAGAATGCCGGGATCCCCGCGCCGCCCGCGCGGATCCGCTCCGACAGAGTGCCCTGGGGCGTGAGCTCCACCTGCAGCTCGCCCGAGAGCATCAGCTGCTCGAACACGGTGTTTTCCCCGACGTAGCTCGATACCATCTTGCGCACCTGGCGGTTTTTCAGGAGGTGCACCAGGCCGTGGTCCGTGGTGCCGGCATTGTTGGAGACGATGGTGAGGTTCCTGGAGCCGAGGTCGCGCAACGCGACGATGCACTCCTCCGGCACGCCGGCGAGCCCGAACCCGCCCACGAACAACATGGCGCCGTCGGGGATGTCGGCGCACGCCGCGGAGGCATCGGGGAAGACTTTGTTCACCGGCCGAATATAACAGTGACCGGTCACCGGTCACCGGTCACCGGTCATTGGTGCGAGGTCAGATAGGGTCGCACGATGGCACTCGCCACCGCGACCCGTTCCGGATCGACGCCGGTTTGCCCGCCGAACGCCGCAAGCAGCGCTTCCGTTGCCACGTTCCCCGGAGCCCCCGGGGCAAAGGGGCAGCCGCCGATCCCGCCCGCGCTCGCGTCGAAGCTGGTGACCCCCATCGCGAGTCCGGCCCGGGCGTTCTGTACCGCCTGGCCGAAGGTGTCGTGAAAATGGAGCGCCAATCGGCCCACCGGGCACACGGGGAGGAGGCGCTCCAGCAAGCGCCTCACCTGCTCGGGCGTTGCCTTCCCGATCGTGTCGCCCAGCGAAAGCTCATCACAGCCCAGGTCGAGCAGGGCTTGTGCCACCGGCAGCACACGCTCCGGGGCGATCGGTCCTTCGTAGGGACAGTGAAACGCCGTGGAGACGTAGCCGCGCACCGGTCGGCCGGCGCGGGCCAGGACCGGGCGGAAACGCTCGATACTCTGGGCGATCGAAGCATTGCTGTTCTTGCGGCTGAACGTCTCGCTGGCGGCGGTGAACACCGCGACCTTGTCTGCCCGCGCGGCCTGGGCCCGCTCCAACCCCGCCTCGTTGGGCACCAGCGCCATGTAGCTGACGCCGGGCTTCCGGGTGATGCCCTCGAACACGGCCTCGGCGTCCGCCAGCTGCGGCACCCACTCCGGGCGGACGAACGAAGAGACTTCGATTTCCGGAAAGCCGCACTCCGAGAGCGCGTCGACGAAGGCAATCTTGACGTCGCTGGGCACGAAGCGGGCTTCGTTCTGCAGCCCATCGCGAGGTCCCACCTCCACGATCCGGATCACCGGGGGGCCCGCACTCTCCGCACCGCGCGCAGGTGCTCCGCATAGGTGCGCGAAAAAATGTGGCGCCCGTCCGGGCCCGCCACGTAATAGAGGAAGGGGACCGCCGCGGGGTGCAACACCGCGTCGATGCTCCTGCGGCCCGGCGCTCCCACCGGACCGGGGGGTAGCCCGGGGTGCAGATAGGTGTTGTAGGGCGAGGGGTACAGGTAGTCCTTCTCGTAGAGCCGGGCCTTCCGCTCGCCGGTGGCCTCGTGGATGGCGTACAACACGGTGGCGTCCGCCTGCAGCGGCATGCCCCGCCGCAGCCGATTGTGGAACACGGCCGCGATCAGGGGTCGGTCGTCGTCCGCGCGAGCTTCCCCCTCCACGATGCTCGCCAGGGTGACGACGCCGAGCCGGTCGAGTCCCAGCTCACGCGCCGCCGCCTCCCAGGCGGGATCCCATTCGGCGCGGAACGTGCCGGCCATTTCGCGCAGCACCGTTTCGGGCGTCACGCCGCGGGAGAAGAGATAGGTGTCGGGTCGCAGGAACCCCTCGAACGAAGCCGCCGGCACCTCGAAGCGATGCAACAGCGCCGTATCTCGTGCGGCCGCCAGGAAGCTGTCTCGCGGGATGGCGAGGTCGCGCTCGGCGGTTCCGGCGATCTCGAGCAGGGTGAAGCCTTCGGGTACCGTGAACCGCGTCAGGAGCTGGTGACCGCCGGTCAGCACGCGCAGGGCCGCGATCCCGCCGGCGCCCCTGGCGATCGAGAAGGCGCCGGTTTGGAGCTTGCGTTCCTTGCGGCTCACCCGCGCGACCAGCCGGAACCATCCCCGGGAGCTGATGACCCCGTGGGCGGCGAGGCTGTCCGCCACCGCGCGCAGCGTGGCGCCGGGAGGGATGACCACGACTTCCTGGGGGCTCCCCGCGCCGGCTCCGCAGGCGGCGGCGCACAGCAGCCAGGGCAGCAACCGGCGCATCAGCTCCTCGCGTGGCGGCGGGTTTCCAGAAAGTGCTGCAGCAGCACCGTCGCGGCGAGGGCGTCGATGTCCTCCCGCCGCCCACGGGTGCTGCCGCCCTGCTCGCGGATGGCGGCATGGGCCCGGGCGGTCGTCACGCGTTCGTCCACCAGCTCCACGGGCAGGTAGGTTCGCCCGCCCAGCAGCCCGGCGAGCTCGCGGGCCTGCACCGCCGCGGGTCCTTCCGCGCCCTCGGGGGTCAGCGGGAGGCCAACGACCAGGCCCACCGGGCGGTGCGCGGTGACCAGCTGGAGGAACGCCGGCATCGGGAAGCGCTTGCCGGCGCGGCGGGTGAGGGTGGCCAGGGGCGACGCGATGAGCTGGGTTTCGTCGGAGAGCGCAAGCCCGAAGCGAATTGCGCCCCAGTCTACCGCGAGCAGGCGGCCGACGGCGGGAAGGCCCACGGATCCTACTGGTTCATCGTCGAGAAGAATTCCTTGTTGGTCTTGGTACGCTTCATCCGCTCGATCAGGAATTCCAGTGCCTCCACCGGCGGCATGTCCGCCAGGAAGTTGCGCAACAGGTAGACCCGGTTGAGCTCGTCCTTGTCCATGAGGAGCTCTTCCTTCCGGGTGCTGCTGCGCTGGATGTCGATGGCCGGGTAGATGCGGCGGTCGGCCAGGCGGCGGTCCAGCACCAGCTCCATGTTGCCGGTGCCCTTGAACTCCTCGAAGATCACCTCGTCCATGCGGGATCCGGTATCGATCAGCGCCGTCGCGATGATGGTGAGCGAGCCGCCGCCGTCGATGTTCCGCGCGGCGCCGAAGAACCGCTTGGGCTTCTGCAGCGCGTTGGCGTCCACGCCGCCGGAAAGGATCTTGCCCGAGTGAGGCACCACGACGTTGTGTGCGCGCGCCAAGCGGGTGATCGAATCGAGCAGGATCACCACGTCGCGGCCGTGCTCCACCAGCCGCTTCGATTTCTCGATCACCATGTCGGCCACCTGCACGTGGCGGTCGGCCGGCTCGTCGAAGGTCGAGGAGATCACCTCCGCCTGCACGTTTTCCTGCATGTCGGTGACTTCCTCCGGCCGCTCGTCGATCAGCAGGACGATGAGGATCACCTCGGGGTGGTTCTCCGCGATCGCGTTGGCGATCTTCTGCATCAGGATGGTCTTGCCCGCCTTGGGCGGCGAGACGATCAGGCCGCGCTGCCCCTTGCCGATCGGCGCGAGCAGGTCCACCACGCGCATGGAGAGGTCGCCCTTCTTGCCCTCCAGCTTGAGCTTCTTGTCCGGATAGCGCGGCCGCAGGTTGTCGAATGCAATCCGGTGCTTGGTCTTCTCCGGCTCCTCATAATTGACGCTCTCGACCTTGAGCAGGGCGAGGTAGCGCTCCCCCTCCTTCGGGGGGCGCACCTGGCCCAGGACGGTGTCGCCGGTGCGCAGGTCGAAGCGCTTGATCTGGCTCGGGCTGACGTAGATGTCGTCGGGGCCGTAGAGGTAGTTCCAGTCCTGGCTGCGCAGGAACCCGTAGCCTTCCGGGAGGATTTCCAGGACGCCTTCGCCGCGGATGACCGTGTCCGATTCGAGCAGTGTTTGCTCGATCCGGAAGATCAGATCCTGCTTGCGCAGGCCCGAGTAGTTGGTGATGTTGAGTTGTTGCGCGAGCGCGTGCAGCTCGGCGACGGATTTCTGCTTGAGCTCTGAGATATCCACTGGTTGGAGCCTCGTGCGGGTCAGAGGGACGCGATCCCGTGACCGGCTGGGGTCTGGCTGCTGGAGTTCAGGTCAGAGTCGGAGAGTAGAGAGTCTGAGGGCGTGCCGGTATGGCGCCCGCATCTTATCGTTTCACAACCCGCACGTCAAGAGGTGTGATGGATCAGCTCATCCCGCTGCTCGCCGCCTGGCGTGTGATGCGCCTGGGGACGCGAGAGGTCGTGGATGCCCTGGTCCTGCCCGAACACCGCGGCGGCTCCGCCGTGCTGCAGGGCCGGCTCGCCGCCTGGCCGGGTCGCTGGTACTGGGCCGATCCCGGGCAGACGCGACTGGTGCTGGTCCGCGCGCTGCCCGGGACGCCTCGTCCCCGCTGGCTCCTGCACGGTGCGCTGTTCGCGCTCGCCGTGCTGTTCGCGCTGGGCGCGGGAGCGGCGCTCGCCGGGGTCTGGTACCCGCCCGAGGCTCCCGGATTCCGCGGCGTGTTCACCGGGATCGGACAGTTCTTCGTGGGACTCGCCGAGGGCGAGTGGCGGGCGCTGCTGGAGGGCTGGACTTTCGCCCTGCCCTTGCTGGCCATCCTCCTGGTGCACGAATCGGGGCACTATTTCGCCGCGCGGCGATACAACATCGACGTGTCTCCGCCGTATTTCCTCCCGATTCCCCCGACCCTGTCGCCCATCGGAACCCTCGGCGCCTTCATCCGGTTGCGAAGCCCGGTGCTGGATCGCCGCCAGCTGCTCGACGTCGGCGCGGCCGGGCCGCTCGCCGGCTTCGTGGTCGCCCTGGGCGTACTGGTGTGGGGCTACCTCACCTCCCACACGACCGCCTCAATGCCCGCCGGACTGGGCGCCGGGGGCTCGGCCACCAGCTGGATTTCCTTCGCGGGGCAGCCGATCGGACTGGGCGACTCCATCCTGACTCATCTGCTGCGGCGCTGGACCTTCGGAAATGCGACCGCGGTGCACTTGAGCCTGCCCGCCTTTGCCGGCTGGGTCGGCGCATTCATCACCGGGCTCAACCTGCTGCCCCTGAGCCAGCTGGATGGCGGACACATTCTTTACGGCCTGCTCGGCCACCGACAGCGCCCGGTCGCGGTCGCCGCGGTCCTCGGCTTGCTCGCGCTGGCCCAGCTCTCCCCCAACTGGTATGTGTGGGTGGCCATGACGTTCATCATCGGCGGAGGACGCTGGAGCCACCCGTCCGTCATGGTCCCCGACCGCCATGTGCCCACCAGTCGTCGCTGGGTGGGACTCGCCTCGGTGGTGGTGTTCGTGCTGACGTTCGTTCCGATTCCATTTGCGGTGTGAGAGGGGCAGCTAACAGCTGACAGCTATCAGCTGGCCTTACAGGCGATAGCCCTTCGCCCCTGGGCCTACCCGCGTGTCACCCCGGTCCGGTTTTCCGTCACCCATATTCGGACCCTCACGCATCAGGAGCGATGACCCCGCCCCTGCGACCCGTTCCCCCCCTCGACCACGCGGCGATCGGCAACGGTCGCGTAATCGGGCTCATCTCTCCGACGGCGGCTCTGGAGTGGCTCTGCATGCCACGCTTCGATTCGCCATCGGTCTTCGCGCGCCTGCTCGACGCGGAGGCAGGCGGCGTGTTCCGCGTCCTGCAGGGCGGGAAAGAGGTCCTGGGAAAGGTCCGCTATCTGCGCAACACCAATGTCGCCGCGACCCGCTTCGAGCAGAACGGCACGGCCTGGGAGGTGGTGGATTTTGCTCCGCGCCTCCCGGGTCCGCTGGGCGCCGACCGGATGCCGATCGAGGTGATCCGGATCATCACTCCGCTGGGGGGGCAGCCGCGGCTCAGCCTCGACCTCGACCCCCGGCCGGACTACGCGCGCGAACGGCCCGAGTGGGTGCCCACCACCGACGGTTTTGAGCTGCACACGCCGAGCTTCCGTGCCGATCTCGCCACCAATCTTCCGCTTCCCTACCTGCAGTCCGGGCAGGAGTTCACGCTGACCGAGCCGGTCTACGTGTCGCTGCGCTACGGCCGCCGGGAGGAGCGTCCCACCCTCGCCTCGATCCAGCATGACCTGGACGTGACGGTGGCGGGTTGGCGGCTGTGGGCCAAGACTTGCGCCCTGCCGACTTTCGCTCCGGAGGCCGTGCTGCGCTCGGCGCTCTGCCTCAAGCTGCATGTGTACCACGATACCGGCGCCATCATCGCCGCGGCGACCACCAGCATCCCCGAAGCCATGAATACCCCGCGAACCTGGGACTACCGCTTCTGCTGGCTGCGCGACGCGGCATTCACGGTCGAGGCGCTGCGACGGCTCAGCCATCTCAACGAAGGCGAGCGGCTGCTGCGCTTCGTGCAGGACGTGGTCGAAGCGGGCCCGCTGCAGCCGGTGTACGGCATCGGCGGGGAGCGGCAGCTCGACGAGATCGCCCTCGACCATCTCGCCGGATTCGGCGGCAATGGCTTCGTGCGGGCGGGCAACGCCGCGAGCCTCCAGCTCCAGAACGACCTGCTGGGCGAAATCGTGCTCTGCTTCGAGTCGCTGCTGACCGATCCCCGCATCGTGCACGACGACCCCGCCTCGTATTTCCCGCTGCTGCGCAAGCTGGTGGAAAAGGCGATCGAAGTGGCTCCCCAGCCCGACACGGGCATCTGGGAGTTCCGCACCCGGCTGGCCCACCACACCTTCTCGCGCGCGATGTGCTGGGTCGCGATGCACCGGGGCGCTCTGCTGGCCGACCGGATGGGCTTCGGTCCGGAAGCGCGCCGCTGGGAAGCGATCGCTGCGCGGGAGCGCGAGCTGATCCTCGAGCGCGGCTTCAACGCGGAGCTGGGCTTCTTTACCCAGCAGCTCGACGGCAAGTTCGCCGACGCCTCGAACCTGTTGCTGCCGACGCTGGGACTGGTGGATGCGAGGGACCCGCGCTTCGTCAGCACGGTGGAAGCCTACGAGCGCATCCTCACGCTCAACGGTCTGATGCGGCGCTACGGCAACGTGGATGACGTCGGCCCGACCACCTCGTGCTTCTCGGTCTGCTCGTTCTGGCACGCGGAGGCGCTGGCGCTCATGGGCCGGCTGGATGAGGCGGTCGCGCTCTTCAACCGCTTGCTGAGCTACGCCAATCCGGTCGGGCTCTTTTCGGAGGACATCGATCCCACCACCGGGGCGTTGCTGGGGAACTTCCCGCAGGCCTACACCCACGTCGGGCTGGTGCACGCGGCGATGACCATCGGCGAGCTGCTGGAGGCACGCGACGGCCGCGTGCGGGCGTGGACCTGATGGCACCGCGCGTGTTGATCGTCTCCAACCGCCTGCCGGTGAGCATCCGGCGCGGCGAGTCGGGCTTCGAGATCGAGCGCAGCCCAGGGGGGCTGGCGACCGGCCTGCGCGGACCGCATGAGCGCGGGGATGGCTGGTGGCTGGGCTGGCCCGGGATTGCCGGCGAGCTCTCCGAGGCCGAACGCGGGGAGCTGGCCGCCCGCCTGGCACAGGACCGGATGGCCCCGCTGTTCCTCAGCCCGGGCGAGCTCACCCGTTACTACGACGGTTTCTGCAACGGCTTTATCTGGCCGGTTTTCCACTACCTCACCGGGCAGGTCCCGCACCGGACCGAGGACTGGCCGGTCTACCGGGACGTGAACGAGCGGTTCGCCGACGCGGTGGCCGCCCGCTACCGCGAGGGCGACCTGGTCTGGGTCCATGACTACCAGCTCATGTTGTTGCCGTCGCTGCTGCGCCAGCGGCTGCCGCGCGCCCGGATCGGGTTCTTCCTCCACATCCCGTTTCCGGCCTCCGAGGTGTTCCGAACCCTGCCCCATCGCGAGGACCTGCTGCTCGGATTGCTGGGTGCGGACCTCATCGGTTTTCACACCACCTCGTACCTGCGGCACTTCGCCTCGGCGCTGCTCCTGCTGCTCGGACATCCGACCCAGGTGGATCGCGTGCTGGTGGAGGATCGGATCGTCCGGCTGGGTGTCTTTCCCATGGGGGTCGACGCGAAGCGCATCGGCGCGCTCGCCGAGCGACCCTCGCTGCAGCCGGAGGTTGAGGAAATCCGCGCCGGGTCGGAACACACGCTGGTCGCGATCGATCGGCTCGATTACACCAAGGGGGTGCCCCAGCGCCTACTCGCCTTCGAAACCCTGCTGCAGCAGCACCCCGAGCTGCGCGGCAAGGTCAAACTGGTCAACCTGGCCGTGCCGTCGCGGGTGGCCGTGCGGGCGTACCGGCACTTCCGGCGGGAGGTGAACGCCCTGGTCGGCCGCATCAACGGGGCCTTCGGCACGCCGACCTGGGTGCCGTTGCATTACATGTTTCGCAAGCTGCCCGAGCGGCGCGTGATCGCCCTTTACCGCGCGGCCGACGTGATGCTGGTCACACCGATCCGGGACGGGATGAACCTGGTCGCCAAGGAGTACGTCGCGGCCCGCAGCGACCTCAAGGGCGTGCTGGTGCTCAGCGAGTACGCCGGTGCGGCGGCGGAGCTGGTGGAAGCCGTCACGATGAACCCGTACGACATCGACCGGGCCGCGGAAGCCTACTACACCGCGCTCACGATGCCCGAGACCGAGCAGCGCGAGCGGATGCGGGCCCTCCGGGTACGGGTGATGAGTCAGGACGTGCAGCGCTGGGTGGAGAGCTTCGTACAGGCGCTCGCGGCGCAGACTTCGCCCACCGAGGTGGCCGTGAACGGCAATGGGTCGGCGCGGGCCGAGTCGGTGTTGCCGGCGCTGCTGGCTGCCCGGAGGCTCGTCCTGGTGCTCGACTACGACGGCACCCTGGTCCCGCTGGCGCTCTCACCGGAGCGGGCGATCCCGGATGACGAGTTGCTCGACCTGCTCCGGCGCCTCGCGACGCGCCGGCGAACCGAGGTGCATATCCTCAGCGGCCGCACCACCGGCTTTCTGGATCGCTGGTTCGGTGGGCTGCCGGTGCATCTGCACGCGGAGCACGGCAGCTTCTCGCGGCGGGCCGGGCGCAATCGCTGGGCGCGACGGGATCATCCCGCGCCCGACTGGCAGGAGGCAGTGCGTCCCATCCTGGCCGATTTCGCCCGGCGGACTCCCGGGGCGCTCGTAGAGGTAAAGGAAGCGGGCCTGGCCTGGCACTGGCGGGCCGCGGAGCCCTCCGTCGGGGATCGCCAGGCGAACGAACTCGGCATGCACCTGGGCCAGCTGCTCGGCAATCTGCCGCTCGAGCTGCTCTGGGGCGATCG
>Ga0255310_10000243_pt1 | contig 11764 bp, 4 predicted proteins | sample EtOH1_T0_E1_meta_FD_201359 | JGI IMG/M metagenome (GOLD analysis project Ga0255310, IMG submission 201359) | Sandy soil microbial communities from University of British Columbia, Vancouver, Canada - EtOH1_T0_E1 | ecosystem: Engineered > Artificial ecosystem > Sand microcosm > Unclassified ...
GCTTTCATCACATCGGGCCCCTCAGTAATGGAATGCACCATTGGTTTCTCGCAATAGACATGTTTGCCTGTCCTCATTGCATCAATCGAAATCTGCTGATGCCAGTGATCGGGAGTGGCAACAATTACTGCATCAATATCCTTCCGGTTTAATACTTCTTTATAACTACGTGTCGTAAACAGATCTTTTCCCCATTTATCCCTGGCATCTTTTAAACGGCCGTCATAGAGATCACACACAGCTATGAGTTTAATACCGGGGACCTGCAGTGCAGTAATGGTATCTTGTGTTCCCATACCTCCTGCTCCAATCAGCCCAATATTTATATTATCGTTTGCGCCGAAAACTGACCTTTTAAGCAACTGGAAAGGTGCAGCCTTTTTTTGACCGGCAAATACATTTGACCCTGCTGCAACAGCAGCCGTGGAAACGGCAAATGTTTTTAAAAATTTTCTGCGGGACGATTCGGAATTTTTATTCATTCTTGTGAATTTTAGATTATCAATTATTGAAGTAACAAAAAGTATGCACCATCAGTATTACTTCAGTTCCTTTATCCGGATATTTTTCCACCTTACCTTTATACCACCTCCGTCGTGAATCTGCAGGGCAATAAAACCTTTTCCCCTGCCAATCTTTTCATCTTTTAAATATACTATCTGTTTACCGTTCAGCCATGTCGTCACTTCATCATTGATGACCCGGATATGCATTTCGTTCCAGTCAGTTGCTTTCAGCATCTTTTCATCTTCCGGCTTTGGTTGTATCAGCCAGCCCCTGCCATACGATTCATAAATACCGCCGGTATGATGATCGGGAGGAGCCACTTCTACCTGCCATCCGCTGATCTTTGTTCCTTCTATGCCAGAGCGGAAGAAAACACCGCTGTTTCCATTTGCTTCCAGTCTGAATTTAAGTTCTAAAATAAAATTGTTATAGGATTTGTCTGTAGAAAGATAACCGTATTGTTTGTCGGGACCGCTTTCGCAAATCATTTCTCCTTTTTCCACATACCATTTTTCTGTACCGTGTATTGTCCAGCCTGTAAGATCTTTTCCATTGAATATTTTTTTGAACCCGGATGAGAAAAGACCGGCAGACATCAGTGGGAAACAAAACAATAATAACAGCAATCGCATATTGTAACTAAGTTACGTTTCCTGTTGCAATTCTGATCATTTACTTTACAGATATTTAATGTCCTGCCGGCAGAGAGCTTAAGGTTCATCTGCTTGTCAAATAAATTTTATTTTTTTATTTTGCTATCCCCAATGGTGAGAAATAAATAAAGACACTAAGTATGATTGCCAACACGATCAGCGACAGAATAACATCCCATTTGTTCCAGCTTGCACGGCTTGCAGCTTTATCTTCAGCAACCGTAGTGGCAAATGTCAGTCCTTTTATTTGCTCTTCACTCGGTTTCGGAGTAAGCAGGCTTACTGTTACCATCACTGCGATAGAATAAAGGAATAAATAGATACAGAAATAAAGGAAATTCCAATTGCCAAACTTATATATAAGGGACCCCTGGTCAAAATCAGCTTTGAAAATCTGACAGATTAATTTTAAAATTCCTATAATAAAGCCCGATACCATGGCAGCATAAGCACCTTTCGCATTCAGCCGTTTAAAAAATACTCCAAACAAAAATGCAGCAGTAATAGGAGGTGCAAGGTAACTCTGAACACTTTGTAAATAATCATATAAGCCAGTGTTAACCTTTTTCATCACCGGTATCCAAACCATTCCTAAAATCACAATTATTACAGTAGCAATCCGGCCTACCCGTACCAATTGTTTTTCACTCGCCCCTGGATGTTGTTTTTTGTATATATCAATTGTATATAAAGTTGAGCATGCATTATACACCGAAGCAAGTGAGCTCATCAAAGCAGCGAGCAGACCTCCCGCCAATAAACCTCTTAGCCCCATTGGCATGATGGTTCTGACCATTGCAGGAAAAGTAGCATTAAAATTAGTTGATCCATCACTGTTTAAAGGAAGCTCAATTTTTCCCTGGGTAAATAATACATAACCTATTAATCCCGGAATCAGAAAAACAAAGAATGGCAGCAGTTTTAAATAAGCGGCAAAGATTGTTCCCCTTCTTGCTTCTTTTTCATTACGGGCAGCAAGACATCGTTGCACGATATGCTGATCGGTGCACCAATACCATATTCCCACAATGGGTGAAGCAATCAATATTCCAATCCACGGGTAGTCAGGATCGCTTAAAGACCTGAACATGTTAAGCTGCTCTTTAGGAACCGCATGCATTAAATTGTCCCACCCGCCCACTTCTCTCAACCCATAAATCATTAAAACTGCCGAACCAAGTAACAATACAATGGCCTGTACTGCTTCTGTGTACATGACGGCATGCAGACCTCCAAGCACTGTATATACCCCTGTTACCAAAACAAGTATTATTGCTCCTGTCCAAAAATCAACTCCCAGAATCTGATTGAATACAATTGCTCCTGCATAAATTGTAACTGCAGCTTTGGCTATCACATAACTCAACAACTGAATAATGGAAAGTAATCTCCTGGCTTTTGGACTAAACCTCCGCTCCAAAAACTCCGGCATCGTGTAAACAGCGCTTCGCAAATAAAACGGAACGAAAACCCACCCGAGTGTCAGTACAATATATGAATGCAGTTCATAGTGGCCAAGTACTGTGCCGGATTTAGCTGCAGAGCCTGCGAGGCCAACTATATGTTCGCTGCCAACATTTGATGCTAATATAGAAGCTCCAATTACCCACCATCCCAAATTTCTGTTTGCAAGAAAATAGTCTGAAGTCGTTTCTTTGCTTCTACGAATACTCCAGATCGATATTCCGGCAATAACAATCAGGTAGAGGATAACAAATAACCAGTCAATGGGACCAAGGAAATGCATAATCGTTAGTTTTAATTTTAAAAATAAGCAATATATACAAAGGATAAGTCGGCCAGATATTTCAAAGAAACCGGTTAATGATATTTTCGAAGTGTACGTGCCTGCCGTTTCTTACAGCAGCCTGATCATTTTCAATAGTAGAGGCTCTCAGGTTTTCTAAAGATAATCTTCCTTCTTCAATTTCCCTGCCTGAGTCACTATCACATGAAGTATAACCTGCGGTGTTGAATTTTTTGTAACCTGATATATGAAAAATAGTGCCGGCATGTTTCCTCAATCACTCCACTGTGAGATACAAAAAAATATCCCTTATTATTTGACAAAGACCTTAAGCTTTATAGCGTATTGGAGAGTTTTTCGATTTGAAAGCGATGAGATATCATCTGCCAGGCGGACCAATATCATTCGTTACTTTCCAAAACAGAAAGAAGTTTTCCCTGACTGAATTGGGCTTCAGAGGATTGAGCAGCAAAAAGCATGGAGGACTTCTTTTCAAAAATCAGGATAAAAAATATTACCCGAATTCTTCTTAGCGATACCTGTTTATTGATCCTTGATCTTATTATGCTTCAGGAATTGTTGATACTTCTCCATAAATTCTTCGTATTTGTATTTGCCATCTACAGGTTTTTCCTTCTTCGATGTGGCCTTATCTACCAGTTCAAAATAGGCCCGGGGAAATTCATCGGAGTAAATATCCGGAAGAACTCCAATTCTGTTGAAGCCAATATAGAGAGAGAACAATAGAAAGAGGGAAACAATAATAACTGAATGACCTTTAAAACGCCTGACCATTTTAAATGCAGAAACATTTTCTCCATCAACCAATAAATCCTTTCTGAAAAATCCTGCCGCAATAAAAACCAAAAGTAAAATTAATGCAGCTGCGCCGGTAACTTCAGCAATCTTCGGTGCAAATGGAACCATGGCCAGCGAAGCAAGGAAAAGAATTATGCTTAAATGATAAACGATCACAAGCATTGCAAGGAAATTATTTTTATTTTGAAAATGACGGAAGCGGAGAATCATTTCCATCAGGTAAAAAAGCGCTAACAATACTGCTGCTGCCCCAAATAACAGTTCAATGTAGGGGAAATGAATATAAAAGACCCTGAATCCAAATATGACTGACAGTAAAAAAAGGCATGACGGCTCTATTAATGCGAATCTGTCTTTTTCATCATTCTTACGTAAGACAGAAATAAACTCAGCAATAAAAACCAATCCAAATACAAAGGCTACTCCGCCCATAATTTTCAAGCCATAACTATTCTGGGCCATGGAAGCGAATGTACCCATGACAAGCAGGATAAAAAGTAAATAGAATATAGTGTTATACTTCTTCATTAATTCGGCAGGAAAAATATATAATTGAAATCGTGTGTTATAAATTCATCCATTGCTGTCCAGTTTTGTTCCCCTTCTTCCAACTCCCTTTTACGGCAAGCCTGCCATAAAATGTATGCACGGGCTGTCAGGTCTTCTGATTCCGTTAAAGTTGAAGGTATAGCTGTTTTTGCCCTGTAAAAATTTCCTTCTTCAGCTATGCCATACACGCTGCTTAATACACCAAAAAACTTATTCTGTTCTATTATCTCCGCCAGGAAATTGTATGATAAAGAATTCAGCTGCTTTCCACCAATGCGGGACATAAGCAGGATTAAATTAAACCGGAAATCTATTGCCTGGTTTGTTCCAAAATTAAATTGTGAAAAATCAACATCTTTTGATTTTGAAAAAACAGAATCAAGGTAAACAAAGGCTACAGGGGAAGCATGTTTCATATAAGTCTTTTCAGCCATGAAAATATAAGCAAAAGCTTTTTCATGGTCCTTCTCAAATTTCTCTGCTAGTTCAACAGCTTCCTTTTGTTTGCCTGTCAGTGCAAGGTTTACACATAGATCTTTCAGTTGATTAAGAAAGAAAGTCTTTTCTAAATATTCATATTTATCACGTGAAGCTGCAAAATTTTCTTTGCTGAACCGGTTGTAATAATTCATCCCGGCTACCGTGTCGTTCCGGTTAAAAGCACGGTTAGCCAATATTAAACAGACCAGGTTCTGATCAAGACTTTTACCTTGTGGATGCGTTTCAGTCAATACCAATATTCTTTTTAATGTTTCATCACTCAGTGGATAATTATTATCATACGTTCCGTCACCAAAAAAAAATGGTTTCGCCTCATTCGCTTTGGCAATCCAGAAATGAATAAATCCTAAATCTGCCGGCGTAGTATACAGCTCATCGAACAAATTATGCTTATCCATGAAATTGAAAAAAACATCAGTATGATAGGTCCAGCTGAACCATCCCTCCATGTAATCCGGATAGATAAATAAGTGCTTTCTTTTAAAATTACGGTTACGTACACCATCTCCATAGTAAGGAATGGTAATAGGTATTGCTACTTCCAGCGAATCTTTATTTACCAACCTGTAAAAATCAACTGCTTGCTGAAGAAGTTTGTCCAAAGAATCGATATCAGTTTTTAAACCCCGGTCAAACTGGTATTTACTGATAAACATCGCCCTTCTCTTTTTATTTATAGCCATTGTATAATTCCTTTGGGAAGGGTCTTTTATTTCTGTGATCAGTTTTTCATAATCCGCCATCAATGCATTAAATACTTCACGATTGGACAGGCAAAGGTTGGGGAAGAAATAACCTTTATAAGACCGCAGCACATTCTTATCTATATTCACACGAAAGAGATGACTGATATATCCTGCACGTATCACAGAATTCCGGTAAATAGTGAGCGGAGTATCGCTTGTATAATTATTCCCAAGCCATTTTATTACTTCGCTGGTCTTTTCACGATGACCAAACTGATAGAATATAGCCAGGACATTATTATAATTGTTAAACAGGCTGCCGGTAAAATAATCATTCTGACCTGATTGTTTGATCGCCTCAAAACATTGTATCACTTTCTCTGTTTTACCTAAGGCAGCATATAAAGAAGCAAGTGTGTGGTAACCCCCGTTAAAATCATTGGGCACACGACCATTTATTTCATAACTACCCTTTGGATAATAAATATTGAATATTGCAAGGCCTTCACTTCCTTCGTAAGGAGAAAAAGATGATAAAAGAGTATTTATTTTTTCTTCATTCACATGACCAAACGTAAGCCATTGCTGTATACAATAATTCAACTCCAGAGGTATGGTTACCTGAAACAATGTTTTAGTTTTAAAAAATGCCAGGGCCATAGCAAAACCTTCATCAACAAAATCACCAAGTATTCTTTCACTGGTATCAGATGGATTATAGTACTGATCGTAAGCAAGCAGCGTAGTGAACTTATTCAGTTCGGTCATTAAAAACGGGTAATCGGTTTTTTTAGCCTGCAATTCTTTGAAAGTTTTCTGAATAAGATTTGTCAGTTCAGATTTGTATTTGCTTATATCTTTTTTATTAAATAATAACAACTGCTTATACGTCTCATTTGCCAGGCTTACTCTTCCTTTTGCATCAAGCCCCGATAAGTAGGTCAACATAGATCCCGGTTCATAACGTTCTTCTACCAAAAGCGGCAAGGCCTTTGTATCAAAACCCACTTCTTTACTTTTCATCAGGTTCAGCATCTCAGATCTGACTTTCTCAATTACCCGGTTATTTTGTTTCTGCTCTGCATCATACCAGTAAAACCCGCTAAGCACAATCATAATAACTATAGCCAATACAGTGGCGATACGCTGTGGTCCGTATTTCATAAAAGCCCGGGTGACGGCTACTTTCCGTGCACTCCGTTTAATGAACTCACGAACATCTGCTAATATACTTTCCGCTTCAGCGGCTGCTTTCTTTTCATCTTCGTGTATTTCTGAATAACGCTTTATCCATCCGGTATTGGGTTTACATTTGTTATACCAGTTTTCAAAATAGGTAAGCGGTCCGATGGGCAAAAGAAAGTCATTGCTCTTTCTACTGTTTTTCCACCGGTCTAATTGCTTTTTAAAATCCAGGTATGTAGAATAAAACTCAAACTCCTGGTTTGCCCAGGTGTTAAGTTTATTCCAGTTCCGGATCAGACTTTCATGAGTAATATCAAGAACTGTATCAGAATAAATTCTATGAGTTACAGGATCTTCTGTTTTGAAAGGCCTGATGAATAAGTTTCCTTCTTCGCGATAAATACTTAATACCTCTCCTATAACTTCAGGGGTAAAGGAAGGTGTGTTAATGATACCGGTTATTTCCCCAAGCGACATACGGTTACGAACTGCACGGCTGTTATCAATCTTGGTCAGGCAACTAAAGGTTAGTGCGATAATTCTTTTAGCTCCTTGTTGGCTGATGGGGTTATCAGGATGATTAGCATTATAATTTTCCCATGCATTTTCATACAAAATGCTGGCATGAATTTCAATTACTCTGTTCAATCCCGTATCATGGTAATAATTCTTCCGGATTTGAGGTAATGCATCAAACCATTTACTGAATTCAGCCTGTTCTTCATCGGGTAATTCTGAGGCTGGCATACCACCCACCATTGCATAATGAATGAGGTCCATCTCCCGCTTGCCATGATCGGCGGCCAACCATATCTGGCTGAGTGCATGTTGCAGGATCGGTAATTGATCTACCCCTTCAGCTATGTCATAAACAATACGTTCAATGAGTCGTTGCGAGATCCTGTTACCACTTAATATTGCTGGTTCTTCAATTACTTGTTTTAGATCTTTTCGTTTTAATCTTGGCACGAAGAACTGCGAAAAACCAATATACTCGGGCAAACCTCTGAAAGCAGAACATTGCCCGATATAATCGGATCGCATGGTACAGACAACATATACCGGGACATTTCTTTTAATTGCAATGCGTGCCGTTTCCAAAACTAAGTTTACAACGATCTGCGAATCCTGCGAAGGAGCTTCATTATAAAAATTCTCAGGATTGGTAAAAAATTCTTCAAACTGGTCAACAATGATCATCAGGTTAGCCGCTTTTCTTTTCCTGTTGTTTTTTTCCTGATCACCCAGTTTCACCCATTGTTCATCCGCTTCATCAATATAAAAATCAGAATTGGTATAAAGATCAATCAAGGAAGAATAACCACGTCTCAGCTCAGTTTCAATGGTGGAAGGTTTACCGTCAAATGCTTTCGCCAGTGACACAGCCATATTATGAACCGGGCTACGTTCCGGGCGGAAATCTGCAACGACCCAATTGGTGTATTTCGCTTTAAAAAATCCTGCTCTTGCGTTAGGTATAAGACCCGCATAAATAAGAGATGATTTCCCTTCACCCGAAGCACCCGTTACCATCAGGAACTTGTTTTGTTCCAGCAGAGAAGTGATCTGGTCTACCTGGAGATCACGGCCTTTGAAATAAAGACTTTCTTCTTCGGTAAATGACCGTAACCCAGTATAAGGACATATGGTTTGTTGATCGATCATTTATTCACTCTCATTTATATAAGGAAGAAATCTTCGGTTAAAAATTTGTTGATTTTCCTTGAACTTCATCCATTCAATCTTTTTCGGCTTTACTAAATTAAATCCCTCAATAATGTGTCTGTAAAAACCCGCCTTGTCCCCTGTTGAAACAAGAGAAGGAACCTGTTGTTGTGCTTTATAAAGATTTCCATGAAAAGCGTACGCTTTGCTAAACCTGAATATTGCCTGGAATTTATTGGGTGAATTTTTTATTATACGATATGCCTCTCCTGAGTTTTTTTCTGGATCTATATACATCAAAGCCATGGCCACCTGGTGCCGGTTGGGTTGAAATAAGGCGGGGTTATCCAACCGGTTCATTTCTGCACGGGCAGAATCCAGCAAACGCATTGCTATTCCCGGAGATTTATGATCTAATGATAACAGTTGGCTGGCATATGCATAAAGTGAGGAACGGTTTACTTCTTTTTTAAAAACATTAAGAAGAGTGTAAGCCAGGTCGAACTTATTGTTATCGCTTAAAGAAGCTATCGCTTTCCCGACTAACTCAAAAGAATATGTATTGACAAAATTGAAATTTTTATATTGAAAAGAGTTGAGCAGTTTATCAGGCTGAATCTTCTCCAGGCAGGCAATACCTTTTTCTGCTTCACTTTGTTTAAAAGCCAGTTCGCTCAGATGCAGATAAAGAATATTAAGATCCGCTGATTGATTTGCCTTTCGCTCTTCCAGTTTTAAAGCCAGTTGATCCATTATCATACCTGGCATCGGATCCTGAATAAAAAAATCACGGGAACAAGTGACAACCTGGTAATCGAGTAGCCAAAGTTCAAAATATTTGAATTCATCAGAGCTCTTATATAATGAATCAAACAGGTTATGATCCAATATATATTTTATAAATGCAGGTGAATAATAGAACTGAAAAATGTTACGTGGCTCAAAAGGATGGAACGGAACACGATAATCAGGAAATAGAAACAGGAACTTACGGGGCATGGTTATCATATCTGACGCAGAAGTACCCACAACAGAAATATTCTGGTTTAAAAAATCCTTTGGCACTTGCTGATAATATGTAACAGCATCCTTATAAAGCTGATCAGTTTCTGTTTTTACTGTTCCCCTTATCGCTTTCCGGGAAGAATATGAAATACCTTCATTTTTGAGAATAACCGCCAGGTTAAAATTTCGGTCATTAATATCCTTAGTTTTTAAAATCTCTTCTTTCAGTTTAGTAAAGAAGAAAGTAATCATATCATCACTTGAAAAAACCAGATTCATATTGGCAAATGACTGTCCCCCGCCTCCCGAATAAAAATTTGTATAGCCGGATTCAAATGGTTCAAACATGGCTCTTGATACCAGCCGGTTATAAAACTCTACTTTACTAATGTTTTTTTTATTACAGTACCCTTGTACAAATTCATCGAGGAAGTCAGTAGTTCCATAGGTATAAAAAACAGCAGCAATATTGCCCGCATTTTCAACGTGTGTGGCATAGTCATTTTGATGAAAGCTTTCCTGGTATCGCAACAAAGAATCGATACATTGCAAAACCATTGCCGGCTTGCCGGCAGTAGCATATAAATATGCCAGATCCTGGTAAAGGCTGTTAAACTTGGGTCCATAATTAAACCCCCCACGCACCAATACTTTGTCCCGTTGATAGTTTTTTTCAATCCATGGCGTTCTTGCTTCATTTTCAAAAGGAGAAAGAATTTTCAATAGCTGGTTGATTTCATCAGCAGAAAATATTTTGTAATTAATACCATTTTCCATTGCCAGGCTTAAGAATTGAACATCGTTAAAGTCTTTCGGTTGATCCTTAAGAATCTTTATGGCCCATTTAGCCGAACGATTTGCATTTCTTGTGACAAGTGATCTCAGTGTATCATTTTGATTTATAAAATATGCAAATCTGGAAGTAACTGAATAATCATGTATCAGTTTCAGCGCTTCAGAAAGCTCCCGGTTATTGGCCGTAATATTTAATTGTTCCAGTAAACTATCAGCAATGGTCAGACTCTGTAATATCTCCCATCGTGGTTCTTTTTTCCCCTGGTTTATCAGTTGCGTAGCTATACCCGTGGCAATTTTAATTTTCTGCATGGGATCCTTTACTGCATCTATTACCTCCGGGATTGTTACGTTTCCGGAAATAAGTTCTTCTGTAATTACGGGAATCGGAAACTCAAGACTCAGTTTTGTTTGATTAGCTATTTCAAAAGAACTTTCTTTGATGGTCTTAAGCACATAATCATTCTGCTTGCGTAAATAATTTCTTACTGCAAACGAACTCAACAATAACACCGTAATCAATCCCAATACCGCAGCTATACGTTTCGGCCCGTATCGCATTATAGTCCGGGTTACTACATGTTTACTTGCACTTCGTGCCAGGAATTCCTGAGAATTACCAAGCACCTGTTTTGCTTTTGAGAGTTTTTTATCCTGCTCTATTTCTTCCGGAAGGTAGCGGGCAATCCAATGCGCATTAGGTTTGGCAGTTTTAAACCAATTTTCAAAATATGTGAGCGGACCAATTGGCATTAAGAAACCTTTAGTCTTACCACTATCCACCCACCGGTTTAATTGTTGTTCGAAGTCAAGTGAAATAGTATAGTTATCAAATTCTTCTTTAGCCCAACGCTCCAGGTATTCCCAATTACGAATTAAACTTTCGTGAGTAATATCCAGCACATCATTTTCCCTGAGTGTTTGACTTTCCTGGTCATCCAGAATAAAGGGACGGATAAACGTATTACCGGGCTCTCTGAATATATTCAGTACTGCGCCTGCGTCATTGATTCCAAATTCAGGTCTTCCTAAAATATTGGTGATTTCTTTCAGCGTCATCCGGTTGCGTACCGCACGGCTCTGGTCAATTTTGGTCAGACAGATAAAGGTATTTTTTATAATAGCTTTTGCATCTTCATCCGAAATATTTTTTCCGGTTTTTTGCAAATAATATTCAGCAGCTTGTTCAAAGAGTTTGTTCGTATGTGTATCAAGAACGTTTTGCAGGTTTGGTTCGTGATAACATGCTTTGATATCGGGAGACAGACCTTCAAACCATTTATTAAATCTGTCCACCTGTTCATCAGGTAATTCATTTACCGACATTCCTCCCACCATGGCATAATGAATCAAATCCATTTCTTCTTTTCCATTATCAGCCGCATGCCATATCTGGTTGAGGGCATGTTGCAGAATGGGAAGTTGATCAACTCCTTCCGTTAAATCATGAATCAGTCGTTCTGTTAATCGTCTCGTTATGCGGTTGCCGCTTAAGATGGCCGGCTCTTCAATCACCTGTTGTAATTGTGTACGGTTAAGCCGCGGAACAAAAAATTGGGAAAACCCGATATACTCCGGAAGTCCGCGAAAAGCCGCACATTGCCCGATATAATCCGAACGCATGGTGAAGACTATATATATAGGCAAATCTT
>Ga0255310_10000244_pt1 | contig 11753 bp, 10 predicted proteins | sample EtOH1_T0_E1_meta_FD_201359 | JGI IMG/M metagenome (GOLD analysis project Ga0255310, IMG submission 201359) | Sandy soil microbial communities from University of British Columbia, Vancouver, Canada - EtOH1_T0_E1 | ecosystem: Engineered > Artificial ecosystem > Sand microcosm > Unclassified ...
GAAGCCCATTGCACGAACTCCTTCGCCGCCCTGGACGCCCGCATGATGGTGTCGTGGTCGCCGTGCTGCTCGATGCCGAAGTACGCCACCGGCTTGCCGGTCGCCGCGATGCCGTCGGCGATTTTCTTCGCCCAGCCGTTCTCGATGCAGATCACCACCACCGCCGCCACGTTCGGGCTCGAGCCAGTGCCGATGAGCGTGCGGAAATGAAGCTCGAGATCGGCGCCGAACTGCAAACGCCCATAGGGGTGCGGCAGCGCGATCGTGCCCTTGATGTTGTTCTCGACCGCCAGCGCCGCGGCGTTGGACAGGTCGTCCACCGGCAGGATGACGACGTGGTTGCGCACGCCGACGCGCCCGTTCTCGCGCTTGAAACCCCGGAAGCTTGCTTTCGACAGGTCCATGCTCACCACCGTTTGGTCTTCAAGTTCTGGATGTGCGTGTGCTCGCCCTTGGCGATCGGCGCCACCACTCTTCCGATGTCGACGCCATACTTGATCACGGTATCGCCGGGCTGGTAGTCGCGCAGCGCGACTTTGTGTCCGATCGGGATGTCGCTGCGCGCGGTCACCCGGATGTCCTTGTCGTCTTCCATGATCCAGCCGGTCAGTTCCTGCCCCGCCTTCACCCCCTCGACCACGACCACGCCGACGCCGTCGCCGTCCTCGTGCACCACGAAATGAATCATGCCCGTCTCCTTGACGCGAAAACAGAACGCGAGTCTACTCTGCCCCCACCTGGGGGGAACACAAATGGACCATCCGGTTCGCATGTTCGATCGCCGCGTATTCCTCAAAGCCCTGGCCGCGCTCGGCGTCACTGCCGCGGCGCCCGCCTACACGCAGGAAAAAGCCCGCTTCGGCGAGGCGCCGTTCGCGCTGGGGGTCGCGTCCGGCTACCCGAATCAGAACGGTTTCGTCATTTGGACACGGCTCGTGACCGACCCCACGCTTCCGGGCGGCGGCATCGATCCCGTGCGCACGCGCATCAACTGGCAGGTCGCGCGCGACGACAAGATGCGCGACATCGTCGCCTCCGGGGTCGATTTCGTGGTGCCCGCGTGGGCGCATTCGACGCATGTGGAAGTCGAGGGGCTCGAGCCTGACCGCCCCTACTGGTACCGCTTCAACGTGGGAAGCTCGGAAAGCCCGATCGGCCGTACGCGCACGGCGCCGGCCGCGCGCTCGGTGCCGGCGCGCTTTCGCTTCGCATTCGCCTCCTGCCAGCATTACGAGCAGGGCTACTTCGGCGCCTATCGTCACATCGTGGCCGACGATCCCGATCTGATCGCGTTCCTCGGCGACTACATTTACGGCAGGCACGCGGCCAAGGACGAGGTGCGCAGTCATGGATCCTCGGAGCCGAGGTCGCTCAGCCGCTACCGGGTGCGGCACGCGCTCTACAAGACCGATCCGGACCTGCAGGCGGCGCACGCCGCGGTGCCCTGGATCTGCACCTGGGACGACCACGAGGTGGCCAACGATTACGCCGCCGACCAGCCGGAAGAGGACGTGCCGCTCGAGGAATGGGTCGCCCGCCGGCTGGTCGCATACAAGGCCTATTACGAGCACATGCCGCTGCGCGAGCGCATGCGGCCGACGGCGGATGGCATGCGCATCTATGCGCAGTTGGGCTGGGGCGACCTGGCACGGTTTTTCATTCTCGACGGCCGTCAGTACCGCACGCCGCAGGCCTGCCCGCGCCCGGACCGCAAGGGCGGCGCGAACACGGTCAATATTACGGCGTGCCCGCAGCTCTTCAGCCCCGAGCGCACGATGCTCGGCAAGCGGCAGGAAGCGTGGCTGAATACGGCGCTGGAACTCACTCCGGCACGCTGGAACGTCATCGCGCAGCAGACCCTGATGGCGCAGTTCGACCAGCAGCCGGGACCTGGACGGCAGGCGTGGACCGACGGCTGGGACGGCTATCCGGCGGCGAGAAAACGCTTGCTTGAATTCATCGCGGCGAAGAAAACGCCCAATCCCGTGGTGATCGGCGGCGACACGCATACGTTCTACGTCGCCGACCTGAGGCCGGATTTCGATCAGCCCAGGTCCCCCGTGGTCGCGAGCGAATTCGTCGGCACGTCGATCTCCGCCCAGTCCTCATGGCCGCCGGAACGCGTGGCGCAGATGCTGGCGGACAACCCGCACATCAAGTTCGCGGATAACGGCCATCGCGGCTACGTGCGGGTCGAAGTGACGCCGCGCCAGTGGCGCGCCGACCTGCGCGCGATGGAATCGGTCGCCAAGCCCGACGCGGCCTGCAGCACCCTCGCGAGCTTCGTCGTCGATGACGGCCGCCCGGGCGCGCGGCGCGTCTGACTAGCGGCAGCGCAGGTTCGCGGCCGGGTCCGCGAGCGGCCGCTTGCAGTCCTGTTCCAGGACGCGTCGCGTAGGATCGAGCTCGGGCGCGGCGCGCATCTCGCGGTCGCCCTGGCCGCTGATGATTGCGGCCATGAAGCCCAGCCCGATGAGCGCGCCCGCCGCCGGCCCCGCATCAATGCCGACGCTCGCCGAGACGCCCGGCGCGGCGCCGGATGTGCCGGGGCCGACGCTGACGCCGGTGTGCGCGTGACAGCCTGCGAGCAAGAGTGCGAGCGGCAGCAGGATCCTGGGCATGGCGTGATGCTACCCCGCGCTTGCGGCGCGCCTTAGCCGGTCGAGTACCGCGATCCACTCGGGTGCGTCGGGCGGCGTTTCAATGAGGATCATTTCGCAAGCCGCCGCATCGAGTTCGCGCAGCGCGCCGTAGAGGCGCCGCGCGTATGCCGCGGGATCGCGCGGCATCCGGATCCAGCGCATCACCCGCTCGTCGGGGCGCGAAAAGGCGAGCACTGCAACGCGCGCGCCGAGCTGCGCGATCTGCGCATCCAGCGCGTGGGCGGCCGCCAACCGGGTCGGCGTGCGCGGCGCGTAGTGCCGTTCCAGTCCGCCCGGGTGACGCGGCGCGCCGGCAGCTCTGGCTCCGATGCGGCAACCGAGCACCGCCTCGATTTCCTCCCGCCGGACGTGTCCGGGCCGCAGCAGCGCCGGCGAATCGGCCGAAAGATCGGCGATCGTCGACTCGATGCCGACCTCGCTCGGCCCGCCTTCGAGCACCAGATCCACGTTCGCACCGAGATCCTCCTGCACGTGCGCCGCGGTCGTAGGGCTCAAGCGGCCGAAGAGGTTTGCGGACGGCGCTGCAATGCCGCCGCCGAACGCGCGCAACAGGGCCTGCGCCACCGGGTGCGAAGGCACGCGCAGACCGACCGTGTCCTGCCCGCCGGTGACGAAGTCCTGCGCTTTCGCCGAGCGCTTGAGGATCATCGTCAGCGGGCCCGGCCAGAAGCGCGCCGCGAGCCGGTGCGCGGCTTCCGGCACCTCGCGCGCCCATTCGAACGCACTCGCCGCGTCCGCGAAGTGGACGATCACCGGATGATCGACCGGGCGCCGTTTGACGGCATACAGGCGCGCAAGCGCGGACGGATTGGCGGCATCGGCCCCGAGTCCGTACACCGTTTCCGTGGGAAACGCGACCAGTCCGCCTGCGCGGAGGATTTCCACCGCGCGCCGGACTGCCTCGTTCACGGCTTGAGCGGCGCGGCCCTGAGCACCGCCTCGGTCTGCCGGCGGCGGAATCTGTCGAGCTTCGCAGCGAGCGCGCGGTCCGACAGCGCAAGCATCGCCACGGCGAACAGCGCCGCGTTGGCCGCGCCCGCTTCGCCGATCGCGAAGGTCGCAACCGGAATACCTTTCGGCATTTGCACCGTGGACAGCAGCGAATCGAGGCCCTGCAGGTGCTTCGAGGGCATCGGCACGCCGAGCACCGGCAGCTTCGTGTGCGCGGCGACGACGCCGGCGAGGTGCGCTGCACCGCCTGCCGCAGCGATGATCGCCTTCAGGCCACGGGCGGCCGCGCCTTCGGCCCATTTGGCGACCGCTTTCGGCGAGCGGTGCGCCGACATGGCCTTGGCCTCGAAGGGCACACCGAACTCCTCGAGCATCTTCGCCGCCGCCTTCATGGTTTCCCAGTCCGACGTCGAGCCCATCACGATGCCGATCATGAAAGCTTCCTCCCGGTGAGACGCTCCAGCGCTTCGCGGTACTTGGCGGATGTCCGGGCGATGACCTCGGCCGGGAGCCTGGGCGCCGGCGGGGTCTTGTCCCAGTCGAGCGTCTCGAGGTAATCGCGCACGTACTGCTTGTCGAACGACGGCGGCGAAATGCCCACCCGGTACTGGTCGGCGGGCCAGAAGCGCGACGAGTCCGCGGTCAGGATCTCGTCGATCAGCACCAGGGCGCCCCGATCATCGGTGCCGAACTCGAACTTGGTGTCGGCGATGATGATCCCCCTGCCGGCGGCGTAGTCGGCCGCCTCGCGGTACAAGCGAACGCTGATATCACGCACCTGCTGTGCGATGTCCCGGCCCACGATCTCGCCCATGCGCTCGAACGGGATGTTCTCGTCGTGCCCCTCGGCTGCCTTGGTCGCCGGCGTGAAGATCGGCTCGGGCAGTTTCTGCGCCTGCTGCAGCCCCTTCGGCAGCGCGATGCCGCAGACGGCGCCGCTTTTCTGGTAGTCCTTCCAGCCCGAGCCGATCAGGTAGCCGCGCACGACTGCTTCGACCGGCAGCGGTTTGAGTCGCGCCACCACGACCGAGCGGCCGCGAACCTGGCGCTTCTCGTCTTCCCCCTGCACCACCGACTCCGGATCGATCCCGGTCAGGTGGTTGGGCACGACATGGGCGAGCTTCGCGAACCAGAAATTCGCCATCTCCGTGAGGACGCGGCCCTTGTCCGGGATCGGATCCGAAAGCACGACGTCGAACGCCGAGAGGCGGTCGGATACCAGGATCAGCATCTTGTCGGCGCCCACGGCATAGATGTCGCGCACCTTGCCGCGGCCGATGCGCGGCAGGCTCGCCAGGCTCGATTCGTACACCGTCGCGTTCACGCGGCCTGCTGTTCGAGCTCCGGCCGCCACTTGCCCTGGCAGGCGAGGCCGTTCATGCGGGCGCGGTGATGGAAGGCCTTCTGCGCCGCGCCGATGTTGCCCGCCTGCCCCTTCCAGGCCTTGAGCGCCGGGTTCTGCAGCGCGCGCGAATAGGAAAACGTGAGCGGCCAGGGCAGGCCCTTCATCGCCGCCATGGCATTCAGATGCGCGGTCGCCGAAACATCCGACTGGCCGCCGGAGAGGAACACCACGCCGGGCTGCGCCGCCGGCACCGTGCGCTTGAGCACGCGCACGCTGCGCTCGGCGACTTCGTCCACGCCCGCCTGGCGCGCGTGGCTCTTGCCCGAAACCACCATGCTCGCCTTCAGGATGGTGTGCTCGAAAGCCACGTTGTGCGCCGCGAGCGCGGCGTAGGTTGCGCGCAGCGCGGCCTCGGTGACTTCCTCGCAGCGCTCGATCGAATGCGCGCCGTCGAGCAGCACCTCGGGTTCGATGACGGGCACGATCGACGCCTCCTGGCAGGCCGCCGCATAGCGCGCGAGCGCATGCGCATTGGCGTACAGGCAGGTATGCGTTGGAATCGCGTCACCGATCGTGATCACGGCGCGCCATTTGGCGAAGCGTGCGCCGAGCCGGAAGTACTCCTGCAGCCGCTTGGCCAGTCCGTCGAGACCCTCGGTCACCTTTTCACCGGGGCACAGCGGCAGCGCCTGGGCGCCCTTGTCGACCTTGATCCCGGGGATGATGCCCTTGTTCGCCAGGTAGTCGGCGAACGGCACGCCGTCGTCGGTCTTCTGCCGGATCGTTTCGTCGAACAGGATCACGCCCGAAACGAACTGCTCGACGCCCGGCGTGGTGAGCAGCAGCCCGCGGTAGATGCGGCGATTCTGCTCGGTACATTCGACGCCGACCGACTTGAAACGCGTTTCGCAGGTGCCGCTCGATTCGTCGGCCGCGAGAATACCCTTGCCTTTCGCGACCATGGCGGCCGCGGTCTTGGATAACAGGGATTTGTCCATGGCGTTGGATCTGCAGGTGCGCTGTGATTGGGAGGCGCGATTTTACCTGCCGCGACCCGGCATGGCATGCGCCTGCGTCAAGAATCCCGCCGCCGGACAGGCGGGCAGGTGCCCGCGTCCGTCGGCCCGCGGCCGCCGGTGGGTCGCCTCGCGGGCGGCTCAGTCGATCGCGACGATGAGCCAGGCGAGCGCGGCGCCCAGGCCCGCCGGCACGCCGTAGCGCTCCAGTTTCGACACTTCGTCGCCGGCGATGATCTCCACCGGCACCGTGGTCTGCTCGAGCACCCGGTTGGTCACCGAGTCCTGCAGCATCCGGGTAAGCGAATTCTTGCGCGCCGTGCCCATCACGATCTGGTGGCAGCGCAGCCGCCGCGCCTCGTCCGCGATTGCCTTGGCGCGCTCGCCGAGCTTGATGTGCGTGGCGTGCGGAATGCGGTGCTGGTCGAGCAGCGCGCGCGCCGGCGCGAGCGCTTTTTCCGCCTCGTCGAGGTGGAATTCCTCGCGCGTGCGGCGGCGGATGAACTGCGACACGTGGCGCGACAGCGGCGCCTGCACGTTGAGCAGGTGGATTTCGACTGCCGGGTTCTGGAGGAACCCCGCGATCACGTGCCGCACCGCGTGCTCGGCGTTGCGCGAGCCGTCTACCGGAACGAGGATTCTTTGCATGGTGCGATCTCCTTCGGACGAAACGGTTGCACTGCGCTCGATTTCGCGCTGGCGCGCCAGCACGACGAGCCGGGCGCTGATGCGCGATTCGAGGCGCCGGTGGTTGCGCAGAAAGCCGGCCCAGAGGACCGCGCCGATCACCGACAGGTAAAGCAGCGGCACCGCCACCGGGTAGGCGGCGATCGGCTCTTGCAGCAGAGGCTCGGCCACCATCATCTTGACCGCCGTCCAGGCGAGCACGCCGGCGCCCAGGTACACGATGGCCGGAAAGCGTTCGACCCACGTCAGGATCAGGGTCGAGCCCCAGATCACGATCGGCACGCTGATGAGCAAGCCGAGCACCACCAGCAGGTAGCTGCCGTGCGCGGCCCCCGCCACGGCGAGCACGTTGTCGAGGCCCATCACCGCGTCGGCAATCACGATCGTCTTCATCGCGCCCCAGAAGGTGGTGGCCGCCGGCGCGTGCCCGCTGCCGTTGTCGGCGTCCTCGGGCGAGAGCAGGCGGTACGCGATCCAGATCAGCAGCAGGCCGCCCGCGAGCAGCAGGCCGGGGATCTGGAGCAGCCAGACCACGGCCAGGGTCATGGCGCTGCGCACCACGATCGCGCCGCCGGCGCCCCAGACGATCGCGCGCCGCTGCAGGTGGCGCGGCAGGCTGCGCGCGGCGAGCGCGATCACGATCGCGTTGTCGCCGGCAAGCACCAGGTCGATGATCACGATCGCGGCCAGCGCGGCGAGGAATTCGGTCGACAGCAGCTCCATCGTCCTGCAGCTCCTTGCGGTTGCTGCATTCTGGCCGCGCGCGGCGGCGAGTAACAGTCGCACTTCGCGATGCATGGCATCGCGTTCGCCGATCCCGATTGGGAACGGCGATGCACGTCATCGCGATTCGCGATGCATTGCGCGAGAGCCGGGGACATGCTAGAAAGCGGGCTGCAAAGCGGGAGTAGCTCAAGGGGCACCCGCCCCGCCGCGCGGTCGTCAATTCGGGCTCAGCCCCGGTCGCGCGGGCATCCTGTAGCGGGATGCAGGCGAGACCTTTGCCTTTCAGAGGAAAGGCGCCCGCCATGCCCCCAGCACGCATTCGCCGTTACCTGCGGCACGGAACCACTCCGCAACTCGCCGTTTTCGATGCCATTGCACGCCTCGGCAGCTTCACGCGCGCCGCGGAAGAACTGCACCTCGCCCAGCCCACGGTCTCCACCCAGGTGAAGAAGCTCACCGAATCGGTCGGCTTGCCGCTGTTCGAGCAGATCGGCAAGCGCGTGCACCTGACCGATGCCGGCAGGCACCTGCACGCCGCCTGCGGCACGATTTTCGGGGTCTTCGCGGAGCTCGAAGACACGCTCGCCGAGCTGCGCGGGTTGCGCCGCGGGCGCCTCGCGCTCGCCGTGAGCACGACCGGAAAGTACTTCGCGCCGCGGCTGCTCGCGGCGTTCGTGGAACGATTCCCGGAGCTGGAAGTGGTGCTGCAGATCCACAACCGGCGCGGGCTGATCGAGCGCCTGGAGCGCAACGAGGACGATCTCTACATCTTCGCCAACCCGCCCTCCGAGCAGGAGGTGGTGAGCCAAGTGATCATGCCGAATCCGATGGTCGCGTTCGCGCGCGCCGACCACCCGCTCGCCGCATCGCGCGCCATCCCGTTCGCGCGTCTCGCCGAGGAGCCGTTCCTCATGCGCGAAGAGGGCTCTGGAACGCGCATGATCGTCGAGCGCACTTTCGGGCGCAGCGGCTTGCAGCCGAAGATCCGCATGGAGCTATCGGCCAACGAGGCCGTGAAACAGGCGATCCTGGCAGGCCTCGGCGTGTCGATCCTCTCACGCTACACGCTCGGGCTGGACGCCGAGCCGCACAATCTCGCCGTGCTCGACGTCGAGGGCTTCCCGATCGCGGGCAGCTGGCACTTCGTCTACCCCGTGGGAAAGCAGGTCTCGGCCGCCGCGCGCGGCTTCATGGAGTTCGTGCGCGTAGAGGCGAAGAACCTGATCGTCGATTACGTCGGCGCGCCGCACTAGCCGCGGCGCGAACCTCAGCGCTTGCGGTGCGGGTGTCCGCCGAGCAGCGCCGGCCTGCGGGACTGCGGTTCGTGCGCCGTGAGCGCGCGATAGCCGGGCACGGGTTCCGCAATCCTGGGTTGCGCCTCCTGATGCACGCGCGCTTGCTCCTGCTTCTGGGGATGCGGGCGTGCATGCGCGCGAGCCTGCGGCGCCGGCTGCGGGCGCCGGTGCGCGTGCGGCTGAGCGTGGGCGCGCGGGTGCTGCTGCGGGCGCTGTTGCGCATGCGGCGCACGCTGCGGCGGCTCGCGCTCCGGCGCGGCTGCGCCTTCGAATCCCCCGATCAGGCGCAGCTCGACGCGCCGGCCCATCAGTTTTTCGATCGCGGCGAGGAGCGGCCGCTCCTCCGGGCTGACGAGCGACACGGCCTCGCCGGATGCGCCGGCGCGGCCGGTGCGGCCGATGCGGTGCACATAGTCCTCGGCGACGTGCGGCAGGTCGTAGTTCACGACGTGAGGCAACTGCTCGATGTCCAGCCCGCGCGCGGCGATGTCGGTCGCCACCAGCACGCGCAGCTCGCCGTCCTTGAAGCTCTTGAGCGCCCGCGTGCGCGCGTTCTGGCTCTTGTTGCCGTGAATGGCGTTGGCCTCGATGCCGTCGCGCTCGAGCTGAGTCGCAAGGCGGTTGGCACCGTGTTTGGTCTTGCAGAACACCAGCACCTGGCGCCAGTCGCCGGTCTTCACGAGATGCGCGAGCAGGTCGCGCTTGCGGTCCTTCGCCACGGGGTGCGCCACCTGCGCCACCAGTTCGATCGGCTTGTTGCGTGGCGCCACTTCCACCGTGATCGGATCTCGCAGGATCGTGCCCGAAAGCTTGCGGATGTCGTCTGAAAAGGTGGCGGAGAAGAGCAGGTTCTGCCGCTTCGCGGGCAGCAGCGCGAGCACGCGCCGGATGTCGTGGATGAATCCCATGTCGAGCATGCGATCGGCCTCGTCGAGCACCAGGATCTCGACGCCGCCCAGATTGACCGTCCTCTGACGCGCGTGATCGAGCAGCCGCCCGGGCGTCGCGACGAGGACGTCGACGCCGCGGCGCAGCGCATCGACCTGCGGCTGCATGCCGACCCCGCCATAGACGAGGGTCGAGCGGAACTTGAGATGCCTGCCGTAGGTGCGCACGTCCTCGTGCACCTGAGCGGCCAGCTCGCGCGTCGGCGTGAGAATCAGCACCCGCACCGCGCCCGAACCGGCGCGCTGCGCGAGCAGCTCGAGGATGGGGAGCGCGAATCCCGCGGTCTTGCCGGTGCCGGTCTGCGCGGCGCCGAGCAGGTCGCGCCCGGCCAGCACGACCGGAATCGCCTGCGTTTGAATGGGAGTGGGTTGGGTGTAGCCTTGCTCTGCGACGGCGCGGAGCAGCTCGGCGCGCAGGCCGAGTCCTTCGAATGACGAACTGATGGTGTTCTCCTGAACTCGGCCTGGGAAGGGACTCTTCCAACCGGTTCAGGCAGATAGGCAATAAGGGAAACGCTAACCGGATGACGCGAACAATGCAGGCCGCATGATAGCACGATTGATGCGACGCAACACGCTCGGAGCGACTTCGCGTACAATGCGCGGCCTTTTTCTTTTTTGAAATCAGAGTCATGCCCCGCGCCCTGCGCAACATCGCGATCATCGCCCACGTCGACCACGGCAAGACCACGCTGGTCGACAAGCTGCTCGCGCAGTCGGGCACCTTCGCCGCGCACCAGCACGTGCAGGAACGGGTCATGGATTCGAACGACCTCGAACGCGAGCGCGGCATCACGATCCTCGCCAAGAACTGCGCCGTGCGCTATCAGGGCACGCACATCAACATCGTCGACACGCCGGGGCATGCCGACTTCGGCGGCGAAGTCGAGCGCGTGCTCTCGATGGTGGACGGGGTGCTCCTGCTGGTGGATGCGGTCGAGGGACCGATGCCGCAGACCAGGTTCGTCACGCGCAAGGCGCTCGCCCTCGGACTGAAGCCGATCGTGGTGGTGAACAAGGTGGACCGCCCGGGGCAGCGCGCCGAGTGGGTGGTGAATCAGACCTTCGATCTGTTCGACAAGCTTGGCGCGACCGAAGAGCAGCTCGATTTTCCCGTGGTGTACGCCTCCGCGCTGCTCGGCTGGGCGTCGCTCGATGCGGCGCGCACCGGGACCGACATGCGGCCGCTCTTCGAGGCGATCCTCGCGCAGGTGCCGGTGCGCGACGAGGACCCCGACGGGCCGCTGCAGCTGCAGATCTGCTCGCTCGATTATTCGAGCTACGTCGGCAAGATCGGCATCGGGCGCATCCGCCGCGGGCGGCTGCGGCCGCTGCAGGAAGTGGTCCTTTGCAGCGGGCCGGGTGCGACGCCGCTCAAGGCACGCGTCAATCAGGTGCTCTCGTTCGAAGGCCTGGAGCGCGTCGTCGTCGACGAGGCGCTCGCCGGCGACATCGTGCTGCTGAACGGTATCGAGGAAATCGGCATCGGCGCGACGCTCTGCGACCCCGAACACCCGGACGCGCTGCCGCTGCTGGAAGTGGACGAACCGACGCTGACGATGAATTTCCTGGTGAATGCCTCGCCCCTGGCCGGGCGCGAGGGCAAGTTCGTCACCAGCCGCCAAATCCGCGAGCGTCTGGAGCGCGAGACCAAGAGCAACGTCGCGCTGCGCGTCGAGTATCCGACCGACTCCGACACCTTCATCGTCTCGGGGCGCGGCGAGCTGCATCTCACGATCCTGCTCGAGAACATGCGCCGCGAGGGCTACGAGCTGGCGGTGTCGCGCCCGCGCGTCGTCACCCGGATGGTGGACGGCGTGCTGCAGGAGCCCTACGAGGCGCTCACGGTGGACCTCGAAGAGACGCACCAGGGCGCGGTGATGGAGGAGCTCGGCCGGCGGCGCGGCGAGCTGCTCGACATGCAAGCAGACGGCAAAGGACGCGTGCGCCTGGAGTACCGCATCCCGGCGCGCGGCCTGATCGGCTTCCAGGGCGAGTTCCTCACGCTCACGCGCGGCACGGGACTCGCGAGCCACGTGTTCGACGAATACGCGCCGCCGAAGGGCGACATCGGCGAACGCCGCAACGGCGTGCTGGTGTCGCAGGACGACGGCGTCGCCGTG
>Ga0255310_10000245_pt1 | contig 11744 bp, 10 predicted proteins | sample EtOH1_T0_E1_meta_FD_201359 | JGI IMG/M metagenome (GOLD analysis project Ga0255310, IMG submission 201359) | Sandy soil microbial communities from University of British Columbia, Vancouver, Canada - EtOH1_T0_E1 | ecosystem: Engineered > Artificial ecosystem > Sand microcosm > Unclassified ...
GAATTGATCGCAGGCTATTCTGCAATCGATCCAGATGCTGCGTTAGCCGAAACGGGAAGCCAGCGTAAACGGGTATCACTTCATAGACCCCATCCCCGAAAAGAAACCCCCGATCCAAAACGGAAATTTTAGCCTCGGTCAATGGCAGAAACTGGCCATTTAAATAACAAACAGGCAGCGGTTTGGTCATTTAAAATACAGCATCACGTCGCCGGATAACCGTTTTACTAAGCCACCTTCTGGCACATCTTTCACAGGGTAGATCGGTACTTCTGCAAGCTTCTGGCCACCCAGGCTTATCTCCGCCTTGCCTACCTCTGTTTCAGCACTTAAGGGCGCTACCAACGGGTTATTGATATTCAATACTGACTTCAGCTGATCGTACTTGCCATTGTGGATGGTGACGTATACGTCTTTCTTCGCAATCACTTGGACAACATCGGCCTCGCCTTTCCAAATCGGCGCTTCACTCAAAACTTTACCGGCTTCGTAAATTTTGTAGGTACGGAAGAAGCGAAACCCATAATTGAATAAGGTTTGACTGGCGCTGACTCGGGCATCATCACTGGCTGTTTTCATAACCACGGAAATCAACCGCGTGCCATTGTCTTTGGCCGATCCAACTAAGCAATAACCGGCCGATTCCGTATGACCCGTCTTAAAGCCATCGGCGCGTGGATCAAGCTGTAATAGGCGGTTACGATTCGGTTGATCGATACCGTTATAAGCAAAGCTGCGTATCGCGTAATACCCGTAGTAACTGGGGAAGTCATTAACAATAGCACTCGCCAGTGTAGCCATATCACGCGCCGTTGTGTAATGCGCTGGGTCAGGCAGGCCACTGCCGTTAACAAAATGGCTGCTGATCATGCCTAGGCGTTGCGCATGAGCGTTCATCATCGAGGCAAAACCGGCCTCTGATCCGCCCAGATATTCCGCCAAAGCCACGGTAGCATCGTTGCCGGATTGCACAATCATGCCTTTAATCAAGTCATCTAGTTTGACCCGCGTACCCACCTGAACAAAGGTTTTTGAGCCGCCTGTGCGCCACGCATTTTCGCTGATGGGCACCCCATCCTCTAGGTGAATGTGGCCGGCTTTTAGCTCGCTAAACACGATATAGGCCGTCATTAACTTGGTGAGAGAGGCCGGCTCCATCCGCTGATCGGCATTTTGAGCGGCGATAACCTGGCCGCTTTCATGCGCTACTAAAATATAACTACCCGCCCCCACCGAGGGCGGTCCAGGCACGGGTAACGCAGGCTCTGCCCAAGCTTCCAAGCTAAATAAGAGACAAAGCAAAATTCCACAATAACGAGTAAATAATTTAGTTGAGTGCATGGGAGTCCGTTCTGTTGATGTGCCTGACGTTAGGAGTTAATAAACCGATATCACGGATAAGCGGTATCGCCCGGACCGACCGCTTCTACAAGCACGGGCGCTGTCCCCTGACTTAAAATTCCCAACTTGGTGGCTGCCGCGTAAGACAAATCGATGATACGACCATGCACAAAAGGCCCACGATCATTGACTCGCACGATAACCGCACGTCCGTTACTGGTGTTAGTAACTCGGACGTAACAAGGTATCGGTAAGGTTTTATGGGCGGCGGTCATTTTGTACATGCTGTATGACTCACCGCTGGAGGTTCTGTTACCGTGAAACTTAGTGCCATACCAGGAGGCTCGCCCCTTTTCTTTGTATCCTTGGCTTGTCGATCTAACCCGATAGGTCTGCCCAGCCACGGTATAGCTGCTCGGATTACCGTAACGGCTTTTTGGTTCGATGCGTGGCACGGCATCGGGAGTCCGGCTTAAATCACCGGGGATATTTCTTGATGAGGGAGCACCGTCCAAACCTGGGCTAAACGAAGTACCCGAACACCCAGGCACAGCCGGTACTAAGCAAAGCAGCGCAGCCAAAAGCGCCAGACGACTTTGATGCTTAAGGATTTTCCGCCGCATAAGCCTTACGAATCTCTGTGCTCAACTGGTATACCGCCATAGCATAATGGACACTGCGATTATATCGCGTGATCACGGAAAAATTGGGCAGTGCCACCCAATACTCTATTCCCTCTACCTGCTCCAAGGCCAATAGATTAGCCAGAGTATCGCCGGGCAACGGTACCGTCACCGGCACGCCTGCCAGCTGTAGACTGGCAATTGATCGATTCAACGCCAAATCACGATTACCGAGGTTACGAGCGGCTTCCGTGGTGGGATTTACCGCCAGCGCCACCGGCTGACCGGTCAGCCAACCATGATGCTTGAAATAATTAGCCACGCTGCCTATGGCGTCGTCGTGACTGGCCCATAAGTTTCGGTGTCCATCTCCATCGAAATCAACAGCATAATTACGATAACTGCTGGAGATAAATTGCGCCATACCCATAGCGCCGGCATACGATCCCGTGACTATCAGGGGATTTAAGCTTTCTTCGCGAGACAGTAACAGGAAGTGTTCGAGCTCTCGACGGAAAAACTCGGCCCGGGGCGGATAACCAAAGCCAAGGGTAGCCAGTGCGTCCAACACCCGATAACTGCCGACGTTCTTACCATAAGATGTCTCAACCCCAATGATGGCGGTGATAACCTCTGCGGGCACGCCGTAGATTTTTTCTGCGCGATCCAGAATTTCTTTATGATCCGTTAAAAAATCCACCCCCCCTTGAATACGCGCCTGGGTTAGAAAAATACGCCGGTATTGGTGCCAGGGCTTAGCTTCTGCCGGCCGTTGCATGGCCTGAATAATGTCATTACGCCGTTCGGCGCCCGACAGTAACGCGAGCAGATCCGCCGAGTCGAAACCATGAGCTGTACTCATTTGTCCGACAAATACCTGCATTTCTGGAGACGACCCAACGACATCCGGAGTTGCCGAGAACGTGACCAGGCACAAAGCAACCCCTGAAATGGCGCAACGGGCACGCCTGAATAAATTTGCACTCATGGAGCGATCAACTTCTTGTGAGTTTGAATGGACATTAGGATACCGAAACCTATCATTAAGGTCACCATGGATGTACCTCCATAGCTCACCAAAGGTAACGGCACACCCACCACAGGCAACAAACCGCTGACCATGCCGGCGTTGACAAAAACATAAACAAAGAAGGTGCTGGACAAGCCCCCAGCCACCAGGCGTTCGAAGGTATCCTGAGCGCGCAGCGCAATAACTAAGCCACGCCCCACAATAAAAAGGTAAACCGACAAGAGCAGCACCAATCCAAAAAAGCCAAACTCTTCTCCGCAAACCGCAAAAATAAAATCGGTTGATCGCTCGGGCAAAAACTGCAAATGCGCCTGGCTGCCATTCAACCAGCCTTTGCCAAATAAGCCACCGGAGCCCAAGGCAATCTTCGATTGGATGATATGATAACCCGTTCCCAGAGGATCTTGCTCGGGGTTTAAAAAAGTGATCACTCGCTGACGCTGGTAATCATGCAACAGCCACCAGCCCACCGGCGCCAGAGCAGCCGATAGGGCGCCTATACCGCCAAGCACCACCCAATTCAAACCGGCAAAAAATAAAACCGCAAATCCTGCCGTAGCCACCAAGATAGCCGTGCCCAGATCCGGTTGTTCGGCAATCAGCAGCGCCGGCGCACCAATAATGGCCAGCATGATCATGAGTTCCCGCGATTTGGGTGGCAGGCCACGCTTGTGCATGTATTGCGCAGCCATCAGCGGAACGGCGATTTTCATCAGCTCCGACGGCTGAAAACGGACGAAGCCAAGATCAAGCCAGCGCTGCGCCCCTTTACCTACATCGCCCACCACCATCACGATGGCCAGAAGTACGATGCCTATCCCATAGGTCAATGGCGACCAACGTCGCAGCGTATAACTGGGAATCTGAGCAACCATCAGAGCGGCCACCAGGGCCATTCCCAGTCGCGCGGCCTGTCGCCAGACCACGGCGGGGGTTGCCCCGCTGGCGCTATACAAGATGGTCAGACCGATCAGTGATAAGGCAAGCAATCCAACTAATAACGGCAGATCAATATGTAATTGACTCCATAAATCATTTCTTTGGAGAAAAGAGCCGCGGCGTTCACGGTAATTTTCTGGGAATATCATGATCACCCTCCAGCAAATACGCATCGATGACTTTTCTGACGATAGGCGCCGCGACGCTACCACCATGACCGCCGTGCTCGACAATGATGGCTACCGCAATTTTTGGTCGATCCAGAGGAGCAAACGCAATGAACAAGGCATGATCCTGTAATTCACGAGCCAGTTCCTTCTCGTTATATTTTTCATCACGCCCCAGAGTAAACACCTGAGCCGTGCCGGTTTTTCCGGCAAATTGATACGGCGCGCCTGCGCTGGCTGCCCGAGCTGTACCGCCCTGCCCCTGCACCACATCGTGCATAGCGGCGATTACTTTCTTCCAATTATCTGGATTGGCTACGGTGACTTCTCCTACGTCGAAAGGCGTCTTCGATTCGTGGGTGTTTTTGCCAGGGTCATACGTTGTTTTGACCAGCCGCGGCGCGATGATTTTGCCATTCCTCGCCATGATCGCAGTAGCTTGAGCCAATTGCAGTGGCGTGACCAGCGTGTAGCCCTGGCCAATGGAAGCATTGATCGTCTCACCAATGTACCAGTTTTGTTTATATACCCGTTTTTTCCATTCTGGATTGGGCAACACACCACGCCGCTCTTTGGGCATATCAATGCCAGTTCGCACGCCAAAGCCAAATTTTGACAAGTACTCGTGCATCCGGTCGATGCCCAGCTTCATAGATAACTGATAGAAATATACGTCGCACGACTCCACGATAGCGCGGTGCAGATTAACCGTGCCATGGCCACCACGACGCCAATCCCGAAACCGAAAACCCGAACCTTCAAGCTGATAAAATCCAGGGCAGAATATGCCATCCTTGCCTAGAGGCAGAGAGCTTTCTAAATCGGCCAGACCCATGAATGGCTTGATGGTTGAGCCTGGGGGATACTGACCGTACAGGGCTCTATTGAGCATGGGATGGTGTTTATCAGTATTAAGCGCCTGATAACTTTTGACGTCGATACCATGAACAAACGGATTAGGGTCGTAGCTTGGCATGCTAACCATGGCCAACACTTCACCGCTGTTAACTTCGATGGCGACCAAAGCACCCTGGTGTTCGCCCATGGCATCCATGGCTACCTTTTGCAGGCGCGCATCGATACCCAGATAAAGATTGTTGCCCGCCTTGGGCGGCACAGACTCCAGCACTCGCAGTGATCGGCCCTGGGCGTTGATTTCTACTTCTTCATGCCCCACCTGGCCATGAAGAATGTCCTCGTAAAAAGACTCCACACCACCTTTGCCGATATGGGTCGTGCCCAGATAATTACCTTCGTCGACGCGCTTAATATCCTTCTCATCCAGCGCGCCGGTGTACCCAATCACATGCGCCAGCAGCTCACGATGAGGGTAGAATCTGTTCAAACTGGCTTGAATTTCGACACCAGGAAAATGGTGCCGGCTAGCCGAAAAAATAGCAATTTCCTGCTCGGTAAGCTGATAACGCAGAGGAATGGCATCAAAAATACGGTTTTGCTTTTTCTGCGCCTGAAACCGGCTAATGTCGGACGGCTTAATTTCGATAAGCCGACCCAGCTTAGTCAGCGTATCATTCAGATTTGGCACGTTTTCCGGGAAAACATCCAGCCGAAACGACGGTAAATTATCCGCCAGCAACACGCCATTTCGATCATAGATCAGCCCACGCGGCGGGGCAATCGGACGCAAGCGGATGCGATTTTCCTGGGATAAGGTAACAAAATGCTCGTGGCTCTGAATCTGCAAAAAAGCCAGACGCATCACTATCGCCACAAAACCGCCCAGTATAAGCAAGCCGACAACAATGACTCGCCTGTTAAACAGGCGTTTTTCCAAGGCGGAATCTTTCAGCTTGATGCGTGGCGCCATGGATAAATCAACCTGTCAGTCCAGTTTATGAAGGCGACGCATGCGACGAAGCATCGCAAACAACCAGGGCCATACCAGGGTGCCGGCGATAATTTCTTGCCAACCAAACACCGGTTTTCCGTTATTAAGCATGCCATGCAGCCAAAAAATAGGCAGCCGATACATAATCAGAAAAAATAGTATCGCAAAACTCTGCTGCCAGACGGGATAAGCGCGCAGCTGCAAGTGAAATTTCTGCACGACATAGATGACCGGCATCATCGCCAAAGCATGCATGCCCAATAAGCTGCCGTGCAGCACATCCATAAGCAGCCCCACCAGTCCGGCGGACAACATGCCCATCCGCCATGGCAAAGCCATGCACCAATAAATCAGCACCAGCAACACCCAGTCAGGGCGCCAGGATCGAAGACTATCCGTCAGCGGAAAAACCGTCAAAATCAGCGCGATAAATACCGATATACTGATGACTAAGATGCGCTGGATGAGGGTTGCGGTCATGAAACTTAAGGGGCCACCATGTTAGCCGATGCCGAGGATGGTTTGGCGTCGGGCGCTACGTCAGTAGGTGTATTTTTCTTGGCTGGCCAGACCAGTAAAACCTCTCTTGCCCGATCCAGCTTGGCCACAGGTTCGGCGTGAATTCGCGCAAAGGACTCTGCCGAAGACCGCTCTACAAGCGTTACAACCGCCACCGGATAACCCTTTGGAAAACGCCCGTCCATGCCAGAAGAAACCAATAAATCACCTTGCTTGATGTCCGAATTATTGGTGAGGAATGGCAGGTCCAACTGGTTGAGCTTACCGGTGCCGGCAACCACTGTGCGCAAGCCATTACGATTTACTTCCACGGCAATGGCATGGTTGATATCAGTAATCAACAAGGCGGTCGCTGTATTTAGCTCTACGGTGTTGATTTGCCCCATGATGCCCGACGCATCGATAATCGGCTGACCAACCATCAGGCCTTCACTGGCCCCTCGATTGATCACGATTTGCTGCCGGTGATAACCCGTATCCAAGCGGAGAATTTCAGCAATCGACAACCGCTCGTTGGTACGGTAGCTTGAACGTAACAGTTCGCGTAATCGACTGTTTTCGGCCTCTAAGGCGGCCAGCTTTTCCAACTGGCCATCCATCAACAGGCGCTGGGTACGCAATCGCTCCAGCTCGACCTCAAGATCACGACGGCTGGTGAGCCGCTCTTCGCCCCAGCGCACCAGCGAAAACGGTATCTGGATAATCGACTGAACCGGATAAACCAGCACACTCAGCATCTGCCTCAAGCTATCCAGCGTATTCTGGCGCGAATCAACCACCATCACTATGGCAGAGAGCACAAGCACGAATACCAGACGCAAACCCAAGGTCTGATGCTTGGCAAATAATTTCTTATTTTCCCTCACCTGTGAACTACACCCTGGTTGACCAGCTGTTTGATTAATGACTGATCAATGTTGCCAAAGACCGCGTTAACTCCGGGCTGTTGCGTATCAATCCAAGGAGAAAACATCCACTCCATGCTCATCGATCAACTCCAAAACACGGCCGCCTCCCCGAGCCACACAGGTCAGCGGATCATCCGCTACCAGCACGGGCAGACCGGTCTCTTCCATCAACAAGCGATCAAAATCCCGCAATAAACTACCACCGCCGGTCATGACGATGCCTCGCTCGGCAACATCTGACCCCAGCTCCGGCGGGGTTTGCTCAAGCGCAATCTTCACGGCACGCACAATCGCCGCCAAAGGCTCTTGAACTGCCTCAAGAATCTCGTTGCTATTCATAGTGAAGCTGCGGGGCACACCTTCCGACAGATGTCGGCCGCGCACTTCCATCTCACGAACTTCCCGACCGGGGAAAGCGGAGCCGATTTCCCGCTTGATACGCTCTGCCGTCGTTTCACCAATCAGTGTGCCGTAATTGCGGCGCACGTAGTTGATGATGGCCTCGTCGAATTTGTCACCACCCACTCTGACAGAGGCAGCGTAGACGATGCCGTTTAATGACATCACCGCCACTTCCGAGGTACCGCCGCCGACGTCGAGCACCATGGAGCCCTCCGCCTCGTGCACGGGCATGCCCGCACCGATCGCCGCCGCCATGGGCTCCTCAACCAGGTAAACTTTGCGAGCACCCGCCGCTGCTGCGGATTCTTTAATGGCACGGCGCTCGACCTGAGTGGACCCGTAGGGAACACAGATCAGCACGCGTGGGCTGGGACGAAAGTAGGGAGAATCGTGCACTTTGCGGATAAAATGCTGAAGCATTTTTTCGGTGGCGGTAAAGTCGGCAATAACGCCGTCCTTTAAAGGCCGGATGGCCGTGATATTGCCTGGGGTCCGGCCCACCATGGCTTTGGCGGCTGTGCCCACGGCCTCGATGGTCTTACCTCGACCATCGTCACGAATCGCCACTACCGAGGGCTCATTAAGGACAATGCCCTTACCCCGCGCGTATATCAATGTATTTGCTGTCCCAAGGTCAATGGACAAATCGTTGGAGAATACGCCTCGCAATCCACGGAAGATTTTAAACATAGATGATTTTCATTCTTTCCGATGTTAAAAGGGATACTGATTGTGAACTGTAGCAACGGTAACCGGTTTCGGCAAGCCAACATGCATGTTTCGGCCACTCGAATAGTGTGATAGTTTGCGGCCGATCACGATCAAGCTTGAGTCAGCAAGGAGCGCCCCCTGTGTCACTGAGTCCTAAAGACGTTGAAAAAATTGCCAAGCTCGCGCAAATCGCCATTGATGAGGCGCGCATACCTGACTATGTCAGTGAACTTTCGCGCTGTTTGACTTTGCTGGAGCAAATCGGTCGAGTTGACACCACGGGCATTGCTCCGATGTCTCATCCGCTGGATATGTACCAACGTTTACGGGCGGACAAAGTGACCGAAATCGATCAACGTGAAGCTTTCCAGGCCATTGCCCCGGCAACCGAAGCCGGACTTTACCTGGTACCTCGTGTCCTTGAGTGATTGGCTGATCTAAAAGGAGCTGAATTTATATGCATAATCTGTCTGTCACCGAGATGCGAGAAGCCCTCACCCGAGGCGAAACCACCAGCGTGGAGCTCACCGGCGCATTGCTTGATCGTATCGCCAGCCTCGATGACCAACTCAACGCCTTAATCACTGTGGATGACGAGGGTGCCTTGCTGGCCGCTGCCGCTGCCGATGCTCGCCGTGCTCGCGGCCAGGCCGGGCCGCTGACCGGGATTCCGCTCATCCAGAAAGATATTTTTCTGACCCAAGGTTTGCGGACCACCTGCGGCTCGCGGATGCTGGAAAACTTTGTCGCCCCCTTCGACGCTCATGTAGTGGAACGCTGCCATCGCGCCGGGCTGGTTAATCTGGGCAAGTCCAACATGGACGAATTTGCCATGGGCTCATCCAACGAAACCAGCTATTACGGCCCCGTTCGCAACCCCTGGGATACCAAGCGCGTTCCGGGCGGTTCATCGGGCGGCGCCGCAGCGGCGATTGCCGCCGGCTTTGCGCCGCTGGCGACTGGTACCGACACCGGCGGCTCAATCCGCCAGCCAGCGGCGCTGTGTGGCATCACCGGAATCAAACCCACATATGGGCGCTGTTCCCGCTGGGGCATGATCGCTTTTGCTTCCAGCCTGGATCAAGCCGGTGTATTCGCCCGCAGCGCCCAGGACACCGCATTGTTCCTGGAAGTGATTGCCGGCTATGACGCCAGAGATTCCACCTCCGTCAATCAGCCCGTGCCCAATTACGCTGGGCAGCTCACCCAAAACCTGGAAGGACTGCGTATCGGTCTGGTCGAGGAGTTCTTTGGCGAGGGACTGTCTCCTGCGGTGTCTGGCTTGGTAGAGGCGGCCATTGCAGAGCTGGAAAAACTGGGCGCCACAGTCAAACGGGTGCGTTTACCCAGCGTGGCGCTGTCGGTGCCTACCTACTACGTCATCGCGCCTGCCGAAGCCTCCTCCAACCTGGCTCGTTATGATGGTGTGCGCTTTGGCCATCGCTGCGAAGCTCCCGAGGATCTCAAGGATTTATACAGCCGCAGTCGGGCCGAAGGTTTTGGCGCAGAAGTTCAGCGCCGAATCATGATCGGCACCTACGCACTTTCCGCCGGCTACTACGACGCCTATTATTTGAAGGCTCAGCAATGCCGCCGCCTGATCAGCAACGACTTCAAACGCGCTTTTGAGGACGTCGATATCCTGGTCGGGCCAACCACGCCGGAGCCGGCTTTTCGCCTGGGCGAAAAAACCGACGATCCAGTGAAGATGTATCTCTCAGACATCAACACCATCGCCGTCAATTTGGCCGGCCTGCCTGGCATGTCTATTCCAGTGGGCTTTGCAAGTGGCCTGCCCGTGGGGATGCAGCTTATCGGCAACTATTTTGATGAAGGCCGACTGTTAGCCGTTGCTCATCAATACCAGCGGGAAACCGACTGGCACCGCCGCCTTCCACCCCAGTTTTCCTGATTCAGAGGTCAGCATATGGAATGGGAATCTGTTATCGGCCTGGAGGTCCACCTCCAACTGGCCACACTAAGCAAAATCTTCTCCGGCGCGGCTACCCGCTACGGCGCGGAGCCCAATAGCCAAGCCTGCAGCATTGATCTGGGCTTTCCCGGCGTTTTACCAGTACTCAACGGCGAAGTCGTGCGGATGGCGGTAAAACTGGGGCTCGCTGTCGGTGCCCAGATCGCACCCCTATCGGTATTTGCGCGCAAGAATTACTTCTACCCTGACTTACCTAAGGGCTATCAGATTAGCCAACACGACTTGCCTATCGTCCACGACGGCTATCTGGACATTGATTTGGGCGAAGGCGTCAGCAAGCGCATTGAGATTGTTCGCGCCCACCTCGAAGAAGATGCCGGTAAATCGATGCACGAAGGGCTGGCAGGCATGACGGGCATTGATCTTAACCGCGCCGGCACACCCCTGCTGGAAGTGGTAACAGCGCCTGACATGCGCTCGGCCAAAGAGGCCGTTGTCTATCTGAAGACCCTGCATAGCCTGGTTCGCTATCTGGAGATTTGTGATGGCAACATGCAAGAGGGCTCCTTCCGCTGTGACGCCAATGTCTCGGTCCGCCGTGTAGGTGAGGAAAAACTCGGCACTCGCGCCGAAATCAAAAACCTCAACTCCTTCCGCTTTGTAGAAAAAGCCATTCTGCACGAAATCGACCGGCAGATTGAGTTAATCCAATCCGGCGGCAAGGTGATTCAGGAAACTCGGCTGTACGACGCTGATCGCAATGAAACTCGCTCCATGCGCGGCAAGGAAGATGCTCATGATTATCGGTACTTCCCCGACCCTGACTTGCTGCCTCTGGAGGTGACTCCGGCCTTTATCGAAGGCGTGCGGATGACCCTGCCCGAGCTGCCCCCCGCCAAACGCCAGCGTTTTATCGATCAGTACGGCCTGACGCCCTATGATGCCGGGGTGCTGACCGCTGTTCGAGAAATGTCGCAGTACTACGAAGCCGTTGTCGCCGCCCTCACCGGCGATGCCAAGCTGGCGGCCAATTGGGTGATGGGCGAATTGTCGGCCGCACTTAATCGTAACAATCTGGAAATCACCGCCAGCCCGGTTTCTGCCGTCGCTCTAGCCAACTTGTTGATGCGCATCCAAGACAACACCGTCTCACAGCGGGTAGCCAAAGAAATCTTTGAGGCGATGTGGGCCGGTGAAGGGGATGCCGATACCATCATCGACAAAAAGGGGCTCCGTCAAATCAGCGACAGCGGCGCTCTGGAACAGGCTATCGACAAGGCTATGGCCGACCATCCAGAGCAACTTAGCCAATACCGCAGTGG
>Ga0255310_10000246_pt1 | contig 11722 bp, 9 predicted proteins | sample EtOH1_T0_E1_meta_FD_201359 | JGI IMG/M metagenome (GOLD analysis project Ga0255310, IMG submission 201359) | Sandy soil microbial communities from University of British Columbia, Vancouver, Canada - EtOH1_T0_E1 | ecosystem: Engineered > Artificial ecosystem > Sand microcosm > Unclassified ...
ATCCTGATTGCCGCGCTTGCGCTTTCGCGCGACGGCGGATTCATCGGCCTGACCGGCGATCGGATAGCCGTCGTTTACCTCGAAGGAGTCATCTTTGATTCGAAGAACATCAATGAACAACTCAAGATGTACGGAGAGGATTCGCGCGTCAAAGCCATTCTGCTGCGCATGGACACTCCTGGCGGCGGCGTCGCCGCGTCGCAGGAGATCGCCGACCAGGTGAAGTGGCTTCGAAATGAAAAAGGCAAAAAGGTAGTGATATCGATGGGCTCGGTCGGCGCGTCGGGCGGCTACTACATAGCGTGCGCAGCCGACAAAATCTACGCCAACCCCGGGACGATCACCGGCTCGATCGGGGTGATAGCCGAGTGGGTGAACTACGGCAATCTGCTGAAATGGGCTCAGATGCGACCGGAAGTAATCAAGAGCGGTGAACTCAAGGACGTGGGCTCGCCTACACGCGAGATCACCGCAAAGGAGCGTGAGTATCTTCAACGCTTGATCAATCAGATGTTCGAGCAGTTCGTGAGCGCGGTTGCTGAGGGCCGTAAAGACCACCTCACGCGTGAGCAAATCAAGCAGCTCTCAGACGGGCGCGTTTATACCGGAGAAGAGGCGCTTCGCGAGAAGCTGATTGACGGGCTCGGCAACTACGATGCGGCGTTGAAAGGGACAGCCGCGCTTGTGGGAATCAAGGGCGAGCCGAATGTAGTCACGCCGCCAAAACCCCGTCGCGGTTCGATTCTCGATCTGCTTACATCGACCGATGTCGGCGGGTTGCTTTCGCACAACACGCTTCAGCCACCCGGCTCAACATTGCAGTTTGAGTATCTTTGGAAATGATTAGTCCGTGGTCCGCAGCCCCCAAGAAATAGCTGCAAACAACCGACTACGGATCACGGACTACGGCACGGACTAACAATGGACCACCTCTGGAGCCCATGGCGCTACAAGTACATCGCTTCCGTTGATCGGGAAGAGGGTTGTGTGTTCTGCCGTATCGACCAGGAACACAAAGACGCCGAAAACTACGTCGTCTATCGCGCGCGGTTCAATTTCATTCTGCTCAATTTGTTCCCATACACCAGCGGGCATCTGATGATTGCGCCTTATGAACACCGCGCCTCGCTTGCCGAGGTCCGCGACACAACAACGACGGAAATGATCGAGCTTGCGAAGCGAACGCAGGTTGCTTTAGAAACCGAGTATCGTCCCGACGGCTTTAACATCGGGATGAATCTAGGTCGCAGCGCAGGCGCCGGTGTCGCGGATCATATTCATCTGCACGTGGTCCCCCGGTGGAGCGGCGATGCGAACTTTGTTTCGATCGTCGGGGAGACTCGCGTGCTGCCGGAGGATCTCGCGGCAACGTGCACAAGGCTGAAAAAACACTTCGGATGACTGCTTTCGGCACAGTGAAACGAATTCATCCCATGGCGCTGCTCCTGCTGGCCCTGGTTGAAGCCGCGGCATACCCGATTCATTCCCAGACTCAACAACGGAACGAGGACGAGCCGTTGAGGCTCAGCACCCAGCTTGTCGTGGTCGATGCTCAGGTGCTCCGCAAGAAAACCGGCATACCGGTGAACGGACTCTCCCAACGTGATTTCGTTATATATGAAGAAGGAGTCAAACAGCCGATAACCCACTTCAGCCAGGACAAGCTGCCGCTTTCGATTGTGCTATTGCTCGACGTAAGCGCGAGCGTGACGCCCGCGATCCAACAGGTCCGCGACTCGGGCATCAGAGCATTGAATGAACTGAAGTCGGGCGATGAAGTCGCTCTTATGGCCTTTGGAGCCTGGGCGAAGGTGCTGCAGGACTTCACAAAGGATCGGCAGTTGGTCGCCTCGGGATAGCAGAGATAGAATTCATGGGCCCCTGGATACGCGAGGGCACACACATCGACGAAGCTGTCTACGAAGCAGCAACGCATCTTACGAAGGCGTCGAATCCAGATAGCCGTCGAATCATTGTTATCGTGACGGACAACCTTTCGAATCAGGAACCCTGGCAAGGTCACTCCGAGACGGACGCTATGCAGAAGCTACGCGAGTCGATCATGTTCAGCCAGGCAAGAGAGGACGGGGAGGCATGACATTCAAGGTTCGCAGCACGTCTCGATTCCATCGTAACGCCGCCCTGGTTGTTCTTGCGCTCGCGGCGTTGTTGGCGTCGGTTCCATCAAGCGCGCGCTCGCTCGCGGTCAGGCAGAGTGCGGATGTTGAAAACCACAAACCGCTGGTCATCGCTCATCGAGGCGGGGCGCTTGAATCGACTGAGAACACCCTGGACGCGTTTCAACGCGCGGTGAAGATCGGCGCCGATGGCATCGAGACAGACATTCGCCTGACCCGCGACGGCATCGTAGTGATTTATCACGATGAGTATTTCGGCCGCGTCGAAGGGCTGCCCGAGCGCCAGCGGACCCGGTTGATTTCGAGCCTGACCTATTCGGAGGTCACGGCGCAGACGCTTATCCCGGTGGGTGACGACAATGGAAGCAGGCGCGTGCCGACGCTCAACGAACTGCTCGGCAATGTGAGATCAGTACTGCTGAATATTGAGCTGAAACGCGGCGCACGGTTTGATGAGCTTGTGAACAAGACCATCGCGGCCCTGAAGGGCTACCCAGACCTCGATCGCGTCATTCTGGAGACTCCCGACCTCGAGACCGCGCAGAAGGTTCGAGCCGCAATTGGTTCCCGCCTGAAGCTGCACATCAATCCCGGCTACGACGACACCGTTCCATATCTGCAATCGCTCGAACGAGTGCTGAAGTTTAGGCCGCACTCGGTTTCAGTTTCATTCAAGAAGCTTTCACGCGAAATCGTCGAGATTGCACACAAGGCCGGCGTGGAAGTGTGGGTTTGGACGGTGAACTCGCCCGATATCGCTAAAGCAATGGCTCTGCTTGGAGTCGATGCCGTCAAGACCGACCGGCCGACAACGCTGCTCAACTTATTTCGCAACATGCAACGACAGCGGTAAAGGGGGAAGAGGGGAAATGTTCCCCTCTTCCCCCTTTTCTCCCTTTCCTCTGCTCGTCACTCCTCTTCCGCCATCGCGGGTTCGTGCTCCGAATCGATCGTTGTCATTTCGGCCATCAACATCCGTTCGCATTCGGATGGAGTACGAGGGATGTTGTCCGCTTCTCGCGCAGCTTCCGTTTCCAGTTCAATCCGGCCGGCGGGAAGCCAGAAGCCGGAAAGCAATGCCAGCACCGCGAACCCCACACCGGTCAGAAACACGTTGTGTAAAGCTCCCGACAGCGCACCCGACATCGCCTTGAGCAATTCAGGCTTCTGCGCGGCGCGGGCTATCGGATCAATCAGCGCGCTTGGATTGTGAACTACGCGAGCGACGTCGGCTTCGGGCAGCCCACTCTCACTCTGAATCTCGGCGATGTGTGATGCGAGGCTGAGGGTCATCACCGTTCCCATCACAGCTACGCCTACAGTTTGGCCTATCGACCTCGAGAACTGGTTGAGCGAAGTCGCAATCCCGAGCTGTCTCCTGCCAACCGAATTCTGCACGGTGATCAGAAGCGCAAACATAACCAACCCCATCCCTATACCCATCGCCAGAATGTCACCGATAAGCCACGTTCGAGACGTACTTGTGCCAAAAGTCGTAAGAACCCCAAAGCTGGCGACCAGAACAACCAGCCCCGCGAGAATCGTCGGCCGATAACCGATTCGGAACATCAATTTTCCGCCCACGACCGACATAGTCACCCAGCCAAGCAGAAAGGGAGTTAGCAGCGCGCCCGCTTCGGTTGCCGTGCCGCCGAGCGTGCCTTGAACGAAAAGAGGAATGAACGAAAGCGCCCCAAACATTGCCGCACCAACCATGAAAGCAGTGACTGAGCCGACCGCTATAATCCGATTTCTAAACAGCGAGAGTGGGACGATGGGTTCGGGCGCGCGCTTCTCGGTTCTCACAAACAAGTAACCGCAGATGCCGATACCCGCGACCGCGACAAACGTCAGAGGGTTGCCCCAAATGGCAGGTTCACCGCTCTCAACCAGCACAAGCAGCAACAACGTGATGGCGATTGTGAGCCACACCGCGCCGATGTAGTCGATCACCGGCCGCGTATGCTGCTTCGGTTCGACAAGCGCGATCCCCACTACCGCAGCCGCAGCCAGACCGAAGGGGATGTTTATGTAGAACACCCAGCGCCAGGAAATGTGATCTGTAATAAAACCACCGGCCAGCGGCCCAAGTATCGAAGCCAGTCCCCACACTCCGCTGAACAGTCCCTGCATTCGCGTCCGCTCGCGCAGCGTATAGATGTCGCCGTTAATCGTCATGCTGAGCGGAATCAACGCCCCCGCGCCCAGGCCCTGAATCGCGCGGAAGACAATCAGTTGTGTTATTGATTGCGACGCTCCCGACAGAGCAGAGCCCACAAGAAAGAACGCAACGCCGACCAGGTAAAAGACCCGCCTGCCGTACAGATCCGACAGTCGTCCCCACACGGGAACGGTCACTGTTGAAGTCAGCAAATAAGCCGAAAACACCCAGCTATAGCGATCGAGCCCGCCGAGCGACGCAATAACCGTCGGCATCGCTGTTCCGACTACGGTAGCTTCAAGCGCGGCCAGGAACATTCCCAGCATCACGCCAGCCGTCACCACACGCCGCCGGCGTTTTGAGAGAATCACGTGTGGCTGGTCCACAACGTGTGCTTCAAGTAGTTCAGAAGCCATTCTATCGTTGCTCTTTCTCGTTGACTTCATTCGGCGCCGGCCCGTCTGAGCTGAATGAGAGGCGTTTCTGCTTCTTTGATGGACAGGGTGACTTGACCTCGGCAGACAGGACACTTAAGCCGTCGCCAGTTGCGCCCAGGATGAAAGCGTGTGTTTATCGTTGCGCCACATTCGGGGCACTCGGCATCAGCATACCGCTCGCTATCTTCACTTTCCGTTACGTACTTTCGCTTCGGCATACATTTCTCAAGCTCTTAGGAAATCCCGCCGCGCGCCGCTTTGACTCGCACTAGTCCTCCGCGTTTAGGTCATCCGCGGTCGGACGGCCTTACTGGTCCATTCACTCTGATTCAACCGGATATCCGAGCTCGCACCAGCGCTTCCACCCGCCGTCCATCGAGATCACGTTCTTGTAGCCCATGTTCTGCAGCGCATCCGCCGCAAGCGCCGAACGGAAGCCGCCGCCACAATAGAGTACTATCTCGGCCTCGTGATCCGGGATGACCTTTTCGATGTCACGTTCGATAATGCCCTTTCCCAGATGAATCGCGCCGCCGGCGTGGCCCTTCTGCCATTCGTTATCCTCGCGAACATCGACGAGGTAGAAGCCTTCTCCCGCCCCCTGCTTGCGCTTCACATGTTCGGGGGTGTTCTCGCGCACGCGCGTCTTCGCGTCGTTTACCAACTTAAGAAATCCTGGCGAGTGATCCATTGCGTCTCCTGTTCTGGAAAGTCACTGAGTTGTTCATCGCTTATGATAGCCACCCGCTGTCGCGGCGGCAAATTCGCCGCACGTTGTGACGGCTGACCGGATTCACTTCCGGAGGCCGATAATCTCAACCTGGGCCGGGCATCTTCGAAATTCCTGGAACTCTTTTCTGCGGGAACAGTAATAATCAGATCGGGGAATCTCTAAATCGGGAGAGGACAATGAACAAAATCAGACCTGCTCTACGCCGGAGCGCCGCGTCGATCACGCTCCTGTTGCTACTCGTCGCGAGCGCCTCGGCGCAAGACCTTACTCCAAAGTTTGATGAGTATTTGAACGCGCTCGTAAGGCAACAGCGTTTCACCGGCTCCGTGCTCGTTGCCCGCGACGGCAAAGTCATTTTCAGCAAGGGCTACGGACTGGCAAATGTCGAACTGGACGTGCCCAACACGCCACAGACGAAATTCAGGCTCGGGTCGCTCACCAAACAGTTCACCGCGGCAGCAATCATGCTTCTACAGGAGAAGGGCAAACTGAGCGTTCAAGATCCGATCTGCAAGTACGTCGACAACTGCCCAAGCGCCTGGAGCGAGGTTACCATCCATCACTTGCTGAGTCACACGGGCGGGATTCCGAACTTCACGAGCTTTCCCGACTACCAGCCAAAGATGATGATGCCTGTGACGACGACGGACATGATCGCGCGCTTCAAAGACAAACCGCTCGATTTCAAACCCGGTGAAAAATGGACCTACAGCAATTCGGGCTATTTTCTGCTCGGCCACATCATCGAGAAGGCTGCGGGCGAATCGTATGAGAGCTTCCTGCAAAAGAACATATTCGAACCGCTAAAACTGACCAACACCGGGTACGATCATCACGGCACGATCCTGAAAAACCGCGCAACCGGCTATTCGCTCAACAAAGGAAAGATGGTCAACTCCGCGTACCTGGATATGACCCAGCCTTACTCGGCGGGTTCGCTCTATTCGACGGTGGAGGATCTTTTCCTCTGGAACGAGGCGCTCTACTCGGGCAAGCTGCTCTCGGCAAAATCCATCGAGGCGATGATAACTCCGGTCAAGAACGACTACGCATATGGGCTGGGCGTTCAGACTAAGTCCGGTCGCAAGGTGATCAATCACGGTGGCGGCATCAATGGCTTTTCGACTTTCCTTGCGCGCTACCCGGATGAGAAAGTCACCCTCATCGTGCTGCGCAACGCCGATTATGGCTCTCCCGGTCCCGGCCCGATCACCCAGGATCTGGGCGCAATCGTCTTCGGCGAGAAGTATGAGATCCGGGCGGCGACGACCGAGGTCAAGGTAGATCCGAAAATCTACGATGCCTACGCCGGTCGGTATGAGCTGGCGCCGAATTTCATCCTCACGATCACCAGAGAGGGCGACCGCTTGATGGCGCAGGCCACGGGACAACCGCAGTTTGAGTTGTTCCCCGAGTCTGAAACGAAGTTCTTCCTGAAAGTCATCGACGCCAAGGTCACCTTTGTGAAAGACGACAGCGGGAAGGTCACGCATTTGATTCTGCATCAAGGCGGAGATCGTCAGGCGAAGAGGATCAGTTGAATCTCCGGCAATCAGCCGAACGAGGCGTCTCTCCGGGATGGGAGGTCGATCCCGCTCGCTTCTGGCGTTCGCGATACACATGCCCAAGCCCGCGTTAACCGCTACAATGCACCCGGAGGCTTGCATTGACTAAACCCGCGAAACGCATTGGAGTTCTAACCGGCGGAGGCGATGCTCCGGGGCTAAACGCCGTCATCCGCGCGGTCGTCAAGACGGCCACAAACGTCTGCGGTTGGTCGGTGCTCGGAATAGTAGACGGTTTTGAAGGCCTGCTTGGTGACACCCGCGCTCGCCCGCTCGGAATTGACGACGTGCGGGGCCTCTTGCCGCGAGGCGGAACGATCCTCGGCACAGTCAATCGTGGGCACTTCGCTTCGCGCGGCGCCCAGGGAGGGGCGCCCAAGGACGAGCCTGCCTTCCAGGAAGCTCTGCGCAACTTCGAGCGGTTGGGTCTCGACGCGCTGGTAGTGATTGGAGGCGAAGGCTCGCTGCGTACCGCGTACGAGTTCTCCTTGCTGGGCGTGCCGGTGGTCGGCGTCCCGAAGACGATTGACAACGACGTAGTCGGAACCGAACTGACCTTTGGCTTCGACACCGCGCTTGACCTCGCCACGGAAGCGATCGACCGCCTCCACACAACCGCGGAGAGTCACGGCCGCGTTTTGCTTGTCGAGGTAATGGGCCGGCACGTCGGTTGGATCGCGCTGCAATCGGGCGTCGCCGGCGGCGCTGATGTCATATTGATTCCCGAGATTCCATTTCACATCGAGAAAGCTGCCGCCAAAATCATTCAACGTGAGGAGCAGGGCCGGCACTTCTCGATCGTTGTTGTAGCCGAAGGCGCTAAGCCCGCGGGCGGCGAGCTTGTCTATCAGGACAGCGGCGCCATCGATCATCCCAAACGACTCGGGGGAGTGGCCGAGCGCGTCGCGTGCGATATCGAGAGACTCACCGGCAAAGAGAGCCGCGTAGTGGTGCTCGGACATCTGCAACGTGGCGGAACGCCAACGGCTTTCGACCGCATGCTTGCGTCTTGTTACGGCTCGGCCGCAGTACGAGCCATCGCTGACGGAAACCTTGGGCAGATGGTCGCCTGGAGCTGCAATCACCTTGCGCTCGTGCCATTAGAGGATTGCGTTAAGGCGGTCAAGGCTGTCCCACCCGATCATGATCTGATACGAGTGGCGCGCGATCTGTCGATTTCGTTTGCCGGCGAAGCTGATTGAGAGGCCTCAGGCGCCGGACTTATCGTGGAGGTCCGGACAGTCGTGAGCGTCCTTATTCGGATATCGAAGTTGGCTGGATTTACTGTTGACCGCGTTCGCCGATACGTGCTACTTTCGCCCTCGAACAGATCATAGGAATCTGGCTTCGTAGGACAATTAAGAGAAGACTCAGAACAAAGTTTCCCCATCAATCCGCAACCTCACTGATATTTTTGCTCGATCCGAGTGAACTAGCCGCACAAATCACTCAACGACTGGCCCCCACCTCTCAGTGGCTTTGAGAATACGCCGTTGCCGACTTGCGTTCCACAATGTTGAGGCGCACGCGCAATTGGCCGATCAGATTCCAGCCGGATGACTGGCTTCGACTCGGGCTTAGCTCCATTGACGTGAAGGTTTGCTTCATTGACAGGTGCAATATGAGACATATCGTTCAACGCTGCTTCAGATGTGCACTGCCGCCGGCTCTCTGTGCGGTGCTCTTGATAGGCGGGGTGGCAGCGCAATCGCCAACAATGGGCCCGGCGCCGAAACCGGCCGCACCGGTTGTTAGTGCGACGGATGCCGTGCGTTTTCTTGAGCAGGCCACGTTCGGTCCCAACAGTCCGCTGATTAACCGCGTGCAGTCTGTCGGGTTCAAAGATGTGCTGCAGGACGAGTTCTCGTTGCCCATGTCCTTGTATCCCGACTTACCGGCATTTCCGTCTGATTCTACGATCGGGTGCCCGACCGGCAGCGATCCCAACTGCTTTCGAGACAACTACACGATGTTCCCGCTCCAGGTGAAGTTCTTCTTGAATGCGCTATACGGAGACGACCAGTTGCGCCAGCGCGTCGCATTCGCGCTCCATCAGATATTTGTCGTGTCCGGTGTTGCGATTTCACAGCCGAGTTCCGTGGCGCCGTATCTGAACTTATTTGCCCGCGGCGCATTCGGCAACTACCGCCAACTGCTTTACGACGTAACGCTGAATCCGGCGATGGGGTCCTACCTGGACATGGCCAACAACGATAGGCGGTCGGGGGGTGCTTCGCCCAACGAGAACTACGCCCGCGAGATTCTTCAACTCTTCAGCATAGGGCTTTACAAGCTGAATCAGGATGGCACTCTGCAGCTTGACGAGCTTGGCCAGCCTCTACCGACCTACGATCAGAGCACGATCATCGGCTTTGCGAAAATTTTCACCGGGTGGACCTATGCGCCATTGCCAGGCGCCGCGTCGCAGTGGGTCAACCCCGAAAACTACCTTGCCCCGATGGTTGCGTTTCAAAACCATCACGACGTTTCCGCGAAGCCCCTGTTGAATGGTGTGATATCCCCGTTAAATCAGACGGCGAAAAAGGATCTGGTCTTTGCGCTCGACAATATCTTTAACCACCCAAACGTCGCGCCGTTCATCTGCAAGCAGCTCATCCAGAATCTGGTCACGAGCAACCCGACGCCCGGCTACGTCTCGCGCATCTCGGCGGTATTCAACAACAATGGCGCGGGTGTGCGCGGTGACTTGAAGGCTGTGGTCGCTGCGATATTGCTGGACCAGGAGGCTCGATGCGATGACCTGGCGACCTGTGCCGCGATCACCGATGTCAATTACGGCCATCTGCGGCAACCGGTCCTCTTCATCACGAACATATTGCGCGCCTTCGGCGCCAACAGTGATGGTGCGGGGCTTTCCGACCGCGCCAGGAATATGGGGCAGGACCCGTTCAATCCGCCAACAGTCTTCAGCTACTATCGGCCGAACTACGTAATCCCCGGAACAACACTCCTGGGCCCGGAGTTCACCATTCAAAGTTCGGCGGCCGCAATAAACCGAGCCAATTTCGCAAACACTATGGTTTTCTCGCGCATTGGGACTGCTCCTGGAGGTACGGCGATCGATCTCACAGGACTGCAGGCTCTGTCGGCAAGCGATGGAACCGGGGCCGCGGTAGTCGACGAACTCAACAGATTGTTAATGCACGGAGCGATGTCCGCCGCGATGCGCACCAAGATACTGCAAACCATTGCGGCCCTTCCTGGCGTCACAGCCGCAGACCATCTGAAGCGCGCTCGTTGGGCTTTGTATCTGGTGGTGACGTCTTCGCAATATCAGGTATCGAGGTGATGAGATGAAAAAGTCACGAAGAGTTTTCTTACGCAGATCAGGGATGGCGCTCGGCGGTGCAGTGTTCGCGTCCAGCGTGCGCAGCTTAGGCCTTGTCAATGCTCTCGCCCAGAGCGGCAAGGGCGTTGACGACGCGGCGCCGGACTACAAAGCACTGGTGTGCATTTTTCTATTCGGCGGCAACGACTGCAACAACATGGTGATTCCCTACGACGAGTACGCGAACTATGCGACCCGCCGCGGGGTGCTGGCAATTCCACAAGCGAACCTGCTGCAAATATCGCCTCCGAGCCAAAGCGGCGTAACGTATGGATTGCATCCGAGTCTTTCGCCGGAGGTAGCGGTTCCAACTCAGATGGCCGGTCTGTTGCCACTGTGGACCTCAGGCAAGCTTGCGGTGCTGCCTAACGTGGGCACTCTCATCCAGCCCCTTACCAGAACCCAATACCAGGCTGGCCAGCCTCGCCCGGTGAACCTGTTTTCACACGAGGATCAGGCGGATCAGCATCAATCGGCGATCATCGCCAACACCACTCTGAACCCGCTGACGGGGTGGGGAGGCCGCCTGGCGGAAAAGGCGGCGATGCTCAACGGCGCCGCAACGTTTCCGATGATAGTCTCCACTGCGGGCACAAACCTGTTTTCGACGAGCGACACGACGCGCCCGCTGGTTCCAAGCGGCGGGTTGTCCGGGTTTACAAGTCCCATCGCCAACGACCCGCGGTACCTGGCTATGCAAAACCTTTTGACGCTCGATCGGCAGTCGAAAGTAGTTGACGCCGCAAGCGACACGATGCAGAGAGCCATCACTCATACCGACCTGCTCAATCAAGCGCTCAACGACACCACATCGGTGACTACTGTTTTCCCAAGCACAGGGCTTGGCAACCAGTTGAGGCAGGTCGCCAGAGTGATGGCGAAACGCTCGACGCTGTTTGGGATGCAAAGACAGATCTTTTTCTGCTCGATTGGAGGCTTCGACACTCACGAAAACCAGCTCACGCCTCAGGGGAACCTCTTTTCGCAACTGAGCCAGGCGATGAAAGCGTTCTACGAAGCGACGGTAGCTCTGGGAATCGCGTCATCGGTTACGACCTTCACGCTCTCGGATTTCGGCCGCACGTTGATCCCGACCGGAACCGGCTCTGACCACGGATGGGGGAGTCATCAATTCGTGATGGGCGGATCTGTGGTTGGCGGCGATTTCTACGGCACGTTCCCAACACTCACGCCGGCCGGACCGGACGACACCGGCAGCCAGGGGCGTTGGATTCCGAAAACCGCTTTGGATCAATATGGCTGGACGCTGGCGAAATGGTTCGGGCTAGAGACTGCGGATAAAGGGACGGTCTTCCCGAACATCTCGAACTTTACTACA
>Ga0255310_10000247_pt1 | contig 11720 bp, 9 predicted proteins | sample EtOH1_T0_E1_meta_FD_201359 | JGI IMG/M metagenome (GOLD analysis project Ga0255310, IMG submission 201359) | Sandy soil microbial communities from University of British Columbia, Vancouver, Canada - EtOH1_T0_E1 | ecosystem: Engineered > Artificial ecosystem > Sand microcosm > Unclassified ...
CGGCAAAGTCACCGGCCATGGACAAAGATGACGGCCGCAAGGCATGCGGAAACAATTCGCGCGCGGCCGTAACGAACGCCCGATAGGGTTCCCGCACGGTCAGGACCGATACGTGGCTCGGCAATTCTTTCGCAAGCAATGTCGTCGTCAGGCATGCGCCGGCATGTGTGCTGGCGGCCGCCGCCGCAAAATTACGACTCTCGAGAAATGTAAGGTCGTGGGGACCGGCCCGGTCGAGCGGCGCAATATTCACGATGCGACCTGTCCGCGGCGACCGAGAGGCGATCGTCGCCCCGGTCACGCTCGCAACCTCATCAAGCGTAAGACCCGCGGACTCTCGTAGGAACATGGGTTCGTTCATCCTGCCGGAATCCGACCCGTCGCTCCTGCCTGGCGTCGTCAAGATCAGAACTTGGTGCCGCCACTGAAGCGGAACACCTGCGTGCGGTCGCAGACCTCTGCTCCGCCGACCGGCGTCGTACAGTACTTTGTGATTGGATAGGCCAGATCGAAACGCAGCGGGCCAAGCGGCGAATCCCAGAGCAGGCCGACACCGACCGAGCTGCGGATCATGGACGGGCTGTTAAGGCCGACCGTGAGCGTTTCGCCGGTCACATTCCAGCTTGTCGGTCCCTGGTAATCCCACAGCGAGCCGGCGTCCGCGAAAACCGCAACCTTGATGCCGATATCTTTTGGCAGGAAATACAACGGCGTCTGGGCTTCCACGCTCGCTCCCCAATAGAGCGATCCGCCGAGCGGGTCGTTCGTCGTGCCGACCGTCAGGTCCCGCGGTCCCAAGCCGGCCGGCGCGAAACCACGCACGAGATTCGGGCCCATCTGGAAGTGGTCGAGCATGCGCAACTGCTCACCGCCCCAGCTGGAAATATTGCCGGCTTGCAGCTTGAAGACACTGACCACGTCGTTGATGACTTCGTAGTAGGTGCGCGTTTCCACCTGCGTTCTGATGAAATTTACGTCGCCCCCAACCCCGGCAAAATCCTGCCTGAGCTCGGCAAAGAGACCGCTGGTCGGCAGCCTGTTGTTGTCGAGGGTGTTGTAGGAGAGCGTATAGCCAAGCAAGGAAACATTCACAGGACCCGCGGCCAATTCCCTGCGGACCGCAAGCGAGGCTTCGCCATCAGCGTAACAGCCGAATGGAACGTTTACCTGCGTATCCAAACCAGCAGCCTCAGAAATCGGGTTCACACCGGTGCCGGGCGCAAGACCGGTTGCCGGAGCGAAGTTCGAAAATTGACAGTTGTTGTATTGATACGGCAGCGTAATCTTCTGTTGATAGAATGTGTAGCGCGGTTGAAACGCGACCTCTTCGGTCAGCGCAAATCCGAGCCTGAGATTGGTGCCAATCGTCTGGCTATCATACGAAATGTAATTCGAAGCCAGGTTTTGCCTGCCAAAAACGTCGATACCGCCGGCCATTCGATAGCCGAACAGGAATGGCTCAACGAACGACAAATCAAATCCGCGAACGCGCTCGCCGTAGGTGAATGACGCCTTCGCGTAATTTCCGCGGCCCATGAGGTTGCGGTCGGCCACGCTGACCTCACCGATCAGGCCGTCGGCCGTCGAATAGCCGCCGGAAACGGAGAACTCGCCGGTCGCCTGCTCTTCAACATTGACGTTGACCACCACGCGGTCGGGCGCCGAGCCAGGCTCGTTCGTTATCTTGACAGACTTAAAGTAGTTCAGGTTCTTCAGGCGACGTTCGGCACGATCGACCAATGCCCGGTTGTAGGCATCGCCTTCGCCCAGGTCGAATTCGCGGCGAATCACATAGTCGCGCGTACGCGTGTTGCCGCGGATGTTGATGCGCTCGATGTAAGCGCGCGCGCCTTCCTCGACGACAAACACCAGATTGATCGTTTTGGTCTCAAAATTGCGGTCTCCGCGCGGGCGAACATTCGCAAAGGCATAGCCTTGGCGCGCCGCCTGGACCGTCATCGATTCGACGCTCCTCTCGACGAGATCCGCGTTGTAGACGTTGCCCGAGCTGAGTTTGACCTGACCCCGCAAAAGTGCCGGGTCGATCGCGCGGACGTTGGATACGACATCCACGGTCCCCACACGGTACTGGCTGCCTTCGTCAATCGTGAATGTGACGACGAAGCCCTTCTTGGCGGAATCGTATTCACCGACCGCCGAAATGATCCGTACATCGGCGTAGCCGTGCTTCAGATAAAACCTGCGCAGCAGGTCGCGGTCCGCCTCGACACGGTCGGCGTCATAAATATCGGTCGTCTGCAAAAAGCTCAGCAGGTTACTCGCCGTTGTCTTGATGACGTCCTTTAGACGGCCATGCGAAAACGCCTTTGCGCCAACAAACACGATGTCCTTGATGCCGGTCTTGTCGCCTTCCCTGATCTCGAACACCAGGTCGACACGGTTGTTCGGCAATTCGATGATCTTCGGGTTGACCGAAACGTCGAAGCGGCCGCTGCGGTGATAAATTTCGATGATGCGCTGCACGTCGGCCTGCACAGTCGGACGCGAGAGCGTGCCGCGCGGCTTCGACTGGGTTTCCGCTATGAGCTGCTCGTCTTTGGCCTTTTTGTTGCCCTCGAATGCCACCCGGTTGATCACAGGGTTCTCGGCCACCGTCACCACGATACGGCCGCCCGAATGGCTGATGCGGACATCGGAAAATAGGCCGGTCGCAACCATGGCCTTGAGCGCTTCATCCTCCTGCTCGGGGCCCAGCCGGCCACCCGGGCCGGGCCGGAAATAGGAACGGATGGTGTCTGCCTCGACCCGGCGATTACCCTCGACCACGATGGAATTGACCGTTTGGGCCACGGCGGCGCTCGTGGACAAGACCGCCCCCCCGCCGGCGCCGAAAAATATGCCGCCGAGGATAAGGCAGCTAGCCACCCATCCTCGAACTCCCCGCACACAAATTCCCATGCGCTACGCGCCCTTATAATCCATGCGGCCGCCCCCACTGCGGATTCGACACGATCCGGGCTGGCATATGCGGACTTTTTACAGCGTTTTCTGGGCGCTGCAAACGAAACCCAACCCGAACTTCCCCTTTTCCATCAAAAAGTTGCCCGTCAGCAACGGTCAGGAGGTAGCCAGGCGCAGAATGTCATTAAAGGTTGCAAAAATCATCAACATCACGACGACGGCCAGGCCAATCCGGAAGCCGACTTCCTGCGCGCGCTCGGACAACGGCCGGCCACGAATCGTTTCGATTGCGTAGAACAAAAGGTGACCGCCATCGAGCAGAGGGATGGGAAACAGGTTCAGTAGACCAATCGAAACGGACAGAACGGCGGTGAGATGGATCAGCGCGGTGAATCCGGCCGTCGCGACCTGCCCCGAAACCTGGGCAATCCGGATCGGTCCGCCAAGTTGATCGGCCGCCTCTCGCCCCACAAAGACCCCGCCAATGTAGGCAAGCGTCCGGTCGACCACGAACCACGTTTCCTGCGCCCCCATGACGACGGCGCGCAGCGGTCCGGCCTTTTCCGTCTTAACGTCACCGGGCGACATCGACCGGCTGATACCGAGCACGCCCAGACGATGGACATTGCCAAAATTGTCTTTGATCTCCTTGAGCTGGGGTGTCGCCTTGAGAGTGACCGGCGCTCCACCACGGTCCACCTCAATCGACAGCGTTTCGCCAGCGCTGATGCTGACGATGCGCTGCATGTCGGAGAAACTCTCGATTTTCTCGCCATTGATCGCGGTTACCAGATCGCCGGGCTTAAATCCGGCCGCCTCCGCCGCGCTGGCCGGCTGCACCGTGTCGACCAGTGCACTCGTGGTCTGCTTGCCGACCGTCATGAAAATGGCAGCAAAAATGGCGATCGCCAGCACGAAGTTCGCGATAGGCCCGGCAGCGACGACCGCCGCGCGTGAGCGCACCGGCTGAAACATGAAGCTGTCATTGCGATCGGTATCCGACATCGACGCCGCAGCAGCCTGATTCGGTACGCTTGCCGCATTGTCGTCGCCGAAGAACTTCACATAACCGCCGAGCGGAACTGCGGAAATTTTCCAGCGCGTCCCGTAGCGATCATTGAAGCCGGCGATTTCGGGGCCAAATCCGATCGAGAATACGAGCACCTTGATGCCGCACAGGCGGGCCATCAGGAAATGACCAAGCTCGTGAAAGAAAACGACGATCGTCAATACGAACAGAAATGGGACGACGTAACCAATCAGACCACCTCCGAGTGCACTCAAACTTCCCATAAGTTCAATCCCTGCAGTATGCCGTCCGCCCTGATCTAGGCACGCGCCCGCTAGCCAACCCTAGGATGCCTTTGCGGCAATTTCGGGCAAGAGGTCTTTCGCAAGACTTCTTGCAATATGGTCAACGGCCATGGCCGTGTCGATACTGGTCGGCTCAGCCAACAGGTCGCGCTTTTCAGCAGCATCGAGTGTTGCCTCCACGAGTGCGGCAATTGCAGTGAACCCAATGCGCCCGGCAATGAATTCCGCAACCGCTACCTCGTCTGCCGCATTAAGCACAGTCGGCGCCGCACCGCCGAATTCCATCGCCCGGCGCGCTAGAGCCAGCGCAGGGAAACGATCCAGATCGGGCGCCTCGAAAGTCAGTTCGCGCACCTTGGCAAGGTCGAGCCGCACCGCCGGCCCGTTGATGCGCCGCGGCCAGGCAAGACAGTGGGCGATCGGGATGCGCATGTCGGGCGATCCGAGCTGGGCGACCACGGAGCCGTCGCGGAACTCGATCAGGCCGTGCACAACCGACTGTGGATGCACGAGCACATCGATTTCGTCGGGCTTGAGCGCAAACAGATGATGGGCCTCGATCAATTCGAGACCCTTGTTCATCAGCGTCGCCGAATCGATCGTGACCTTCGGGCCCATCGACCAGTTCGGGTGACGCAAAGCCTGCTCCGGCGTCGCCGCCTTGATGGCCTCCTTCGACCAGGTCCGGAACGGACCGCCCGATGCCGTCAGGATTGCGCGCCTGACGTCGGCGCGATGTCCCGACCCAAGCGCCTGAAACACCGCATTGTGCTCGGAGTCGACCGGCAGAACGGTTGCGCCTGCGCTCGCCGCGCGACGCATGAACAGGCTGCCCGCGCAGACAAGGCACTCCTTGTTCGCGAGAGCCACTGTGGCGCCGCGCTCAATCGCCGCCATCGTTGGCTTGAGGCCGACCGAACCACTGATCGAAGCCATCACCCAGTCGGCCGGACGCTGCGCAGCCTCGATCAACGCCTCTTCGCCGGCTGCGGCCTCGATCCGGGAGCCGGAAAGTGCACTCTTGAGATCATCGTAAGCTGCCGGGTCAGCAACCACTGCGTGGCGCGCGCCTACTTCGCGGGCGATTTTTCCCAATGCGGCGGCGTTGCGGCGCGCGCTGACCGATTCCACGCGATAGCGTTCGGGCTCACGTTTGATCAAATCGACCGTGCTTGCGCCGATCGAGCCGGTTGCGCCAAGGATGGTAATCGACCGGATGTCGATGGCGGGCTCAACTTTTGAAACGGCAACGCCGGGTACGCTCATGTTTTCACCAAATCAGTACATTGCGCGCCGGTTCATCGAATCCGCCGCGCAACACTCCAACAACGCAACCGGCGACTGCCGCGGCCCAGAACCCATCGAGCCGATCCATCACGCCGCCGTGCCCGGGAATAATGTGGCTTGAGTCCTTGGCGTCGAACCGCCGTTTCACCCAGGATTCAAACAGGTCGCCAGCCTGGGCCACAACGGACAGTAACAATGCCACGGCGATAACCGCAATTCTGTCGAATGAGCCAAATTGGGCGGCGACAAATAATGCAACAGCGATAGCCCCGACCGTGCCGCAAATTGCGCCTGACCACGTTTTCTTCGGACTTACGGCGGGCCACAGTTTTGGGCCACCGAAAGCCCGTCCGGCAAAATAGCCGAGGACATCGGTAGTCCAGACGATCGCAAAGAGCAGCAAGATCACCGCAAATCCGAAGCCGGCGTCCGCCCGTAAAAATACCGGCGCCAGGACCATGCCGCCTGCGTAGCCGGCACCCGCTATCACCCAGAGCCGCCGCTCGCCAGGCGCGAAAATGGCGCCAGCCAGAGCGCCCAGGCCAACCACAAAGAGTGCCGTTACCGGTCTGCCGAGCCAGGCAAGAAAATCGGCAACTGCAATCGCTGCCGCACAAGAGAACACCAACAGCCGATAATTCGGCCCGACGACCAGCGTCATCCATTCCCAGAGCACAACGAGGGCGGCAATCCCCCAGAACAGCGCAAACGGCAAGCCTCCGATATAGGCCGCAACCAGAGCCAGCGGCGCAAGAACCCCCGCCGATATCACGCGCAGCAGGAGATTGTTCGCCGACAGCGGAACGCCGGCCTTCTCCACGTTGGAAATGGGTTCGCTGCCGGCCACAGATCAGGATCCGGTCTGGGCAACGAGGCCGCCGAACCGCCGCTCGCGTTGCTGATATTCGCGTATCGCGGATTCAAGCGCCGCCCGATCGAAATCCGGCCAATAGGTCGGGACAAAGACCAGTTCGCTATAGGCCGCCTGCCAGAGAAGAAAGTTCGACAGCCGCTGCTCGCCACTCGTACGAATGATCAGATCCGGATCGGGAATGTCGGGCGCGTCGAGAAAACGCCCGAATGCATCCATGTCGATGTCCTGCGCCCTTGCCTCGCCGCGCTCCACCGCTTCCGCGATCCGGCGCGCGGCGCGAACGATTTCCTGGCGCGCACCGTAGTTGAACGCAACAACCAATATAAGTCCGTCGTTGTTCTTCGTCAGTTCTTCGGCTTCGACAAGCAACCGACCGATGTCAGGGTCCAGCCCCACACGCTCGCCGATCACCCGCACACGAATGTTGTTCTGATGCAGTTCGGCGAGATCGTTGCGCACGAAACGGCGCAGCAGTCCCATCAATTCGCCGATCTCACTTGCCGGCCGCGACCAGTTTTCCGCACTGAACGAAAAAATGGTGAGAATCTTGATTCCCATTTCACCGGCGGCGCGCACGGTGCGCCGAAGCGCCTCCACCCCGCGACGGTGACCTTCGGCGCGAGGCAGTCCACGTGTCGCCGCCCAGCGGCCGTTGCCATCCATTATAATGGCAACATGGCGCGGCATATCGAATGCCGCCGCATCGAGATGAATTTCGGCCTCGGGCATACAACGCGACCTCAGACCGTGAGGATCTCCTTTTCCTTTCCAGCCAGCATGTGATCGATTTCCGCGATGCCGGCGTCGGTCGCCTTCTGAATTTCGGTAGAAAAGCGCTCGTGATCGTCTTTGCTGATCTTGTGATCCTTCTCCAGCTTTTTGATGACATCCATGGCGTCGCGCCGGACATGACGCACGGCCACACGCGCCGTTTCTGCGTATTTGTGCGCCAACTTCACCAACTCCTTGCGGCGTTCCTCGTTGAGCTCGGGAATCCGCAGGCGGATCGTCTGGCCTTCCGTCGCCGGCGAAAGCCCGAGATTGGAATTCACAATCGCCTTTTCCACCGGGTGGACCAACGAGCGATCCCAAACGTTCACCGAAATTAGCCGCGGCTCCGGCACGCTGACAGTCGCCACCTGATTGAGCGGCATTTGCGCGCCGTAGGCGTCGACCATCACGGGATCGAGGAGATGCGCGGATGCGCGGCCGGTCCGCAAGCCGGACAATTCCGTTTTCAGCACGGCGCTTGCGCCCTGCATGCGTCGTTTGATCTCGTTGAGGTCATGCGTCGTCATGTTTGTCATTGAGATCCCCCGGAACTGCCTCCCTGGTTTTCAAGCAGCCGCGTCAGAACCTGTTACAAAAGGCGCAAACGGCGCGATCAGCAAGCTATCCGACAACCGTCGCGTGACCTTTGCCGCGCAGTACGGCTTCAATGGCACCCTTTTGGGCGATCGAGAACACGATGATAGGCATACGGTTTTCGCGGGCAAGCGCGAAAGCCGCGCCGTCCATCACCCTCAGGTCCTTCTCGATCGCTTCCTGATGGCTGATTTTGTCGTATCGCTTGGCCTTGGGGTCCTTTTTCGGATCAGCGCTGTAAACCCCATCGACGTTCGTTGCCTTGAGCACCGCCTGCGCCTCCAGTTCCGCCGCGCGCAGCACAGCGGTGGTATCGGTCGTGAAGAACGGATTTCCGGTCCCGGCGGCGAGCAAAACCACGCGCCCCTTGCCGAGGTTCTTCATTGCGCGTTTGCGGTTGTAGGTCTCGCAGACCGACGGCATCGCCAGCGCAGACAATGTGCGCGCCTCACGTCCGGCCCGCTCGATGGCCGCTTCAAGCACGAGGCAGTTCATCACTGTCGCGAGCATGCCCATCGTATCGCCGACCGGCCGCGGCACGCCGCGTTCGGATACTTCAATGCCACGAAAGATATTGCCGCCGCCGACGACAACACCGAGCTCGACACCGAGTTTGGCTGCCGCCACGAGGTCGATCGCCAGACGTTCGACCGTTGCCTGATCTATTCCGAAACCGCTGGTGGCCGATAGCGCTTCGCCAGACAATTTGACGATAGCGCGGCGATAGACCGGGTCACTCATTCATTGCGATCCTTTGTGGGATCGCCGAGAGCACAGGCGGCCGACGTTCGATCAAGCCTGACCGGCGGCGGCCGCAACCTCGGCGGCAAAATCGGTTTCCTGCTTTTCGATGCCCTCACCGAGCGCGTAGCGGACGAAGCCTGCGACCTTGATCGGCCCGCCCGCCTTGCCCTCGGCTTCCTTCAGTACCTGCGACACGCTCTTCTTGTCGTCCCGGATATATGCCTGATCGAGCAGGCAGACTTCCTTGTAGAAGGTCTTTAGTCCCGACTCGACGATCTTGTCGATCACGTTAGCCGGTTTGCCCTGCTGCTTGAACTTGTCGGCGAGCACATTCTTCTCGCGCTCCACAACCGCAGGATCGAGTCCGGACGGATCGACCGCTTGCGGGTTGGCGGCGGCGACATGTTGCGCCAAAAGCCTCGCAAGCTCGGAAAGCTCGTCGATCTTGCCGGCCGATTCCAGCGCGACGATCACGCCGATCTTGCCGAGACGATCCGTGACCGCATTGTGGACATAGGAGCCGATTGCACCTTTGCCGACGGAAAGCCCGGCGGCACGGCGCAGCGTCATGTTCTCGCCGATCTTCGCGATCGTGTCCGAGATTGATTCGGCCACAGTGATACTGCCGGCTTTCGCCGCGTTAATCTTCTCGACGTCGGTGCCGGCCGTCAGCGCCACGTCGGCGATCATCTTGACGAGCCCCTGGAACAGATCGTTGCGCGCAACGAAGTCAGTCTCCGAGTTGACCTCGACGACGACGCCCTTGGTACCCTGCACCTGGACGCCGATCAGCCCTTCGGCCGCAACGCGACCGGCTTTCTTCGCTGCCTTGGACAGACCTTTCTTGCGCAGCCAGTCCTGCGCCGCAGTCATATCGCCTTTGGTCTCGGTGAGGGCTGTCTTGCAGTCCATCATTCCGGCGCCAGTCGACTCGCGCAGCTCCTTGACCATTTGTGCGCTGATATTTGCCATCGAACCTTATCCTTCATCCGCTCCGGCCGCAGCGCGCGGCCGGCGGCACTTGTAAAGAGAGACGACGGCGGACTATTCCGCCGTCAGTTCCTTGGCCTTGGCGACCCAACCCGGCACGCGGCCCGGCAGGCCGACTTCCTCGCCAACGTTGTGCGCAGCCTTTTCGTTGAGCTCGGCAATCTGCGAATAGTGGAAGATGCCGAGATCGTTGAGTTGTTTTTCGATCGCCGGTGACACACCGGGCAGCTTCTTGAGATCGTCGGCCACCCCACGCGGACCGGGCAACTGTTCGAAGCCGAGGTCGCCAGCGGCGGGAGCCGTCGGAATTTGTTCGGCGACCACAGGCTTTTCTGCCGCGCCTAGATCGACACCCATCTCGCCTTGCGCGCGTGAGATCCCATCGATTGCCGCTTTTGCAATGAGGTCGCAATAGAGCGACACCGCGCGGCTCGCATCGTCATTCCCCGGAACGACATAAGTGATGCCGGCCGGATCGCAGTTGGTGTCGACGACGGCGGCCACCGGAATATTGAGGCGCTGGGCCTCCTTGATCGCAATGTCTTCCTTGTTGGTGTCGATCACGAACAGAAGATCGGGGACGCCGCCCATGTCCTTGATGCCGCCGAGCGAACGATCGAGCTTGTCGCGCTCGCGCTGCATAGTCAGGCGCTCTTTCTTGGTGTAGCCCGCAGCCTCGCCAGAGTTCAGCATTTCATCGAGCTTGCGCAACCGCGCGATCGAAGCCGAGATCGTCTTCCAGTTTGTCAGCGTGCCACCGAGCCAGCGCGAATTTACGTAATACTGTGCGCTACGCTTGGCTGCGTCGGCGATCGAATCCTGTGCCTGCCGCTTAGTGCCGACGAAAAGGATGCGCCCGCCTTTGGCAACCGTGTCGCTCACGGCCTGCAAGGCGCGATGCAGCATCGGTACCGTCTGAGCAAGGTCGACGATATGGATGTTATTGCGAGTGCCGAAGATGTACGAACCCATCTTCGGGTTCCAGCGGTGGGCCTGATGGCCGAAGTGCACGCCAGCTTCCAATAGCTGACGCATCGAGAATTCAGGAATCGCCATAATCTTCTCCGGTTGATCCGCCGCGGACGGTTGTGAGCCCGAGTGGGCCACCGGACGGCCTTTGTGACCCATTGTCGGGGCCTAAAGCCATGCATCCGCGTGAGTGATGCCGGGCTTATATAGGTCTGATTTCCGGAATGCAAGGCACGCCAATACTTTAGGGTGTAGGCCTTGGTCAGAGAATCACGGCAGCGAAAGCCCGAACGAAGCGCTACAGCGCCTCAACCTGTACGACGCCTGGCACAGCCTTGATTGCACCGGCAATCTGTGGGGAAACCTTGAAGCGACCTGGCAGCTTTACCTCGACTTCGGTCCCTTGCTGCAGCAGCAGAACAACGCTGACCTCGCCGTCGCCATTCTGCTTTGCAGATCGCGGGACAGCCTCAAGACGCTTCGACACCGCATCAAGCGGCTTCTCGTCACGAACAAAGATGCGCAAACCTTTCTGCAAATTGGCGGCAGCACTATCGAGTGGCTCGACCGACTGGATCCTTGCGCGCACCTCATCGCCTTGCACTTCAGCGGAGAGAAACAGAAGGACGGCATTGCCCGGCTCAAGCAGGTCCCGATGCTCGGCCAAGCCTTCCGAGAAGATCACGGCCTCGAAATGCCCGGTCGGATCGGACAGCCCGATGATGCCCATCTTGCTGCCCGTTCGTGTCCGGCGCTCCGTACGCGCGACGACGGTTGCGGCAACACGGCCCGCGGTCGCCCCGGCTTTGACCGCGCGCGAGAATTCCGCCCAAGGCTGGACCCGCAGCTTTTTCAGCACAGCCGCATAGTCGTCGAGCGGATGGCCCGACAGGAAAAAGCCGACCGCCTCATACTCGCGGCGCAATCGTTCGGCCGGAAGCCACGGCTCGATCTGCGGCAGCACAATCTGCTCCCGGACAGCCCCGCCGCCGAACAATTCACTTTGCCCGATCTCGGCCGTGTCGTGACTGCGCTGCGCGCGGCCAAGCACAACATCGACCGCCGCGAAAACGCGCGCGCGATTTTTCTCGAACGTATCGAACGCGCCTGCCGCCGCAAGACTTTCAAGCACACGCTTGTTGACAGCGCGCGGATTCGCCCGCCCGGCAAAATCCGCGAGATCACCAAACGGTCCGCTCCCGCGCGCAGCCATGATCGCCTCGACCGCCTGCCTGCCGACACCCTTAAGTGCAGC
>Ga0255310_10000248_pt1 | contig 11718 bp, 6 predicted proteins | sample EtOH1_T0_E1_meta_FD_201359 | JGI IMG/M metagenome (GOLD analysis project Ga0255310, IMG submission 201359) | Sandy soil microbial communities from University of British Columbia, Vancouver, Canada - EtOH1_T0_E1 | ecosystem: Engineered > Artificial ecosystem > Sand microcosm > Unclassified ...
CCGCCGCGGACAAATCCACACAAGTGGCGTGCTGGGTCCCGCCTCGGAGCAGCTCCAAGCTGAGGGCTCCAAACCCCGCGCCGATGTCGAGCACGCTCTCCGGCGGGGGCTCTCCACCCATCAGCAGGTTGAGCAGGCCGCGAGCCGTTGCTGCCGGCCCGTTGCTCCGGTAAGTCTCCAGCTCCCGGCGAACCTTGGCCGCGTCAAAATGCCGGGCAGTAGCGGCGACCAGGGAGGAGCAGGAGCACGCCATAGGAAGTCGGTTGAATCAGCGAAACTGGTAGCCGGTGCCCGCGACCTGCGAGAGCAGCCGGGCCGGCGCGTCGAGCGCGATGGCGCGCCCCTCGATGGTCGGCGACACCGGCGAGTGCTTGGCGAGATACTCCACCAGCACGTCGTGCAGCCGGACCGCGACCTTTCTCGGATTGGCCACCCCGGTCATCCGGCATAACACGTTGTCGGGATCGCCCTCCCGCTCGCACGCCAGCATGGAATAGACCTTGGCGGGCTCGAGCGGCCGACCGCCGAGCGTCACCTGCTGCACCCGCGCACCCAGCGGCGCCTTGGTCCGGAAGGTCACTTGCATCCCCTGGTACCGCACCAACCAGCCGCCGAAGCGGTCGGCGGCGTCCGCGGCAAAGACGTTCTCCAGCTCGCGCTCCAGCCAGGCACGCAGCTGGGCCCCGCTGACCTGTGCGGTCTTCACCTCCGAGTCCACCGGCAACGCGCTCCACAGGTAGTCCATGGTGATCTCGGCGCTGCCGCCCGGACCGGGCACCAGCGGCGGGCAGAAGCGAAAACCGTTGGACACCACCAGGTCGGTCTTGAAGCGCCAGAAGAGCGCGTCGGTGATCAGGTTGTCGAGCGGGGTCTCGAGCACGTAATAGCGGAGCAGGGGCGTGGTCGTCCTGCCCACGACGCGGCCGAGCGCCGCCTGGTACGGCGCCTTCGCCGCGGCCACCAGCCTGCGCATCTCCCCGTCGTCGGGGTAGCGCGCGGGGTCCACCTCCAGCAACCGGTAACTCTCTTCCTTGACCTTGCCGTTCTCCAGCACCAGGTCGAGCCGCCCCAGAAATGAGCCGAAGGCGCCTGGCTCGGTAACCCGCGCGAAGCGTCCCTGCAACGGCTCGCGGGTGCGCTCGTGGGTGTCGCCACCCAGCACGTAGTCCACCCCGCGGGCCGACGCGCTATTGGCAAGGTTGAGCTGCTGGGCGAGGCCGAGGTGGGATAACACGCAGACCAGCGCGCAGCCGCGCTCCTCCTTGAGGATCTGGACGTAGCGGGCCAGGCTCTCCTCCGGCCGGGCGAAGCGGATCCCCCGCGAATAGGCGGGCGACTGCCGCGTCGCCGTGAAGGGGTCGTTGTAGCCGATGAACCCGACGCGGATACCGCCCACGTTGAAAATCTGGTAGGGCGGAAACAGCAGCTTTCCACCGGCGCCAGCGTGAAACATGTTGGCGCAGACGGTGGCGGCCCGGTACATCGCGAAGTCGCGCAGCATCGCGCTCTTGCCGTACACCACCTCCCAGTTGCCGGGGAGCAGGAGGTCGTAGCCCAGCCGGTTGATGAGCGGCACGATCGCCCGGCCCTCCGATAGCGCCGCGACGCCGCTTCCCTGCAGGCAGTCGCCCCCATCGACCAGCAGGACGGTACCCCGGGACGCCTTCCGGATTGCGTTGACCATCGTACGCAGCGTGGCGAAGCCGCCCCGCTTCCTGAACACGGCGCGGCCGTCCTCCCAGAAGAACTCGTCGTGCACCTCGAGCTGGCCGTGGATGTCGGCGGTGTGGAGGATGGTGAGGTGCTGGGCCTGGCCTCCGCGGCCCCTGGCGCCTCGCACCAGCTCCGGGAGCCCGAGACCGAGCCCGGCCGCGGCGCCGGCCCTCAGGAAGTCGCGCCGGCGTGTGAGCGAGCTCAATGCGGGAGCTTGGGGCGCAGCCATCCGTACACCCAGGTGCCGGCGAGGGCCGCCAGCAGCCCCACCGCCATGACCCACACGCCGGATCCGACCAGCGCGTAGAGGGGACCCGGGCAGGCTCCGGTCAGCGCCCAGCCCAGCCCGAAGGTCGTCCCGCCGATCACGTTGCCCCAGGTGAAGGGCTTCGGCTCGATGCTGATCGGCTCGCCGGCGAGGGTGCGGACCTTGAAGCGTTTGATGAGCTGGATCGAGACGATACCTACCAGGACGGCGCTCGCCATCAGCCCGTACATATGGAAGGACTGGAAGCGGAACATCTCCTGGATGCGGAACCACGAGATGGCTTCGGACTTGGTGAGCACGAAGCCGAACCCGGTGCCGGCCAGCAGATACCTGAGATTCCGCATCAGAGGCCGAGGATCCGGGGCAGCAACACCCAGGTCATCAGCAGCCCGCCCGCGAAGAAGCAGCACGTCGCGACCAGCGAGGGCCATTGGAGATTGGACATCCCCATGATCGAATGCCCGGAAGTACAGCCGTTGGCGTAACGGGTGCCGAATCCGACCAGGAAGCCCCCAACCACGATGAGGATGAAGCCCTTGCCGGTAAGCAGCGCATGGAAATTGAAGAGCACGGCGGGATGCAGGCCGCCCGAATTGGCGATCCCGAAGGCCTGCAGATCGGCCGCGGTAGCGGGCGAGATGCTCACCGGGTTCGGGTTGCGGAACAGCAGCCCGCCGAGCACGCCGCCGAGCAGGATGCCGGCCGCGAGCGCCAGGCTCCAGATCTCTTCCTTCCAATTGTAGCGGAAGAAGTCGATCCGGCCGGGGACGCACGCGGCGCAGAGGTGGCGCAGCGAGGAGGAGATCCCGAACGGCTTGTTGCCGAGTTTGAGCAGCAGGGGAACCATGAGGCCGATGAGCGGCCCGGCGACGTACCAGGGCCAGGGCCGGGAGAGCAGCTCGGTGATCGCCATATCCTTGCCTGAGTGTTGTGCTGCGGGCTGGCCGTCAGGATTGATCGGCGCCGCGACCAAAAGGTAAACCGGTTCCCAGGCGGGCCGCGTGCCCTATCGTGGTCCGGTCGCCTTGAGAATCGCCGGCCGATCGACCAGGCGCCCGTAGTGCACCACCTGCCAGATCCGCCGCGTGTTGCGGATATCCGCGAGCGGATCGGCGTCGAGGAGGACGAGATCGGCCCACTTGCCCACCGCGATGGTGCCGAGATCCTTTTCCGCGCCGAGGATGCGAGCGGCGGCGCCGGTGCCGGCATGGATCGCCTGCGCCGGAGGTAACCCCGCAGCGACCAGCTGCTCCAGCTCCCAGTGCACCCCGATGGGGATCTGCCAGATGTCGGTCCCGGTGCCGAGGCGCACCCCGGCGCGCCACAGCTTGGCCGCGGCTTCACGCGCGCGCTCTGCGTCCTGGGCCCACCGCTGCCGGTTCGCGGCACTCAGCGCAAGCATCCAGTTGAAGTGCTCCCGCGTGGGGAGGAAGGGGGCAAGCTCCGCCTCCTTCTCGAGGAAACCCGGCCATTCGTTGAGGCGGACCGCAAAGTCGAGGTAGGTAATCGTGGGTACCACCCCGATATCGGCGGCCCGGTAGAGCTGGATCAGATCATCGTATAGGTAGGTGTCGCCCCGCGATTCGCACAGACCGGCATGCTCCTTCGCGTCCATGCCGGCGGCCACCAGCGGCAAGAGGTGCGCGCAGTGCCCGGTCGCTCGCATTCCCCGGCGATGCGCTTCCGTGATCATGCGGGCGTTGATGTCCCAGCGCCGGAACGTCCGGGTCTTGATGTGCTGCGCCCCGAAGGCCTCGGCCAGGGCCACGGCGCGCCCGATGTGGTCCCGATCCGCCTCCGGCTCGATCCCGCGCCCCTGCTCCTCATCGAAGGGCCAGTCACTGTAGAACTGAAAGCCGCCATAGCCGACTCGGGGGCCGGGAAGCAGTCCGGCCGCGATGGCGTCCGTATACGCGACCAGGGGAGCGATGGAGGACCCTTGATCGCGCAGCGTGGTGATCCCGAAATAGAGGAAACCGGGAAGCAGTTCCGGACGATAGGTGTGCGCGTGGAGATCCATGAGCCCGGGGATGACCACGCGCCCGGCGGCGTCGACCACCTGGGCCCCGCCGGTGGCGAGCCGGCCTGCCGGAGCGATCCGGGCGATCCGCCCCCGTTCGATCCGAATGTCGCGGGGCGCCGTCATCGGTCCGCCGGTTCCATCGATGATCCGAACGTTCCGGAGCAGCAGCGGTGCGGCCAGGGGCGGCGTGTAGGCGATCGGCCAGCCGATTCGCCGCTCCGCGCCGTCGGGCGTGCGCAACCGCAGGCCCGAGTCGGAGACGAACAGCAGAGCCCCGTCGCGGGACGCCGAGGCATAGAGCGCCGCGGCAGTTCCCAGCGGCTCGGGGTCGGACAACATCCCGGTGTGATCGAACCGTGCCCGCCAGAGCCGGTCATGGCGGACGAACACGATCGTATGCTGCTGGGTCCATCGCAGAAAGATCGGCGCGTCGGGGAAGCGCGTCAGCGCCTGCCGCTGGCCCGAGAGCGGTACCAGGCTCGCCCGGCCGAGCTGGTTCTGCTCGGCGCTGCCGGACACCAGCAACGCGTCCGATTCCGGACTCCATTGCGGCGGGCTGGTCCAGTCCGAACCGATGGATGCCAGGTTCCGGAGCTGGGTGGTATCGGCCACGGTGCCGGCGTGCGCGTCCATCACCCGCAGCACGGCGTCCTTCTGCGTGTGCACGAACGCCAGGTAGTGGCCATCCGGGGAATACGCGGGGTTGGTCTCGCGACCGGGCAAGGCGGTGACCCGCCGGCTGGCGCCGGTCGCCAGATCGGTCGCGAACAGATCTTCCTGGTCCGCCACCCCGGCGGACCAGGCGACCTCGGCGCCATCGGGCGACCATGCGAGTGCGGTCGCGTCGAGCGGAACGTCCGCAACTGCCCGCGGACTTCCGCCCACCGGGATGTTCCACAGCTTGCCGAGCGCGAGCACTGCGATGCTGTGCCCGTCCGGCGAGAGGGCAAGTCCCGTGAAGCCCCTCGCCGGCTCCTGCCGACCGGGCTCCGGAAAGCGGGCCTGCGGCAGCGCGCGCCGCGGACGGGTGAGTGAGAGCGTGGCGGTGAAGCGGATTTCCCCCGGACGGCCACCCGACGCGGCGACCTTCCACAGCCGGCCGTCGGCCGAATACAACAGCGCGCTGCCGTCCGGGACCCAGCGGATCCGGCTGGGCGTCACGTCCGCATGGTTCGTCACCCGCATCGGTGAGCCGGCAGCGGTGTCGCCGGCGAGCTGCTGTACCCATACCTGCATCCGGCCGGCAGAGTCGGGGGCGAAATACGCCATGCGCCGGCCATCCGCGGCAAACACAGGAGCGAGCGCCGGCACCGAATCTTTCGTGACGGGACTCGCCTGGCCGCCGGCGGCTGGGACCATCCAGACCCGGCCGCCCGCTTTGCTGCGCGCGTTGCGCGCCACGAATGCGATCGCTGTTCCGCCACGTACCCAGACCGGGTCGCGTACCTCCGGATTGGGGATGCCCGCGATCGCAAGCGCCCGCAGGGTCCCGGAGGCAACCTCGAACAACTGGACCTCGCTGCGCCAGCGTTGGTTGGCGAAATCCGGCGCCGCGCGCGCGAACGCGATGATTCGACCGTCCGGGGACCACGCGGCCTGCCCGTCGAAGCCCAAGGGGTCGGGCAACTGGGTGAGCTGGTGCGGAATCCTGGAGTCAAGGTCCAGGAGCCAGAGCCCGGTACGCCCGTTTCGCTCCCCGCGAAACGCCACCCGGCGACCATCCGGGGAGAAAGAAGGATCACGATCGTCGGCGGTATCGTGCACTGCGTCGGTGATGGGGCGGGCTGCCGCACCCGGCGCTCGAACCAGCCAGAGCTGGCCCAGCAAGTCGAACACAATCGCCCGCCCGTCCGCGGAGAGGTCGAAGCCGAGCGTCGTACCCTCACTCACCCGAATGACAACGGTCTCGCGGAGGCCATGGCGAGGCGTCTGGGCCACCGCTGCCGCGGCAGCGAGCCAGGCCAGGAGGAAAAACGGGAGGCTGAATCGCAACGGACTACATCGGCTGGTTCGACTGATCGGCCGCTTCGTCGTCGGGGAGGTTGTTGAGCAGGTTGCGGGCGTCGGCGAGGTCGCCCTGCCAGTCGGCGTTGCTGGGGTCCAGCTCCGCCAGGCGGGTGTGAATGATCAGGGCCTCCTGGTAGGCCGCGCGCGCCCCCTCCACCCGGCCGCGCGCACTCCGCACGCCGCCGCGGCGGAGCAGCGCGAGGGCCAGATCGCGCTGCCATCCGGCATTGCTGGGGCCCAACTCTACCAGCCGCTGGTGAATCCGCAGGGCCTCCTCGTAGGCGGCCTCGGCTTGATCCAGTAACCCGTGCGCCTCCAGCACGCCGCCACGGCGGATCATCGCCACCGCCAGATCCCGCTGCCATCTGGCGTTGGCGGGATCCTGCTGCGCCAGCTTCCGGTTGGTCAGGAGCGCCTCGTCGTATACCGCGAGCGCCTGGTCCAGCTCACTCTGTTGCTCCAGCAGGCTGCCCACCAGGACGCAGGCGGTTGCCAGGTTACGCTGCCAGCCGGCGTTGCTCGGGTCCAGCCCGGCCAGCTTGCGGCGGATGGTCAGGTCTTCCCGGTACGCCGCGAGCGCCTCATCCAGGCGGCCCTGATCCTGGAGCACGCCGCCTCGGCGGCTGTGCGCGGCGCCCAGATTGCTCTGCCAGGTCGCGTTGCTCGGGTCCAGGTCGGCCAGCAGCCTCCCGATGCGCAGCTCTTCGTCGTGGGCCGCGAGCGCGTCGGCCAGACGCCCCTGCGCGGCCAGGATTCCGCCGCGGCGGTTGTGGGCCGCGGCGAGGTCGCCCTGCCAGGTGACGTTGCTCGGGTCCAGGTCGGCCAGCCGCTGGTTGATGCGCAGCTCCGCCTCGTGCGCGGCGAGCGCCTCATCCAGTCGCCCCAGCGCTTCCAGCACCGCACCCTTGCGGTTGTAAGCCAGGGCGTAGTTGCGCTGCCAATCGGTATTGCCGGGGTCCAGAGTTGCCAACCCCGCTGTAATCCTGAGAGCCTCTTCGTGCGCGGCGAGCGCGCCATCCAGCTGTCCTTGTTCTTCCAGGACTCCGCCCAGCAGGTTGCAGGCGCCCGCGAGGTTGAGCTGCCGGCCGGGGTTGCTCGGATCGAGCTGGGCGAGACTCTGGTAAATCCGGAAGGCCTCCTGATGCGCCGCGTAGGCCTCGTTCAGCCGCCCCTGCGCCTCGAGCAGGTCTCCCTGCCGGTTGTAGGCGGCGGCCAGGTCGCGCTGCAAGCCGGCGTTGCTCGGGTCCAGCAGCACCAGCTTCTGGTTGATCCGCAGCTCCGCCTGATGCGCGCTGAGCGCTTCATCCAGCTTGCCTTGCGCCTGGAGCACCGCGCCCAGCCGGTTGTAGGCGACCGCGAGACTGGCCTGCCAGCTGGTATTGCTCGGGTCCAGGTCCACCAGGCCCTGGCTGATCCGCAGCTCTTCCTGGTAGGCGGTGAGCGCTTCGTCCAGCTGTCCAAGGGTCTCCAGGACGCTGCCGCGCCGGTTATAGGCCGTGGCGAGGTCGGACTGCCAGCCGGCGTTGCGGGGGTCCTGCTTCGCCAGGCGCAGATGAATCCCGAAGGCCTCGTCGAATTGCGCGAGGGCCTCCGCGACCTTGCCCTGGCTCTGCGATCCGATGCCCACATAGTCCAATGCCAGAGCAAAGCGACGCTGTCCGCTGCCATTCCGATCGGTTTCGGCCAGCCGTCTCCCGATCGGCACCGCCTCACGATAGGCGCTCTGCGCGGCCGCCAGTGCACCGCTGGCGATCTGGGAGCTGCCGATCAGGAAGTGCCCGTTCAATTCGGCGGCCAGGTCGCCGAGCTCACGCGCCGTGGCGACGAGTTGGCTGGCCCGCTCGTGCATGCCGGCGTATTCATCCCTGAGGTCGTGGCTCCATTCGGTGACCAGCGCGATCCACAGGCGCGCGCGCCCTTTGGCGATCCCGGTCCGGTTCAGCTCCTCGAGCGCGGCGGCGAGCGCGGCGAAGTGATCGGGCCGCATCCCGCCCATGGTGGCGACGATCTGGTCGAGCTCGCTTGCCCCGGCTTCCGGATCGCCGCAGAGCCGGTGGTACAGCCGCTCGACCCGGCCCCCGGGCGAATCATCGGCCGCGAACAGCAGCGCCGCCTGGGAGGACAGGGCGCGGAACCGCTCCGGCTCCTCGCGCGCGAGCTGCTGGCGCCAGCCGAGCCGGCTCGCCTCGTGCACGTTGAACAGCTCCTGGGGGGTGCGCTGGAATTGTTCCACGAAGGGGAGCCGCTTCAACTCGTCGACGCGCTGCGCGGCCACCGCGGCGTCCACGCCGAGCATCCCCTGCAGCAGCGCGGCGTCGAACCAGCGCAGCACGGCGGCGGCATCCACGGCGTTGCGCAGCTCGAGCTGCTGCTCCGGCGGCCGCGAGCGCAGCACGAAATCGACCGCCACCGCGGCCTGGAGCCGGGGATCGCCCTCCGCGGCCTGGAGCCGCTCCAGTAATCGGCTGGGTAGTGTCACGGCCGCATCCTCAGGTCCCCGCGATCGCCTGGCAGCAGTAGGCAAACATGGAAGGATTGCCCTTCGCTACCAGGAGGATGGTGTTCAGATCGACCTGCTTGGTCTTGAGGGTCGGGAACTTGCGCGCGACCCATTTCTCCCACGGGACCAGGTCGATGATGGGCCCCAGCTCGAGGCGCCGCGCCGTGTCGCGCCACGGCATGGCCGCGTGCTCGGGAACCTTCTGGCCCGCGACGATCACCGCGAGGCCGGGGGCAGTCTCGACCTCCGGCAGGAACTGCTGATTCAGCCAGTCGACGATGGGCTTGTTCGCGGCGACATCCTCGAAGTGGTCGAAGATGGCCAGGGCCGGCTCGCGCAGGGCGCGGAGGTCCATCCGCAACAGGTAGGTCTTGCTGCCGCCATCGCGGCTGAAATTGGGAAGCTTCTTGCTCAGCTCGAGGTGGAACTGCCCGAGGATGGCGGCGACGTCCAGCCCTCCTCCCTTCAGGTTGATCCGGGCGACCGGGATACCGAGTCTATCCGCATAGGTGGCGGTCTGCCACAGCAGCTCCGACTTACCCATGCCGGAGTCGCCCTGCAGGAACAGGATGCGTTCGGGAGAGTTTCCGAGCATCAAGTCGCGGACCACCCGCCATTCCGTGTCCACGCGATCGGCGAGGTCGGGTTCGAAGTCGACCGGCTTCGGCCAGCGGACGGGAGTCAGCTCGCCCACCTTGATGCCAAGCGCGAAGGAAACCCAGCGAGCAAGCTCTTTGAACTTCTCGTCGTCGTCGAAGGGCCGGAACTGTTGCCAGGCGCGGAGGCGCAGCGGAACCGTGTCGGGCGCCAGCTCGTGCAGGAAGGCGATGCGCAGGCGGTCGTTGAAGCCCTTCTCGTCCCAGAGGGCCTGTCGGAACAGCTGTGCCTCACCCGCCGCTCCGTATCCTCCGGGGGTGCCCGCCGGGTCGTCGTAGCTCGAGAACCAGCCCGACGAAGCGACGATCAGCACGCAGGCCGACTGGGTGACCTGCTCTTCGCACCACGCCGGCCACCCCAGGCTCGGGCCCCCGGGGTTCTCGTCCAATAAGAACTGGTCGAGCACCACGGGCACGTTGATGCTCCGGAGCATTTCCCCGAGGCGCCTTACCGCGCGGATATGCTCCGGACTTTCGTGGCGATAACTCAGGAAGACGTGCTGCTTCAGCATTGCCGGTTCCCGCCCCGGTGAGGGCCGTCGGACCCGTCCAAAATCCGTCTAGCGATTGGGTTTGGCAAGACACGGGGCCCGCCGCCCGCCCGCGCCCCGCCGAAGCCCCCTATAACATCTTGTAGCCGCTCACCGGTTCCCTTAGCCCTCCGGGACCAGCTCCGATTGGCGCGAGACCCAGCGATAGCTCGCCGCGACCACCAGCGCAAAGAGCAGCACTCCCACCCAGGTTGCCGGACCCGCAAAGCTCGCTCCCACCAGCGCGAGCGGCGCCGCCGAGCCGGTCGCCACGATGAGCCCGGCGTTCAGCACGCCGAGCAGGCTCTCCCCCACGATCAAGCCCGAGGCCAGCAGCACGCCGAACCGCTTCGCCATCTCGGCGTTGCTCCTCCGGTTCATCGCCCGGTCGTAGAACCATCCGATGACTGCGCCGACCACCACGGGCTGGGTGGCGTCCATCGGGAGGTAGATCCCGATCCCGATCGCCAGTGGCGAGAGCCGGATCAGCTTGAGCACGCCGAGGGTTTCGTCCACCAGGATGCAGGCCAGCCCCACCAGGGCCCCGATCCCGATGGTGTTCCAGTCGAGCTGGGCGCTCAGCACCCCGCGCGCCAGGGTAGAGATGAGCGCGGCCTGCGGCGCCGGCAGCGGCTCGGCCGTGATCGAGGCGCGGTTGGGATCGCCCGGGAAGCCGTAGGCGCGGTTGAGCAGGTCGAGCACCAGCGGAATCACCAGCGATCCGGCTACTACTCCGACAATGAGCGCCACCTGCTGCTTCCAGGGGCTGGCGCCGACCAGCTGGCCGGTCTTGAGATCCTGCAGGTTGTCGTTGGAGATGGTCGCGATGGAAAAGACGATCGCCACGGTGAACAGCGCAAACGCGACCAGCGCCCCGGTGGCGTCCGCGCCGAGCCCCGGTTGCGCGAAGACCACCAGCAGCAGGGCGACCGCGACCGTGGCCAGGATGCCGATGCCCGAGACCGGGCTGTTCGACGCACCGATCAGCCCCGCCATGTAACCCGCCACTGTCGCCACGAAGCCGCCGATCACTACAGTGAACACCACTCCGCCGAGCACCAGCGGCCAGGGATGCGCCGCCAGCGGCGTGCCGGCGACGAAGCCGCGCAGTAGCCAGCCGATCAAGAGCAGGCAGCCCGCCGTGAGCAGCCCGATCATGCCCAGCGGGATGTCGCGATCGTCCTGGCCGCCCGCGACCGGGACGGCCCGGCGCGCCCGCGCGGTCTCCAGCAGTCCGGCGAACACCGGGCGCACCAGCTTGATGAGGCTCCAGATGGCGGCGACCCCGATGGCCCCCGCGCCGATGAACCTCACCTTGGTGCGCCAGACTGTGGTCGCCACCTCGGCGAGGTCGCCCGGGATCCCCGCGCTCAAAAGCGGCGTCGCGATCCCCCACGCGATGATCAGCCCGGTGAGCATCGCCAGGCCGACCGAGAGGCCGACCAGGTGCCCGGCCCCCAGCAGCGCGAGCGAAAAGCCGAGGTTGACGCCGGTGGCGCCCGAACCGATGCGGAAGAAGTGCGCCAGCCCGGTCGCGGCGACGCCGGTGGCGCTCACCACCTGGGTCGCCGCGGAGGCCAGCGCGCCCATGGCGACGATCCGCGGGCCGCGCTTCCGCTCCAGCGCGTCGGGCGATGCCTCGTCTCCGGTGGCTCCCGCCTTGAGCACCGCCGCGGCGGCCAGCCCCTCGGGGAAGGGCAGCGTCGAGTTCACCACCAGAGCCCGGCGCAGCGGAATGGAGAACAGCACGCCGAGGATGCCGCCCAGCGTGCAAACCAGGAAGGTGGTGAGGAACGGAAAGCTCCTCCACCAGCCGACCATGATCAGGCCGGGCAGCACGAAGATGATGGCCGAGAGGGTGCCGCCCGCCGAAGCGACGGTCTGCACGATGTTGTTCTCGCGGATGTTGCCGGTGCGCAGCGCCCGCAGCACGCCCATGGAAATCACCGCCGCGGGAATCGACGACGCGATGGTGATCCCGACCCGCAGCCCCAGGTAGATGTTCGCCGCGGTGAACACCA
>Ga0255310_10000249_pt1 | contig 11716 bp, 10 predicted proteins | sample EtOH1_T0_E1_meta_FD_201359 | JGI IMG/M metagenome (GOLD analysis project Ga0255310, IMG submission 201359) | Sandy soil microbial communities from University of British Columbia, Vancouver, Canada - EtOH1_T0_E1 | ecosystem: Engineered > Artificial ecosystem > Sand microcosm > Unclassified ...
AGAGCCGGACGACGCTGCCGTCGTGTAGGCCGAGTATGAACGCACCACCAACTGCGTTGGTGGGATTGCAGGTGAATGTTTATGTGTCATCGACTTTTTTCAGCAGCCTGCTAGGGCACGTTGAATTTCAAAGCTCCAATTCTGACCAGGCTTGAGCCGACGGCAATCAACCCAGACGTCAAATCCTTCCTTCTCGAGCCATTCAAAAAACGGTAAGACCCGTTCTTGGTCGGGGGTAGCGTAGCTAATGAAAATCAAGTAGACGTCTTCTGCCATAGAAATCAATACATATGATTGAGAGTTAACACGAGTCGACTCTCGTCGATCGTAAGCATCTAAAGATCCACGTTTAGCACCTTGGAAGCTGACCAACGATAACACAAATCAATCCAGCGAACAGGACGGACACTTCGATGAAGATTGAATGTCAATCGACGAGCGATCTTCACGACCGCTAAGACCAAGCACCACCCGCACGACACCAGATGACGAGGGACTCTTCGTGCTCGAAAAACACACGTCACAGGGTTCTTATGGTTCGCTGTTCTCATTCTTCCTAGACCTCGGCTCATCACGCCTTCGGACTCGAAGAACCGTAGTGAACGCATCCTCATAAACCTTCTCGAAGTCGCCGCTGTCCTCGGCTATCTGCAAGAAGCCCGGGTGCTCATTATCCGTGAACACGTACTCGGCGCCGAATCGGTCCCGGATCTTCGGAGCCGGATTGCCATCGTCGCCGAGTGTGATGTCCTTGTACACCTTCCATAACTCGGAATCGCGATCGTACAGGTACGTAGGATCGAGCCCGACGATGTAGGCGTTGTTCGGGCTGTAATAGAACAGCATTGGGAAATCATCCCAGTCCGTGTTGAAGATCATCGAGCCCGGCGGCGTGTTTGCAGCGATCCACTCGGATGCGCCTCGATAAGCGAACGGGTTGGATTCGCTCTTCACGTCTTCGCGAGCCGTCCACAGACAGCCGCCCATCCAGACGATTCCCGCCATCGCGACAACCGCCGCCGCGATTGACGCAAGAGCTCGATCTCGCGTGCGCGCCAGCCACGCGAAGTTCACTCGTTCAATCCTGGGACCAATTGTGAACGCAGCGAACAAGACAGCGAACGGCGGCCAGTACTCGATAAAGCGCCGCGACTTGAACGCCATCAGCAACAACAGGAACGACACGATCAAAAAGAACAGCGGCTTCATATCGCGGACGCGCTCGCGATACTCAAACGCCAGCAGCCCAACGAAGTAGACCACGAATGCCACGGCGCTGATGCCGAGCATCGCCCACGCCTCGTACGGATACCACTCTACGCCTACATCTACCGGGTAAGTCCCGGCGTACTTCATCAGCACGTGCTCGCGAAACAACGAGAGGTTCTTCGGGAAATACGGGTTGATCACCAGACCGCCGCCCATCCCGACCGCGGAAGCGAGCACGCTCCACAAGTCCATACGGCGCTCAGACAAATAGACTGCGATCGAGTATGCACCTGCAAAAGCGAGCATCAGCGGGAACAGGCTGTACGACCAGACGAAAACGAACGACAGCCCCGCGAGCCAGAGGTGCTTTCGCTTGAAGATCAGATACGTCCCGACCCCAAGCAGCGCAAGCGACAACGCGGGCGCTCGGGTCATCGACATGCGATACAGGAAATGCTCGGAGCCGGCGACCAGCGGCGCAAGCCATAGCCATCGATACCGAACCCGATACGCAATCAGCAGCGCGAACAGCGAAGCAATCCCGAGGCTCGAGAAAAAAACCGCCGCCAGCTTGGCTCCCAGTCGCAGGTCGCCAAAAGTAAATGGAATCAACAGCACGTGAAACAAGTAATGATGATCGACGTAATGCTCCTCGTTGAGCGTAGTGAGCGGCAGCGCTTTGAATGCCGGGAGGTGAGGCCATTCCTCACGCAGCATCGCCGCCCATCGAATGTGATAGTAGCCGTCGTTGTCGAGAATCGCCGGACCGCCAAATTGAATCCAGCCCATCACCACGAGTATCAGCGCGAGTCCGCCGGTGATCTCGAGCGGAGCGCGGAGGCGGGCGGGGAGAGAGGGAGAGGGGGAGAACGGGAGAAGGGGAGAAGGGGAGAGGGGGAGAGAGGGGGACGGGGCGATGGGGCGAGCGGAGTCTTCTGGGCCGGTTCGCCCCCTCTCCCCTTCTCCCTCTCTCCCCTTCTCCCCTTCTGCTTTTTCTTCCACCGCGCCCTCACGTCTGAAAGTTCTGAATGACTCTGACGTCTTCGCCGGTGATTGCGTCCAGGTACACAGTCCACGAGAGCGATCTTCCGGCTACCACTTCCCAGGCGAGCCGGACCTCTACCGCGTCGCCTTTTTCGATGGGCAGGATCACAAGTCGCTTGACGCCGACTTCGCCTGGCTCGGCAATCTGGGTCCGTTGTTCGCGGCCGGCGATGTCCCTGTAGCTGAAAGTCCTGCCGACAACCTTCTTCGCGGCGGCGTCTCGGTCGATGGACGGCTTCAGAGGCAAATCGACAGCGGGGACAAACCTATCGTCGAGTTGCATAAGACGTCCGTCACGGCTCACCACAGCGACCATCTCGCCGAAGTTGCCGGCCAAGGGATGGGCGTAGTTGGCCTGTCGATAAGTCAACCGCTCGGTATCGCCCGATACATCCGCGCCGATCAGTGAGATCGACGCCGGATCGATTGCCAGCAACTCACGCCAGCGATCGATGAACGCCTTCATGGCCTCGCGAAGCGCGAATGTTTCAGTGCCGGGCGCGGGATTGCCGGACAGGAGTTTTATGCCGTCCGAGACACCCAGCAGCGAGCGCGGCGTGTTGGTGATGGGATATAGATCGGGCGGCGTTTGCGGCACACCATACGAGTCAAGCATCCGCCTCCACTCGCGTTCGGCCTTCGCCCGCCGATCCGCGGAGTCCTTGATCACCGCAGGGTACGTTTGCTTCGATGCGGTTGGGACTTGAGGCAACACCTCGAATCCGGCCAGCAGCAGAACTGTAGTCAGGGAAGTGATGGTCCTTAAGATCATAGAAGAGCAGAAGCAGACGCGCGCTACGTTGCTGCGCGCGAGGAGAAGTTCAACAAGGGATTATTCATGTTTTCAGATCACCGGGCAAGCTGACGTTCCCAGAGCATTAAGTAAGCTTGTAACTGCCGCGACGAACCTTGAGGCCCCGTCTGAAGGCCCCTATCATCGACTTATGCTCCTCGACTTTTTGTTCCTCAGGGTTCGCCGCTGGTGGCAAACGAAGGGTCCCGGGCATCCGACGACCGAAACCGCCGCGGACGACGAAAGCGAGCAGCTCGACCCTAACAATCCCTTTCCCGATGTCGTCGTAATTCAGTTCCAGGACGTAATCGACTTGCACTCGATTCCGCCTCGCCAGGTTCGCGCGGTGGTTGAAGATTATCTTGATGAGGCCCGCCGGCGGGGCGCGCGTTGGGTGCGCATAATCCACGGCAAGGGAATCGGAACACAGCGCGAGATGGTTCGAACGATTCTGTCGCGCACACCCGACGTGGTTGATTTTCGCGATGCGCCGTCGGAAGCAGGGGGTTGGGGAGCCACGGTCGTGACGCTGAGAGTTGACGAAGCCGAGCGCAAGCTTGAATGACCCTGGGACCGCGTCAGGTTTTCCCGGACCCTGTTGTTATCGGCGGAAAGCCTGCGCCTCAAGACGGCAAGTTGCGCCTGGCATACTTCTTTATGCTAAATTATGACGCTATGAAACACCTGAAACTAAAGCCGTACGCCGCCCTGCTTGCGCTGGTTGCGCTCTTCACGGCGTGCTCGGGGTCAGTCGAGAACTCGGGCGCCCCGAACACCAGCGATCAACAGCAAGCCAACAGCAACGCTGCTCCGCAGCCACAAGTCGCTCAAGGCAACCCAACTCCAAGCCCTGCGCCGCTTGCAGTGCAACCGATTCCGCCGCCACCCGCACCGGCTGAGAAACCGGCTGCGAATAGCAAAGCCGACGTGGCGACCCCATCGGCGGCCGGCAACGCGCGCGCGCCAAAACTGGTGGCGCCGGGGAAAAAGATAGACTACGGCAAGCAGCCTCAGGAAAAGACGCTCGTTCGCGCAATTGTCATCAAGAACGGAGGGCTCGCGAATCTCAACATCGAGTCAGTGGTGCCCAGCTGAGGATGCACCACTGTGGACTTTCCGAAAGTCCTGCGGCCTGGTCAGGCCGGCAAGATCAAAGTCAAAGTTGAAACGGGCAAATCACCTGGCGTCCACACGAAGTCAGTGACCATAAAATCAAACGATCCGAACGATCCTTCTCACCTTGTGCAGTTTGAGTTCAACGTGAAAGGCTGATCCCCAGTGACGCCGATGCTCGAAACACAAATCGATTACGAAGACATGTTGTCAGTGCTTGGACGGCGCCTGCAGCCCAACGCAATCCGCAAGCTCACGCTCTTGCTTGGCAGCAAGGAAGTGATCTCGCTTGCGGCGGGCGCGCCGAGCTTTGAAACATTCCCACTTGAAGACCTCGCGGAAATCGCGGCACGGGTCATACGCGACCGCGGACGGACCGCGCTTCAGTACGGACCCACCAGAGGCCAGAGCGCGCTGGTCGAATCCGTCGCCGCCATCCTCCGCGCGCGAGGCATCGAGAGCTGCCAGCCGTCCCAGATCGTGATGACCACCGGTTCGCAGCAGGGACTCGATCTGATAGCGCGAGTAATTCTCGACCCGGGCGATGTCGCGATGGTCGAGCTTCCTAGTTACATCGGCGGAATCATCTCGCTGCACAACGCACAAGCTGAGATGATCGGCGTGCGCCAGGATGACGGCGGCATCGTCATCAGCGATCTGCGAGAAAAGATTGAACGCGCGCGCTCCGGGGGCCGCCGCGTCAAATGCATTTACACGATTCCAAACTTCCAGAACCCATCGGGGGTCACGCTTGCAGCGGAGCGCCGCAATGAATTAGTTGACATCGCCGACGAACACGATTTGTTGATCATCGAAGATGATGCGTACTTCGACCTCTACTTTACTGAAGACGCGTCACGGCTCGTGCCGCTGGCGGCGTTGCGGCCGGACCGCGTTGTTTATCTGGGAACCTTTTCAAAAGTGCTCGCGCCGGGTCTGCGAACCGCATGGCTGCGTGCGCCCGCAGCGCTCGCGGCGAAGGTTGAGCTTGCTAAGGAAGGCGCCGACCTGTCTTCGAGTGTTCTCGATCAGTCGATAGTCATCGAAGCAATTCGCGAAGGGTTGATCGAGCGGCGGTTGCCCGAGCTTCGCCGGTTCTACCAGATTCGCTGCAATGCGATGCTCGAGGCGCTGGAGCGTTTCGCACCGTCCGGATCGCGCTGGACCAAACCGATCGGCGGGTTCTTCATCCTGATGGAGCTTGCTGCCGGGATCGATGCGACTGCGATGCTTCCTGAGGCGATCGACAACGGCGTTGCCTATGTGCCCGGCCAGCCATTCTTCGTTGACGGAAGCGGCGCGAACACCTTGCGGCTTGCATATTCGAAGGAATCGACGGAGGCGATCGCCGACGGCGTCGAGCGGATGTGCCGAGTGTTTAAGAACGCGAAGGCGCACGCGAAAGCCTGATCACGTCGAGTGACAGGCGTTGTTATGCACGAATGACAACCGTTGTCATTGTCCCACTTATCACCCGGTCAATATCGGGCGGTGCTGGTGACTGACGTCTTTCATTCTGCCTGAACCCGCCATTCGGTCTTACCCGACCCTACCATCGTGATCGCTGATTTCTTTTGCATTCCAGAGCCTGTTCGATCAGCGCGAGAATCCTGCCGACTCTGGAACGATAGTTGATTATAGACAGGCAGCCCCCACATTAATTTGCAGTCATAGAGCAGGAAATCGAGTTGTTCTGTCGCCCTCACGCCCCTTCGGACTAGGTCCCCCCATTTAGTTCCGAAACATCGCCGCCGCGCGGATGATCAAAGGTTGGGCAGCGACCTTCTTCATCAGCGCGGCGGCGATTCGTCTTTGACCGCTATTTCTTAAGGGTGCTTGTGGGGTTGTTGACGGAGCGCCCCGCTTTCGCGACGACAAGTCCATTGCTCGTCACAAGCACAAGCGTGTCTCCTGAGAATACCGGATCGGCTACGATCTCGGAGTCCTTTTCCAGTTTATAGAGGTTCACGCGGCGGCCGTCGGAATTCAAAAGGACCGCTACGTAGTCACCGCGGAGCGGAGCGACAAGGCTTGCGTCACCTTCGACGATAAGAGCGGAAGTTATGCGGTTCTCAAATCGGCGCTTCCATATTCGGTCGCCGGTTGATCGAGAAAGCGCGTAGACGAAATTGTCGAACGAGGCGGCAAGAACGCGCTCACCCACGAGCACCGGCGAGGCTTCGATTGCCGCGCCGGTCCGCGAACGCCATCTGAGCTTGCCTGTCAAACTATCAACCGAATAAACGTAACCATCGCCACCACCAAAGTAGACCGCGTGCTCGTCGACCGCAGGCCGCCCGAGGAGCTTGCCGGCAGCCTGATACCTCCAAATGATCTGACCGTGATCGGGTTCTACCGCTCGGAGTGCTCCGTCGTCACCCCCAAAGTAGATCGCGCGATCGGTTACAAGCGCGCGGCCGCGAACTACATCTTGAGTCTCCACCTTCCAGACGACATCGCCGTTCCTGGCATCGAGCGCGTAAAACGATCCATCCGCGCTGCCCGCGTAGATTCGATTGGCGGTGAGTTCGAGCGGCGAAGCCAGCGGTCTTGCCTGGTCTTTCACCCACACTGTCAAACCGGTGGCTTTGTCCACCGCGCGCAGCGACCCGCCGGCCTCGGATCCGTCATCGGCGAGCTTGAGCGTTGCGATGTAGACGGAGCTTTCCCCGATTGCAACCGGCGCACTGATGATCCCTCCAGGATCGGCGGTCCAACGCAGCGATCCGCTATCGCGGTCCAGGCATACAACGCGTCCGCCGGCGAGCGCCAGGTAGATCCTCGTGTCGTCCATCGAAGGCGCAAGCGTAGACGTGTCATTGGTCAGATACTGCCACCCGCGCTTAAACGGGAGCGCTAGGCGCGAGGTCGAAGTCGCACCGGCTTCCGCGGCCTCTTCTCGCTCGGCGGCGCGGCCGGCCCTCTGTTTCGCTTCGGCCTTTCTTTGTTGCTTGGTCTGGGGTTTCGGATTGGATTGCGCGTTCGCAATCAAAGGGACGAGAAACATCATCGCGAGAATGCTAACAGCTGAACGATCATTGGATCTCCTCAACATCTGAGAAGATTCTATCTGTGGTGGAAGTGAACCAACAAGGATGCGTGGAGTTTAGTCGGCACTGCAAGTCTGTGGTTAAGGTTTGCGTTCTTTGCGGTTCTTTGCGTCTTTGCGCGGAGAATTCTCATCGCAAAGACGCAAAGGACCGCAAAGAACGCAAACCCGAGAGGACATCGAAAAGTGGTGCTCGTGAGGATATGCCGTACTACTTGCTCAGCGCGTAGAACCACCGCGGGCCGCGATCACTTTCGATCAGCACGAAATCCTCGACCAAAAACCCCGCCTCAATTGCCGCCAGGAAACCCGCCCGAGTTGCTGTTCTCCATTCAGTTCCCAACTTCGGTTCACGCTCTTTGATTGAGTTGATGTCGCTCGGAATCTCTATCGAGCATCGGTTGGCGGCGAGACCACGGCCGAAATCGCCAAGCAACGGGCGCGCGCCCTCGCTGTAGATCAACGCCGATTGAATGAGGCTGCCCGCGTCGTTCGAAGCGGCCACAACCTTCGCCGCGCGATCGGAAGGCGTGCGCGAAATGCACTGCCTTACGCGGTCGCTGTTCAGAAGCCATCTCACCCACAACCGGTCCGTGCCGAAGCCCTGGTGCAACGGGCTCGAGCTTGCCTCGCCGTAGAAGTTCACGAGATAGCGGCGCGACACCACGCCGAGCTTCGAGAAGTTCAGATGGGCGTTCAGGCTCTGAAGAGGGTCAAAAGTCCAGGTGATTTCGTCGATCCCCATCTCCAGCGCGCGCTCACGTTGCGCGCGCTTGAGGTAAAAGCCGGCGTGAGCATTCCGGTACTCGGTTCTTACCGCAAGCATATGCGAATGCATCGAGGTACGCCCGTGTTCGAACGCGGGAAACGCGTAAGCGAAGCCGATCATGTAATCGCCTTCAAACACGCCGAGCACGATGCCGCCCGCGTGCTGAGTTGCGATCAGGGTAGCCGCCGGCACGATGTCGAGATCGCTGAATCCCCACGCCTCTTTCTGGATCTCCTCGATCGCGTGATGCTCGGCCTCACAGGCGACGTCGCGGATCAGGAAACTGCGATTATCGATCTTCCACTCGAACATATCAGTAGCGTCCCCAAGTGACGCGCGCGCGATCGCAAGCCCGTTCAGTCTAGCCTGCGCGCAAAAGCATTGCCAAGCGGCGCCGCGGAATGGGTCTTTGCGGGTCTTGGCGTCCTTGCGCAAACGAGTACTGGCAGACAGCTACTTCGCGCGGAGACGCAAAGCCTCGCAAAGACGCTGAGCAGTTTTCGGACACTCTCGAGGTGCTGAAGTCCCGCTTTTTAATTGCACCCAGTTGCACCAAAGCCGTCAATCCGTCGCTCGTACCGGCAGCCGCGCAGTTCACACCAATCTGGTTGCTGCGTTTTTGCCTGTCATATAGAATCTGACGGCTCGCATTGCCTCGAAGCCTGAACACCGGTTCAGGCGACGCGGGGCCCTCGCGATTAGCAGGTTTCAAGCATTCCGAATTCCAGCGGTCAGTCTTCAATAGGAGATTCACAAGCCTATGGCTATCAGAGCGATTTCCGACGACGTCGAAGTCAGACCAGATTTGGACAAGCACCCAAAAGGTCTGTACGTCCTGTACGCCACCGAGATGTGGGAGCGGTTCAGCTTCTACACGATGGTGTTCATGTTCACGCTTTATCTCCGTGACGACACCGGGCAGGGCTTCGGCTGGCCGGCGGCGGACGCAACGACGCTCTACGCGAACTACCTGATGTTTGTGTATGGCAGCCCGCTGATAGGCGGATGGCTTGCGGACCGAAAACTCGGCTATCGAAGGGCAGTGATGATCGGCGGTGTGTTCTTCATGGCTGGGCACCTGCTGTTATCGATTCGCTCAATGCCGGCTGTCTACGCAGCGCTGACTTGTCTGATTATCGGCAACGGTCTGTTCAAACCTAATGTGTCGACAATGGTTGGCAACCTCTACCCGGAGGGAAGTCACCTCAAGGACCGGGCCTACAACATCTTTTACATGGGCATCAACGTCGGGGCGTTTCTGGCGCCGGTAGTTGCGACATTCGTGCAGGGCAGATGGGGATTTCATCCGGCGTTCGCTGTGGCTGCGTTCGGAATGTTGATCTCGATTTCGATCCTTTGGCGGTTCAAGAAGTATGTCGAGGACCCCGAAGGCGCGAGGGAGAGAGCTAAGGCCGCCGCAGCTTTGCCGCCAAGCGAGATGGAGCGTGTCCCCGAGGCCCGACGAATCGGCGCGCTGATAGTCATATTCCTGATCGTTATTGTCTTCTGGATGGTGTTTCACCAGAACGGATCGACGCTCACCTATTGGGCGGATGAGAACACGGATTGGAACGTTCGCGGAATCATCGCCGGGGCGATCAATCCGTTCTGGGTCATCACGCTGACTTTCCCGCTGGTCTATCTCTGGAAGTGGCTCGACAAGAGGGGCATGGAGCCTTCGACGCCAACGAAGATGGCGCTCGGAATGGTACTGACCTCGGCGGCGTTTTTCATTCTTTTCATTGCCGCGAGGATCGGTGAGGCATCGGCGGCCGGCGGCGACATATACAAGTTCAAGGTTTCACCGGTATGGCTGCTGGGCGCGTACGGAGTTCTGACGGCGGGCGAGTTGATGCTTTCGCCGATGGGGCTTTCGCTGGTGTCGAAGGTGGCGCCGATCCGAATGCGCGGCTTGATGATGGGCGGATGGTTCGTGGCTACGGCGATCGGAAACAAGCTCACGCAGATCGGCGTCTTTTGGACCGAATGGAAGCACTCGACGTTTTGGATCATGCTTAGCGGCGCGGCGCTGGTGATGGCGGTGGTGCTGCTTGTGCTTTTGAGACCGTTGAAGAAAGCGATGCCCGGAGTTTGATTGCGCATTCTCAAGAGGGGAAACAGCAACAAGATGGCAACAGACGTTGGGATATCTGATCAGGGTGCGTTCGACACCTCGGGCATCGGTGGCCAGCCGGCAGGGCTCAGCACGCTCTTCTTCACCGAGATGTGGGAGCGGTTCAGCTACTACGGAATGCGCGCATTGCTGGTGCTGTTCCTCACCGCTACTGTGCAGAACGGCGGGTTTGGCCTTAACGACGCGACAGCCACTGCGATCTATGGTCTGTATACAGCAAGCGTCTACCTGGTGGGTCTTCCGGGAGGCTGGATCGCCGACCGAATTCTGGGTCATCGCAGGTCAGTGTTCATAGGCGGGATGTTCATCGCTGCCGGGCACTTCTCTATGGCACTGGGGTGGGTGGCCACGTTCTATCTTGGCCTCGCGCTGATCGTTATCGGCACAGGGCTGCTTAAGCCAAACGTCAGCGCGATTGTCGGCGACCTGTATCCCGAAGGCGGCGCGCGACGCGACGCCGGGTTTTCGATCTTCTATATGGGCATCAACCTCGGCGCTTTCATCGGACCGTTGATCTGCGGGTATCTGGGCGAGAAGGTTAACTGGCACCTGGGATTTGCCGCAGCCGGTGTTGGCATGGTCTTCGGACTGATCCAGTACAGACTGGGCTACAAGCGCCTCGGCACTGGAGGGCTGAGGGACCTGAAAGCTTCGGAGAAGGCCGCAGCGAGCCGAATTCTGCTGGCCGTGCTTGGAGTCGCCGCGCTGGGTGTCGCGGCGTTGGTACTGCTCAATTTGAACGGGACGATAGCTCTTTCGCCGCTTGGCGTGGCCAAATCGCTCGGGTTTGTGATTCCGGCGCTAACCTTGAGCTACTTCGGTTATCAGATCATCTTCGGTGGGTTTGATTCCGTCGAGAAGAAGCGCATTGGAGTGATATTCGTTTTGTTCATTGCCGCCGCAATGTTCTGGGCGGGATATGAGCAGGCCGGTTCATCGATGAACCTTTTTGCGGAGCGATTGACTGATCGCGTTGTTTTGGGCTGGGAGATGCCCACTACCTGGCTCCAGTCGGTGAATCCACTTCTAGTAATCGGATTCGCGCCGGTCTTCGGTTTCTTGTGGCTGCGACTGGGGGATCGGCAGCCATCCATCCCCGCGAAGTTCGCGCTCGGCCTCATTCAATTGGGCGTCGGTTTCGCGGTGCTGGCTTGGGCTTCGGTCTACGTCGGTGACCCGGCGAATCCCAACAAGGTCAGCGCTGGATGGCTGGTGGCTACGTACTTCTTCCATACGATGGGCGAGCTATGCCTCAGTCCCGTCGGCTTGAGCGCAATGACCAAGTTGTCGCCTGCCAAGCTGGTCGGTCAGATGATGGGAATATGGTTTATGGCTACGTCGTTCGGGAACTTGATGGCGGGACTGTTGGCCGGAAAGATGGAGAGCCTGGGCTTAGTCCAATTGTTCGGTTCGGTGGCGCTTTGGGTAGGCGCGGCGGGACTTCTTCTCCTGGTGATAAGCCGTCCGGTCAAGCGTTTGATGGGCGGCGTGCAATGATCGTTCTCCTGAGCCGGATTCAACTCATCAAAGTGTTGGAGGTCTTCATGAAAAAGCGTAACTCGCTTTGGAAGCGAACTGTCGGCTTCTGTTTGACCGCGCTTCTCG
>Ga0255310_10000250_pt1 | contig 11690 bp, 12 predicted proteins | sample EtOH1_T0_E1_meta_FD_201359 | JGI IMG/M metagenome (GOLD analysis project Ga0255310, IMG submission 201359) | Sandy soil microbial communities from University of British Columbia, Vancouver, Canada - EtOH1_T0_E1 | ecosystem: Engineered > Artificial ecosystem > Sand microcosm > Unclassified ...
AAGGAGGTCAAGAATGCTGAAAAGATGTCTCAAGCTGACTTTGCTGCTAACCGTGCTCGGCTTGCTGCCTGCCGCAGCACAAGCCCAGGAGCGCAGATTCAGGGCCACATTGATCGGCAATGAAGAGGTGCCTGCTCTCTCGAACGTGGCAACCGGCACTTTTCGAATGCTGATCGATTTCAGTGACAGCAGCTTTGACTATGAGCTTACTTTTTCCGGCGTCTCAGGAACCGGAGCAACTCAGTCTCACATTCACTTCGGCCAGAAGAGTGTCAATGGAGGCATCATGGTCTTCTTTTGCACCAACCTGGGTAACGGGCCCCCCGGCACGCAAGCCTGCCCTGCGAACGGAACCGTCGGCGGGAGAATCACGGCAGCCAACGTGGGCACGGGCGCGGCTGCGCAGGGAATCGCCGCGGGAGAGTTTGCCGAAGTACTGAGAGGCATTCGCGCGGGCACAGTGTACGTCAACGTGCACTCGGCGCTCTTCCCAGGAGGCGAGATAAGAGGCCAGCTCGTACCGGAAGTCAAACTCCCATAGTGAGCATCAAGGTAGCGCGGCCCCGGCGCTTAATACTCACAGTGAATCGAGCCGCTCTTCTGAGACTTCAGAGGGCGGCTCGGATCTTTCAGTTGAAGGCAGTCGCCGTCAACTCCGACAGGCTACATGCTTGCAGCTGTGGGAATCTACGGCGTGATGGCTTATTCAGTCGCTGGTCCCGCCGAAGCGTTACAAACTTCCGCCTGAAGGCCGAACTACGAGCATCTTCTGAGGAGGCTTCTGAGGAGGAGAACGAATGGAGTTTCAGCTTGAAGAGGCAATAGACATTCTAGGCCGAACGCCGGCGACCCTGAACGCGCTGCTGAGAGGCGTTCCCGAGGAGTGGATGATGGCTAATGAAGGCTCCGATTCGTGGAGCCCGTACGATGTTCTGGGACATCTGATTCACGGGGAACAAACCGACTGGATACCTCGCGCGCGGATTATCCTCGAACACGGCGAGTCGAAAGCGTTCGAGCCTTTCGACCGGTTTGCGCAGTACGAGAAGTCGAAAGGTAAATCGCCAGGCGAGTTGTTGGACGAGTTCGAGTCGCTGCGCACAGGAAATCTCGCAGCCCTTGAGCAGATGACAATCACTTCGGATCAACTTGCGCGGCGCGGGACGCATCCGCAACTGGGCGCAGTCACCCTCAGCGAGTTGCTCGCGACGTGGGTAGCTCACGATTTGAGCCATATCGCGCAAGCCCTCAGGGTAATGTGCAGGCAATACTCGAAGGCGGTCGGCCCGTGGAGACAGTACCTGCCGATAATGGAATCCCACACAGAGTAGGGAATGAACTTAGCAAAGGACTCTGCCTGCAAAACACCGATGCCAGACTGACAAACGGCGGCTGACGATGTCGCCCTGGTCGTAACCCTCCTTGCGAATCGCGTCACTCCTCCGGTCGTGATCTTACCGGACGCGCGTGACTGCAGTCACCCGGCGTCGTGATGGCTGTCATAGATCGAGAAACCAACCCCCCGTACCATATGAGGGGCGCCGTTCGAGATTAGTCTGGTCCTTCCACCCTTCTAGTAATGGTGGCGCGAAAGTAGGCGACGTTATGCATAGGATCTTAGCAATCATGTTCCTTCTTGCGTGCGTATGTGGTGTCTGGAGCACGGATTCATCCGCGTCGAGGGGGGAACAGGACGCTGCGAGAGACAACGGCTGTGTTCGGTGCCATTCCCGGCTTTCGACACCCGTCGAGATGAGCACGCGATTTCTGGATTGGCGCGCGTCTCGGCATGCCGCCGCCGGTGTCACCTGTAACAACTGTCATGGCGGCGACGCGACGGCTCGCGACCGGGCGAAGGCGCACGCGGGTGTGTTTCCGCCCTCGCACAAAGACAGCCGGCTCCACGAGATGAATTCGCCCGCCACTTGCGGTGGTTGCCATCGCGCAGTCGTAGACTCGTTCGTCCAAAGCAAGCACTATCGGCTATTGAAGGGGAACGAGAGCGGCCCGAGCTGTATAAGCTGTCACAGTCACATGACGACTTATGTTGCGCGCGGGCCGGGCGATGGAGAAGCTCTGTGCACATTTTGCCACAATGTGCTGAACGGCCCATTACCGCAAAGGCCCGACATCGTAAGGAATGCGAAGTCGACCCTCGACTCGATCGTCCGAACCAACTACATGGTAGCTTGGATAAATGAACTGCTCGATCAGGCGCGTAAGAGAAACCTCAACGTGAAAGCGGAAGTGGAGGACCTGCGGCTGCTCAGGACCACGCTGGCGGAGGCGAAGGCCGGTTGGCACGCATTCACATTGGAGACGCCAGGCATGAAGGCGGCAAAGAGCTTTGATGCGGCAGTTAAGATCAAAGACACCTTGAGCAAGAAACTCGGATATGATTGAGTATCCAGTCAAATGGACAATCTCAGTGGCCCGGCGCCTGCAAAACCCTCGATCACCCTCGATCTGCTCGAGAGAATCGACGTTCGCGTCGGAACGATCGAGCGCGTAGATGATGTGAAGGGATCAGACCAGCTTGTCAAGCTCACCGTTGATTTCGGCGATCACAAGAGAACCATACTGGCAGGAATGAAGCAGGAGCGCGAAGTGCCCGGCGAGATCGAGGGCAAACAGGCGTTGTTTGTGGTAAACCTCCCGCCGCGACAGATGATGGGCGAGGTTTCCGAAGGCATGCTCTTTGACATTGGTTATGCGGACGGCTTGACGCCGGTACTGGCGGTGCCCGAGAAGGAAGTGCCCAACGGGGCCAGGGTCGGATAGGACGTATGTGGGCCGCGCTGAAATTCTTGTTTCCTCAGGTCATTCGGGTTTAAGCTACACCCCACGCGCGACGGCTTAAGACCCGCGTTTCGGGAGGGTGCCAATGAGCAACGGCGAGAAGAAGACAAAAGACGTCTGGGACAAGATGGATATCCTCGGAAAGTTGCTGACCGGGATTGTGCTTGGCATGCTCACGATTGTAATCAAGCTTGGAGCGGATAAAATCCAGCAGGGGTCAGAGCAGGTAGCCCAGGCGCAAAAGAACGGGCAACTGGTTCAGAGTCTTGTCAGTGACCTGTCCAAGCCTGAGGGAGGGATCAGACAGGACATCGCGATAATCGCTCTCGATCGATCGATTGGTGCAAAGGACCCGGAGCTGGTTCTTGATATCGCGGAGCAGATCGTACGCAACCGCCCAAAAGAACAGAATGGCCAGATCGCGCGTGTTGTTGCCTTCCAGATTATTGAGCGGCGAAACCCCGATCGAGCGGATCAGATCAAGAGCGAACTCCTCGGCAGCATCGCGGACACAGGGGAACAGAGAGACAAGTTAATCTCAAATGCAGATACTTCTTCTCAACCCGAGAAGCCGCAGGATCCCGACTCCAAGCTGATCTCAGCCGCCTTTCCTAAGATTGTGTACCTTCAATTCCAGGGTGACTTGAAAAGGACGTTGGTGGAAGAGTTCCGAAAGTCACTAAACGATCAAGGTCTTCCATCGCCGGGAGTTCAGAGGGTCACGGGAAGTGTTGCGAACAACGTGAGATTCTTCAATGACGAAGACCGGGAGCAAGCGAAAGTCCTTGCAGCAAAGGCAAAGGAATTCTTCGAGAGTAAAGGGTGCCCAATAGAGTTTCAACTAAACGATCTTTCGAATTCCAAGTTCAAAACCCAGAAGGGGCATTTCGAGATCTGGATAAATACAAACTGCAACAAGTAAGTTACATCTGACTCGGTCTAACACCTGCGTTTCTCAGTCTTCCGCATAAGCCGCGTCCCACTTGCCACCGAATGCGATCTTGCCAATCGACTTGCGCTCGCGCGCGGCGAGTTCCTTTCCACGCAGCTTCTCATCCAGATCATCAAGCTTCCCGCGATACGGGTAGCCAATTGCGATCATCGCAATTGGCGTGAAACCTTCCGGAATTCCGAACTCGCTGCGCGCGCGGTCGGCGTCGTATCCCCCCATCGGGTGAGCCGCAAGTCCAAGTTCAACCGCTTCCAACAACAGATTCTCGGTCGCCAAGCCGGTATCGTGCTGAGCCCATCGGTTGGGCTTGCCGTTTTGCTCGAAAGTCTCGCGGGCGACAGACAGCATCAATACCGGTGCCTTGCGGGCCCACGCGTTGCCATCGCTCAAACACCCTCGCGCTTTGCCGAGCGCGTCCGGATCAGATCCATCAAACACCAAAAAGCGTCTCGGCTGATCGTTGAAACACGACGGCGCCCAGCGCGCCGCTTCGAGCAGCGTCAGCACTTTTTCGCCCTCGACCGGCCGACCCTCTTCGAACGCTCGCGGACTCCACCGGCGCCGCATCAACTCGTTGATCGGATGGTCCGTTTGCGCGGGCTTCTCCGGATAGATCGAGAGCGCGGGGTTCGACGCGTTGGATAGGATGTCATCAACCTCGACTCCGATGTGGCGGAGGTGACTGACCATATGATCGACGTAGTCATCGAACACGAACCGAAGAGTCATCGGTTCCGAACCTCCGACGCTCAGCGTGTGAGACCATGCCTCGTCAGGGGCGGATTGCGCCGAAGCGAAAAGCTGCGAATTGCCAGACCGCCACAATGCAATCAGCTCCGTCCACTCACGATCCTGGTAGCCGTGGAGTTCGACCCACCGGTCGCCGTCGTAACCGGGCATTGCCAGGCCGTCTTCGAGTTGCGCGCGAACGATTCGTTGATGATTGTTAGTCGCGGAATCGATCAAGTGGCCGATTTCTTGTTTCGATGACCAACTATCAGGCGCAGGCTTGGCGGCGGCGCGCTCGTTTGAAAGAGCGGCGAGGCGTCCCGGAACAGCGATAAGCGCGTGTTGAAGCTGCGCCAACGCGCGCGGCGCCAGGAGGGGTTCAGGCCGACTGTCGGGTTCTTTGCTCATCTGACCTCGTTCTGGTTTCGTGATAAAGGACAGATGATTTGTATCACGTCGACTCTTTGGCAGCCAGCGCCTTGCGCTGCGGGTAGAGGGGCATTAGTGTGTTGCGCTGAGCCCTCTGCAAAGGCGGGCACCTCAGCATCCGATCAGGCGGCGCAGTCCATATATCACCTTGATCGTCGCGAGTGTGGGTAGTATTCTGCGCTTCGTCGCGAGTCGGTTTGACCACGCAGACAATTTGCGTTTGAACCCGCTCAGAACGGACACTCATCGTCTTCTCTCGAAAGGTCCACTATGCCACGATTGATCATCACACTCTTGCTGGCAGTTATCGCCCTTCCGGCTATGACTGTTACGGCGCAGGAAAAGCCTCAGGATAGAACCATCAGCGCTCGCACAGCCGGTCTCCAAAAGATTGATGGCTACGTTCCTCTTTATTGGGACGCGGCGAACGGCAGGATGCTGATGGAGATCTCGCGGTTCAACGAGGAGTTTCTGTATCAAATCTCTCTCCCAACCGGTGTAGGTTCGAATCCGCTGGGGCTGGATCGCGGCCAGCTTGGAGGCTCGCACGTTGTCCGCTTCGAACGCATTGGGCCGAAGGTCCTGTTGGTGCAATCAAACTATCGCTACCGCGCCATCTCACCAGACCCGGCCGAGCGCCGCGCCGTCGAAGAGTCGTTCGCTCAATCGGTGCTTTGGGGATTCAAAGTCGATGCGTCGGACGCCGGACGAGCGCTTGTTGACGCAACCGCCTTCTTTCTTCGCGATGCGCACGGCGTGATCGACCGGCTCAGACAAGCGAGACAAGGACAGTATCGTTACGATGAATCACGCAGCGCGTTTTACCTCCCGCGCACCATGGCATTCCCAAAGAACACCGAAGTTGAAACGATTTTGACGTTCTCATCCGACGCAGAGACCGGCCCGCTGGTTCGTGACACCGTCCCGTCGCCTCAGTCACTAACTATTCGCGAACATCACTCGCTGGTCGAGTTGCCGGATGGCAACTACAAGCCACGCAAGCTTGATCCGCGAGTCGGCGTGCACGGCATGACCTTTCACGACTATGCCTCGCCGATCACTGAGCCGGTTGAGAAACGCTGGATCGCGCGTCACCGGCTTCGGAAGAAAGATCCGGGCGCCGCGGTGTCCGAGCCGGTGAAGCCGATCGTCTATTACGTCGACAACGGGGCGCCCGAACCCATTCGCGGCGCGCTGGTCGAAGGCGCGTCCTGGTGGAACGCGGCGTTCGAAGCCGCCGGGTTCAAGAACGCCTTTCAAGTGAAGGTGCTGCCCGAAGGCGCTGACCCGATGGACATTCGTTACAATATGATCAACTGGGTGCATCGCTCGAGTCGCGGTTGGTCTTATGGAGGAAGCGTCACCGATCCGCGGACGGGTGAGATCATCAAAGGCAACGTGACACTCGGCTCGCTTCGGATACGACAAGACTATTTGATTGGCACCGGTCTAGTTCCGGTGTTTGCCGGCAGCGGGCAAGGAGAAGGCGAGTGTGAGTTTGGCGCGGTTGCGGATCTTGATTACCTCGCGGCGCTCGATCCTGCAACTGATGCGGCAGCGATGTCGCTTGCACGCATCCGCCAGTTGTCCGCGCACGAGGTCGGCCACACGCTTGGGCTGGCGCACAACTTCGCGGCGAGCACATATGGGCGCGCGTCGGTGATGGACTACCCCGCACCGATGATCGAGATCAAGAACGGGAAGCTCGATCTATCGAACGCTTACGCGGCGGGCATCGGGGTCTACGACAAGTTCGCCATCAAGTACGGCTACTTAGAACCTGGGCCGGGCGCAAATGAGGGGGCGGACCTCGAGCGGATTCTGGAAGAAGGCGTGGCCGCCGGGATGCTCTTCATCTCGGACGCGGACGCGCGCCCGCCCGGCGCAGCGCACCCTCTTGCAAGTCTCTGGGACAACGGCGACGACCCGATAGCGATGCTGCGCCACGAAATGGAAGTGCGCCGGATAGGGCTTTCGCAGTTTGGTTTGGGCAGTGTTCCGACGGGCACGCCGCTGTCGCTTCTCGAAGCCAAGCTGCTGCCGCTTTATCTGCACCATCGCTATCAGCTTCAAGCGGCCGTTAAATCAGTCGGCGGTGTGAACTATACGTATGCCGTGAAAACGGCTTCAGGAGCCAATCCTGGTAAGGTGCAGGAGATCGTGTCGCCCCCGCGGCAACGCGACGCGCTTGCGGCGGTATTGGAGACTATCAAAGTCGAAACGCTCGCGATCCCGCCGCGGATACTCGATCTGATTCCCCCGCGAGCGTTTGGCTACGAGGGTGGAACCACTGAGTTGTTCAGCAAGCGAACTGCTCCGACGTTCGACCCGATTGCGGCGGCGACTATCGCCGCGGATTTTGCTGTGTCGGGTTTGCTCGATCCGAGTCGCGCGGCGCGTCTGATCGAGTTCCACTCACGCAACAGCGCGAACCCGGACTTCAGTGAAGTTGTAGACGCGCTCATCAGAGCAACATGGAAGACCGCTGCGCCGAAGAACGCGTATCACGCCCGGATTGCTGGGGCGGTTCAAAGTCTGATGGTCTCGGAGTTGATGGACTTGGCGGCCGACTCATCTGCCGCGCCTCAGGTTCGTGCCGTCGCGGCGCAAGCACTTCGCGAAGTGAACGCCTGGTTGAAACTTCCCGCCTCGGCTGGCATCAACGCCGCGCATCGCAACGCGACTCGCGAGGACATTGAGCGTTTTCTGGCGCGACCCGACGCCAGCCGCAGGCAGACCGCGCCGCTGGCGCCGCCGCCGGGCGATCCGATCGGATCAAAGGCGTCCAAGAAACAATGAAATGTAGCAGCTAATTCGACACTCAACTGAAGTTGGGTTTTGTTGAGAACGGTTTCGCGTTTCGTTGATGTAGCAAACCTGCTGAAACGGCTCGGAAGATCGCACTGCAAAAGGCACGCCTCTGAAGAGGCGTGGTTAATGAAAGGCCTGGCCGTCCTATCGGAGGGGCAAGCTTCGACCTTCAGCGTCCGGGAGCCGAACACCAAGCAGCGCAGCGAGCGTCGGGGCAATGTCCCGCATATCTATCTGACCAAGATCGCGGCCCGCGGCAACCCCAGGACCCGCGATGAAGAACGAAGAGTTCATTTCCGCTACATCGGGTGCGTATCCGTGTGTCCCGCTTGGTCTGACTGCCGCGGTCACCGGTCCTTGAAGCTTCGAGCCAAGTCGGAAACCCGCCTTCAATGTGACAACGAACGCCGCGTCAGGGAAGCCGCCCAACCCGCGAGCCAACGCGCGATCAGCGACTTTCGCCACGCCCGATGACGCGTCGCTCGCCAGCCTGCTTAAAACATCTCCTGCGATCTTCCTCGCTTCATCGTCCTTTTCATCGCGAAGCATGATTCCCGCCGATCCGCCGCCGTACCACGCAAACGCCCGCCAGGATTTCACCCTACCCTGCTCGTTCAACTCGATCAGCCCCGCTTCGCGAAGCGCCGAGTTGACGTTGACTTCTTTGTCGGTGAGCTTGAAACCGTGATCCGACACGACGCAGATTGTCGCGCGTCCGCCGCCTATTTTCTCGGCGGCTGCGCGAAGCTGCCCGATCACCGCGTCCAACTTCTCGAGCACGGAAAAGGTTTGCGCGCTGTAAGGCCCGGATCTGTGTTCCTCTTCGTCGAGGCTCCCGAAATACGAGAGATGAAAGCGCGGTTTCTTCTTTTCGAGAAGATAGACATTGAACGCGGCGCGGCGAACGTCCCCCGCAATCGAGTAGTCGTTGCCATCCGTGTACGGACCGAGCGCGCTTTCCGCTTCGGCGAAGACCCCAGGCGTTGAGAGCGCGCGAATCAACTTGCGGTCCTCGCCGTTCTCGGCGCGCCAGTACTGAGCGATGTTGAAAGTTATGTTCGCGCCCACGGTGACCGGCCAGTCTACGCTGCCCGTCGCGAGACGCGCCTTTGCGCAGGCATCCCACAGTGTCTGCACCTTGATGTCCTCGGCGTACCAGTACCAGCCGTTCAGGTTCTTGCTAAAAGGATCGAACGGCGAGTTGGCGATGACGCCGTGTTTCGCGGGCGCGACTCCGGTCACCATTGTCGTGTGGCTCGGGTAAGTAACGGTGGGCAGCACGCCGGTGACACCGGAGGCATGCGCCCCTTCGGCGGCCAGCCTGCGCAGGTTGGGAATCTTCAGACCGTGCTTATCCGCATCGATCACATAGTCCGGTTTCAGCCCGTCGATCGATATGAGCACCACCGGGACGGCGGGCCGGTTCTGGGCCTCCGCAAACCACACCGGGGCGATAAGGGTCACCAGCAAGTTCGCTAATACGATTCTTCTCATGGATCCCTCCGGGCTCGACCTGTGCGGGCGTCCCTCTGCGGTCGCCCCTCTCTTGTGACGTTCACTTTTACCGCAACTCGGCGCGTTTGCCAAAGAGGTGCGGCCACCGGGGCCGCTCCGCGTCAAACTGTTTTCTGCGCCCCTGCCTCCTCGGCGGCTAAATCCGTCCTCCAACGCCGAGGACGCAGGGACGCGGGGTTCGAAGAAAGTTCTTGACACGATTCTGGTATTTCTAGTATTCTAGAAATATGAACACGGAGGGAACAGCGCGATATGCTGACATGTTCGCGGCGTTGGGTGCGGAGCCAAGGCTGCAGATCGTGCGGTTGCTCTTGTCGGCTCACCCCGAGGGGATGATCGTCAGCGATCTGCAGGCCGAACTCGAGATACCAAACTCGACGCTGTCGCATCACCTCGAGAAGCTCAAAATGGAGGGCCTGGTCACGGTCCGCAAGGACAAACAGTGGCTCTGGTATTCGGCTAATGCCGAAGTGCTTCAAGATTTGCTCGGTTTTCTCTATGCCGAATGCTGTACGCGCAGCAAGGTGGTAGAACCGGTGAAAATTACTTCTGCGAGGGGCCGCCGTTAGCCGGACCCAGCGTCAGATGAGGCGGGCAATAAACCAGACAGGGAGCGCGCGTGATTACAATGCGAAGAATTATGAAGAAGGTTGGTCTCAAGCACATCATGGCTTTCGCCGCGGTCGGGATGTTAATGAGTCAGGCGTTGGCTCAGGATCCGTTGAAGGTACTGCCTCAAGCTTACAAGCTACTGTTTGAAAATGATTGGGTTAAGGTGACGCGAGTCCACTACGCGCCGCACGAAAAGCTCCCGCCGCATGAACACACACAGTCGGCTTCGGCTTATGTGTATCTAAATGATAGCGGCCCGGTCGTCTTCAAACACATTGGCCTTGCCTACGGAGCAGTCACGCGGCCCCCGACAAAGGAGGGGACCTTTCGCCTCTATCAGGGGCTCCAGGAGATTCACGAAGTCGAGAATTTATCCGACCTTCCAAGCGACTTCCTGCGTGTCGAGTTCAAGACCGAGCCCGTGAACGAAAAGATTCTGCGCGGGCGTTTCCACCGTGAACAGTATCCGGCCGGGGAGAATTTTCAGAAGGTTCAGTATGAAAACGAGCAGATCCGAATTACCCGTTTGGTTTGCGCGCCCGGCAAGACGATCGAATTGTCCACAGGACCGTCAGAACCGGCATTGGTCGTGGCGTTGATTCCGTCAAGTTTCAAAGTCAACGCGAGTAAGGGGAAGTCTGCTGAGTTGAGACTCGAGATGGGGCAGACAACATGGGTTTCGACCGGTCAACAAAAGAACTTTGCGAACGCAGGCAGCGGTCCCGCGGAGCTGCTCCGTTTCGACTTCAAAACAAAACCGCTCTCGAAAGAAGCGCTCGAAGAGAAAAAGAAACACGAGCATCCTAAACAGTGAGTGCGTTCAGCACCCGACAGCAGGATCACACATCAAGCGAGTAAAAGGAGACAGAATAAAGTGTCAAAACAGATTGAAGAAGCGGTGCGAGACCGATACGGTTCATTCGCCGAGAGCACGCTTTCGAGCGAGCATGCAGGCGTGCGAGCAGTCGCCGAAGCATTTGGATATTCAGCCGAAGAGTTAGCATCCATACCCGCTGAGGCTAACATGGGTTTGTCGTGCGGCAACCCGACGGCCTCCGCGCATCTCAGGCCCGGGGAGGTCGTAGTCGATCTCGGCTGCGGCGGCGGACTCGATATCTTTCTGGCCTCGCCAAAAGTCGGCCCCGAAGGCCGCGCGATCGGAATCGATATGACGCCGGAAATGATCGAGCGCGCGCGCAAGAATGCCGAGAAGGGGGGATTCAGCAACGTCGAGTTCCATCTAGCAAAGATCGACAAGCTGCCGCTCGACGACAACTCGGTTGATTGCGTGATCAGCAACTGCGTCATCAATCTCGCGCCAGACAAACAGGCGGTCTTTCGCGAGATCGCGCGCGTGCTCAAACCCGGCGGCCGGCTCGCAGTGAGCGACATCGCTCTCAAGAAAGAGCTTCCGGTCGAAGTCTCCAGCGATCTGCTCGCATACGTCGGCTGCGTGGCCGGCGCGATCCTGATCGATGACTACAAGCGAGGCCTGCTGGAGGCCGGCTTCGCCCACGCTGAGATCGTCGATACGAAACGCGACCTGAACATCTACGACAAAATCGACAATCAACAGGTCTGTTGCGCGCCTACGAGTTCGCTGCCGGTTGAAAGTGCGAGTTGCTGCGCGCCTACGAGTTCGCTGCCGGTTGAAAGTGCGAGTTGCTGCGCGCCTACGAGTTCGTTGCCGGTTGCAAGTTCAAGCTGCTGTGCGCCGGCCACACAGGAGGCAACGAAGGAAATGGGTTTCGAGCATCTGACCGATCTGTTGAGCCGCTACAGCGTGAATGACTACGCCGCGAGCGTGCGGGTTTACGCGGTCAAGCCGATTGCCTGAAAGTGA
>Ga0255310_10000251_pt1 | contig 11653 bp, 5 predicted proteins | sample EtOH1_T0_E1_meta_FD_201359 | JGI IMG/M metagenome (GOLD analysis project Ga0255310, IMG submission 201359) | Sandy soil microbial communities from University of British Columbia, Vancouver, Canada - EtOH1_T0_E1 | ecosystem: Engineered > Artificial ecosystem > Sand microcosm > Unclassified ...
GACATTCGATTTCATCGGGGCTCCGGGGCTGTGGCGTTGAGGCGCTGAAGGCACCGGGAAGTTACCGGCGCCAACCGGCCCCGGCCACCCGACCCTCGTGCGGTCCCGACCGGGGCCGCAGGATCCCGCCGGCGGTCTTCTTCAGCATTCACAGCTCGCGGAAGAAGCGCTTCAAGCCATTTCTGCTCCGCGGGTTCCCGGCCACCGCGAGGGTGCTCGACATGCAGAGCGAAAAGCTCGCGTTCGACGAGAGGCTCCTCCGGGTCCGCTACGAGTTCGAGGCCGATGGGCACCTGCACCGGGGCTCCGAGCAGGTGCTGCCCGCCATCGCTTCGCGCCGGGACCGGGGCGACCCGATCCAGATCCTCTACCTGCCGGACCGCGACTATGACAGCGTGATCATCAGCACCTCGTAGCAGCCCTGAAACACAGTCCGGGTTCGACCGTACGGCATCTCTAGCGCAAGCGCGGCGCACCCGCTAGCGTCCACAGCTCTTTCCCGATCCATCCTTGGAGGCCAAGTGTTCCATCGCTCGCCAGTCCGCGTGCTGCTGTTCGCCTCGATCCTGCTTCCCTCAACCGGCTTCGCCCAGACCAAACTGCTGCGCTTCCCCGCCATCCAGGGGGATCGCGTGGCCTTTACCTACGCGGGGGACATCTGGACCGCGCCGGTCGCCGGCGGCACGGCAAGCCGGGTCACGGCACACCCCGGCATGGAGGTGTTCGCCCATTTCTCGCCCGACGGGAAGTGGATCGCGTTCACCGGGCAGTACGACGGCGACGAGCAGGTCTACGTCGTTCCCGCCACCGGCGGCGAACCGAAGCAGCTCACCTGGTATCCCGCGCGCGGCCCGCTCACACCGCGCTGGGGCTGGGACAACCAGGTATACGGCTGGACCACCGACGGGAAGGCGGTGCTCTTCCGCTCCATGCGGGATGGCTGGACCCTGAGCCTCAACCGGCTCTACACGGTCCCGCTGACGGGAGGACCCGCCGAGCCGCTGCCGATGCCGGAGGCGGGAGCCGGCGATTACTCGGGCGACGGGGCGCGGGTGGTCTATTCCCCGATCTTCCGCGATTTCCGCCCCGAAAAGCGCTACGGCGGCGGGATGGCCAACGACCTCTTCGTGTACGACACCCGGAACGGCGACGCCAAGCGCGTCGTCGACGATCCGCGCTCCGATCGCGACCCCATGTGGATCGGAGGGACCATCTACTTCAATTCCGACCGCAGCGGCACCTTCAACCTCTACGGGTACGACGTCGCGACGGCGAAGACCGCTCCCGTCACCAACGGGAAGACCTGGGACGTGCGCTGGCCCAGCAGTGATCACCAGGGAAGAATCGTCTTCGAGCTGAACGGCGAGCTGCAGGTGCTCGATGTCAAGACGGGCAAGAGCGCCGCACTGGCGATTACGGTGCCCGACGACGGGCTCTGGAAGCGGGCGTCGCGCGTGCCGGCGGCGGGACAGCTGGAGGACTGGGACCTCTCGCCCAAGGGTGAGCGCGCCCTCTTCACCGCGCGGGGCGACATTTTCACCGCGCCCATCGAGAAGGGTCCGACGCGCAACCTCACCCATTCGTCCGGCGCGCATGACAAGTGGGCCAGCTGGAGCCCCGACGGATCGAAGATCGCCTTCATCTCCGACCGTTCGGGCGAGGAAGAGCTGTACCTCGTGGCGCAGGACGGCTCGGCGCCACCCGAGCAGCTTACCCGGGACGGCAAGGCCATGCGCTACGCGCCCGCTTGGGCCCCCGACGGCAAGCGCATCGCCTTCAGCGACAAGGACGGCAAGGTTTACGTCTACACGTTCGACGATCGCAAGCTCAGCGAGATCGCGCACGCGACCATCGGGGGCATCCGCGACTACGTCTGGTCGCCGCGCGGCAACTACCTGGCCTGGAGCGCCTCCAGCCCCAACAACTTCAACGCCCTGTACCTCTGGTCCGCGCGCGATAACCAGGTCCGCAAGGTCACCGACGAGCTGTGGAATTCGTACAACCCCGCCTGGGATCCCGACGGCAACTACCTGTTCTACTTGAGCGATCGCGACTATGCACCGGTCATCTCGGGTGCCGAGTTCAATTACGCCACCAACCGCACCACCGACATCTACGCGCTCGCGTTGCGAAAGGATGTGAAGCACCCCTTCCCGCCCGAGAGCGACGAGGTGGCCGCGGCCTCCAGCGCGCCGAGCCCACCAGTCGCGCCGCCGGCCGGAGGGGGAGCCGCGGGATCGGGAACGGCCTCGGTGTCGCCCGCCGACCTCAGCATCGATTTCGACGGCCTGGGGAAGCGGGTCGCCAAGGTTCCGGTGGAGGGCGACAACTACGGCGGCCTGGTCGCCAAAAAGGGATACCTGATCTACGGGGTGGGATCCGCGTTCTACTACGGCCGTGACGGCGACAAGCCCACCGCGCTCAAGCTCTTCGGCCTCAAGGATCGCAAGGTCACCACGCTGGTGGACGACATCGGCGGTTACGCCCTCTCCGCCGATGGATCGAAGCTCCTGGTCCGGTCCGGCGGCGCCTTCAGCCTCTACGACGCGGCGCCAACGGGAGCCGGCTCCAAGAAGACGGTCTCCACCGCCGGGCTCATGGTGGACCGAGTGCCCACGGAAGAGTGGCAGCAGATCTTCCACGAGGTCTGGCGGCGCTACCGCGACTGGTTCTACGTCGGGAACATGCACGGCTTCGACTGGGCGGCGATCGGTAAGCGTTACGAAGCATGGCTGCCTTACGTGGCGCACCGCTCCGACCTCAATTACCTGATCAGCGAGATGGTTTCGGAGCTCACCATTCAGCACGCCTACGTCGAGGGAGGAGACTTCGAGCTCCCGCGTCGTACCGCGGTGGCGCTGCCTGGCGCGCGCTTCGCGCTCGAGAAGGCGACCGGCAAGTATCGCATCACCAGGATCTTCACGGGACAGAACGAAGAGCCGATCTATCGCTCGCCGCTTACCGAAATCGGAGTCAACGCCGCCGTGGGAGACTACCTGCTCGCGGTCGACGGCACCGAGCTCCGGGCCGATGAAGATCCCTACCGGCTGCTCCGTGGCAAGGCGGATCGGCCGGTTACTCTGACGCTGAGCGCCAAGCCGACGCTCGAGGGGTCGCGTACCGTCTCGTTCGTGCCGGTGAACAACGAGAGCAATCTCGAGTACCTCGACTGGGTGCTCGGCAACCGCCAGCGGGTGAACCAGATCTCCGGCGGCCGGCTCGGCTACCTGCATGTCCCCGACATGGGCGCGCCGGGCATTCGCGAATTCATCAAGTGGTACTACGGGCAGCTCGACAAGGAAGGGCTGATCGTGGACGTGCGCGCCAACGGCGGCGGCAACGTGTCGCGCATGCTGATCGAGCGGTTGCGGCGCAAGCTGCTCGGCATCAACTACGGCCGCCGCAATCCCGAGGGGAATCCCTATCCGGACGGCGTCTTTATCGGGCCAATGGCGGCGATTCTCGACGAACGATCCTCCAGCGATGGCGACATCTTCCCCTACATGTTCCGCGAAGCGGGCCTGGGGCCGCTGATCGGCCGGCGTTCCTGGGGCGGCGTGGTGGGCATCAGTAACACGGGGCAACTGCTCGACGGCGGCACCATCTTCGTCCCGCTGTCCGGCCTGGCCAACGCCAAGGGCGAGTGGGTGATCGAGGGCCACGGCGTCGACCCCGACATCGACGTCGAGAACGATCCGAAATCGCTGCTGGCCGGGAAGGACCCGCAGCTGGAACGGGCGGTGGCGGAGCTGATGAAGCAGCTGCAGGGCAAGGTGGTGAAATTGCCCCCGATGCCGGCGGGACCGGTCAAGGTGCCGAAACCCTAGGGCCTCTCAGGGATTACGCCGCGCAGTCACCAGCACGACCACCCGATCGGGCTGCTCCGCGCCTCCGACAGGAAGCGTCAGGAGCAGGCCCTGACCGGTGGCCGTGGCCTCGAGCCGCTCTCCCGTGCTCAATAGGCTCGCAGTCACGACCCGTCGTTCGAGGGGCGGCAGCGCGAGCACCCGGTCCGGCCAATCGAGCACGTGCACGAAGATGCTGTCGCCGCGCTGCGTGGTGACACCCCAGGCGCGCGGCGGAATGGGGCCCCCACGGGTGCCGTAGATGGATGGACCGAAGGTCTTGAGCCAGCTGCCAATCTGCTGCAGGCGCTCGACCGCCTCGGGCTGAATAGTGCCGTCGGGCCGGGGTCCGATGTTGAGCAGCAGATTCGCGTCGCTGCCCGCGGCGCGCACCAGGTAGTGGACCAGCTCCCGGAATGACTTGAACTTGGTGTCGGTCAGGTTGAACCCCCACGAGCCGTTCATCGTCAGGGAGGTCTCCAGCGGAAGCGCGCCGATCTCCCTGGTATTGAAGCCCGCCGTATTCGCGCCGGGAAGATCCTGCTCGAAGGTCTGGACATCCTCGCCCGGCAAGGGCGCCCGGTGATGATTCGGCACGATCAGCGCGGCGGGCTGCAGGCGATGGATCAGAGCATAGGTGCGTTCCAGCCGCCAGTCTGCAGCCGGCTTGTCCCACATGCCGTCGAACCAGATGCCGCCGATCGGCCCGTACCCGGTGAGCAGCTCCTCCAGCTGCGCATCCATGAAGTCGAGGTAGCGATCCCAGGTGCCACTCTCTGGTCGTCCTGTCGCCTGGCCAGTGGTCCCGCGAGGCCAGTAATCCGGATGGTGCCAGTCGAGCTGGGAGTAATAGAAGAAGAGCCGGATGCCTTGCCGGTTGCACTCCTCCGCCAGCTGCTTCAGTGGGTCGCTGCGGTACCCGGTCCAGTCCTGGATGTTGTACCTGCTGGTCGGGCTGGCGAACATCGCAAAGCCGTCGTGGTGACGGGCGGTGATCGTGAGGTACCGTACGCCGGCATTCTTGGCGAGGGTAACCCATTCCTTGGCGTTGAATTTCACGGGGTTGAACGTCGAGGCGAGCCACTCGTAGCGCTCGACCCGGATCTGCCGGTTCTGCATCACCCACTCGCCCTGTGCCAGCAGGCTGTAGACACCCCAGTGCACGAACATCCCGAACTTCGCGTCGCGAAACCACTGCCGCGCCGCCAGGCGCTCCGGTGGGATCGGGCCGGTCTCCTGCGCACGCGACTCTGGCGCCCTCGCTGCGCTCAGTCCCAGCAGGAGAGCCAGTGCGAGGGCCGGCGGCGAACGCCCCTCCTTCATGGCCGCCAGGTTCCCTTGGCGACCTTCGGCACGAAGCGGTCGATCCCGCGCGCGGGGAAGGCCAGCGTCTTCTGCTGCTCCGCGCTCTTGTACGCCGTCATCAGCAGCTTGACGACCTCCAGTCCATCCTCGAAGGTCAGGCGCGGTTTTCCCTTGCCCAGGAACGCCCGCACGAAGTGGCGGTTCTCCGCCTCGTAGCCGTAGGCGACCGCCTCCTGCGCCACGACGGGCATGAGCCCCATCTCGGCATTCTGCTTCTCGACCAGGTCCTCGCCGGTCTTGCCTTTCACCATTCGACTGAAGAAGAGCTTGAGTCCCGCATCGAGCGTGTTCCAGGACATGGAATACTCGGGCCCCAGCAGCTCGGCGGACAGCCGGAGTCCGGCGCCCACGAAGCTCCATGAAGTCGAGGCCTCGCCGATCACAGTCTGTCCTTCGGCGGTCCGGAACTCGATCATCACGCTGGCGAAATCCTCGGACGGAGCACGCCGATAGTCGACTGCGGGCCCCATCATCTTCTTGAGCCGCCGCGCGTATTCGGGCTGGCTCCACTTGAGGCTGGCGATGTGCCCCGTCACCCGCACCGGTCTCACGGTGGAGAGCGGCTCCCCCGGCTGAGTAAGCAGGTGGCGTACCACCAGCGCCGAATGGCACATCATGTCGTTGAGCACCCCGCCGCCCTGCAGTTTGCCCCGCCAGAACCACGGCATGTGCGGGCCGCTGTGCTCTTCGGCTGCGCGCGCGAGGTACGGGCGCCCGGTGAGCGCCGCGCCCCGGGCCCACAAGAGCTCGCGGCCCCGTTCCACCTGGGGGGCGAACGCCTGATTCTCCAGATAGCCATGCCGGAGCCGGACGCTCCGCACCAGCTCGAGCACCTGTTTGGCCTCGGCGACATTCCGCGCCAGCGGCTTCTCGCAGGCGAGCCCTCGCAGCTTGCCTTTGCCGCGCGCCAGCGTGTGGACGATCTCCTCGACGTTCGCGATGCGCGCCTGGTTGGGTCCGCACAGCCAGATCGCATCGATCGCCGGATCGGCCACCATCTCCCTGATGGAGCGATAGGGTTTGCAGGGCCCCACGTCGAGCGAATTGGCGTAGGCGGCGGCTTTCCGGGCGTTGTTTGCGCTGGGACTCCACACGCCGAGCACGTCGGCGTCGCGAACGCCCTGCCAGGACAGCATGTGAAAGCGGGCGTTGAATCCGCTGCCGATGAAGCCGACGCCGAGACGGGTCTTCTGTGTCATTCGGGAAGCACCGGGAGCACGAGGTGGGAGGGCCGGGCTGCCGTGCGCCAGACGCGCTGCGTTTGGGCGCGATAGTCGGAGGCCTTCGCGTCGAAAATGCTGGGAACCCAGGTTTGCGGATTACGATCGTAGAGCGGGAACCAGGTGCTCTGCACCTGCACCAGGATGCGGTGCCCGCGCTGGAAGCGGTAGCTCTGGGGCGGCAGCTTGACGGAGTACTCCAGCACCCGTCCCGGCGGAATCGCGGCGGGATGCTCGAAGCTGGTCCGATAGCGCCCCCGCATGATCTCGCCCGAGATCATGAGTTGATAACCGCCCATCGCGCGGTGGTCGGCGACCGTATCGGGATACACGTCGATCAGCTTGACCACCCAATCGGCATCGGAGCCGGTAGTCGAGGCGAAGAGCCGTGCCTCCAGGTTGCCGGCGATCACGACGTCCGTGGCGAGCGGCTCAGTCTCCCAGCGGAGCACATCCGGCCGCCCATCCACGAAGCGCTGATCCATGGCCTGCCAGATGCCCCATTGCGAGCCCGCCGAGTAGGTCACCTGTACCGGCCGGGGGCGGTAGGGTACGGGGTGCGCAGGATCGGAAACGAACCCGTCGAACCCGATCGCCGCGGCGGGCGGAGGATCGAAGGAGAGCTTGCCGTCCGCCCGGAAGTAGAGCTTGCGCGGTGTCACCGCTTTGGGCGGCCAGGCGTCGAAGGAGCGCCACCGGTTCGAGCCTCCTTCAAACACCGTCGCTTCGCCCAAGGTGAGCGGACCGCGGTCCTTGAGATAGAACGCGAAGAAGGGCGCCTCGACCTCGCGGCGGAACCAGACGCCGGTCGAATCGCCGAACTGGACCTGCCCCAGGCCGACACCCGGGCCGTACCATCCGCCGTGATTCCAGGGCCCCAGCGCGATCCTGTTGATGCCGCGACTGTCGGTCCGCTCGAAGGCGCGATAGGTATTGGAGGGACCAAGGATGTCTTCCTGGTCGTACCAACCGCCGACACTCAGCACCGCTACCCGGGTCTGGCGCACCTGCTTGGGGGTGGCGCGGGACTGCCAGTAGCCGTCGTAGCGGGGATGCGCCAGGAACCCATCCCAGGACGGCCACGATTTGCCCAGCCGCCGGACCACGTTGGAGAGCGGGCCCATTCGGAGGTACCAGTCGTACATGTCGCTGGAGCCGACGTCGAAGTCCCCGACCTCCATGCCGTAGGTGTACTCGACCGCGTAGCTCATCCGGAAGGCGCCCTGGTGGAAGAAATCGTCGCCCATCCAGGTGTCGCTCATGGGGGCCTGCGGCGAGACCGCGCGCAGCGCCGGATGCCCTGACAAGGCCTGCATGGTGGCGAGCCAGCCGGGGTAGGAAATTCCTAGCCCGCCAACCCGGCCGTTGTTGCCGGGGAGGTGCTTGGTGAGCCATTCCACGGTGTCGTAGGTGTCCACGGCCTCATCCACCCCGCTGGAATCCGTGCGCAGCGGCCGGTTCATCAGGTACTGGCCCTGAGACTCGCCCCGGCCGCGGATGTCCTGGAACGCGAAGATGTATCCGTCGGCCGCCAGGAAACGGTAGGCGTCGGGGAAGTTCTGCGCGCTGCCACCGGCGCCGTAGGGCGTTCGCATCAGCAGAATGGGCAGCGGACCCGACGTGCGTGCCGGCCGGACCAGGTAGGTCTTGAGCCGAACGCCGTCCCGCATGGCTATCATGGTGTCGCTGCGAATCCACTGCGAGTCGCCGGTCGCCTGGGCGCGAAGCCCCGTTGGCCCCAGGAGCACTCCGGTCAGCAGCAACGGCGTCAGGCGCATCATCGAGGTCCCGAGAGGTTCAGGGGAAAAGGTACGGCGCCGGGGGATCAGCGGCCAGCAATCGACTAGTTTCATCCTATGCACCTGATCGTCGCCTTCACGTTGACCGGCCTCCTGGCGCATTCGGCGGCGCAGCCCTGGCACGACGCCGACTGGCGCGTCCTGGATAGCAAGGTCCGCTGGGCCATCGCCCACCGGCTCGACACCCTGCCCATTGGCATGGCCATCGCGCGGCTGGGCGAGACTTTCGTCGGGACGACCTATACGCCGGGCACCCTGGAGGCGCCCGGCCCCGAGCGCGTCATCGTCGATCTGCGTGAGTTCGACTGCGTCACCTTCATCGAGAACATGCTGGCGATGACGCGGTTTATCCGGCAGGACGGCCTCGCCGCATTGGCGGATCGGCCGGCCGCAGAAACCCGCTACGCGCGCTACCTCGAGGAGCTGCGTTATCGCGGCGGACACCTCGACCGGTATCCCAGCCGGCTGCACTACTTCTCCGAATGGTTGAGCGACAACGAACGCCGCGGGCGGCTCAAGTTGCTTGCCAGCGAATTGGGCGGTATGGAGGACAGCGAGCCCCTCGGCTTCATGTCGGCCCATCCCGATGCCTATCGTCAGATGGCGGATCCCGGGGTGCCCGAAGCGATCCGCGTCATGGAGCAGCGCCTCAACGCCGGCCCGGCGCGCTGGTACATCCCGGAGGATCGCATCGCGTCGGTGGCGAATCAAATCCATGACGGCGACCTCATCGCCGCCACGTCCACTCTTCCTGGCCTGGACGTGGCGCACACCGGAATCGCGCTCTGGAAGGATGGGGAGCTGCACCTGCTGCATGCGCCGCTGGTGGGCAAGGTGGTCGAGATTTCCGAGCTGCCGCTCGCCCAGCGGATCCTGGGCCTCAAGGCCCAGGACGGCATCATGGTGGCGCGGGTGCTGCGGTAACGCGCAAGCGCGGATCCAGCCTCAAAACCCCAACGCCCGCAGCATGGCCGCGCCTTCGGGATCCGCCCGGAAGGGCGCCCAGGCGGTCCACTTCGCGAAGGCGCAATAGGCCTCGCGCTCGGCGATCCCGCGCGACACCAGGGCCCGTGCCTCGGACAATGATCCGGCCGCGGCGGTCACGCAGCCAAGCAGCGACGACTCGATGTAACCGGTCTGGGCGCGCTGCTGGAGCTCGAGCAGGATGTCCCGCACCGCGCCCCCTTCTCCGCGGCGGGCATGCAGCGCCGCCAGTTCGGCGAGCAAGCGCGGGTTGCGTCCCGACATCGGCAAGGCTTCCCTGGCCGTCGCGAGCGCTTCCTCCTCCCTGCTGAGCGCAGCCAGGATCCAGACCAGGCCCCAGCGGCCCGTGAACGCACTGGGATCGAGGGCGATCGCCTCGCGGGCCGCCGGCTCGGCCTCCGGAAAACGCCCCAGCGCGCCCAGCACCATCGATTCCAGTGCGGCGCCCCAGGAGTTGAGCGGATCGGCGCGACGCGCGGCGCGGAGCTGCGCCAACGAGCTGTCGTTGACTGCCGCCGGTGTGTCGTAGCGCAATGCCAGCCAGACCGCCCTCTCGCAGACCGCCTGCATATCGAACGGATTCCGGGCCAGGACCCGCTCGGACAGGGCCAGCGACTCCTCCCACTTCCGGTCGTACACCGACCGGATATTGGCGAGTGCGGCCAGTGCCTGGGGCTGATCCGGATCCAGGGCGAGAGCGCGATCGAGAGCTTGAATCGCTTTGGGAATGGTGTCGGCCGTAGCCGCCATGCCGTAAATCCATTGGGTGCGCCAAGCGTCGCCGAGCAGGGCCTGGGCCTCGGCGACATCGGGATCGAGCGCGACGGACGCCTCCAGCACCGGGATGGCGTCGAGGATGGCACGCCCGCGCTGCCAGAGCAGCGCTCGCCCTTTGAGCATCAGCTCATAGGCCTCGAGGTTCTGCGTCGCAGGGCGCACCCGTGGGAGGGCCTCTCCCGCTGCGAGCGTCAGCTTGAGCTTCGACGCGATCGCGCCGGCAATCTCATCCTGGACCGCAAAGATGTCGGTCATCTCGCGATCGTAGCGCTCCGACCACGAGTGATACCCGTCCGCCACGTTGATCAGCTGCGCGGTGATGCGGAGCCGGTTGCCGGCACGCCGCACGCTACCCTCCAGCACCGACGTCACGCCCAGCTTTTCGCCGACCGTGCGCAGGTCTTCGTTCTTGCCCTTGAAGGAGAAGGCCGAGGTGCGGGCGGCGACCCGAAGGCCCGGGAGCTGGGAGAGGGCGTTGATGATCTCCTCGGTGATCCCGTCGCTGAAATACTCGTCGTCCGGCGTGCCGCTCATATTGGCGAAGGGGAGGACGGCCACCGATTGGCTGATCGGGGCCGGCCCAGCGGGCGAGTCCCGGAGCGACAATGCCTTGAGCAGCAACGCATTCTCCCGGGCGTCGAGCTCCTTGTCGTAGAACCAGGCAGTGAGGTGCTGTCCCACGCTGAGTGCGATCGCCGGGAACAATCGGCGCAGGGTCTCCGCCGCCTGGCGCGCCTCCTCCCACCGGCCCAAGGCGGCACAGATGACCGCCGTGTTGGTATAGGTCCAGGGAAATTCCGGCATGTTGACTCGCTTGACCGCGGCGAGCGCCGACTCGTAGTCCCCCTTCTTGATGTGATAGTTGACGGAGACGAAATAGTACCAGCCGGGGTGATGGGGGTTCAGCATCATCGCGCGCTGCACCAGCTCGTAGCCACGCTCCCATTCGCCGCCATAGGCAATCAACATCCCCATCACAGCGACCGTACTCGTGTTCCGCGGATTGAGTGTCATGGCGCGCGCCGCCGACTGGCGGAACGCCATCAGGTCTCCGGAGAAGTACTGAACTTCGGCGAGCGCTTCCCAGGCGATCTGACTGGCCGGATCGATCTGGACCGCGCGATCGGCCGCCTTGCGGGCGCGCCCCAGCGGATCGGGAAGCGGGTTCAAGCCGTGCATCTTCTCGCCCCAGTACAGCGTCGAAAGATTGGCCCAGGCATCGGCATGATTGGGCTCGCGCGTAAGCGCGAGCTCGAGGCCTCCCCGGATGCGGGCGTGTTCTTCGGGTCCAAGCTGCTGATTGTGGGCGTAGAGCCGGATGCAAAGCTCGGAGGCGGTGAGTTCCTCGACCGGTTCTTCCAGCAACGGGTGAGCCATGACCCGCACCAGGACGCCGAAGGGATCGGCCACCGTGGCGACGATGCGGTCGGTCAGCTCGTCCTGGAGCGCGAAGATGCTGGACGCGCTGAGGTCGCGATCGAAGGTCTCGGCCCAGAGGTGGGTGCCGGTCTGCGCGTCCACCAGCTGCGCGCTGAGTCGCATCGTCGAGCCCGATTTCCGAATGCTCCCCTCGATCACGTAACGGGCACCCCGGGCATCGGCGACCCGGCGCAGGTCGGCTCCCGGCGGGAGGTGTGCGGTGGATTGCCGCGCCACGACCTGG
>Ga0255310_10000252_pt1 | contig 11616 bp, 9 predicted proteins | sample EtOH1_T0_E1_meta_FD_201359 | JGI IMG/M metagenome (GOLD analysis project Ga0255310, IMG submission 201359) | Sandy soil microbial communities from University of British Columbia, Vancouver, Canada - EtOH1_T0_E1 | ecosystem: Engineered > Artificial ecosystem > Sand microcosm > Unclassified ...
TCGTTCCTTTCAGGTAATTTTTCACTTTCACCATATCCTGCGTGGGAATCCCTTCTGTAATACAAACCACCAGACGGATGCCGGCTTCTGCAGCTTCCATAATTGCATCTGAAGCAAAAGCAGGCGGTACAAAAATGATACTTACATCAGCGCCGGTATTATTGACACACTCAGCCACGGTGTTGAACACAGGCTTTTCGAGATGTTTGCTTCCACCTTTACCGGGAGTAACGCCACCCACCACGTTGGTTCCATATTCTATCATCTGTGTCGCATGAAACGTTCCTTCGGAACCCGTAAAACCCTGCACTAAAATTTTTGAATTTTTATTGACGAGGATGCTCATAAGCAATAAATGATTTTGTAGAAGTCCGGCAAAAATAGGGGAATTAATTTTTGGTAACCAGCTTTTGTACTCCTTTTCAGCTTCTGTTGCGTCGCACTCTTGTACGTTCAGTAACTCTATTGACCTTTTCCCAATATTACTCATATCCCCATGTCAGGCTGCCCCAGTAGCTTTGCCAGTCAGCTTTAGCATCATCGGGCAACCGGATCATTTTTACAACGCTAACCATCCATTTGCCGGAAACAGAAACAGGAAAAGTTATTTCACCATTTTCATTTGTAGTTAATTCCTCTTTCGTAGTAGAATTATTTCCCCTTTGCCATATTTTTATTAAGGTATAGGACAATGGCTGTTGAAGAAAAAGAATTTTCACCCGGATCGAATCATTGTCTTTTAAAGTGTAAGGATTGTTCAATGGAATGATGTCAACGGGCAAAGAAGTCATAGTTTTAAATGTGTTGTCTTTTATTTTGCCCACCTGGAAAATGGTTTTGGCACAGCGCTGGTACATCTCACGACCAATGCTGTCTGTTTCATTATGCTGGTTACGGTATTCAATAGCTTCCTGCAAACCATCTTCAGCAAGGTATTCATTAAACTTCGCTGCTTCCAGTTCAATAAAAGAATTGTTACTGTTAAATGCAATCATCGGTGTTCCTTCATCCAGCATGCTTAGTTCAATGGAATCGCCATTCTCATCACTGATATATTTTGAAAGGTCATCATTTACCCCGCCATAATACAGTTTCAGGGATTGGATTCTTGATTGGTTGCCGTTCCAGTTTTCTCCTTCAAAGTTTTCACCAACAAGAAACCGTACATTAATCTTGGCACCGCGGTCGTAAATAAATTTGTCGGGATTCAGCCAGAATTCGTGGGAGGAGAGGAGTGTGAATAAGGTAAATAAAATGAGAAGCTTTTTCATGGCCTATTTTATCATATCATCAATGTTTCTGTCATTGGGTATTTTGCCGGTTTCTTCCAGCATACGCATTTCCTTGGCATCTTTCAGGAATTCGGAAGCAAAAATAAATTCATTCAGCCGCTGGTTTTTGCTGAAAATTATTTCTTTGTTGCTGCCTTCCCATTCTTTTTTCCCCTGGTAAAGGTACAGGATGTAGTTGCCTATCTCCATCACACTGTTCATGTCATGAGTATTCACCACAGTAGTGATATTGTATTCCAATGTTATTTCCTGGATCAGCCTGTCAATTACTAATGATGTTTGCGGGTCGAGGCCGGAGTTGGGTTCATCGCAGAAAAGATATTTGGGGTTTAAAACAATTGCTCTTGCAATACCCACTCTTTTTTTCATACCGCCACTTAATTCCGCAGGAAATTTTTTATTGGTGTCTTTCAGGTTTACCCGGTCCAGCACTTCATTTACCCGGTCGAGTTTTTGTTTATTGCCCCAGTGGGTAAACATATTCAGGGGAAACATTACATTTTCTTCAACCGTTAAACTATCAAACAGGGCAGAACCCTGGAACAGCATACCGATTTCTTTCCGGATCTCAGTTCTTTCCCTGTTATGCATTGATGTAAAATTCTGGCCACCGTATAATACTTCTCCATGATCCGGTTCAAATAATCCTACCATACATTTTATCAGTACAGTTTTTCCACTGCCACTGGTGCCAATGATAAGATTACACTGACCGGCTTTCAGTATGGTGCTTACATCATCAATCACCATTTTATCGCCAAACTCTTTGTGTATGTTTTTTACTTCAATCATAAACAGCTTTGAGCTTTTAGCTGCGAGCCTTGAGCCTTTTGACCAACTATTTCTTTTTTAACCAGAATTATTAAACATCCGGAAGCAATAGTGCAGCAAGTATATAGTCCGCAAAAAGTATAAGTATACAACTGATCACTACGGCTTTTGTACTTGATCTTCCTATTTCCAATGCCCCACCTTTTACATAATAACCAAAATAAGCTGGGATGCTGGAAATAATAAATGCAAACGTATATCCCTTGGCTAAAGCAAAGACAACATTGAAAGGCATAAATGCTTCCAGTAGTCCCTGATCAAAAGTGGAAGCTGATAAAATTCCAGACATCACGCCGGCCATTCTTCCTCCCCAAATTCCTAAAACACCGGCAATAACTACTAACATGGGGATGACAACCAATGCAGCAAGTATTTTTGGTAAAACAAGATAGGTTTTGGTATTAATGCCCATTATTTCCAGTGCATCTATTTGCTCGCTTACCCGCATATTGCCGAGTTCACTGGCAATTTTACTGCCTACTACTCCTGCCAGTACGATACATACCAATGTAGGAGCAAATTCCAGGATTACTGTATCTCTTACAACCTGTGCAATAACAGAAAGCGGTATAAATGGACTGACTAACTGGTAAGCAGTTTGCACTGTAGACACGGCGCCCATGAAGATGGAGATGATGGCAACAATACCGAGGGAGCCGATTCCGATTTCAGAGCACTGGTGAATAAATTCTTTCCAGTACATTTTTCCGTTTTCCGGTTTGGAAAACATGCCCTTAATCATCAGAAGGTAACGGCCTATTTCAGAAAAAATAGTCATAACTGCCTTCAAAGATAATCAAGCAAATGATTAGTTACTGCACGATTTATACGTCCCGTTTCATGCTGCTTGCAAAGTATGAAGGCAGCCCTTTTACAGTTCATGCTCTTTTTTACGGAATCGTTTCCACCAGCGTGATTTCTGTACAATATCGGTAATAGAGGCCTTGCTTTTTGTCTGTGCATCTACTACAGCAATCAGGGCCATATTAAGAATACTTCGTACCGAACTTCCCAACTGAAGAATATGAACAGGCTTTTTCAATCCTAAAAGAATTGGCCCTATAGCGTCGGCTGTGTCCAGTTCTTTTAAAAGATTATAAGCAATATTACCCGAGGCCAGGTTGGGAAATATTAGTGTGTTTACATTTTTATCCACCAGTTCGCTGAAAGGATAATTTTCTTTCATCAGTTCATTATTAAAAGCGACGCTTGCCTGCATTTCTCCATCCACTATTAAAGATGGATTTTTTTGTTTTACCAGGCTTCTTGCTTCAGCTACAAGTCTTGCTTCCGGTGAATCACTGCTGCCAAAATTGGAATAGCTCAGCATGGCAATACGGGGAGTAATATTAAATTGCCGAACCTCTTTTGCCACCATCAGTGTAATGTCGGCCAGTTCTGTAGCAGTAGGATTGAAGTTAACGGTTGTATCTGCAAGGAACAATGGCCCTTTTTTTGTCAGCATTAAATACATGCCGGCAATTTTTTTCACCCCTTCCTCTGTACCAATTGTCTGCAGGGCAGGGCGAATCGTATCCGGGTAATTCTTTGCCAGCCCGGAGATCATACAATCAGCATCGCCACATTCCACCATCATGCAACCAAAATAGTTACGGTCACGCAACACTTTTTTTGATTCATACGCATTGAATCCTCTTCTTCCTCTTTTCTGGAAAAATATTTCAGAATAAATATTTCTTTTTTCTTCTGTCGATTCACTTCTGGGGTCCATGATAGGCAGGCCTTCTATATCAATACCATTTACCTGTGCAATGTTTTTGATTTTGGCTTCATCGCCCAGCAGAATGGGATAACCAATGCCCTCGTCAAAAACAATCTGTGCGGCTTTCAGAATTTTTATATTATCTGCTTCAGCAAATACAATTCGTTTTGGATCACGGCGTGCCTTGTTGCTAATAACCCGCAGCACCTGGTTGTCCAGTCCCAGTCTTTTATTCAATTCATTGGCATAAGTCTCCCAATTGGCTATAGGAAATTGCGCCACGCCGCTTTCCATAGCAGCTTTTGCTACAGCAGGAGCGACTATGGCGAGTAATCTCGGATCAAGAGGCTTGGGAATGATATACTCTTCACCAAATACAATATTCTTTTCACCATAAGCCATATTCACAATATCGGGGACTGGTGTCTTTGCCAATTCAGCCAATGCTTTAACGGCCGCCAGTTTCATGGCTTCATTGATCTGTGTGGCACGAACATCGAGAGCACCGCGAAAAATGTATGGGAATCCCAAAACATTATTGACCTGGTTGGGATAATCGCTGCGGCCCGTGGCCATGATCACATCTTTTCTTGCACCGGTTGCATCTTCCCAACTGATTTCCGGATCAGGATTGGCCATAGCAAAGACAATGGGATTTTTTGCCATGCTTTTTACCATTTCAGGTGTTACACAATTGCCTGAACTAAGGCCGATGAATACATCAGCATCTTTCATCGCTTCGGCCAGAGTCATTTCTCCTTTTGCATTGGCATATTGTAATTTCAGTTCATCCAGGTTATTTCTTCCTTTATGAAGAACTCCTTTGCGGTCAAACATCAGGAAGTTTTCATGATTGGCACCCAATGCTTCATACAGTCGACTGCAGGAAATAGCTGCAGCGCCAGCTCCATTCACAACAAATTTTGCTTTTTCAATTTTCTTTTTCTGAATCTCAAGTGCATTTAAAAGTGCTGCTCCGCTGATGATGGCCGTGCCATGCTGGTCATCATGCATCACCGGGATATTCAACTGTTCCTTTAATTTTTTTTCAATGTAAAAACATTCCGGGGCCTTAATGTCTTCAAGATTAATACCACCAAATGTTGGCTCCAGTGATTTGATGATCTGGACAAGTTTCTCCGGGTCCATTTCATTGATCTCGATATCAAATACATCAATATCAGCAAAAATTTTAAACAACACACCTTTTCCTTCCATCACCGGTTTTCCTGCTTCGGGGCCGATATTGCCAAGACCCAATACAGCAGTTCCGTTACTGATAACAGCAACAAGATTTCCTTTTGCAGTGTATTTATATACATTTTCTTTATTGGCTGCAATTTCTTTACAAGGCTCGGCTACGCCGGGGCTATAGGCAAGAGAAAGATCACGTTGTGTTTTGGCTTCTTTAGTGGGAACTACTTCAATTTTTCCGGGTCTTCCTTTGGCGTGATACTCTAAAGCCTGTTGTTTGCGCAATTCGTTTGTTTGCATAGAAAACATTTATGGTGTCATCAGTATCTCACGGTTCAGCATTGGTTGCGTCGCACTCTTGTACTACTAAATTTCTACTCAGCAAGGGGATGCAATGTACAAAATAATCGAGCTTAACAATATGATATTGGTTGATTGAAATATTTTGATTTAATGATTGTTTTGGAGAATTTGCAGTCCAATCTGATAATTATGACATTGACTCCTTTGATTAAAACAGAGAATCTTAGTTTTTCTTTTTCAAAAGGGATAAAAACCTTAGACAATGTCAGCCTGAACGTACCACAGGGAAGTATTTACGGTTTCCTGGGCCCGAATGGAGCCGGTAAAACCACAACTCTCCGCCTACTGTTGGGTTTACTTCGTAATCAACATGGGGGTATTGAAATTTTTCAGCAAAGTTTTTCATCTCACCGTATTGAAATTCTGAAACGCCTGGGTTCATTGATTGAACAGCCCTCTTTATACGGGCATTTGACCGCAAAAGAGAACCTGGAAATTTACCGTCGTATATATCATAGCACTAAACAACGGGTGGAGGAAGTGCTGAAACTTGTGAGCCTGGAAAACACCGGCAAGAAAAAAGCAAAACAATTTTCGTTGGGGATGAAACAAAGACTTTCCATTGCTGTGGCAGTATTACACCAGCCGGAGTTACTGATACTGGATGAACCAACCAACGGGCTTGACCCCAATGGAATTATTGAAGTAAGGGAATTGCTGATGAAACTGAATAAAGAACATAATACAACTGTGCTGGTGTCCAGCCATATTTTAAATGAAGTGGAAAGAATGGCGTCGCATGTCGGCATTATTCATAAAGGGAAAATGCTTTTCCAAGGCACCTTACCGGAACTGCAGCAAATGAAAACAAAACAAGCAGCCTTGGAAATAGAAACAAACGACAATAGCCGTGCAGTACAATTATTACAGCAGGAGTTTTCTGCAGAACATCGGGAAAATAAAATCCTTATCCCGTATAAAGATAAAGAACAGGCTGCCATGGTGAACAGGATGCTGGTGCAAAACGGGTTGGATGTATTTGCCCTGCACCCGCAGCAAAGCGACCTTGAGCAATTATTTATTGATATTACAAGCAACAACTAATGAGTTTTTCCATTGCAGTACAAACAGAGTTGATCAAAGCAAAGCGAAGTTCAGCATTCTGGCTATGCCTTATTGGTTCAGGATTTATTCCGGGTATTCACTTTCTGATGTATTCACTTAAGCCAAAAGATTTTGTTACCAGATTAAAAATGCATCCATGGGAAACACATTTTATGCATTGCTGGCAGGCATTTTCAGCATTCCTGCTGCCTATGTTTGTCATTATTGTCTGCAGCATGATTACACAAATAGAATTCAAGAATAACACATGGAAACAGGTGTTTGCATCACCACAATCACTGGCAGATATTTTTTTATCCAAACTTACCACTATACTTTTCATGATCCTGTTTCTGTTTGTGATGTTTACTGTTTTTATTATTGCCGGTGGTTTGCTGGTTAATCTTATTAATAAAGACTACACTTTTTTGCACAATAGCCCGGACTGGATGCTGATGTTAAAAATGAATTTGAAATCTTTAGTGGCGTTGTTGGGAATTATCTCCATTCAATACTGGCTTAGCCTCCGGATTAAGAACTTTATTGTGCCCATTGCGATTGGACTTGCTTTATTAATAACTACGTTGATTATTCTTTCCTGGGAGCACATTTATAAAGTGCCTTTTGCTTATCCTTTGCTTACTTTCAATTCCCTGTCAGGCGGTGTGCAAAAGGGTTCATTTTTTCAAAATCATGAATTAAATTCAATCGGGTATTTCATATTCTTCAGTACACTTGCTTTTTTAGATATGAAATACCGGAAGGAACGGGGGTAAGCAGCAGTTTATGCATTAATAAAATAGAACTTATATGACAATTATCCTAATTTTTTAATAAGGGTAATTCTATGCAAGAAGGAAACTGAACTGACCGATATACCTTTTGTGTGGTGATGATGAAATCAGATTCCTTTGCTTCAAAAATATTCGGTACATATTTCTGCGGATTGCGGTCAATAATGGGAAACCAGCTACTTTGGATCTGCACCATGATCTTATGACCTCTTTTGAAAACATGGTTCAGGCTATGCAGATCAATTGTGTATTGCTCTACATTGTCGGGAGTGATTGGTTCCGGTTTTTCAAAACTTTTCCTGAATCGACCCCGGAAAACATCATTGGCAACCATAAATTGATATCCCGACATTTTAGGTTCCTTTTTATAATCTTCAGGATATACATCAATCAACTTGACCACCCAATCACAATCGCTGCCGGTAGTGGCGCCGAATATTTTTGCCAGCAGATTGCCTGTCACGGGCAGGTCCTCTTCCAGTATATCCGTTTCCCAACTCAAAACATCGGGCCGGTTATTAACGAACCGCTGATCTTCTGTAAGCCAGGTGTACCAACGTGAACCAGGACCATACGTTTCTTCAATCGGTCTTGTGCGGTATGGAACCGGGTGAGCCGGATCAGAAATATAACTGTCAAATGCATCAGTTGAATTTTCTTTTGGTTTGGTGAAAGATAACTTTCCACCCGGCTGTAAATACAAATTCGTTTTCACAGCTTCCTTCGGTGGCCAGCTATCATAAGTTTTCCATTGATTTGATCCCGTTTGGAAAGTGGTGGCTTCAGCAAAATTTCCATCACCTTTACCTTTCAGATGATAAGCAAACCATTTTGCCTGTATATCTTTTCTGAATGTGACACCTGTTGATGTATCAAATTTTATATTTCCCAGTTTATTGCCAGGCCCACCTGCCCATCCTCCATGATTCCATGGGCCTATTACGATATAGTTTTTATTAAACTGATCTTTTTTCTCCCAGATCTCATAAGCTTTCTGAGGCCCATAAAAATCTTCCTGGTCCCACCAACCTGCCACATTCATAATATGAACTTTTGGCGTATCCAACCGGTAAGGCAACGATTGTTTTTTCCAGAATTCATCATAGTTCGGATGACTGGCAAAATCATTCCATGATGGCAGCTTGTTAAAAAAATATTTTTTGTTCACATTAGCCAATGATCCAAGCTTAAGATACCAGTCATAGGTGTCGTACACTTCGAAAGGATAAAGAGTATCGGTTTTGGATGCTTCTTCCATAAACGCATACTCAAAACCATAGCTAAGCCGGAACGCTCCGTTATGGTGAAAATCGTCTCCTAAAAACATATCCGCTGGTGAGGCTTGTTCAGAAACGGCTTTCAAAGAAGGATGAGGATCAAGAGCTCCCATTACTGTTGTCCAGCCATCATAAGAAATGCCATACATGCCGGCTTTTCCATTGTTGTTTTTAATATTGGCCAAGAGCCAGTCAATGCTGTCATAAGTGTCGGTACTTTCATCAATGGCGGTTGGATTTTTTTTATCACGGGTAAAACGCTGCATTTCAAATTTGCCTTCACTCTTATAGCGGCCGCGGATATCCTGGAACACAAAGATGTAACCATCTTCGGCCATATCATGTATATAGCCGTTTTTTTCAGGACTTGGATAATCACTGACACCGTATGGAGTTCTTAAAAAAAGGAAAGGCATTTTTTCTGTTGAATTCTTTGGAGTAAAGATGACAGTATTGAGTTTGATGCCATCCCGCATGGTGATCATGAGTTCTTGCCGGTCATATTTATCTTCATTTGATTGGGAGAATGCAGTTTGAAAAATAATAATGCTGATAAATAAAAGCAGGCGTTTAAAAAATAGCAGTCGCATAATTAAAGAATTGAATAAATAATTAATCATTCTCAATTTACCCAATCTTTATCGAAAACAGGGAATTCAAAACTCAGATATGAACGGAACTTCCCAGCCATGCCATGATTCCCATACCCACTTCAATGGCATTTTCATCAATATTAAAAGTAGGAGTATGTACACCGGAAGTAATTCCTTTTTCTTTATTCATTACACCGACACGGTAAAAACAGGCGGGAATTTGTTGGGCATAATACCCAAAATCTTCGGCACCCATTCTCAATTCCGTCTCTTGCACATTATCTTTTCCTAAAAACGCAGCAGCGGCAGTTCTTGCGTTTTCATTTAATTCTTCATTATTAATAACAGCGGGATAGCCCTTATCAATATGTATATCAATTTCACCACCCATGCTATGCACCAGTTCTTTGGAAATCTTTTCAATTAACCTGTGTGCTTCGGCTCTCCATGTTTCATCCATGGCACGAAAAGTTCCCATCAGTTTTACTTCATTGGGAATTACATTGGTGGTAGCGCCACCCTGGAATGAAGTAATGGACAATACACTTGGATTAAACGGGTTTGAATTTCTGCTAACCACTTGTTGCAGGTTCACTACAAGTTGTGATGCAATAAGTATTGGATCCACACATAAATGAGGTGATGCAGCATGACCACCTTTGCCTTTAATGTTGAAATAAAGTTCATCAGCGCTGGCCATCACTTTACCACCCCGGAAACTGAGTTTGCCAACAGGCATTCCTGTATGCACATGCATGGCAATGATACCTGATGGTCTTGGATTTTCCAGCACTCCTTCTTTTATCATATAGCTGGCGCCGCCCGGATTTTTTTCTTCACCCGGTTGAAAGATCAGTTTGATAGTGCCTTCCCATTCACCTTTCAGTTCATATAAAATTTTTGCAGCACCAAGCAAACAGGTCGTATGTACATCATGACCGCAGGCATGCATCACTCCTTTGGTTTTAGATTTGTAGGGAACATCATTCTCTTCAAGGATAGGCAATGCATCCATATCAGCACGGATAGCAAAGATTCTCTTGTCAGGATTTTTTCCCTTAATTAATCCTACCACACCTGTGGTAGCTTTTACTTCAAAAGAAATTCCGAATTCTTTTAATTTTGACTGAACAAATTTTGATGTTTCAAATTCCTGGTAACTGAGTTCAGGATTTGCATGAAGGCGATGGCGTACTTCAATAAACTCCGGGGCATATAGCTTTGACAATTTCTTAATCTTATCAATCATCCGGCAAAAATACTGATTGGGAGGGAGCTTTTAATATTCCACACGAATCAGAGGGCCTCCGATTCTTTATCCGGTTTTACTTCAATGGTATCGTTCATAATGAAAACACCTTTTGGAAAATATTGCTGTAGTTTTTTTTGGTATTCTTCAGCGTCTTTTCGTTCTTTAAAATTCCCCACTTTTACTTTGAAATAGGGAGATTGGTAAATAAGATAGGCTTTTAGTTCCGGGTAATAAGTGTACACTTTCGTTTTGGCAGCAAGGGCCTCATCTCTTTTGTTTGTATTTATGACAAGTAGCCGGAAACCTTTTGTATTCTTCCTTGACTCCCGTGTGGTTTCTTCATTTATCTGTATCTGTTTTTTTACCAGCAGGTCAATTCGCGGATCTTTGTGAACAACAACAGAAACAGAATCCTGTACGGGCTTTACTTTTACCACTGGTGTGGATTGCTGTGACTGTGCCCACAGGGTTAATAAGAGAATTATAGCTGTGCTTAAAATTTTCATGACTTTCTTTATTCAAAAATCTTACCAGGGGTTTAATATCCCGGTTTCCCCCCACCGATATTTTCAACCGGGTGCCAGGTAGTTTTTATTTCCTGGGTATCTAAAATAAAATAAGGCGACTGCCCTTCGGCAGCATACCAGTTAACCTTATCATAAAAGTTGATACGCTTCAGGTTCAGGGCACTTTTATCGCGGAACATCTTCTTCAGGTCAGAATCTTTTTCGCAGAAAATGGTTGCATTCACATCCATATGGTCGGCAAAGTAAGGAGCCAGTTCAGAAACTTTGCCTGTAAGAATATTAACAACTCCACCTGGCACATCTGATGAGTTAAGCACTTCTGCAAACGTTACCGAACAAAGAGGTTTAAAAGTTGAGGCAAGTACAATGCAGGTATTGCCGCCGGTGATCACCGGGGCGATTACTGAAACCAAACCCAGCAGGGAATCATTTTGCGGGGCAATAATTGATACTACTCCTGTAGGTTCCGGCACAGAAAAATTAAAGTGTGAGGAAGCAACAGGATTTACTGAACTGAAAATCTGCTGATATTTATCGCACCAGCCGGCATAATAAATCAACCTGTCAATAGCAAGAGTAACTTCTTTCTCAGCTTTTGCTTTTGAAGAGTCCTGCTGCATCAGTTCATCAATAAACTGTACTTTTCTTCCTTCCAGCATTTCGGCAATACGGTATAAAATTTGTCCACGGTTGAAGGCAGCTCTTGAACCCCAATCAGCAAAGGCA
>Ga0255310_10000255_pt1 | contig 11579 bp, 9 predicted proteins | sample EtOH1_T0_E1_meta_FD_201359 | JGI IMG/M metagenome (GOLD analysis project Ga0255310, IMG submission 201359) | Sandy soil microbial communities from University of British Columbia, Vancouver, Canada - EtOH1_T0_E1 | ecosystem: Engineered > Artificial ecosystem > Sand microcosm > Unclassified ...
GCTCGAACCGCGGACAATCCGCGCCTGGAGCAGGTCCCAAACCGCTAAGCGGCCGTCTCCGGCTTGCCAGCCCCGCGCGCTCGCCGCATGAGCGCTCGCCATGGCCCGGCACAAGCGCTCCCATCCGCACGGCTCGCCCAACCGTCCCCGCCTGTGGGGTAAGCATGCGGTCGCCTCAGCGCTCGATAATCCGGAGCGCAAGGTGCTGCGCGCCTGGGCGACCCACGACGCAGCCGCGGCGATGCAATTCCCGAAGGACGTCCCGGTGACCTTCGCCGACGTCGCCGACCTCGGCCGACTGGTGCCGCACGACGCGCCCCACCAGGGCGTCGTGGTCGAGGTCGAGCCGCTCGAGGACGCCTGGCTCGGCGACCTGCTCGCGAGCGCTCCCGATCGCTCGCGGCTGCTGGTCCTCGATCAGGTCACCGATCCGCACAATGTCGGCGCGATCCTGCGCTCGGCGGCCGCGTTCGGGGCGATCGGCATCGTCACCCAGGACCGCCATTCGCCGCCCGAAAGCGGGGCGCTGGCCAAGGCCGCGTCGGGCGCGCTCGAGCGGGTGCCGTGGGCCCGCGTCGTCAACCTCGCCCGCGCGCTCGACGAGATCGGCGAGGCCGGCTTCTGGCGCATCGGCCTGGCCGGCGAAGCGGACATTGAGCTCAAGGACGCGCTCGGCCCGCCGCGTATCGCGCTGGTGCTCGGCGCCGAGGGTCCGGGCCTCAGGCCCAACACGCGCGAGCATTGCGACGCGCTGGCGCGGCTGCCCATCGGCGGCGAGGTGGAAAGCCTCAACGTCTCCAACGCGGCCGCGGTCGCGCTCTACGCGGCGAGCATCGCCTGATGGTCCGCACCGTCGCGACCCTCGACCAGAGCATCGAGGCGCTGGCGGTGCTCGAACCCGCCTTCGGGAAAGTCGTCAAGCAGTTTGGGAAGCCGGAGCCGAGGAAAAGCGAACGCGGGGCGATAACCCTGCTGCGCACCATCGTCGGGCAGCAGGTCAGCGTCGCCGCGGCGCGCTCGATGTGGAGCAAGCTCGAAGCCGCCTACGGCTCGCCACCGGATTTGAAGTGCATCCTCAAGGCGAGCGACGAGGAGCTTCGGGCGGCCGGCATCTCGCGCCAGAAGGCGGGCTATGCGCGCAGCCTCGCCGAGCTCATCTTGTCGGGCGAGCTCGATCTCGCCCATTTGCCGGTCGACGACGAGGAAGCGATCGCGCTGTTGACCAAGATCAAGGGCATCGGCCGCTGGTCGGCGGAGATCTATTTGCTGTTCGCCGAAGGTCGGCGCGACGTGTGGCCGGCGGGCGACCTTGCGGTCCAGATCGCCATCGGAAAGTTGCTCGGCCTCAAGGAGCGCCCGACCGAAAAGCAATTGCGCGAGCTCGGCGAGGCCTGGCGCCCCAATCGCGGCGCCGCCGCCGTGCTCGCCTGGCACAGCTACAATTCCATCGGTTCCGCTTTGTAGCTGCTACCGCGTCGCCCGGCCGAGCAGGTTCCGCACCGCGTTCGCGGCGGTCGAGACCGTGTCGGTGACGCTGCAGGCAATCGGTGCATCGACGGTCCCGACGAGATTGTGACGCGCCAGCGAAGCCCAGAAATTCGGAAGATCCGGATAGGGCCGCGGCAGCAGCCCGTGGTGGCGGAGCCAGGCGCCGACCCGCCCCCGCAACGACGGCGCGATCTTGATCATCCCGACCGGCTTGCCCGTCAGCATCGCTTCGGCCAGCATCGATACGCTGTCGGCGGTCACGTAGATCTCGTCGCCCCGCGCGAGGAGGACGGGAAAACGCGGACAGTCGCTGACCATCGGGTGGCGAGTGCCCTCGAGGCATCGCGCCAGCGAGCGCCGGGTCCTGGCATCGGTGCGCGGGCTGGTGACGACGATAATCGTCCCTCCGTCATGTTCGCAGCGCAGCTGGTCGATGGTGATGGCGCGGACCAGTTCCGCCCGGTCGAGCTTCCAGTTTCGGGTCGGCCCGCCGACGGCGAACAGCCGCCGCGGATGCGGGAGCCCACGCAGCCACTGCTCTTCATCGTCCGAGACCGTGACTCGGGCCGCGGGGTTGCCGACCGGCAAGGGCAGCGCGAGGACATTGGGCGCCGGGTCCCGGGCGTACTGGGGAGTCGTGATCACCAGGTCGAGATCTGAAATGTCCGATCGGGGGTTGCCGATCTGTACCAGCTTGGTCGACCCGCCCGCTTCGCGTCGGATATAGCGCGCCACGGGAACGCTGCCGTAGCCGGCGCCAATGACGACATCCGGCCATGGCGGCCGGATCAGGCGCCGCGCCCTCCGGGTCAGCGAAATCAGCCGCGCGCCCCGCAGGAAGCGAGGCAACCGCCGCAGCTGGGTGTAGGACATGACCTTGGTTTCGAACGGCAGTCCGAGGCCCTCGGCGAGCGCCAGCAGCTGGTTGTTATCGCCGCGCCGATTGCCCAGCATCAGCCACACCAGGGGCCGCGCCCGGGTCGTCGCGCTGCTTTCACCAGGCTGTTCGTAAGTCGGACCGGCGGGGCCCGTCAGGTCCGTTTGTTGATCCATCAAAACGCAACAATCCTCTCGCGGACCTCTGAAAGAGCTGACTCCGGCCGCTGTTCCTTCCACCAACAGCTAAACATCGCGATCGCATACAGGGTCCGTCCGTGATTGACGGTGCCGGCGCGGTGTTCGTCGAACAGGCGCTCGACGCCTTCCGGATCGAGGAAGCCGGCGTCGGCCGCTCCCGACGAGCGCCAGGCGTCGCGCGCGAAATCGTTGAATCCCCCGACGAACCAGTCCGCGAGCGGCATCTGGAAGCCGAGCTTGGGCCGCTCCAGAGCGCCGGGCGGCAGCCACGGCTCGACCGCTCGCCGCAACGCATATTTTCCGACATTGCCCTTGAGCCTCAGGCTCGAGGGCATGGTCAGCGCCCAGTCGACGAAGCTGTGCGACAGGAACGGCACGCGGGCCTCGAGCGAATGGGCCATCGATGCCCGGTCGAGCCGCTGCAGCAGCGACGCCGGCATGTGCACAGTCAAATCGCCCATCATGAATTGATCGAGGGGCGACAGCTTCGGCTGCCCGAGCTGCGGCAGGACCTCCGCCGCCAGCCCGGCGAGGCTGCTGCCGGCATCCTGCCGAAGCCAGAACCCGCGCTCGTAAATCCGCGCGCGAACCGCCGGCGAAGTAATCGTCACCGCGGCGAGGAACCGCTCGTAGCCGCTGTCCAGCAGCGCCCCGTCGCGGAAGCGCTGGGCATGCTGGCGAAGGTAATTGAGCTTCCGCGACGAGAATTGGGGAAGGTCGTCGAGGAACTTGAGACCGCCCAGCGCCCGCACCGCCGGCCGCAACCGATCCATCCACTGCCCCCAGCGCTGGCGTTTGTAGCCCAGGAACAGCTCGTCGCCGCCTTCCCCGCACAGCACGACTTTGACGTGCTCGGCGGCCGCCTTGGAAAGATACCAGAGCGGAATGGCCGAATTGGCGGCCGATGGCTCGTCGAACGAACGCTGAACGGCCGGCAGCACGTCGGCCGCGGTCTGGGGCTCGATCGGCAGCACGATATGCTCGGCGCCGAGGTGGTCGGCGACTCTCCGCGCCGCCGCGGTCTCGTCGATGCCCGATCCCGGGAACCCGGCCGTGAAGACCTTGAACCCGGACGGCGCCGACCGCGCCATCGCCGCGGCAATCGCCCCGGAGTCGACGCCGCCCGAGAGGAATGCGCCGACCGGGACGTCGGACAGCATGTGTTGCCGCACCGTCCCGAGGACACGTGTCCGAGTCTCGTCGATCCATTCACGCTCGGAGAGCCCGCTGCGGACCTCGACACGCGGCCGCCAGAAGCGCCGCGTCACTGCCTCGCCGGTCGGGCCGATGTGGACGACATGCCCGGGCTCGACGGTGCGCACCTGGCTGAAGATCGAGCGCGGACCGAGCACGTGCCCGAAGCTGAAGAAGTCGTGTACCCCGCGCTCGTCGACGTCGAAACGGTGGCCGGGGAGCACTCGAAGCGCGGTGATTTCCGAGGCAAAGGCGAGGCCGCCGAGCTGCTCGGTCACGTACAGGGGCTTGATCCCCAGCGGATCGCGGACGAGGCACAAGGTCCTCGCGTCACGGTCCCAGATCGCGGCCGCGAACATGCCTTCGAGCCGGAGCCATGCATCGTCGCCCCAGCGAAGATAGCTCGCCAGCAGCGTCTCGGTGTCGCTCCGCGTGCGGAAGCGATACTCACCCTCGAGCTCCCTGCGCAGCTCGAGGTGGTTGACGATCTCGCCGTTGCAGATGATCGAATAGCGGCCGCCCTCGCTCGAAATCGGCTGGTGACCACCCTCGACGTCGATGATGCTAAGCCGGCGCATGCCGAAGCCGAAATCGCCTTCGACCAAAGTGCCCGAGTCATCCGGGCCGCGGGGGATCATGCGATTGCACTGGCGGGCGATGGCCTCGCGCGGCACCGGCCTGCCGCCCCTTCGATACCAACCCGCGATGCCGCACATACTCGTTCCCGCCCCCGCGCAAGCCCCTCGGATGAGGGACGGCAGGGCAGGCGGATTTCCGCACTCGTCGGGTCGGGTTAGCCTGCCTGAATAGGCTGAACCGGTTGCTCCAAAAGGCGAATGACCCGCTGGGCGACGTTGGCGGCCAGGGCGGGCACTGCGCCGGCGCGCGGCTCTTCAAGGCTCCCGGCCAGGCCGCTCTGCTCGATCGCCGCCCAGAAAAAGCGCAGGTCGCGCGGGTACATCCTGCGCCCGGGCCTGAGCCGGTCCGCCACGCTCATACAGGCCTGTCCGAGGAGGCTCGGGCGAATCGGGACGAGGCCGACCGGCTTGCCGGTGACGATCGCATCCGAGGCCATCGCGACGCTGTCGGCGGTGACGAAGATCGTGTCGGCCGCGGCCAGCAGCGCCGGGTACGACGGCGGCCCTTCGACCGGCACCAGCATGGCCGGAGCGCGCGCGCCGACGAGTCCCTGGCGCACGCCGCGCAGCACTTCCGCCGGCGTTCGCGGGCTGCCCACGACCAGCACCGATCCCCCGTCGCTCGCCGCCGCGTCGAGGAGATGCGCCAGGGCCGCCCGCACATCCCTGCTGTCCAGCGTCCAATAGAGCGTCGGGCCGCCCAGGATCAGCAAGCGGCGGGGCGCGGGGAAGGCCGCGAGGAAGGGCGCATCGGCGCCGGGCACGGCTTCCCTTGCTCGCGCGCGGGTCAGCGCGAATGGAATTCGCAGCACGTTGGCATGGTCCGGGATCGGATATTCCGGCGTCGGCACGACGAGGTCGAAGCGGGCCGGCGACAGGCGCGGATAGCCGACATGGACGGCGCGGGTCCGCCCGCCGGAGCGACGGCGGAGCGCTTGCACCACCGGGACGCTGCGGTGACCGGTCGAGATGGTGAGATCGGGGAGATCGCCCGCTATCTCCGCCCGCGACCCCCGGGCGAGGCTCAGCAACGTCGCGCCGAGCAGCCGCGGCTGCAGCCGCCGCCATGCGTTGTAGCGCAACGACTTGACCTCGAACGGCAGGCCGAGCGCCTCGGCGAGCGCGAGAACCTGGTTATTGTCTCCCCGGTGTGGGCCAAGCAGGGCCCATATGCGTTTCGGGGCTTCGGCCGGCATGCGAGACGTTCCTTGCCCGAGGGAGTGGCCGGGCCTAGTTTTGCGAGCGGCATTTGTCACCGGCCACGTGAAGGTAAGCGAGATCCATTCGGCTTCAAAGGATGTGACGGGCGGCCTCGCCGCCGTGTTCGAGGCCAATCGTCCTGCGCTCCGCCGCTTCCTTGTCGCCAGGCGGGCGCGGCCCGACGAGGCCGACGACATCCTCCAGGAACTGTTCCTCAAGATCGGCAAGCTGCCGACCGGGCCGATCGCCGACCCGCTCGCCTATCTTTACCGGATCGCCGACAATCTCCTCCTCGACCTGCGCCGGGCGCAAAGCCGCCGGAACGTGCGTGAGGACGCCTGGACGATGGCCCGCCACGGGGCCGGCGAGATCGACGACCAGCCGTCCGCCGAGGATCTGCTGATCGCCCGCGAACGGCTCGGCCTGGTTCAAGCGACGTTGTCCCGCCTGCCCGAGCGCACCGTGACCGCCTTTCGCCGCTTCCGGCTGGACGGGATCGGGCAAAGGCAGATCGCGGCCGAGCTCGGCATCAGCGTCAGCGCCGTCGAGAAGCATTTGCAAAGGGCCTACCGGACGTTGCTCGAGGCGCGGTCCGAGCTCGATGCGGAATTGCCGGCGGCGCGGCGTCCAATTGATGAGGGGGACTGACACATCAAGGATCAGGACCACTGGAACGACGCGATTGATTGGCGACTTCGGCTGCGCGGCGGCGCGGCCGAAGACTGGGCGCATTTCACCCAATGGCTGGAGCAGGATCCGGCCAATGCCGAGGCTTACGATCAAGTCGCGTTGCTCGACGATGACCTCGATGCGTCCGCGTTCGCGGATGCGGCGGCCGTGCCGGAGGTCCACGCGGAAACCGCCGCACCACGCCGGCGGTTTGGGCTGGCTTTCGCAATCGCCGCGGCGTTCGCCCTGGTCGCGTTCCTGTGGCAACCGTGGGCGCAACCGACCAGCTCAGGATATCAAATCGCCACCGCCAAGGGCGAGCACCGCTCGGTCCAGCTCGCGGACGGAAGCTCCATTGCGCTGAACGGCAACAGCCGGCTGTGGGTCGCCAGCGCCGATGGCCGCGAGGCCGAGCTGCTCCGCGGCGAGGCCCTTTTCGCCATTCGCCACAATCCGCAGCGGCCGTTCGTCCTCAGGCTCGGGGACGACCGCGTCGAGGACCTCGGCACCACGTTCAACGTCATCCGCGACCGGCAAATTCTCAAAGTGGAAGTCGCCGAGGGCGCCGTCCGCTATCACCGCGGCGGTAATCGCCTGCAGCTCCGCGCCGGCCAGACGCTCGACATCCTGCCGACGGGGGACGCCGCCGTCGGCCGCAAGCGCCCATCGGCGATCGCGACCTGGCGGGCCGGCCAGCTGGTCTATGAAGCGGTCCCGGTCGCCGAGGTCGCAAGAGAGCTCGGGCGGAACCTGGGGGTGACCGTCTCGGTCGCTCCGGGCTTCGCGTTGCAGCCGTTCACCGGCTCGGTCCACGTCGCGGGCCCGGCGAAAGTGGTCGTGCCCCAGTTCGCGTCGGCAATCGGCGCCCGCGCTCGCAAATCCGGAGGCGACTGGCTAATCGAATAATATGCCAGCCCGCCGCGCCGAACGGATCATTGCGTTTGCGCTGCTTCTCGCATTTCCCACACCCGCGGCCGCGCAGGCGGCTTCGTTCAACGTCAGGGCCGGCACCCTCGGCCAAGCTCTGATCGCGCTCGGTCAGCAAGCCCACATCACGATCGGCATCACCGATCCGCGCGCGGCCGCGGCCCGGTCTCGCGGCGTCCACGGCCGCATGGATCTCCGGCAAGCGCTGGCCAAGCTGCTCGCCGGCACCGGCTACACGTTCATCCTCGGCGCCGGCTCGGTCCGCATCGTTCCCACCGTCGCGGAACGGCCGCGCCGCCAGCCAAGTCCGCCGAAGAGCCGCCCAGCCCCGCCCGTTGTGGCCGACGATATTGTCGTCACCGCCAGCAAGCAGCGCGTCGCTTTGTCGCGATTTGGCGGAACCGCCCATTTGATCGAGCTTGGCCGCCCCGACTTGAGCCGCCTCGGCGCGCAGGGCAGCGAGGCCATCCTCGCCCGGCTGCCGGTGCTCGCCTCGACCCATCTCGGCCCGGGCCGCGACAAGCTCTATATCCGCGGCGTCGCCGACAGCAGCTTCAACGGCCCGAGCCAGTCGATCGTCGGCCTCTACCTCGGCGACGTGCGCCTGACCTACAACGCTCCCGACCCCGACCTGCCGCTCTACGACCTGGACCGGGTCGAGGTCCTCGAGGGACCGCAGGGTACGCTTTACGGCAACGGCTCGCTCGGCGGCATCCTGAGATTGGTGCCGAACCGCCCCGACTTCGGCGGATATTCCGGCTTCGCCTCGGCCGGCGGAGTGAAGAGCCGCCATGGCGGCACCGGCGGCGATGCCAGCGGCATGCTCAACCTGCCGCTGGTCGCGGGCCGGGTGGCACTGCGCGCGGTCGGCTACGCGTCGAGCAACCCCGGCTACATCGACGACGTCCAGCTCGACCGCCGCGACATCAACCGCACCGACATGGTCGGCGGCCGGACGGCCCTGCGCATCGACCCCGGCGACGATTGGGACATCGAGATCGGCGCGCTGGCCCAGGACGTTCGCGGTCACGACGGCCAATATGCACTGTCGACCCTTCCTCCGCTCAAGCGCGCCGCCAGTTTCGCGCAGCCCTACGACAATGATTACCGGCTGGGCGCGATCACGGTTCGCAAGCGGCTGCGCGGGGTCGAGCTGATCAGCGCGACGAGCATCGTCCAGCACGACCTCGAGACCAAGTTCGACGCGACCGGCTTTCCCGGCACCAGCGGACCGCAGCTGTTCGTCGAGGACATCGGCATCACCATGATCTCTCACGAGACGCGCCTGTCGCAGCCCAATGCGCGCGGCGAAGGCTGGGTCGGCGGATTGAGCTTCGTCCACGACATCGGCGAAGTCTCGCGCAAGCTCGGGCCGGCCGACGCGCTGGCGCCGCTTTCGCGCCTGCGCAACGAGCTCACCGAAGCCGCTTTGTTCGGGCAGTACAGCTATCCCCTGACAGCGCGGTTGCTGCTCACGGTTGGCGGCCGCCTGACCTACAATCGCGAAGAAGGCGGCCTGGTCGACGAGGCGGCGGACGCGGCCGAGCCCAAACGCGAGACCCTGCGCTTCTCGCCCGGCGCGGCGATGACCTTTCAGCTCGCACCCAAATCCGTCGCCTACGTCCGCTTCGCGCAGGCCCACCGCGCCGGCGGGCTCGCGGTTTCCGACGGTGGCACCGTGCGCCGCTTCAAGACCGACTCATTGTCTTCGGTGGAAGCCGGCGTTCGCCTCGGGCAGCTGTCCCGCGACCGCCTCGCTTTCTCCGCCTCGGTGTCCCATGCGCGCTGGAAGGATGTCCAGGCCGACCTGATCGACCCCACCGGGCTGCCGTTCACGACCAACCTCGGGGATGGCCGGATCAACGGCTTTGAGGTCGAGGCGGCGTGGCGGCCGGCTCGCGGCCTGACCTTCGAGCTGGCGACGTTCGTTAACGAATCCTCGATCCACCCGACCGATACCGAACCGCCGTCACTGGACGAGGGCGATCTTCCCAACATCGCCGACGCCGGCGCGCGCGGCGCGGTCCAGTTCGAGCGGCAGCTGACGCCCGGCGTGATCCTGGGCCTGACCGGGTCGGTGCGCTACGTCGGCAAATCGCGGCTCGGGGTCGCCCCGCCGCTCGATTTGAAGCAGGGCGGCTACACCCAGGCCGACGTCGGCGCCCGGCTCGACTTTGGCCGCATCGGCGTCTCGCTGGACTTCACCAACGTCGCCGACGTCCGCGGCAACCGTTTCTCGCTGGGCAATCCGTTCTCGGTCACCGACGGCGACCAGGTGACGCCGCTTCGGCCGCGCACTCTAAGGCTGGGAGTCGACGCCGCTTTCTAGCGATGCGACGGCGATTTCGTCGGGCGTGCCGGACTCGAGTGGCCGCCCGAGCAGCTGGCGGGCCGATAGCGCGAGCTGGACGAAGATCACCAGCGACGTGACGATCGCGGCGATTGCGGCCCCGATTGCTCCGACCGTCGGCAGCAGCACGGCGAGGAGCAGCGCATAGACGCCCGCGCCGACCGCTCGCGAGCGGAGCACGCGCCCGGCGCGGCCGTGGGCATTGTGGAACGGCTCGAGCGCGAAACCCGACAAGTCGATCGCCGCCGCGATCGCGAGCAGGAACAGATAGACGTGCGCGAACGCGAACTGGCGGCCGGCGATCAGGCTCAGGATCAAAGATCCGCCGACCCCGGCGATAACCACCAGCACCAACGCCAGCGACGCCGCGATCCATGTGATGCGCTTGAACACCGCGATCAGGGTCGCGCGGTCGTTGCTGGCGACCAGCCGCGCGAGCTCGGGGTAGAGCGCGCGGGTGATGGTCTCGACCGGCTTGGCGATGCCCTTGGCGAGACGGTCGGCGATGCGGAACCCGCCGGCCGCGGCGGGCCCGGCGACCGCGCCGACCGCGAGCGTCCCGGTCTGCAGCCAGAACAGGCTCAAGGAGTTCGACAGGTTGGTCTGCAGCATGAACCGCCACAGCTTTCGGTTCTCGGCCACCGCGCCGGCAAAGGCGGAACGCCCGAACGACAGCCGCGAACCGTGGATGGCGATGACCGCGGCCCAACCCGCGATTGCCTGGGCCAGCGCGGCGATCGCCCATACCGTCAAAAAGGCGACGACGCCGCCGCCCAGCGCCCACACCCCGATCGCGCCGACCAGCCGCACCAGCGGCGCCACCGCCTCGGTCAGCGTCAGCAGGTCGAAGCGGTCGAACAGGCGCAGCATGCCGGTCGCGGTCGCGCCCGTCGAAAGCAGCAGCACGGCGCCGAACAGCGCCGCCCGGTTCTGCTCTTGAGCCGACCAGTGCAGCAGCGGCGCCGCGAGGTGGACCCCGACCACCGCGAGCGCCGCGCCGATCAATGCGCTCGCCAAATCGAGGGTCGCGGTGAAGCCGGTCAGCCGTGCCAGGCGGTCGGGCCGATCCTCGGCGAGGTGAAGGGCGCCGAAGCGGATGACGCCCTTCCAGGACTGGAACTGGACGAGGTTGGCGATCAGCTGGCCGTAAGTCAGAATGAGGGTGAACGAACCGAACCGATCGGGGCCCATGGCCCGGGCGGCAATCGCCAGATAAGCGAGGCTGACCACCCCGGCAAAGCCGCGCCCGCCGAGCAGCCAGCCGACGTTGCGCCCGATGCGCTTGAACACCCCGATCCGTCCGTCGCGAGGTAGGCCGCCAGCGGCGTCTTCGGCTCCGGCTGCGTCGTTGGTCACGATTGTCCCGTTAGCGGCCATTCGCGGACACGGACAGCGGCTGCGCTAGCGGCGGACGCCGACATTGTGCTGGCGCGCGCCGAGGCCGCGGAAAATCCGCGGGCCGAGGTCGAGGCGAAGCGGCGCCATCTTCTCGGCCTGTGTGTCGCGGCCGACGACGTAGCTGGCCGACGTCTGGCCGTCCCCGCCGCTCCAGCGGTAGAGGGCGTTGAGGCCGATCAGCGGCACGAACAGCTGCCTCCCGGCGACCTCGAACTGGCGCATCTGGGTGCGGCTCAGGCTGACCTCGCTCTTCAGCTCGATGCGCTGCAACGGCGGGATCGCCGGAATTCGCTCCCCCTGGGCGACCGGGTGGGCGAAGAAGGCGCCGATCTCCTCGTCCTGGGTCGATCCGGCATTGAACATGCTCGCCTCGACCAGCACGTCGCGCGCCGGGGCGCTGCCGGAATTGTACACGGCAACGTCGAACTGGATCGTCGCCTTTTCGGTGCCGATGACGCAACGGCCGGGCGTGAATTCGATCTCCAGCCACGGCCGCAGCCGCGTCGACACGATTCCCGCCGGTCGTTGCGGGGGAGCCGTCGGTGCTGGCGCGGGAGCAGGGCGCGGCGGCATTGCCCGCGGCAGCGGCTGCGGCGCGGCCGGCTCGGCGGCGATCAGGTCCGAAACGCCGCCGCCGG
>Ga0255310_10000256_pt1 | contig 11576 bp, 10 predicted proteins | sample EtOH1_T0_E1_meta_FD_201359 | JGI IMG/M metagenome (GOLD analysis project Ga0255310, IMG submission 201359) | Sandy soil microbial communities from University of British Columbia, Vancouver, Canada - EtOH1_T0_E1 | ecosystem: Engineered > Artificial ecosystem > Sand microcosm > Unclassified ...
GGTTTCCCCCAATCCCTTCGCCTTCACGGGGAAGATCGTGGAGAAGACGGGGCCCGCGACCTACGTCGTGCACAACGGCACCGTCACCTCCTGCGAGCTGCCCAAGCCCAAATGGACCTTCAACGCCTCCCGCGTGGTGGTGGAGCTGGACGGCAAGGCGCGCATCCACAACAGCACCTTCCGCATCAAGGGCGCGCCCATCCTGTATCTCCCCTACGCCTCGCATCCGGTGGTGCCGACCCGGCAGTCGGGCGTGCTTATGCCCACCTTCGGGTATTCCAACCGCAAGGGAGCGATCCTGGGGGATTCCGTCTACATCGTGCTGAACCGCAGCGCCGACGCGACCATCGGCGCCGAGTGGTGGTCGCGGCGCGGCTGGGCGCAGCGCGCCGAGTTCCGCGCCCGCCCCAGCGAGACCTCTTACATCAACTTCTCCTTCTTCGGCGTGGTGGACCAGGAAGGCTTCGGCCCGGCGCACGTCGACCAGGGCGGGCAGGACATCCGCCTGAGCGCGGAAGAACAGTTTGCCCACGGCATCCGCGGCGTCGCCGACATCAACTACCTCAGCTCCTTCACCTTCCGCCTGGCCTTTACCGAGACCTTCGCCCAGGCCGTGAACTCGGAGGTGAAGTCGGTGGCCTTCCTCTCCAAGAGCTACCGCGGGTTCTTCTTCAACACGCGGGCCGGGCGCTATCAGAACTTCCAGAGCACCGTCCCCGGCGACCTGGTCACCATCCTGCACCTGCCCGGGGTGGAGATTTCGAGCGTGGACCGCCGCCTCGGCGGCTCGCCGTTCTACTGGTCGTTCGAGGCTGCCGCCGAGGGCGTGGCCCGGCACGAGCCCCAGTTCACCACCTCCGCCCTGGTGGGGCGCTTCGACGCCTATCCCCGCCTCTCGCTGCCGCTGGTCTTCCACGGCTGGACCTTCCGCCCCGAGGCCGCCCTGCGCGAGACCTATTACACCGAGCGCCGCCTGCCCACCAGCGGCATCGGCACGGTCAGCGATGAGCCGGTCAACCGCCGCGCCTTTGAGGGCACCTTCGAGCTGCGTCCTCCGGCCCTGGGGCGCACCTACGAGCGCACCGTCCGCGGCCACCGCCTCCGGCATGTTCTCGAGCCCCGGGTGGTCTTCCGCTACGTGAACGGGGTGGAGAACCTGCCCAACATCATCCGCTTCGACTCCCGCGACATCTTGAGCAACACCAGCGAGGTGGAGTACGCCGTGGTCAACCGCCTCTACGCCAAGCCCGTCTCCAGCGACCCCGATGACCCCAACGCCGGCTCCTCGCGCGAGATCCTCAGCTGGGAGCTGGCGCAGAAATACTTCATCAACGACCAGTTCGGCGGGGCGCTGGTCAACGGCAAGCGCAACGTCTTCACCACCACCGTGGATTTCACCGGCATCGCCTTCCTCACCGAGCCCCGGCGCCTCTCGCCGCTGGTCTCCCGGCTGCGCCTGCAGGCCACCCCCAAGACCGACATCCAGTGGCAGATCGACTACGACTTCAAGGAAGGCCGCATCAACTCCAGCACTACGCTGGTGGACTACCACATCGGGGATTTCTTCCTGGGCGGCAGCCATTCCTTCCTGCACGTCCCCGGCGAAATCTTCGTGAACCCCACGCCCCTGCCCGCGCCCGACCGCTTCAGCCAGTTCCGCTTCCTGGCGGGCTACGGCGGCCCCAATAAACGCGGCGTCAGCGCCGCCGCCAACATCGGCTTCGACGCCAACTTCAGCTTCCTGCAGTACGGCGCCTTCCAGAGCTCCTACAACTGGGACTGCTGTGGCGTCAGCTTCGAGTACCGCCGCTTCGCCTTCGGCTCGGTGCGCAACGAGAACCAGTACAGATTTGCGTTCACTCTCGCAAATATCGGGACTTTCGGAACCTTGAAGCGCCAGGAACGAATCTTCTAGAGACCAGGCGTCGGCTGTTTGTTCAAGGGTTCTCATTTTGCATTTTTAATTTTCCATTTTGCCTTCCCTCTTGCCCTTTGCCCTCGTTGTAATATCTCCGTGTGGACCTGGTCGCCCAACGCGCCGCTCTCGACGCCCATCTGCGTTCCCTCGGCCGCCTGCTGGTGGCCTACTCAGGAGGCGTGGACTCCGCCTTCCTCGCCTTTGCCGCCCATGAGGCGCTGGGCGAGGGCATGCTGGCCGTGCTGGCCGATTCGCCCGCGCTGGCCCGGCGGCAGCTCCAGGACGCCGTGGCCTTCGCCCAGGAGCAGCGCATCCCGCTCCAGGTGATCGAGACCTCGGAACTGGCGCGCTCCGACTACGCGCGCAACGACGCCGCCCGCTGCTTCTACTGCAAGGATGAGCTGTTCACGGTGATGGAAGAGCTGCGGCAGGCGCGCGGCTTCGACCGCGTAGCCTACGGCGTGAACCGCGACGACCTCTCCGACTTCCGCCCCGGACAGAAGGCTGCAGCCGGGCACGGCGTGGCCGCGCCCCTGGTCGAGGCCGGCCTCACCAAGGCCGACGTCCGCGCTCTGGCCCGCGCCGCCGGCCTGCGGGTGTGGGCGAAGCCCGCCTCACCCTGCCTCTCCTCCCGCCTCGCCTACGGCATCCCGGTCACGCCGGAGGCGCTGGCCCAGGTGGAGCGCGGCGAGGAGGCGCTGGCCGCACTCGGCTTCCGCCAACTCCGCGTCCGCCACCACGGCGACCTGGTGCGCATCGAACTCGCCCCGGACGAGCTGCCCCGCGCCCTGTCGCCCGAAATGGCCGCTGAATTCACCCGCATCTTCAAGGAGCTGGGCTTCACTTTCATCACCCTCGATCTCGAAGGTTTCCGCTCCGGCTCCCTGAACGCCCTGCTGCCCGCCGCCGCGCTCACCCGCGCGCGGTAGATTTGCGCGGGCGCGGACGCCCACGCCACAGCCGGCGAGACGCCGGCGCTACCCTGTGAGATAATCACTGTTTATGCCCTCATCCCTCTCTCTGCGTAGATACGTCCTGCTGCTGGCGGTGCTGGTGTGTGTGGGCTGCTCGGCCCAGCGCTCTCCGGCGGGCACCTCCGAGGGCCCCGGCAAACCCATTTCCAAGGACCTGGAGACGCGCATCCAGCGGCACATCCGCACCTACTTCAGCATCCCGGCCCAGGTGCAGATCCAGGTGGGCGAACGCCGCCCCAGCGAGTTCACCGGCTACGAGACGGTCTCCGTCACCCTCATCGGGCAGCGCAAGACCCACTACGAGTTCCTGGTCTCGCAGGACGAGAAGACCTTGATCCGTCTCGCCAAGATCGACATCGCCAAGGACCCCTACGCCGAGGTGATGAGCAAGATCGATACTCGCAACCGGCCGGTGCGCGGCAACCCGGAGGCCAAGGTCACGGTGGTGGTCTATGACGACTTCCAGTGCCCCTACTGCGCCCAGATGCACCACACGCTTTTCCCGGACCTGCTCCAGGCCTACGGCGACCGTGTCCGCTTCATCTACAAGGACTACCCGCTGTACGAGATCCATCCCTGGGCCAACCACGCCGCGGTGAATGGCGGCTGCCTGGCCGCGCAGAAGCCCGAGGCCTTCTGGGACTTCGCCGACTACGTCCACTTCAACCAGGCGGGGATCAAGGGGCAGAACCGGAAGATCGAGGCCCAGTTCGCCGCCCTCGATCAGGCGGCGCTGGACCAGGGACGCAAGCACAAGCTCGACCTGGACAAGCTTCAGTTCTGCATCCAGAAGCAGGACGACAGCGCGGTCAAGGCTTCGGTGAAGGAGGCGGAAGCGTTGGGCGTGAACTCCACTCCCAATCTGTTCATCAACGGCGAGAAGGTGGATTACGCCGCGTCGGAAGAGGAGCTGCGCGGCTTTTTTGACCGCGCGCTGCGCGACGCCGGAGAGCCGGTCCCCGCGGCCGCCGCGAAACCCCAGACGGCGCCAGCCCCCGCGGCTCCCGCGTCCCCCAAGTGATGCGTACCGCAGCCGCTTCCGGCTCGCGGTCGTGGGTTAGAATTCTGATTTCCGGTGTTCCCGGTCTGTGGAGGAACTGGCTTTGAGACGCTACCGAAGGCTGATTCGCGTGGTTGTACCCGTGGGCGCGCTGCTGCTGCTGCTGGCGTTCCTCACCGGCTGCCCTAAGAAGCAGGCCGCCGGCGACGTGGTGGCCCGGGTCAACGGCAAGGCCATCCTGCGCTCCGAGGTGGAGAAGTACTACAACAACCAGACCGCGGGCACGCCCCAGAAGCCCACCGGGGAGGCGGCCACCAGCCTGCGCCTGAACATTCTGCGCGAGCTCATCGACAACGAGATCATGATGCAGCGCGCGGAGAAGCTGGGCCTGCTGGCCACCGATGCCGAGGTGGACAACAAGCTCACCGAGATCAAGGCCCCCTACACCGCCGAGGAGTTCGACCGCCGCCTCAAGGAGAAGAGCCTTACGGTGGAGGACTTCAAGCTCGACCTGCGCCGCAACCTGACCGTGCAGAAGGTGCTCAACAAGGAGGTCACCTCCAAGATCTCGATCTCCGACGCCGACATCTCCGCCTACTACAACGAGCGCAAGGCGGAGTTCAACCTGATCGAGCCGCAATACCACCTGGCCCAGATCCTCATCACCGCCCAGCCCAATCCCCAGGTCCGCAACCTCAAGAACAGCAAGGCCCAGAGCGAGGCCGAGGCCCGGGCCAAGGCGCAGATGGTGATGAACCGGCTGGAGAGCGGCGAGGATTTCGCCTCCGTGGCCATGAACTACTCCGAGGACGCGCAGACCGCCAATAACGGCGGCGACATGGGATTCGCCCCCGAGTCCTCGCTCAAGAGCATGGCCATTCAGGAACCGGCCACCCGCGACGCCATCCTCCGCCTGAAGCCGGGCGAGACCAGCGGCATCCTCGCCGTGAGCGCCGGGCGCCAGGTGCTGGGCTACCGCATCGTCAAGCTGGTGGGCAAGGAGCCCGCCGGACAGCGCGACTTGAGCGACCCCCGGGTGCAGCAGGCCATCCGCGAGCAACTGCGCGACCGCCGCGAGCAGCTCCTGAAAGCCGCCTACTACGAGACCGTGCGCGACGAAGCCCGCGTCGAGAATTACCTGGCCCAGGAAGTCCTGAAGTCGGCCAAGTAGGCTCCTCGATCACTGGCTCCTGGCCGTGGGGCTTTGGTCTTTGCCTTGTACTTTTTCCTCGCTCCTACTCCACCACCGCCAACCCTTCCCCGGCGTTGACCGCGGTCCCGGCTGCGACCAGGACCTTCCGCACCACGCCTTTTCGGGGAGAGCGGATCTCGTTCTGCATCTTCATCGCCTCCACCACCACTACGCCTTCTCCCGGCTCCACCGCCTCGCCCTCCGCCTTGAGGACCCGCACCACCTTGCCGGGCATGGGCGCCACCAGGCGGAGGGGGCCGACGTCCTTGCCGACGGCTGCCCTGCGGCTCCGGAGGGCTCGCGAATCGCGCACCTCCGCCGCATAGCGGCGGCCCCGGACCACCACGTGCATTGCACCATTCGCCTGCGTCTCCCGCCGGACTTCATACGAGCGTCCTTCCAGCAGCAGCCACAGGACCTCGGGTTCCGCGGAGACGGAGTCGAGCACCACCTCCCGCCCATCCAGGCGGCAGGCGTATCCCTGCTTCCCGCGCGCCAGCTCCACGCGGTAGGTGCACCCGTCGATGCGGACCTCGTACACCAAGGTTTCTCGTTCCTCGTTTCTCGTTTCTCGCCGCCAAGCAACAGGCCCAGCTCGAGAAACGAGAAACCAACAACGAGAAACTGTCAGGGCGTCTTTCGACCCATCTCCCCCCTCAGCCCTTCCGCCCGCGCCGCCCGCTTCCACGCCGGCGCCTGCGCCGGCCGCGTTCCATTCGTCGAAACCGCTCCCGTCGCCGGCAGGGCGGCAAACAGCGCCGCCGCGATGGCCGCCACCTGCGCCTCCCCGTCTTCCGCTTGCGTGGCGAGGCCGCCTTCGGCGGCGGGCTCTTCCAGCAGCCGCTCCAGGAAGCCGGTATCCAGCCTCCCCGCGACAAACTCCGGATGGCGCAGGATGCGCCGGAAGAGCGCCAGGTTGGTGGCGATGCCGCCCACAAAATACTCCCCCAGCGCCCGTTGCATGCGTGCGATGGCCTCGGCGCGGCTGCCGGCATGGGCCACCAGCTTGGCCAGCAGCGGGTCGTATTCGAGCGGCACCGTCCAGCCCTCGTAGACGCCGCTCTCGTCGCGGATGCCGGGGCCGGCCGGGGTCATCAGCCGCGTGATCTTCCCCGGAGAAGGGAAGAAGTCATTCTCCGGGTCTTCCGCGTAGATGCGGCACTCGATGGCGTGTCCGCGCATCTGGATGTCCTGCTGCTCGAAGGGCAGCGGCTCGCCCGCGGCGATGCGGATCTGCGATTGCACCAGGTCGAGTCCGGTGACCATCTCGGTCACTGGATGCTCCACCTGCAGGCGCGTGTTCATCTCCAGGAAGTAGAAGTTGCGGGCGGCATCCACCAGGAACTCGACCGTACCGGCATTGGTGTAGCTGGCAGCGCGGGCCAGCCGCACCGCGGTCTCGCCCATGCGGCGGCGCAGGGCCTGGTCCACCAGGGGCGAGGGCGCTTCCTCCAGCACCTTCTGGTGACGCCGTTGCAGCGAGCACTCGCGCTCGCCCAAGTACACCAGGTGGCCGTGCTCGTCGCCCAGGATCTGCACCTCGATGTGCCGCGGGCTTTCCAGAAGCTTTTCCAGATAGACCTCGCCGTTGCCGAAGGCGCGCAGGGCCTCGCTCTCCGCCGCCGCAAAGGCGGAGCGCATTTCCCCCGGCTCGCGGACCACGCGCATACCCTTGCCCCCGCCGCCCGCCGCCGCCTTCACCAGCACGGGATACCCCAGCTTCTCCGCCGCAGCCTCCGCTGCCTTGGCGGAGGGAAGGGCGCTGGAACCCGGCACCATGGGCACGTCCGCAGCCAGCGCGGTCTGGCGCGCCCGCGTCTTCGAGCCCATCCCCTCCATGGCCGCCGCCGCCGGCCCGATGAACTTCAACCCCGCCCCGGCGCAGCGTCGCGCGAACTCCGCATTCTCCGAGAGAAAGCCATAGCCGGGATGGACCGCCTCGGCGCCCGTCCGCCGCGCCGCCCCGAGCAGCTTCTCGATGTTCAGGTAAGACTCGCTGGCCGCCGCCGCTCCCAGCGGGCAGGCTTGGTCTGCCCGGCGCACGTGCAGCGCCTCCCGGTCCGCCTCGGAGTACACCGCCACGGTGGCAATGCCCAGCTCGCGGCAGGCGCGCATCACCCGCACCGCGATCTCTCCCCGGTTGGCGATGAGGATCGTCTTGAACATGGTTTCTATGCTGTCATCCTGAGGCCCGCTGGGCGGGACGGAGGATCTTGCGCTTGACTTTGGGTTGCGGCCTTCAGCGCGGCGCCTCGCCCGCGCCCCGGAATCCTAGCAGAAACACGAAGGCCCCTCGCCGGAGCAAGGGGCCGGAGGGGAAGCGAAGGGTGGTTACTGTTGTGGCGTCTCGGGCTGGTCCATGGTGATGCCGCTGGGGCCGGCCTGCTTGGCCGCCTTGGCCTTCTTGGTGTCCATGGTCTTCTGCACCCACTCGTCGGCCTTCTTGTAGTCGGCGGCGCGGGCGGCCTCGTCCTCGCACTCGTAGTCGGCCCGCTCCCGGTACATCAGGTTCAGGTAGGCCATGGCGTCCTCGTAGTCGGGACGGATCTGGATGGCCTTCTCCAGCATCTCCATGCCTTCCTTGACCTTGTCCTCGTTCTTGGCGCGGATCACGGCGCACACCTTCTTGTCCTTCAGCGGCTCATCCGGCCTCAGCCCCAGCTTGGCCCGCTCTTCCATGCGCGGGATATAGGTCTGCGTCCAGTCGATGACCGCGATGGAGTAGTAGGCCTCGGGATCGTTGGGATCGTTCTGGATGACCTGCCGCTGGAACTCCTTGGACTGGTCGAATTTCTTCATCTGGAAGTAGAGGGCGGCGATCCCCTTCAGGCTGTTGAGGTTGCCGGGCTCCAGCTTCAGCACTTCCTGGAACTGCTCGATGGCCAGCTCGGCGTTGCGGTTATTGTCCGGGCTGTCCACGCCCGGGACGTACTGCTGGGCGTAGGCGGTGGCCAGATAGAGCCGGGCGTTGAGCAGCTTGGGATCCAGTTCGACCGCGTTCTTGAAATTGTCGATGGCCTCATCGTAGTGGGCGCTCTTGTACTGCTTCACGCCCTTGTTGAGCTGGTCGCGCGCCTTGAGCTTGTTGCATCCGGCCGCCAGCGACACCACCGCCGCCAGCGCCACTACTGCCGCGATTCGTAAGCCGCGATTCATGCTTGGGAAGCTCTCCTGTGCTCGCTCGGTACTCAGTCCTGGCTACTGTCCCTGTTCGATCTTGGCGGTGATCAGGCCCACCTTGTCCACCTGGGCGGCGTGCGCGATGTCGATCACCTGCGCCACCTCCAGGAACGGGACCTCGGAATCGCCCTTCACGAACATCACCCGCTCGGCCCGGGTCTTGAAGATGTCCTCCAGCCTGGTCTGCAGGTCCGCCCAGGTGACATCGTCCTGATTGATCTTGAGCTTGGGGCGCTCGTTGGCGCCCGCCCAGATCACCTGCACCACGATGGTGCGGTCGGTCGGCGTGGCCTGGGACTGCGGGTCCTTGGGGGGCTGCGGTACCAGCGCCTCCAGTCCCTTGGGCTCCAGGGGAGTGATGACCATGAAGATGATAAGCAGCACCAGCAGCACGTCGACCAGCGGCGTGACGTTGATGTTGGCGGTAGGTCCGCCGCCCGATCCTGACGTCGCCATTGCCATATTCGTGTCCTCGTTGTTCCCTGTTTCCCTACTGCGGCGGAGGCGGCGGAGCCTCGGTGGAGACCGAGGGCTTGCGCTGCTCGGTCAGCAGTCCGACCTGGTCCACGCCCGCCGAGCGGATGTTATCCACCACTTCCACCACGCTGCCGTACTTGGCGCGCGCGTCCGCCTTGATGAACACGCGCTTGTCCGTCTTTTTCTCCAGGCGGTCCTTCACTTTTTCGGTGAGCTGGTCGGCGGTCACCTGGTCGGAGCCGAAGAAGATCTTGCCGTCGCGCATCACCGCCACCAGCAGCGCGTCTTCCTGGTCGGCGTCCTTCATGGAGATGGGATTGTCGGTCTTGGCCAGCTCCACGCTCACGCCCTTCTGCAGCATGGGCGTGACCACCATGAAGATGACCAGCAGCACCAGCATCACGTCCACCATGGGCGTGACGTTGATGTCAGAGGTGACGTTCATCTTTCGTTTTGCCAGTGGCATCGGTCGGTTCTCCCGCAACCCCAGGCGCCGCCCGTGCCCGGGAGACGCCCCTGAAGGCGTCCCCGAATCCGCCCGGCGGCCCGAAGTGCTGCTGCCTATTTCTTCGCCCTTCCCGATTTCTTCAGGAAGTAGTCAATCAGCTCGCTCGAGGAGTTGTTCATCTCCACGTCGAAGGCTTCCACCTTATTGGTGAAGTAGTTGTACATCATCACGGCGGGGATGGCCACGAACAGTCCGAAGGCCGTGGCCACCAGCGCCTCGGAGATGCCCGCCGCCACCGCTCCCAGTCCGGTCTGCTTCTGCCGCGAGATGCCTTCGAAGGCGTTGATGATGCCCACCACCGTGCCGAACAGGCCGATGAAGGGCGCGGTGGAGCCGATGGTCGCCAGACCGCCCAGGCCGCGCTTGAGCTCGGCGTGGACGATGGCCTCGGCCCGTTCCAGCGCTCGCTTGGAGGCCTCGATCTCCTCCCCCGGGATGTCGGTGGATTCCTGGTGGGCGCGGAATTCCTGCAACCCCGCCGTCACCACTTTGGCGAGATGGCTCTTCTTGTTGCGCTCCGCCACCCGGATGGCCTCGTCGATGCGCCCTTCGCGCAACGCTCCCGCCACTTGCGGCGCGAACATCCGCGACTGCTTGCGCGCCGCGCTGAAGGCGATGCCGCGGTCGATCATCACTCCGATCGACCAGGCCGACATCACCAGCAGGATGATCACCACGATCTTGGCCATCCAGCCCATCTGCACCCACATCGAGCGCAGGTCCCACCCGACCTCCGGCTGCTGAAACATCATTGCCAGTGCGGGTCCGTTGATTAGAAAAGCGCTTGCGAGATTCGAAAGCAACATGGGTTGATCCTTCCTCCTGGAAAAACTTGCTGGTTGAAATTGGCCTGACTTCCCGGCTGGCCCTCTTCCCCGGATTCTCCTAGCCCGCGAGGTTGAAGTTCACCGTGATCTGCGTCTCCACTTCCACCGGCTCCCCGTTCAGCAGGTAGGGGCGATACCGCCACTGCCGCACCGCGTCCAGCGCGGATTGCGTCAGCATAGGATGTCCACTCACCACCCGCAGGTTCTCGATGGTCCCCTGCTTGCTGATGACGGCCTGCAGCACCACGATGCCCTGGATGCGCGCCCGCTTGGCGATGTCCGGGTACAACGGGGTCACCTTGTTGAGCAGGTTCCCCTCCGTGACTCCTTGCGACAGGCGGACCCGCTGCGGGGTGGCGATCCTGGGAGCGGACATGGGCGCGGCGCTCAGAATGCCGCCCAGAACACCTCCCATCTGCCCGCCCGGAACTCCACCCGGGACTCCGCCCGGGACTCCGCCCATGTTGCTCACCGGCGGCGGGGCCTCTTCTTCCTTGATCATCGCGACTTTCTGGGGGATCTTGGTGGGGGTGCGGAGCTGCCCGGCCTCGATATCGGTCTGCACTACTTTCACCGCCTGGACCGGCGCCGCAGGCGGCGGCGGGGGCGGAGGTGGTGGCGGCGCCACCAACAGCGTCATCAACTGCTGCTTGGGCAGCGCTTCCGTGTAGATCAGCGGGATCAGAATCATGATCCCAATCAGCATCGCCTGCAGGAACATTGACAGCAGGGTCGTCCATACCCGCTTGGTCTTGAGCCTTCCGCCTGATTCGATCAGGCTGTCCTGGAACATCATCGCTGCTTCCATACGCCTAGCTCCCTAACCGTTGCCACACACTGCCTGGAACATTAGACACCGGAAAGGCCCTTTTCGGCCCTCCTGGGAGTGTCTTCTAAGCCCGCTTTTCCCGCCGGCCATTCCCGGCCGCCGGGACGTTCGCGGGCCTCAGCCCCTTCCGTCCCGCCCGCCAATCCTGCCAGCCCACCAGCATGGGTGCGGCCACCGCGATGGACGAATACGTCCCGATCAAGATCCCGATCACCAGGGCCAGGGAAAACCCGTGCAGTACCTCGCCCCCGAATGCGAACAAACAAGCCACCGTCAGGAACGTCAGCCCCGAGGTCAGGATAGTCCGGCTGAGCGTCTGGTTGATGCTCCGGTTCACGATCGAACCCGGCGACTCCCGGCGCGTCAACTTCAAGTTCTCCCGGATGCGGTCAAAGATGACGATGGTATCGTTCATCGAATAGCCGATCAGGGTCAAAATAGCGGCAATAACTGTCAGGCTTATCTCTTGCCTTGTCAAGGAGAAAGCCCCCAGGGTGATGAGGGTGTCGTGGATCACCGCCGCCACCGCCGCCACCCCGTAGATCCATTCGAAACGGAACCACAGGTACACCAGCATGCCGATGGAGGCGTAGATGGTGGCCAGCAGGGCCTGGGTCCGCAACTGCTCTCCCACCTGCGGCCCCACGATCTCCACGTTGCGCACCGCGAAA
>Ga0255310_10000257_pt1 | contig 11558 bp, 11 predicted proteins | sample EtOH1_T0_E1_meta_FD_201359 | JGI IMG/M metagenome (GOLD analysis project Ga0255310, IMG submission 201359) | Sandy soil microbial communities from University of British Columbia, Vancouver, Canada - EtOH1_T0_E1 | ecosystem: Engineered > Artificial ecosystem > Sand microcosm > Unclassified ...
TGTCGTCACGTACTCAAGGGCCGACGCCGGCAACCGCAGAAGCACGGAGGCCTGTGCCGGACCGTCCAGAGACTGCCCCGTAAACGTCATCACGCGTCTGACGGCGGTCTCAGGACCCTCCCCGGAAAGAATGGGGTGGTCGCCGAGCCGATGGTTGTCTTGGGAAAAAAGGAGAGGATCGGACAGCTCGTCGGGCACTTCGACAAATCCTTTGTGCATCTTGACGCCGAATGCGGCGGCCAAGGCCTCCGAGGCGGCCCCGAACGGGGCGTGATCCGCAATCAGCAGCAGGGAGCCGCCCTGCTCTACCCAGGCACGGACCACCTGGATCTCCTCGGCCGTGAACGCAGGATCCCCTCGCTCCTTGCTGGTGGAGACCGGGAGGTTGACCCCCAGGAATTGCGGCTTCGGTGCCCCGCTTGCATTCACAATGACCAACACCTCGACAGCGTCGAGGCTTCCAGCAGTGAACGGGGCTGTACCTTTTCGCACATCGTAGCCATCCGCCCTCAGCAGCCGGCCGAAAGGCCAGTAGCGGCCTCCCACGCCCGCGGTGGATGCGTTGTTGTGCGCTTGATCGATGACCACACGCGGGTGCGTGGATGTGAAGGCAGGGGTAGCGACGGCCGGGTCCCAGCCGTAATCGGCTCTCTGGGCCAGGAAGACCGCGATGGTCGCGACCAGCAGCGGCACCGCAAGGATCGAAGCGCCCACTAAAACCAGGATCTTCTTCATTCGCACGCGATGCCTCCATCCGGAAAGCACCCAGCCGGGCGCTCTCTCACTCTTACGCGCGCTCGCGCGCGGCCCGACTTGCATGGGGATACGCAGGCGAGACAACAGAGGTTCCGGTTGGGTCACCGGGGCGGCCTTTTTGTTTGTCAAAGGCTCTCCCTTGCAAAACCACTGACGGCCAGTACAATCCCATCGCCCGGGAGCGACAGCGGCGATCCCGGTGCGGAGGTTCACCATGGCACGGAGACTGGTCCTGGCGCTGATGGCGACCGTCCTGATTGCCGGCACGCAGACTGCATGGGCGGCGGAATCCTGCGACTCCTTGAAGAAAGAGCGCGACAAGGTGAAGAAGGCGCTCGAGAAGATGGAAGCGCAGAAGCTGCCGGAGGACCGGCTGGAAGAGCTGGACAACATCCTGGGCCAGATCCTCGACCTGCTCAACAGCAACGTCAAGGACCAGGGCGACATCACGGAGAAGATCGAGAAGCTAGAAAAGAAGCTGCCGAAGTCCGACTCGGCCACGCTTGAGAAGATCAACGAGTTCGTGAAGAACGTGAAGGGCGGGCTGAAGGAGTCCACGACCAAACAAAAGGACGCCGCCGAGTTCCTCTCCAAGCTGCGTGCCCGCATCAATACCATCAAGGCGTTTTATGAGGCGGGCGACCAGTCCAAAGCGCAGGCCCAGATCGACCGCTTCGGCGACTTCTTCGACGCGCTGGTGGGCATCGTCCCCGGCGTCAAGCAGATCCCGGGGCTGAAGGACCTGTTCGACGCCTACAGCAAGAGCATCCACGGCATCGCCAAAAGCGCTGGGGTGCTGGACGCCATCGTGGCGCGCGACAATCAGCTTTATCGCGAGGCCGGGTTCGAAGGCGACCTCTACGTCCGCGGCCGGACGCCGCGCGAGATCCACGCCGACGGCATCCGCAAGCTCTCCGACAAGCTGGCCGAGCTGGAGCGCAAGATCTCCGACGGGCAGTGCGACAAACCGCCCGACCAGCCCGACCCCTGCACCGACCCCAAGAGCCGCGTCGTCCAGGACATCAAGGCGCTGCGCGCCAAGCTCGACGCTGAACGCAAGTTTCAGCAGAAGCAGGATGATGCCATCGCCGGCAACGCCTGGAACGACGTGTGGGCGGCCGCCGCCGAGGTGAAGAAGGCCACCACCCCGGCGCAGAAAGCCGAGGCACAGCAGCGGCTGAAGAACGCGAAGCAGGCGTATGCCGACGCTGCCGCAGCCCGCAAAGCGCACACCGAAGCCTACGAGAAGCAGGTCGGGGCGCTGATGGACCTGGCCAGTAAGTCCGAAAAGTGGACGCCGGAGGAGGAGAAGGCCTTCGAGGACTGCTTCCCCTACGAGGCGAAGTTGCGGGAGCGTGTGCGGCTGCGTCCCAAGAACACGCCACCGCCGGATGAGGTGAAGGAGCCGGCGCCCAAGCCTGCGCCGAAACCCGCGCCGGCCCCGAAGGCGGCCGTCAAGACGGCCACGCCCGTGGCCCCGGGACCGGTCGTCGTCCGCGGCGGTATCAACTGCGATTGCGCCAACACGGAGGCGCCCAACATCGGCGGCGCGGCCGTGCGACAGTGCCGCAGAAGCGAAGACTCCCTGAAGGCCATGGCCGTTAAGGGCGAACTGAAACTCGAGGTTGCCAACGGGAAGATCGCTAGTGGCTCGAACGTGTGCGACGGCGTGACCGCGGGCCCGGGCGCGTGGCCGGTGGTAGGGGCGAAGGCGAAGTCGCCGTACTAGGCTCTCATGGGGGAATGGCGCGCCCTGAGAGATTCGAACTCCCGACCTTCTGGTTCGTAGCCAGACGCTCTATCCAACTGAGCTAAGGGCGCGCTCCGGCGGGAAAAACAACAGTGAAATTATAGCAGCAACCGCCGCGGGGGCTTCAGATGAGCGCCAGCTTCTCGCGCAGGTCGAGGCCGGCGCCGCGCAGCAGCGAAGCCACCGTGTCCTCATTGAGGCGGGTAGCGTCGAACTCCACCCGCACCGTGCGCGCGGCTTCGTCGAAGGCCAGACGGCGGATGCCATACACCTCGCGCATCCCCTGCAAGGCGCGCAGGTCGGCCTCAGACGGCGGCGTAGCGTAGCGGAAGCAAACCTCAACGGCGGTCATGGCTGGCTTTTCTGGCCCTTGGGCCAGGCGTGAGTCGAAATCTTCGCTTCAGCAATCTAATGACAATCTAATATAGGACAATCGCCAGCGATGGACGAGCACAAACATCCCGGCCTGCCCGTCTTGCAGCCCAAGACGGTGACGGACCCGGTCTGCGGCATGAGCGTCGATCCGGCGCGCGCCCGGGGCTCGGCCGAGCACGCCGGCAAGACCTACTACTTCTGCAGCCCGCACTGCGTGGAAAAGTTCAAGGCCGACCCGGAAAAGTACCTGGCGCAGGGACCGTCTGCGGGGCACATGGCGCATCCCGTACAGATCACGCCGGCGCAGATCACGCCGGCGCCGACGGCGGACTCAGGAAAGTGGGCGGCGATACCCGGCTCCCAGGAGTTCACCTGTCCCATGGACCCGGAGGTGAAGCAGGCGGCGCCGGGGCCGTGTCCCAAGTGCGGGATGGCGCTCGAGCCGATGGTGTCGTTCACCTTGCCCACGGCGGAGTACGTCTGCCCCATGCATCCGGAGATTGTGCGGGCGGAGCCGGGAAGCTGTCCCATCTGCGGCATGGCGCTGGAGCCGCGGGTGGCGAGCGTCGTCGAAGAGGCGAACCCAGAACTGGTGGACATGACCCGCCGCTTCTGGATCGCGTTGGGCTTTGCGACGCCGGTGCTGGCGCTGGCCATGTCGGACATCATCCCCGGGCAGCCGGTTCAGCACGTGATCCCGCCGAGCCTGTTCCCCTGGCTCGAATTCCTGCTGGCCACGCCGGCGGTGGTGTGGGGAGGCTGGCCGCTCTTTGAGCGGGGCTGGGCCTCGATCCTCAATCGCCACCTGAACATGTTCACTCTGATCGCCATCGGCACCGGGACAGCGTATCTCTACAGCCTGGCGGCAACCGTGGCGCCGGGACTCTTCCCGGAATCGTTCCGCGGGGAGCACGGCGGCCCCGCCGTCTACTTCGAAACGGCAGCGGTGATCACGGCGCTGGTGCTGATGGGCCAGGTGATGGAGCTGCGGGCGCGGAGCAAGACCTCGAGCGCCATCCGGGCGCTGCTCGACCTGAGCCCCAAGACCGCGCGGCGCCTGCGCTCGGACGGCGGCGAGGAAGACGTGCCGCTCGAAGCCGTGCAGGCCGGCGACCGGCTGCGGGTTCGTCCGGGCGAGCGGGTGCCGGTGGATGGCGTGGTGCTGGAGGGCACGAGCGCGGTGGATGAATCCATGATCACGGGCGAGGCCATGCCGGCGGGGAAGTCGGCGGGTAGCCGGGTGATCGGGGCGACGGTCAACGGGACGGGAAGTCTGGTGATGCGCGCCGAACGCGTGGGCGCGGAGACTTTGCTGGCGCAGATCGTGCGCATGGTCTCGGAGGCGCAGCGCAGCCGCGCTCCCATCCAGCGGCTGGCGGATACAGTGTCGAGATACTTCGTTCCGGCGGTGGTGCTGACTGCCATCGTCACCTTCATCGTGTGGGCGCTCTATGGGCCGGAGCCGCGCATGGCGTACGCCCTGCTCAGCGCCGTGGCCGTGCTCATCATCGCCTGTCCCTGCGCCCTGGGCCTGGCCACGCCGATGGCCATCATGGTGGGCACAGGGCGCGGCGCGAGCGCCGGAGTGCTCATCAAAAACGCCGAGGCGCTTGAGATCATGGAAAAGGTGGATACGCTGGTGGTGGACAAGACCGGGACGCTCACCGAGGGCAAGCCGCGGCTGGTTTCCGTGGTGCCGCTGGCACCCTGGAGTGGGGCCGATTTGCTGCGCCTGGCCGGAAGCCTGGAGCGCGCGAGCGAGCATCCCCTGGCCGCGGCGGTGGTGGCGGGGGCCAGGGAAAAAGGCGCAGAGCTAACCGACAGCGCGGAGTTCCACTACATCCCAGGAAAGGGAGTGACCGGGAAGGTGGGCGGGAAAAGCGTGGCGGTGGGCAGCGCGGCGTTGTTTGCTGAACTGAAAATCGACGCCGGAGAGTTGGCTGTCCAGGCTGAGGCTCTGCGCCGCGAAGGCCAGACGGTGGTTCTGGTGGCGGTGGACGGGCAGCCCGCCGGTTTGCTGGGCGTAGCCGACCCCATCAAGGCCACGACGCCCGAAGCGCTGCGTATCCTGAAGGAGAGCGGCGTTCGCGTGGTGATGCTGACCGGCGACAGCCGCACCACGGCCGAGGCGGTGGCGCGCAAGCTGGGTGTGGACGAGTTTGAAGCCGAGGTCCTGCCGCAGCGCAAGGCGGAGGTGGTGAAGCGTCTCCAGGCGGAGGGCCGGGTGGTGGCCATGGCGGGCGACGGCGTGAACGACGCTCCTGCGCTGGCCCAGGCCCAGGTGGGCATCGCCATGGGGACAGGAACGGATGTCGCCATGGAGAGCGCCGGGGTCACTCTGGTGAAAGGCGACCTGCGGGGCGTGGCGCGAGCCCGCACGCTCAGCCGCTCCACCATGCGCAATATCCGGCAGAACCTGTTCTTCGCCTTTATCTACAACCTGTTGGGAGTGCCACTGGCCGCGGGGATCCTCTACCCGTTCTTTGGGCACGGGGCGCTGCTCAGCCCCATGATCGCCAGCGCGGCCATGAGCTTCAGTTCGGTCTCAGTCATCGCGAACTCGCTGCGACTGCGGAAGGCGCCTCTGTAAATCCCGTCCGGGTACGGGCGAGATACTCCAGGACGGCGGGCTGGGTCCAGTTGACCGGGCCGACGTACTTGCGGCGGACGACGCCGCCGGGGTCGATGACATAACTCTCGGGATACTTCACCGTGCCGTACATCAGGGCGCTCTTCTTACTGGGGTCGCGGACGGTGAGCAGGTCCACCTTGTGCTCGACCAGGAACTGGCGGTAGGCCTCTTCGTCCTCGTCCACGCTGACGGCAAAGACGGTGACCTGGTCCTTCATCTGCGCCTGCATGGCGACCAGCGAGGGCAGCTCCTCCACACAGGGCGGGCACCAGGTGGCCCAGAAGTTCAGCACCACGACTTTTCCGCGGAGGTCCTTCAGCCCGACGGCGCGGCCGGAGTCCTGAACGGAGAACTCGGGCGCGGGACGGTCCACCAGCGGCGGCTGCGGCGTGCGGTCGCAGGCGGCCAGCAGGAAGAGCGGAAGCAGCAGAAGCCAGGCTGTGGAGCGGGGCACATCCGTATAATAAACGTTTGGGCCGATGATGACACCGAGCATGGACGGTGCAGAGCAGGGAAGCGGCGAGCCCGTTGTTTCCGTGATCGTACCCGCGCGCAATGAGGAACTGTGCCTGGGCCGCTGCCTGGAGTCCCTGGTAGGGCAGCAGGACCTGAAGTTCGAGGTCCTGGTGGTGGATGATGGCTCGAGCGACCGCACCCGCGCCATCGCCGAGTCCTTCCCGCAGGTGCAGGTCATGGATGGCGGGCCGCTGCCCCAGGGCTGGACGGGCAAGAATCACGCCGCGTGGCAGGGCGCGCAGCGCGCCCGGGGGCGCTGGCTGCTCTTCACCGACGCCGACACCGCACACGAGTCGGGGTCCCTGGCTGCCGCTGTCGCAGAGGCGGAGCAGCACGGTGCGGCGATGCTTTCGTACTCTCCGCGGCAGGAGGTCGGGAGCGTCTGGGAGCGGGCGCTGATGCCGGTCATCTTTGCCGAACTGGCTGCGACCTATCCCCCTTCGAAAGTGTGCGATCCGAAGTCGGCGGTAGCGGCGGCGAACGGACAGTACCTGATGATCTCGCGCCAGGCCTACGAGGCCATCGGAGGGCATCGCGCCGTGGCGGGGGCGCTTCTGGAAGACGTCGCCCTGGCGCGGCGGGTGAAGCAGTCCGGCCGAGGACTGCGATTCCGTTATGGCGGAGACGCGGTGCGCACCCGCATGTACCGCAACTTCGGCCAGATGTGGGAGGGCTGGACCAAGAACCTGGCGCTGCTCTTCCCCCATCCCGTCCGGCTGGCGGTGTTGCGGGGGCTGGAGTTCCTGATCCTCGCCGGCGCCTTCCTCGTGGCCTTGGGGACGTTCTGGTTCGATTTCGGGGGAGCGATGCTGGCGCTGCTGGTGCTGGCCGTCACCTGGATCGCGTTCCTGGGGCGTATCCGCCGGGCGCACTTTGGCGCGTGGGAGAACGACTTGGCCGTCTTCGGGCTGCCGCTGTTTGCCGCGTTGCTGGTGCGCTCGCAACGGCATCATCGCGTCCGGAGAAGTGTCGAATGGAAGGGAAGGACCTATCCTCAAGCGGCCGCCGCCGAAGCGGCCGGGATGCCCGCCGCGAAGGCCCAGCCTTTGGAGACGACCCGTTGAGCAAGAAGGTCAAGGCCGGCAAGAACGGAGTGGTTTACCTGACGCGCAAGGCGGAGTTCGCCGCCTCGCACTACTATCACAACCCGGCGCTCTCGGCGGAGGAGAACCTCCGGCTCTTCGGGAAATGCAACAACCCGTTGGGACACGGGCACAACTACCTGCTGGAGGTCACGGTGAAGGGCAGGGTGGACGCGCGCTCGGGCTTTGTCCTCGACCTGAAGGAGTTGAAGGAGATCCTGAGCCGCGAGGTCCTGGAGGCGATGGACCACCGCTTCCTGAACAAGGAGGTCCCGGAATTCAGGGACCAGATCCCTACCACGGAGAACCTGGCCATTGCCATCTGGCGGCGGCTGGAGCCGCGGCTGAAGCGCGCCGAGCTCGACCGGGTGCGGGTGTACGAGAGTCCTGACCTGTTCGTGGACTACTACGGAGAGGCATGAGAGCGCACCTGACGCGGCGGTACTGGTTCCCGGCCTCGCACCGGCTGCACAGCGAGCGCATGTCAGCGGCGGAGAACCGGCGCACTTACGGCAAATGCAACAACCCGCACGGACACGGGCACAACTACACGCTGGAAGTGACGGTGGCAGGCCCAGTGGAAGCGCGGACCGGGATGGTGTGCGATATTGTGGAGCTGGATGGCTTCGTCGATCGCGAGGTCCTGGAGCCCTTCGGCTATTCCAACCTCAACCGGCTGGAGCCTTTCCGGAACAAGGTGCCGACCACCGAGAATCTGTGCATCGAGATCTACAACCGGCTGGAGCAGGGCTTCCGCGCGGCGCGCGTCGAGAAGGTGCGGCTGGAAGAGACCATGCTCAACGCTTTCGAGTACGCTGGAGAGAACGGCAGGGAAAGAAGGGAAGGCAGGTGACATCCGTGAAGAAGACGGAAGACCCGGTCACGCTGAAGCAAGCGGAGATGCAAGAGCTGCTTCATGAACTGCTGGTTCGCCTGGGCGAGGACCCGGAGCGCGACGGCCTGACGCGGACGCCGGAGCGCATGGAGCGGGCGCTCCAGTATCTGACCCGGGGGTACAACGAGGACCCGAAAAAGGTCTTGCAGGATGCGCTGTTCGACGTGAACTACGACGAGATGGTCATCGTGCGGGACATCGAGATGTTCAGCCTGTGCGAGCATCACGTCCTGCCGTTCTTCGGCAAGGTGCACGTGGCCTACATCCCCAACGGAAAGGTGATCGGGTTGAGCAAGATCCCACGCCTGGTGGACATCTTCGCCCGGCGGCTACAGGTGCAGGAGCGGCTGACCACGCAGATCGCCGAATCCATCCAGCATGCCATCGAGCCCCAGGGCGTGGGCGTGGTGATCGAGGCGCGGCACCTGTGCATGATGATGCGGGGAGTGGAGAAACAGCACTCCTCGGCGGTCACCTCGGCCATGCTGGGCGTATTCCGCGATTGCCAGGAGACGCGGGAGGAGTTTCTTTCCCTGATCCGGGGCCGCGCGGCGAATGGGGTCTGAGATGAAAAGGCGTCAGACAGCATCCCGGCAGGGAAGACTGCGCGGGAAGGTGGCGGTGGTGACGGGCGGCAGCCGGGGCATCGGGCTGGCCGTGGCGCAAGCCCTGGCCGCTGAAGGCTGCGCCGTGGTGCTGGCCGGACGCGATATCCGAGCGCTGCGGGCGGCCGCGGCAGGGATCGCGCGCCATGGCGGCGAGGCGATGGCGCAGGCCTGCGACGTTCGCGACCAGGGCTCGGTGGCCGAGCTCTTTGCCGAAACCACGCGCCGCTTTCGCCGCCTGGACATCCTGGTCAACAACGCCGGCATCGCGCACCCGCCGTGCAAGATCGAGCAGTTGCCGCTGCGCGCCTGGCGCACGGTCCTGGACACCAACCTCACCGGGATGTTCCTCTGCGCCAAGGCCGCCATCCCCCTGCTGCGGCGGGGCGGCGTGATGGTGAACAACCTCTCCATCGCAGCCAAGCGGGTGTTTCCCGGAACCTTTGCTTACGACACCTCCAAGCACGGCGCCCTGGGCTTGACCCGCGCCCTGCGCGAGGAGTTGCGCTCGCGCGGCATCCGGGTGATGGCGCTGCTGCCCGGACCGACCGCCACCGACATCTGGGAGCAATTCTGGCCAGGGGCGCCGCGCAGCCGCATGATCTCGCCGGCGGAGGTCGCCGCGGTGGTGGTGGAATCCGTGGTCCTGCCCGCCGGGACCTCGGTGGAGGAGTTGGTCATCGGGCCCACGCGCGGAGCCCTGTAGGCGCGCGGGCGGCCATCCAGTAGAATCAGCCCGGCTCCCGGATACCTGAAGACCCCTCTCATGCGGAAATCCGACAGCGGCAGCGACTTCAAGGCGGTCAAGCGCACCTCGCAGATCATCTACGGCGAGCGCCAGCATCTGCTGGCGGTGCTGAATTCTCTGCAGAAGTTCAAGCGCGATGGCGCCCAGGCCAAGGAAGAGAAGACGCACCTGGAGGCGATGATCGCGGAGCGCACGGCGGAGCTCAACCGCTTCCACCCCAAGTGGGACGAGCACATGCAGCGGGCCCGCGAGCGCAACCTCTCCGCCGACCAGCTGGCCGAAATGGCCCGCGAGGCCTCGGCCGACGACTACCTGCTGCTGCGCAACATCGCCGAGAATCCCAACACCCCCTCGTCGGTGCTGGCGCTGCTGGCGCGGCACTCCTACGACGCGGTGAAAGAGAACGTGGCCCGGCATCCCAACGCCGACGCCAAGACCTTGCAGATGCTGGCCGAGGACTCCACCCGTCCGCTGTGGCTGCTGGTGGCCTGCAACCTTTCCGCTCCGGAAGAGCTGCGCGCCAGCCTGCGCCGGCGCATGGAGCAGATGGACGCGGCAGGGAACTAAGCGGGACCCGGCCTACCAGTCGGGATAGCGGTAGCGCTGGGGACGCTTCGGCAAGCTCTTGATGAGGGCGACTCCCGCCAGGAATCCGCCCACGTGGGCCCAAAAGGCGATGCCGCCCGAGCTTTGGCCGGCGGAGGAGATGCTGGTGGCGGCTCCGCTCAGGAACTGCACCAGGAACCAGTAGCCCAGCACCACCCACGCCGGCAGCCAGGTGAAAAAAACGAAAAAGAAGGGAACCAGGGTCAGGACCCGCGCCGAGGGGTAGAGGAGGAAGTATGCTCCCATCACCCCGGCGATGGCCCCGCTGGCGCCGATGGTGGGCACGGTCGAGTCCGGGTTGAAGAGCGCCTGCACGCCGTTGGCGGCGATGCCGGTGACCAGGTAGAACAGGAGGAAGCGAAAGGGACCGAGATAGTCTTCGATGTTGTCGCCGAAGATCCACAGCGCCCACATGTTGGCGATGATGTGCAGCCAGGAGCCATGCAGGAACATGGAAGTGAACACCGGCAGGACCGCCGCTTCCACGCTGATGCCGGGCTGGCCGTGCAGCAAGCCGCTCAGGTTGGCGGGGACGACGCCGAACTGAAAGAAGAACTGCATGCGCGCCGCCGGTCCCAGCACCAGTTCGAAGAGAAAGATCAGGGTGTTGAGCGCGATCAGGAAATAGGTTACGTAGGGCGTTGTGAAGCGCGGCGCATCGTCGCGAAGGGGAATCATATGCTGGACCGATTGCGGGAGCGGAACCGGGTGAGCCTCTCCAAAATAGCACAGAGCGGAAGCCGATGAACGGAGTGCTGGTGGTGGACAAGCCGGCGGGCCTGACCTCGCATGACGTGGTGCAGCGCGTGCGCCGCCTGATGAGCGAGCGCGCCGTCGGGCACCTGGGGACGCTCGATCCCATGGCCACCGGCGTCCTGCCGCTGGTGCTGGGGCGCATGACCCGGCTGGCGCAGTTCTACGTGGGCTGCGAGAAGAGCTACGAGGGCGAGATCCGCTTCGGCTTCGCCACCGACACCTACGACGCCGAGGGAGAGGCCACAGGACCGGCGGCAGAGGCCCGGTTCTCCCTGGAGCAACTGCGGGCCGCCGCGGGGCAGTTCCAGGGACGGATCGAACAGATGCCGCCGCCATTCTCGGCCAAGAAGATCCAGGGAGTGCCGGCCTACAAGCTGGCACGCAAGAAGCAGGAGGTCGCGCTCAAGGCGGTGACCGTCGAGGTGCATGAATTCGAGATACTGGGGCTGGAGGGGGAGCGCGCGACCTTCAAGGCGCGAGTGGCATCGGGGACCTACCTGCGGTCCATCGCCCACGACCTGGGCAAGGCGATGGGCACAGGAGGTCACCTGGCGCGCCTGAGGCGAACGGCGGTGGCGGAGTTCGATCTGGAAGATGCCAAGACCCTGGAAGAGGTGGAGGCGGCGGTCATGAGCGGGAGGACGGATGAGGTGATGGTCCATCCGCGACGGCTGTTGCCTGCGATGCCGGCGGTGACTGCGCCCGAAGACAGCTTGGGGAAGGTTTGCAGCGGGACCGCTGTCAACTTGCCGGAGATGTCCGGGGCCAGGCAGGTGAAGGTCTTTCGAGGGCAGGGGGAGTTGGTGGCCATCGCCACCCGGGTAGCTGGGACGCTGT
>Ga0255310_10000258_pt1 | contig 11538 bp, 10 predicted proteins | sample EtOH1_T0_E1_meta_FD_201359 | JGI IMG/M metagenome (GOLD analysis project Ga0255310, IMG submission 201359) | Sandy soil microbial communities from University of British Columbia, Vancouver, Canada - EtOH1_T0_E1 | ecosystem: Engineered > Artificial ecosystem > Sand microcosm > Unclassified ...
CGAGCCGTTGACCGAGATACCGCGCGGCGCCGAGATTGCGGGGATTCCGCAGGGGCTCACCAATCCTCCGGTGCACGCCGCCAATGCTGATGACCTCAATGAGGCGCTGCACGCGCCGGGGCGGGGCATTGCGGGCGCGACGCCCGGGACCCTGGTGCTGGTCGGCGTGTTCCTGCTGGCGTTCATGCTCTACTACTTCACCAACTGGAAGTTGCTCAGCTTCCTGTGGAAGATCGGATGATCCGGTCCCGGACCGGCCGGCCGGGCGCGGCGTCCCTCGCGTTGCTGCTGATTCTCGTGACGACGGCAGCGTGGTGGGCGCTGGCGCTCTGGCCGGCGGGACCGGTGGAGCCGCTCTGGCTGGTGCGGACCCGCGCTGCCTGCTTCGGTTCGGCGCCCGGTGGATTTCCCGATGCCGGGGGGTGGATTCTGCTGATCGGCGAACCGATCGGGATGCTGGCCGTCCTGTTGCTGGTCTGGGGTGGGGCGCTTCGCGACGAGCTGCGCCGGATGCGCGCCGATCCGCGCTGGCGATTCGTCCTGCTGGGGGTCGGCGGTCTCAGCGTGATGGGTCTCGCCGCGTTCGGCCAGCGCGCGGCCTTCGCGGCGGGAATCGGGGCCCCGGCGCGCCCGGCAGTTTCGGGCGCGGCGACCGCGGTGGATATCGATGCCTCCGGGTTCGTGCTGACCGATCAGCACGGACGCAGCACCTCGCTGGCCGGGTTTCCGGGGAAGCCGGTGCTGCTCACCTTCGCCTTCGGGCATTGCACCACGGTCTGCCCGACGCTCGTGCATGAGGTGAGCGCGGCCCGGGCCGCGGCCGACCGCGCCGAGGTGCCGCTGCTGATCATTTCGCTGGACCCGTGGCGCGACGCGCCCGCCCGGCTGGCCTCCCTCGCTTCGGCCTGGGAGCTGGCCCCGCAGGATCGCGTGCTCTCGGGGAGCGTCGAGGAGGTCGAGCGAACCCTTTCGGCGCTCGGGATCACACGGCGCCGCAACCCGACGACCGGTGATGTGGACCACGGCGGAACCGTCATGGTCCTGAACGCGAGCGGTCACATCGTATGGAGAATCGACGGCGGCTGGGGTCGGGTAAGGGAGCTGCTGGCCTCCCTGCCCCGGTAAAGGGTTCCGGTATTCCGCCTCAGCGCCGCAGCGACCGCACGTAGTCGTGCAGGGCCAGGAACTTCTCGTAGACCACGACGCCCTTCCGCTTGCGCCCGAATTCTGCAAACAGCTCCCGCAGCCGGCCCCGCCGGGTGAGGTAGAAACGGAAGGTCTCCGCGAAGTCCTCCTGCGGATGGCGGGTGGCGTACCCGCTCACGTGGTTGACCGGTGCGATCGCGACGCCCCGGCGCTGGAAATCCACCCAGGCCTCGTCGAGCACGCGGTAGGCCTTGGCCACTTCGCCAAAGGCGCGCCGGAAGGTCGCCGTGCGGGTCCAGTGCCAGTTGTGGTACAGGAAGCTGTGGCCCAGCTCGTGGCTGATCAGCCCCACCAGCATGGGCCAGGGAATCTCGTCGCGGCGCTTGACCCCCACCACGTAGCGCTCCTCGATCTCGACCACCTTGGGGTATTTCGGGTCCACGCCCGAGACCCCCGGACGCAGCAGCACCCGAAAGCCCCAATCGGAAATCCGCGCCACCCGCAGCAGGCCGCGCACCCCGCTCAGGGCCCGGCGGATCAGGTCCCGCCCGGTCGCGTCGCGGCCGCACCAGGGGCACACGTCCATCCAGTCGTCCACACCGCGCGCGCAGTGGGGACAGCTCCCCTCGAACTTGGTGTCCTCGTTCCAGTGCTGGTCCTTGCCGCACCAGGGGCAGTAGGGCATCGGGTACTGCACCCCGCCCCCGCAGCCCCAATCGCAGCGGGCGTCCATCCGAAAGCCCTTGGGGGCCTTGAGCGGCTCCTCGCTGAAGGTGCCCTCGTCGGCCAGGTCGAGGTCGCACCAGGGACAGAACGAGAACTTCGGAGAGATGACCCAGCGGCAGCGCGGACACTCGCCACCCGCGAGGCCGGCGGTATCGGGCCAGCGCTGGGGCCGGGCACAGTCGGGGCAATAGGACCAGAAGCGCTGCAGCGGGTAGCCGCAGACACAACGGAGATCGACCGAGGGCGGCGCGCTGCGCTTGCGGCTACGCGCGGGCATAGCGGGCCATGGCCTCGTCCACGATGCGCTGCACGAACTTGGGGTAGGGCATGCCGGCCTTGTCGGCGGCGTTGCCGATCTCGTGCCCGCGGCTGATGAAGGGGTTGGCGTTCGCCTCCAGCACCCAGATCTCCCCTTCTTCGGTGAGTCGGAGGTCGATCCGCGCGTAGTCCCGCAGCCACAGCGCCTGGAACGCGGTGCGGCAGATGGAATCGATGCGCTCCCGCGCCGCGGCCGAAACCGGCCGGGCAAACACGTTCTTGATGCCCTTCCGCTTGCGGTACGGCTCGTCCCATTTGGCCGACTGGGTGGCGATGCGCTCCTCCGGCTCGGTCTTCTCCTTGTCGAAGATCAACTCGGTCAGCGGGAGGATCTCGAGCCCGGCGTCGTTGCCGATGACGCTGGCGTAGAGCTCGCGCCCCGGGATGAACTCTTCGGCGATGGCGGCCTGCTCGAAGCTCCGGTGAATGAAGGCGACCCGTTCCCGCAGCGCCTCCAGGTCTTCGACCACCGAGGCCTGCGCGATTCCGGCGGAGGCGTCGGCGGAGAGCGGCTTGACGATCAGTGGGAGGCGCAGCTCGGGTGCGCTCACCACCTCGTCGTTCAGCCGGTAGGTGACGAAGCTGGGAACCTGGATTCCGTGATAGGCGAGGATCTTCTTGCTCATCGCCTTGTCCCGGCTCACCAGCAACGCGAGCGGTGGCGAGCCGGTGTAGCGGTGCCCGCCGGCCTCCAGCAGGGCGGGAAACAGATAGTCCAGGTGATCATCGTTGCGAAACGCCTCGACGCAGTTCATGACCAGCTCGGGCTTCCACTCCGCGCAGCGGTCCAGGATCTCGCGGGGATCCGCGTGGATGCCGATCAGCAGGACCTCGTGGCCGTTCTCTTCCAGCGCACCGCCCACCTGGTACTCCATCTCCGGCTCGGCCTGGATGCCGCCCGCCAGCTCCGCCACCATCTGGCGATGCTGGTCTTCCGGGGTCCAGCTCTTGTAGGGGGTGTCGAAGACGACGGCGATCCGCACTCAGGGAGTTCCCGGAAAAAGGCCCCGAGAACCTACCCGGGACCCGGTCAGGCGGGCCAGCCTACCGGACGCTCGGCGCAGAGCAGAATGAGCTGTGGTCCGGCGGCCTGCGGGGTGAGCATGATCCCGGTGCGGTTGCGCAGCCCCGCCGCCCCCGAGTGGTGGTCCACTCCGTGCCAGAGCATGATGCGGGTGACCGGCAACGGCTCGTGCCATTCCGCGCGGGGACTGCCGGGCACCAGGGCATCCTCCTCGTCCGCCGCACCCACCACCACAGGATCGGTCCCCTCCAGCAGGGTCGGCATCCGGCGCAGGCTCTCGAGCAGCGTCACCGTCAGGGGCAGGCTTTCCCCGGCCAGGGTAATCGTCCCGAAGCCGTGCTCACCGGCGCGGCGCCGCGGGTGGATGAAGCAGGCGAAGTGGCAGGGGAACGGCGTGGGGATATTGGCCAGCAGCGTTTTCAGGTGATCGCGTACGGCGAGCACCATGCCATCCTGCGCGGGGGAACGACGATTGGAGTAGGAGGGCTCGCTCACGCCCAAAAACATAGGGCCCCCGGCGGAGGAGCGCCAACGCGGCGCTACCCCCTTGGCGCCAAGCCTATGTCGTGGTTGCCTTTGCGGGAGGCACAGTCACCCGGCCGATGGTGTCGTTGTCGCTGCCGAACCAGATGAACCGGGTCTTGGGGTCGAAGATCATGTAGCGCACCGTGCCCCCGCCGCTCGGAATCGGCGTCTGGCTGAAGAAGCGCTCCGTCCTGGGATCGAAGCCAACCAGCCGGTTGGGCTGCACCCCGGTCTCCACGAACCAGAGCCGGTCGGCATCATCCACCGTCATCGCATAGGGCAGCGAGCCGGGTCCGCTGGGGTTCTTCCATTCCCTGGTTTCCCCGGACTTGGGGTCCAGCCGTCCCAGGAATCCGCGGGTGTAGTCGACGTACCAGATGAAGCCGTCGCTGGTCCGCGCGATGCGGCGCGGGCGGCTGCGGGCCTCGGGCAGGGTGTACTCCTTGAGCTCCAGGGTCTTGGGGTCAAGGCTCCCGATCTTGTTGGTGCCGAACAGGTCGAAGTAGGGACGCCCGTCGGAATCGAGCGTGATCCCATAGGGCCGCGCGCCCGGGCTCGTCATCTTGACCAGCGAAATCTTGCCCGTCGAGGTGATCAGGTGCCCGACGAAATTGCTGGTTTGCAAAGTGAACCAGATGTTGCCCTGCTTGTCGAACACCTGGGTATGCGGGTCGCGGGCGGTCGAATCGGGCATGGGATAGCGGGTGATGGCCCCGCTGGCGGGGTCGAGCTTGCCGATCATCCCGTTGCGGTTGCCGGCATACCAGACCTGGCCCTTGGCGTCCACGACCAGGTTGTGCGGATTGGTCCCCGGGTCGATCTCGTACTTCTTGAATTCGCCAGACGCGGGGTCGAGCCGGGCGATGTAGTTGCCGACTTGGCCCACGAAGAAGATCTTCCCGTCGGGAGCCACCGCCGGATCGCGCGGGCGAGTCTTGGCCCAGGGTACCGTCCACTCCTTGATGGGGACGGGGAGCGAATCCTGCCGGGCCGCGAGCGGGCCGCTGGGAAGGGCCGCAACGACGAGGGACAGGATGGGGAGCGATGCTGCGCGCATGATGGCCTCGAGGTGAATCGCTCCCTGTAGATTAGCGGCGCATGACGGGGCCCGGAAGGCGAGGAGCGGAATGGTCCAGTTGAGCTTCAGCAGCGCGTTGCAGCGCCACGTGCCCTGCCCTCCGCTCGAGCTGGAGGCGGCCACGGTGCGCGAGGCCCTGGAGGGCGCCTTCGCCCGGGAGCCCCACCTGCGCGGCTACCTGCTGGATGACCAGGGTGCGCTGCGGAAGCACATGGCCGTCTTTGTTGATGGCAAGGCCGTGCAGGACCGCCGCGGCCTGGCCGATCCGGTTCGCGCTGGCAGCGAGATCGCCGTGATTCAGGCGCTATCGGGAGGATGACGGTGCGGTCGGTGCGGAAAGAGAGGCGGTACCCCAATGTCCGATGAGCTCCTCGTTGCAACGCGCAAGGGTCTGTTCTCGGTCCGGCCGAGTCCTGGAAGAGGCTGGGTGGTGCAGGGCAGCTCCTTCCTGGGGAGCAACGTCTCCCTGGTGCTCCAAGATCCGCGCGACCAGGCGCGCTACGCCGCGCTCAACCACGGACACTTCGGGGTCAAGCTCCACCGCTCGGACGATTCCGGTGCCGCCTGGAAGGAAATCGCGACCCCGGCCTTCCCGCGGGGGGAGCCACCCGGCGTAAAGACTCCGATGGGCGAGACCATCGCTCCGGCTGTCTCACTGATCTGGGCGCTGGAACCCGGCGGTCCCGACCAGCCCGGGCGCCTGTGGTGCGGCACCATCCCCGGTGGGCTGTTTCGCAGTGACGATCGCGGGGAGTCGTGGGAGCTGGTCCGCTCGCTCTGGGATCATCCCGGCCGGCTGGAGTGGTTCGGCGGAGGGGCTGACCTGCCTGGCATTCATTCGATCCTGGTGGATCCACGGGACTCGCGGCGAATCGTGCTGGGCGTTTCCTGTGGCGGGGTGTGGGTAAGCGCGGATGATGGGGCCACCTGGGATTGCCGCGCGACCGGCATGCGGGCCTCCTACATGCCGCCGGAACGCGCCATGGACCCCGGCATCCAGGATCCGCACCGGGTCGCGCTCTGCCGGGCCCGGCCTGATACCATGTGGGCGCAGCACCACAACGGAATCTTCCGCACCGACGACGGGGGAGCGAGCTGGCGCGAGATCACCGATGTGCGGCCTTCCGCTTTCGGATTCGCCGTGGCCGTCCATCCCGACTCGGCCGACACCGCCTGGTTCGTACCCGGGGTGAGCGACGAGCACCGCTTGCCGCCCGAGGGCCGGGTGATCGTGACCCGCACCCGCGACGGCGGGAAGACCTTCGAGGTGCTGGACCGAGGCCTGCCGCGCGAGCACGCCTATGATCTCACCTTCCGCCATGCCCTCGACATCGACCCGAGCGGCGATCGCCTGGGTTTTGGAACCACCACGGGGTCGCTCTGGGTCAGCCTCGATCAAGGAGATTCCTGGCAGGCGGTTTCGCAGCACTTGCCTCCGGTGTACGCGGTGCGGTGGTGCTAGGGAGCTGGGGGCTGCCTTACAACCGGCTGATCTCAGTCGCCCTGCTCACACTGGCCCTGGTGCCGGCGGCGGCACAGTCGCCGGCACCGTCCTCCCCCCTCGCCGCGCTGGAGCGCGCCTGGCTGGAGCTGCGCACCCTCGACGATCAGCTGCGGACCACCCGGAGCCTCGGTGCGACGGTCTCACCGCGCGGCGTGCCGCTGGATTCGCTGCTCGCCCGCGTTGCCCGCGCCGGTGCCCTGACGCACGCGCTGGCCGCGAAGGTCCCCCGCGAGAAGCTCGGCGCGGCGGATGCCCGGGCCTATGCAGTGCTCGGCGGGCAGCTCGCGGAGCGGCACGCCCAGACGGCGGACTCGCCGGCGGCCGCCGAGGAGCCCACTGATTGCGCCGAGCCGTTCCCGGCGGGGTTACGTAGTGCGGCGCTGCATGCCATCACGGTCCACACCTTTGCCTGTTACGGCGCCGCAGCGCGGCGCATCATCGTCGACCAGGACACCCTGGACCGGCTTTCGATCCTTGGCCTGCTGGGTCGAACCGATGATCCGGAGCGGCGCCGCCGGCTGTTCCTCGCGCTGACCCCGGTCTGGCAGAGCGTCAACGGTGACGATGGGGACCACAGTCCCTACCGCGCGATGGTGCGGCTGCGGCGAGCGGCCTGGGGTACCGGCTCTCCCATGGACCAGCGGGCGCGCGGACTCGGTGTGGCGCCCGACACCCTGGAGCAGTGGCTGGTCGCGGTGCTCACCGCCTGGCGCGCCGGCATGCCCGATACGCTGCTCGAGCCGTGGGACTGGTATTACCTGACCGGCGAGGCCAGCCGGCGGCTCTCGGCGCGGATTCCGCGCGACTCGCTGCGGGTGCTGGTCAACCGCTACTACACCTCGCTGGGGGCCGATCCGGATCGCTTGGGGGTGCACTACGATCTGGTGCCGCGTCCCGGGAAGTATCCGGTCTCCTTTACCGATTTCGGCGCCCGCGACCCGATCGAGCCCTGGATCTTCACCTCGTACCGGATCGGGGGCTTCGACAACCTCGGGGAGCTGCTGCACGAGGCGGGGCACGCCGTCCACATTGCCGCGATCGCCACGCGCCCCGCCTACCGGGACTGGCCCGACAGCGACACCTTCACCGAGGCCATCGCCGACCTCGCCGCGCTTGAGGTCAACGAGCCGGACTGGCAGCGCCGCTTTCTGGGTGACGCAGTGCCGCTGGCCAGCTCCCTGCGCGGCAAGTACGCCGGGATCGTGCTCGACATCGCCTGGTCACTGCTCGAGCTCCGGGCGCACCGCGCTCCGGAGCAGAGTCCCAACGAGATCTGGACCACCATCACCCGGGACTACCTGCGGATTCGGCCGCACCCCGAATGGTCCTGGTGGGCGATGCGGGGCCAGCTGGTCAACAGCCCCGGCTACATGATGAACTATGCGTTCGGGGCGATCCTGATCGCCGACCTGCGCGCGACCCTGGTGGCCCGGCACGGCTCCTTCACCACCGGCGATCCCGGCTGGTATCGCTGGGTCGCGGCGCGGCTGTATCGCTATGGCAGGGAGCGGCCGGCTCGCGAGGTCGTGAGACGGTTCCTGGGACGCGGCGTTTCGGTGGAGGCGCTGATCAGGGATCTGGGAAGGGCGCGGTAGGCCGCAGGCGGCAGGCCTCAGGGCGCAGGGTACAGTCGGTTGCGCTCGGCCAGGAGGCGGGCCGGATAGTTCGTCACGATCCCGGAGACACCCTGCTGCCACAACGCGGCGGCCCGCGCGAGATCGTCCACCGTCCAGACGTGGACTGGCCGGCCGGCCTCGCGTGCGGCGCGAATAAAGGAGGCAGTCGGCACCAGCAACCGTTCTCGATAGCGATCCGGCACGGCGTAGACCGAGTCGGCCGGTCCCGACGCCCCCAGCCCGACCTTGGAGCGCAGCCACAGCGCCAGAATCCCCCGGCGTGAGGCTCCCGTGTGAAATCCCGTCTTCCGCAGCGGTTCCAGCGCCGCCTCCAGAAACGAAGCGACGACAACCTGTGGCTTCGCATCGTTCTCCTCCAGGACCTGCCTGGCCGGCTCGGCAACCTCCACTGTCTTGAGCTCGAGGAGCAAAGGGACGGCCGGGAACCTCCTCAGCACCTCGGCCAGGGCGGGAATGCCTTGACCCCGATCCCGCCAGGGGAAGCTGCGGCCACCATCCAGCGTGAACCGGTAGCCGGCGTCCATGCCGGCGAGCTCGGCCGCGGTGCGCTCACGGATCCAGCCCTTGAAAGCCGTGACGCGATCGAGACTCGGGTCGTGCGCAACGACCGGGATACCATCGGAGCTCAGGTGAAGGTCGAATTCGAGGGCGTCGGCCCCCTGCGCCACGGCCAGCTCCAGTGACGCGAGGGTGTTTTCCGGGGCCATGCCGCAGGCCCCGCGATGGCCGATGATGGGGTGGGCGTTCAAGTCGAGCAACGGATTCATGGGCAAGCAACCTCGCGATCATGCACACGGTGCACAAAGTGTTTGTCGGCGACGTCAATAGAGGTGCGCCAACCGAAGCCGAGAGATTCCGGCGTCGGAATGACACAGGGGAGGTGTCCAAGTGTTGCGGATTCCGTGCGGCGCCCGTCGCCAAACTCGACGCTCCGGTCGCCGTTCTTTCGCGGGCGCGGCGGCGGCGCCCAGAGTGACTAACCCATTGGCTGGCCAAGCGATCGGCTGGGTACCCGGCGCGACGACGAGGACCCGGTGCATAGGGGGCAGAAACGTTGGCACTCTTTTCGCACTTGTGACGTAGTGTAGCAGCTAGAGCTCCAAGCGTGGAGCGGTGGAAAGGCGGTACGATATGCTCGACCCAGTCATGCATCACCTTCAACAGGCCAAGCAGACGGCCATGTGGGTCGCGCAGCTCATGCGCTTGGACCCCGAGTTGATGGTGCCCGCAGCGCTCCCGCTCGTCGCGGCGCGCCTGATGGACGCCGGAGGGGTCGAGGATGATCCCGAACCCGAGCTGGCCGACCCGTCGATGGGCTTGGCCGCCGGCTGAACATAAGGTAAAAGGTTGCACTCCGGCCCCCGGTATTTGACGGGGGCCGTTTGCTTTTATGTTGCAGAGTCCGCTCGAGGCTCCTTCCGCTTTCCGAGGTCCTCCATGACTACCCGGCTCTCGCGACTGCTCCGCAGCAGTCTGCTGTTCTTTGCAGCGCCCGGTGCGCTTTGGTCACAGGATCGCTATCGCGATCCCCTTCCGGTGATCACCCGGATTCTCGACGCCGCGCCCGCGCCCGCCGTCCTGGCCAGCCCCGATCGCTCGAAGCTCCTGCTGATGGAGCGGCCGGGCCTTCCTCCCATCGCCCAGGTCGCAGCTCCCGAGCTTCGCCTGGCAGGGGAACGAATCAACCCCAGGAACAACGCGCAGTCCCGGGCAGGCACCTACTCCACCATGATCGTGCAACCGATACCCAAAGGGGATCCCAGGCGGATCGTGGTTCCCTGGCATGCCAGGGTCGGTGGCGCCCTCTGGGCGCCGGACGCGAGCAAGGTGGCGTTTACGATGGTCGAGGACGGAGGGGTGTCGCTCTGGCTGGCCGACGCTTCGAGCGGAGCCATCCGGATGCTTTCGGGGCCGACCTTGAGTGCCGCGTTCGGCCAGCCTTGCCGCTGGATGCCCTCGAGCAATGCCCTGCTGTGCAGCAGGATTGCTGCGTCGCGACCTGCCGCGCCGGAAACCCCGGCGATTCCCGTGGGGCCGGTGCTGCAGGAATCCGGGGAAAAGTCGGCCGGCAACCCGACCTACGAGGACTTGCTGCAGAATTCGCACGACGAAGCGCTCTTCGAGCACTACTTCGCGAATCAGCTGGTCCTGATCCCGCTTTCCGGCAGCGACCGGCCGATTGGAGCCGTGGGCCTGCATTCGAGCGTGCAGGTCTCACCCGATGGCCAGTACCTGCTGGTTGAGACCGTCCACCGTCCCTTTTCCTACCTCGTGCCCTGGCAGCGCTTCCCGCGCCGGACGGAAGTCTGGGACCTGTCCGGGTCGGTGCTCAAGCTGGTTGCCGATGCCGGCTTGCAGGAGAACCTGCCGCGATCGAGCGATGCCGTTGCGGAAGGCCCCCGGGCTGTCACCTGGCGCTCCGACGTTCCCGCGACGATCACCTGGGTGGAAGCGGCGGATGGCGGAGATCCCAGCGCCACCGCCAGGGTGCGCGATCACTTGTTCATGCTCTCCGCCCCCTTTAGCGCACCATCGGCTCCCCTCGCCGAGCTCGAGTTGCGCAACGGTGGCGTGGTGTGGGGGACCAAGCTGGCCCTGGTGTCAGAGCAGTGGCAGAAGACCAGAAGGGCGCGGACCTGGCTGGTGGACCTGCGCAAGCCGGGGGTCGCCCCCCGGCTCCTGTTCGAGCGCTCGACCGAGGACCGCTACAACGATCCGGGCACTTTTCTCACCCGGCCGGGGCCCGGTGGACCTCTCCTGCTGACCTCGAAGGATCTCCGCTTTGTTTTCCTCGCCGGAGCCGGCGCGTCCGCCGAGGGGGATCGCCCCTTCCTCGACCGCCTGGAGCTGGCGAGCGGAAAGACTCTGCGCCTGTGGCGCTCGGAGGCGCCGTTCTACGAGGAGGTCGTGGCCTTGATCGATCCCGATGCCGGCCGGGTGCTCACCCAGCGCGAATCGGTCGGTGAGCCCCCCAACTACTTTCTGCGGGATCTCAAGAAGAGCGGGGCGGCGCAGCTTACCCGGCTTACCAGCTTCGGCGATCCGGCCCCGGAATTCGCGGCGGTTTCCCGACAGCTCATCACCTATCAACGGGGCGATGGGGTCCAGCTTTCCGCCACCCTGTACCTACCGCCGGGATACGACAAGAGCAAAGGGAGCCTGCCCTTTCTCTTCTGGGCCTACCCGCGCGAATTCCAGAGCGCGCAGGCAGCGTCCCAGGTGGTGGGTTCTCCTTATCGCTTTACCCGGCCGAGCGGTGCCTCGCCGCTCTTTCTGCTGCTGGCAGGCTACGGGGTGCTCGACGGACCCAGCATGCCGATCGTGGCGATGGGCGGCAAAGAGCCGAATGACAGCTACGTCGAACAGCTGGTGGCGAGCGCCGAGGCCGCCGTGGAGAAAGTCGTGGCGCTCGGCGTAGCGGATCCCAAGCGGATCGGCATCGGGGGTCACTCCTATGGCGCCTTCATGACCGCGAACCTGCTGGCCCATTGCGACCTCTTCCGGGCCGGCATTGCGCGCAGCGGCGCGTACAACCGGACCCTCACCCCGTTCGGGTTCCAGAACGAGGAACGCAGCTATT
>Ga0255310_10000259_pt1 | contig 11531 bp, 12 predicted proteins | sample EtOH1_T0_E1_meta_FD_201359 | JGI IMG/M metagenome (GOLD analysis project Ga0255310, IMG submission 201359) | Sandy soil microbial communities from University of British Columbia, Vancouver, Canada - EtOH1_T0_E1 | ecosystem: Engineered > Artificial ecosystem > Sand microcosm > Unclassified ...
AAGCAGGGCGAAGTCGACGTGATCGTGGTGGCACTGCCGTTCGATGAGCCGGGTTGCAGCACGCTCGCGGTCTACGATGAGCCGTTCCTGGTGGCCGTGCCGCAGGGCCATCCGTGGGAGAAGCGCAGGCAGATCACGGGCGAGGAACTCGGCAGGGAAAGCCTGCTGCTGCTCGGCGAGGGCCACTGCCTGCGCGACCAGGTGCTCGAATTCTGCGGCTCGCACGGGCGCGGCGGCCTGGCGCGCGCGCTCGAAGGCGGCTCGCTGGAGACCATCCGCCAGATGGTGGCGAGCGGCGTGGGAATCACCGTATTGCCCTCGACCTCGGTTGCGTCCGGCGGCGGCGCCGACGACCTGATCCGCATCCGCCCGTTCGCCAGGCCGGTGCCGCAGCGGCGCATCGCGATCGCCTGGCGCCGGAGCTTTCCGCGCCCGCAGGCGGTCGAAGCGATCCGCCAGGCGATCCTCGCCTGCGAACTTCCCGGCGTCACGAAGATTGCCTAGGCCATTCGAGGCGGCTGCCGCGTGCGCGCTGAATTGCCGAGACTGCTGGCCGAGCTGGAGCGCTTCGGCCGGGAAAACGACGCCGCTACCGGCGAGCGTCCGCGCCGCATGCTCAACATCACGCACGACACCGGCGAATTTCTCGCCGTGCTGGTGCGCGCGACGGGTGCGCGGCAGGTGCTCGAAATCGGGACGTCCAACGGTTATTCCACGCTGTGGCTGGCGGACGCGGTGCACAACACGGGCGGAATCGTCACCACGGTGGAGCAATCGGATTACAAGATCGGCCTGGCGGCGGCGAACTTCGCCCGTTCGGGGCTCGGCGCGTGCATCCGGCAGGTTCATGGCGATGCGGGCGGGCATCTGGCTGACACCGACGATGCGAGCGTCGACCTGCTGTTTCTCGATTCCGAGCGCGTCGAGTACCTTGCGTGGTGGCCCGGACTGCAGCGCGTGCTGCGCCCGCGCGGGCTGCTGGTTGTCGACAACGCGGTGTCCCACGCCGGCGAACTGGCGGGGTTTTTCGCCGTGGTGCGGGCAGCCCCGGGCTGGACGCACTGCCTGGTTCCGGTCGGCAAGGGCGAATTCGTCGCGCTCAAGCGTGGCCCACGGGACTGAGGCGCCGTCGCCCTGGGTGCTGCGCTGGGCGCCGCTCATTGCGATCGGCCCGGTGCTGGACCTGGCCTGCGGCGGGGGGCGGCACGCGCGATGGCTCGCCGCGCGCGGGCTGGAGGTGATCGCGGTGGACCGTGCGCCGCAGGCGATCGCCGGAGTGCGCTTCGTCCAGGCCGATCTCGAAGGTGGCAACCCCTGGCCGTTCCCGGGCGAGCGCTTTGGCGGGGTCGTGGTGACCAACTATCTGCACCGGCCGCTCTTCGCGCAGCTCGTTGCGGCGCTCGCGCCGGGCGGCGTGCTCATCTACGAAACGTTTATGGCGGGGAACGAACGCTTCGGCCGGCCGTCCAATGCGGAGTTCCTGCTGCGTCCGGGCGAATTGCTCGAAGCGTTCCGGGACCTGCATGCGCTCGCTTTCGAGCAGGGTTGTCTGCGCGCGCCGAAGCCGGCAATGGTGCAACGGCTGTGTGCCCGGCGCGATGGGGTGGATTACAATCGCAAGTCTTGATTTCTCCGAGGATGGGCCGTTTATGATCACCGGCAGCCTGGTAGCGATCGTCACGCCGATGCACGAGGACGGACGTCTCGACTGGACGCGATATCGCAACCTGATCGACTGGCACGTCGCCGAAGGCACCGACGGCATCGTCGTCGTCGGTACGACCGGCGAGTCGCCGACGGTCGATTTCGACGAGCACAAGGAACTCATCCGGATCGCGGTCGAGCACGCTCATGGCCGCATCCCGGTGATCGCCGGCACGGGCGGCAATTCGACCGCGGAAGCGATCGAGCTGACCGAGTCGGCGAAGCAGGCGGGCGCCACGGCCTGCCTGTCGGTGGTGCCGTATTACAACAAGCCGACGCAGGAGGGTCTGTACCAGCATTTCCGGCGCATCGCGGAAACGGTCGACATCCCGATGATGCTCTACAACGTGCCCGGGCGCACCGTCGCCGACCTGCACAACGACACCGCGCTGCGCCTGGCGCAGGTGCCCGGCATCATCGGCATCAAGGACGCGACCGCGAGCATCGAACGCGGCACCGACCTGATCCGTCGCGCGCCGCGCAATTTCGCGGTCTATTCGGGCGAGGACTCGACCGCGCTCGCGCTCATGCTGCTGGGCGGGCAGGGCGTGATTTCCGTCACCGCCAACGTGGCGCCGCGCCTGATGCACGAAATGAGCGCGCGGGCGCTCGCCGGCGATGCCAAGACCTCGCGCGACATCAACCTGCGGCTGCTGCCGCTGCATCAGCGCCTGTTCGTCGAGTCGAATCCGATCCCGGTCAAGTGGGCGCTCGCGCAGATGGGCATGATCGAGTACGGGCTGCGGCTGCCGCTGACGCCGCTGGCGGAGCGCCATTACGAGACCGTGCGCGAGGCGCTTGCCGAGGCCGGCATCAACCTGCCGCTGCGCGTGGTGGAAAAGCGCGCATGAGGCTGCAGGCGGCGCTTGCGATCGCGATGCTCGTGGCCTTGGGCGGGTGCAGCACCGCGAGCAACATCCTCGACGGCACCAAGGTGGACTACAAGTCGGCGGGCGCCTTGCCGCCGCTCGAGATTCCGCCCGACCTCACGACGCCGGCGCGGGACAACCGTTACGTCGTGCCGGAAACCGGCAAGGGTGCGGCGACCCTGTCGGGCGTCCAGGCGGAACGCGCGCAGCAGGCCAAGCTCGGCGGCAGCACCACCGTGCTGCCGGCCGTCGAGCGCATGCGCATCGAGCGCTCCGGCAGCCAGCGCTGGCTGGTGGTGCAGGACACCCCGGAAAAGCTGTGGCCCCTGGTGAAGGATTTCTGGCGCGAGAACGGCTTCCTGGTCAGTCTCGAGCTGCCCGAGGCGGGCGTGCTCGAAACCGATTGGGCCGAGAACCGCGCCAAGCTGCCGCAGGACTTCATCCGCAATACGATCGGGCGCGTGCTCGATCAGGTGTATTCCACTCCGGAGCGCGACAAGTTCCGCACGCGCATGGAACGCACGGCCGACGGCGCCACGGAAATCTACATCAGCCACCGCGGCATGATGGAACTGTACGTGCGCGAGGGGCTCGACAAGACCATGTGGCAGCCGCGACCGCCGGACCCGGAGCTCGAAGCCGAGTTCCTGCGCCGCCTCATGGTGCGGCTCGGGGCGCAGCAGGAGCGCGCGCAGCAGATGACCGCGGCGGCGGCGCCGCAGGAATCGCGCGCCTCGATCAGGAAGAGCGCGGACGGCAAGGAAATGCTCACGGTGTTCGAACCGTTCGATCGAGCCTGGCGGCGCGTAGGCCTGGCGCTGGACCGGGTCGGATTCACGGTCGAGGACCGCGACCGCCAGAAGGGCCTCTACTTCGTGCGCTACGCCGATCCGGAGGTCGACATGAACAAGAAGGACCAGGACAAGGAAGGCCTTCTCGGCAAGCTCGCCTTCTGGCGCTCGACCGATCCCAAGGTCAGGGCCGAGCAGTACCGCGTGCTGGTCAAGCCGGCGAGCGACGCGAGCGAGGTCCAGGTCCTGAACAAGGACGGCAACGCGGACAGCTCGCAGACCACGCACCGCATACTCTCGCTGCTGCACGAACAATTGAAGTGACGCCCGGCGCGGCGTGATGCGCTTCGCGTCTCTGGCGAGCGGGTCGAAGGGCAATTGCCTGGTGGTCGAAGCGGACGGCACGCGCGTGCTGCTCGATTGCGGCCTGGCGCCGCGCGAAACCGGGCGCCGCCTGGCGCGGCTCGGACTGGCGCCAGCCGATCTGAGCGCCATCGTCCTGACGCACGAGCACGACGATCACGCCGGCCACGCCTTGGCCTTCGCTGCGGCGCACCGCCTGCCGCTTTGCCTGACGTACGGCACGCGCAGCGCGCTGGAGGAGGCCGGCAAGGCGAGCGGCGAGGCGCCGCTGCGCCTCATCGACGGTCGCTCCGCGCTCGCGCTCGACGCGCTGGAGGTGCGCCCGTTCACGGTGCCGCACGACGCGCGCGAACCCGTCCAGTTCGTGTTTTCCGACGGCGCATCGCGCCTCGGCGTGCTGACCGACATCGGCGCTTCCACGGCGCATGTCGAGGCGATGCTGTCGGGCTGCCACGCGCTGGTACTGGAGTGCAACCACGACCCGGCGCTGCTGTGGGGCGGGAGCTACCCGAAGTGGCTCAAGGAGCGCATCGCAGGGCCGTTCGGACATCTCGACAACGGCGCCGCCGAGCGCCTGCTGGGCGCGCTCGACCGCACGCGCCTGCAGCACGTCGTCTGCGCCCATCTTTCGGAGCAGAACAACCGTCCCGAACTGGCGCGCGCGGCGCTGGCGCGCGCGCTGGGCTGCGATCCGGACTGGGTCGGCATCGCGACCCAGGACGAGGGTTTTGGCTGGCGCGAGCTGCGCTAGGCAAGAAAAAACCGGCGGGGTCTCTTGCGGGCCGGCGCCGGTCTTGAAAGACGACTGCTCGACTACTTCTTCGCCGCTTCCGTCGTCGTGGTCGTAGTGGTGGTGCTGGTCTCGACCTTTTTCTCTTCCGGTTTCGGTGCGTCTGTCGTGGTCGTGGTGGTCGTTGTGGTGGTCTCGGCCTTCTTCTCTTCGACTTTCGGCGCGGCGACCGGCGCCGGCGCAGCCGCAGGGGCCTTGGCGGCAGGTTTCTGTTCCTGGCCGCAGGCGGCCAGTGCTACCGCCATCGCGGCGGCCAGCAGGATTGACGTCTTCATATTGCTTTCCTTGTATGTCAGTTGAGGAGGGGGCGTTTTCCCGCCCGCAGGCGCGGGCGAGCACAATATTATAGCAACTCCCGCCTCAAAGGCCGAGCGTGGTGGCTGAGACGGCGGGGTACGAGGCTGCCCAAATCTCCAGGAAGCGCGCGCGCATCGCGTAAGCCTCGTTGCGATCGTCGAGGCAGATCACGCCGCGCCAGGAGGCCGCTTCGGGCCGGCGCACGAAGCTCGCGGCGTCGAGCACCAGAAAGGCATCGCGCAATTCGCGGATCTCCTCGTGCGTGCGCTGAACCTGGATGGCGTGGGAGTAGCGCTTGAGCAGCGCCATCATGCGCGGACAGTACTTGGCGAGGTAATCCGGGTCGTGCACCGCAAGGTACAGCCGCCGGACCCGGCTCGCCTGCAGGAAGCGTTCGATGCGCGCAATCCGCTCCGGCGAGTTCAGGCGCAGCCCCGCAAGGTCGGGATCGAACACCCGCAGCTCGCGCCCCGGCTGCGCCAGGAGCCGATCGACCGCCGACTGGTAAGCGGCCTCGCCTTCGAACAGTTCATAATCGGGCAGCGCCGCGCCCGCGTCGCGCGCGTCGCTCATGCGCGCCGCTCCAGGCGCAGATAGCCGTACCGATACCAGGCAAACAGCTGCTCGCCCAGCCCCGCGCGCGCCAGCGCGGCGCCGGCGCAGCGTCGGCGATCGGCGAGCCGCGCGAGCGCCCGTCGCTGCGCCGGACGGAGCACGATCTCCTCGCCATTGAGGAAAAACAGCCGGCCTCGGTACAACAGCAGCGATCTCGCATCGAGCGCGACGTCGCCGCGCGCGAGACGGCGCAGGAACGCCGCGCGCGCCAGCGGACGGCGCGGCGGCGCAAAGGCGACATGCGGCTTGGGCGCCGTGAGATGCCGCCCCAGGAGGCGCCGCACGTCGCGCGCCGTCCAGCGCAGTCGGCGCAGCGCGCGCTGCGCGAAGCCGATCATGCGCGCGCCGATTTCCGCCGAATGCGCAGCCGGTCTCAGTGCGCGATCACGGTATTCGGCATCCGGCAGCCCGCGTTCGTGCAGATAATCGAGCAGCGCGAGGGCGAGTTCGGCGCCGCCCGGCGCGCGGCAGCCGATGGAATAGGTCCAGCACGGTTCGAGCGCGATGCCGTCGTGCCCCCAGCCCGGCGGCAGATACAGCACGTCGCCCGGCTCGAGCAGGTATTCCTCGTCGGGTGAGAAATCGGCGATCAGCTTGAGCGGCGCCTCCGGCACGAGCGCGAAGCGGCGCGCGCGCTGCAGGCGCCAGAGGCGCCGCCCGGCGCCCTGCAGCAGAAACACGTCGTACGAGTCGAAGTGCGGGCCGACCCCGCCGCCCGGCGCCGCGTAGCTGACCATGACGTCATCGAGCCGTGCCTGCGGCACGAAGTCGACGCGGCGCAGCAGCTGCTCCGCGGCCGGGACATGCAGGTTGACGCCGTTGACGAGCAGCGTCCACCGGCTTGCGGGCAGACGGCGCAGCCGATCCCGGCTGAACGGTCCGTGCTCGACCTGCCAGCGCGCGGCACGCCGCAGCACGAGGCGCGACTCGACGTCGCTGCGGCAGGCAAGGGCGAACAGGCCGGCGCGCCGCGGCAGGCCGGCGGGCACGGCCCACGCCGCACGCGCGAGCAGCGGCCGTTTCTGCCAATGGCGCCGCAGGAAATCGCGCCTCGACAATCCGCCCAGCCAGGGTTGCCGCATCGCGCGATTGTAGCCGCGCCGCGCTGTGGGTCGCGCGCCACAGGGTGCTTGCCAGCCGGCGTTGCGCGTGTTTTAGAATCGCGCACGAATCGCCGCCATGATCCAGAAGGGCCAAACAGCACCCGCGTTCTCGCTGCACGATGCCGACATGCAGCCGGTGAGGCTCGCGTCGTTCCGCGGCAAGAAGCACGTGGTGCTGTACTTCTATCCGCGCGACGGCACGCCCGGCTGCACGCTCGAAGCGTGCGATTTCTCCGATCACGAGGACCAGTTCGGGCGCCACGATTGCGTCATTCTCGGCGTCTCGCGCGACGATTGCCTGACGCACGCCGAGTTCCGCGACCGCAACGGCCTGTCGATCGGGCTGCTCGCCGATCCGGAGGGCGAAGTCTGCCGTCTCTACGGCGTGCTGCAGGAAAAGGAGACCGACGGCGTGCGGCGCGAGTGCGTGCTGCGCTCGACGTTCGTCATCGACAAGAAAGGCGTCGTGCGGCATGCGGCGTACGGGGTTAATCCCCGGCACCACGCGGCCGAGATCTTCGACGTCGTGCGCGCGCTCGGCCACTGAGCGCGCGCTGAACACGCTTTTCCGGGCCGGCGTATGATGGCCGCCACGGAGGAGAACCCCGCATGGTGATGGGCATTCTGTCTTACGGCATCGGCACGCTTGCCGCGCTCGCCGTGCTGCTGTGGATCGCGTACATCTTCGTCCGCGACATCACGCAGAAGAAGCACGGCGTGCTGCGCAACTACCCGGTGATCGGGCATCTGCGCTATTTCTTCGAGCAGCTCGGCGAGTATTTCCGTCAGTATTTCTTCACCGGCGACCGCGACGAGATGCCGTTCAACCGCGCCACGCGCGGCTGGGTCTACCGCCTGGCAAAAAACGAGGGTGGCACCATCGGCTTCGGCTCGACCTACAACCTGCACGAGGCCGGCGCCCTGATCTTCGTCAACCATCCGTTCCCGGTGCTCGAGGAAGAGCGGCTGCCGACGCCCGCGCTCGCGCTGGGCGAGGGCTATTGCCGAAATCCTTTCGAGGCACGCTCGATTGTCAACGTCAGCGGCATGAGCTACGGCGCGATCTCGGCGCCGGCGGTGAGCGCGCTGTCGCGCGGTGCCGCAGTGGCGGGCTGCTGGCTGGACACCGGCGAAGGCGGCCTCTCGCCCTATCATCTCGAGGGCGGCTGCGACGTGATCATGCAGATCGGCACTGCCAAGTACGGCCTGCGCGACGCCCAGGGCAGCCTCGATCCCGAGCGCCTGATCGAGCTGTCCAAGGTGGTCAAGGCATTCGAGATCAAGCTGTCGCAGGGCGCCAAGCCGGGCAAGGGCGGCGTCCTGCCCGGCCGCAAGGTGACGCCGGAGATCGCGCGCATCCGCGGCATTCCCGAGGGGCGCGATTCGATCAGCCCGAACCGCCACCGGGACATATCCAGCATGCAGGAGCTGTGCGAAAAAATCGCCGCCATCCGCGACCTGACCGGACGACCGGTCGGGGTCAAGACGGCGATCGGCGGCTGGCGCTTCATGAACGAGCTCGCCGACACGGTGCACCGCCGGGGCCTCGAGTTCGCACCGGATTTCCTCGTGATCGACGGCGGCGAGGGCGGATCGGGCGCGGCGCCGCAGGCGCTCGCCGATCACATGAGTCTGTCGATCGACGAGGCGCTGCCGCGCGTGGTGGACTCGCTCATCGAGTGCGGGCTGCGGCAGCGCGTGCGCGTGGTCGCTTCCGGCAAGTTGATCACCTCGGCGCGCGCGGCGTGGGCGCTGTGCGTCGGCGCCGATTTCATCAATACCGCGCGCGGCTTCATGTTCGCACTCGGCTGCATCCAGGCCCTGCGCTGTCACCAGAACACCTGCCCGACCGGCGTGACGACGCACAACAAGCGCCTGCAGCGCGCGCTGGTGGTGCAGGAAAAATTCCAGCGCGTCGCGAATTACTGCATGAACATGAACCGCGAGATCGACATGATCGCCCATTCCTGCGGCGTGCGGCACGCGCGCGAACTGCGCCGCGAGCATGTGCGCATCGTGCAGGCGAACCACCAGTCGATCGCGCTCAACATGCTCTACCCGTACCCGGAGCCGGTGGCGCGGGTGAGGGCCGCCTGAGAGCGCGGCTAGCGCGGCGCGCGAGCCTCCGCGGGACCGTATTGGCGCAGCCACGCATTCCAGATGCGGCGCGCCGGCGCGATCAGTTCGCTGGCCGCAAGTCCGGCGGGGCCGTCGCCCGCCAGCACGCATTGGTCGGCCGCCGCGCCATGCAGGTGCACGCCGAGAGCGAGCGCGGCCTCTCCGGGGCGGCCCTGCGCGAGCAGCGCGCCCAGGATTCCGGACAGCACATCGCCCATGCCGGCGGAAGCCATGCCGGGGTTGCCGGTCGCGTTGACGAACCAGTGGCCGTCGCGCGCGACGACGATGCTGCCGTTGCCTTTCAGCACCGCGTGCGCGTTGAGGTTCTGCGCCAGATTGCGCGCCGCGCCGAGGCGGTCGGCCTGCACGGCGGTCGTGCTGAGTGCGAGCAGCCGCGCCGCCTCGCCGGGGTGCGGGGTGACCAGCGTGTCGGCCGCGCGTCGCGCGCAGGCATGGCGCAGATCGCTCGATTCGGCGATCAGGTTGAGGGCGTCCGCGTCGAGCACGCAGGGAATCTCACTCGTCAGCGCCGCAGCGAGCAGCGTTTCGGCGCGCTCGCCCTGGCCCAGTCCGGGGCCGACGACGAGTGCATCCAGCGCCATGCCGAGCGCTTCGTCCGGGTGGCGCAGCATCAGCTCGGGCGCGCCGCAATCGACCGTGGGCGCGCCCGGATCGAGCAGGCCCACGTAGATGCGGCCTGCGCCCAGTCGCAGCGCGGCACGCCCCGCGAGCAGCGCGGCGCCCGCCATGCCGGATGCGCCGCCGAGGATTGCGAGCGATCCGGCCTGCCCCTTGTGGAAATTGCGCCGGCGCGACTCAAGCGCCCGCGCGAAGAGCTCCGGCGCTGCCACCCAGCCGTCTGGCTCGAGCAGCGCGGCGGGATTCAGGCCGAGTCCGGCGACGGAAACGATGCCGCAATGGTCCGGGCCGTCGAGGGTCAGCAGGCCGGGCTTGAGGGCGATGAACGTGATCGTGTGCGTGGCGCGCACCGCCTGGCCGAGAACCTGGCCGTGGTCCGACGCGAGGCCGCTCGGAATGTCGAGCGCGAGCACGGGGCAGGTTTGCGCGTTGGCGAGTTCGATCAGTCTTGCGTAGTCGCCCTCGACCGGACGCGCCAGACCGATGCCGAACAGGCCGTCGATCACCAGGCCCCAGCGCCGCCCCGACGGCACTTCGTCGGGCCGCGTCGCCAGCGTGACCCGGAAAAACCGCTCCGCCAGCAGCCGCGCGACCACGCGCGCGTCAGCGCCATTGTTGCCTGGTCCGGCGAGCACCAGCACGTCCTTGTCGCGCTCGGACAGCAGTTGCGCGGCGAGATCCGCAGCGGCGGCGCCGGCGCGCTCCATCAGCGGCGGCGCGGTTTCGCCCGCGGCCTGCTCGATGCGGCGGATGTCCTGCGTCAGGTAGATCGGCTGCGCCATGCTGAATTCAGACGAGGCGGAACATCTTTCCGGGCAGGAAGGTCACGATCTGGGGAAACATCCAGATCAGCGAGACCGCTGCCACCATCAGGACGAAGAATGGGATCGAGGCGCGCGCCACGTAGAACATGTTACGCCCGGTCAGCCCCTGCAGCACGAACAGGTTGAAGCCCACCGGCGGCGTGATCTGCGCCATCTCGACGACGAGCACGACGAAGATGCCGAACCACAGCAGGTCGATGCCGGCGGCCTTGACCGACGGCAGGATCACCGCAGAGGTCAGCACCACCATCGAGATGCCGTCGAGGAAGCAGCCCAGAATGACGAACAGCACGGTGAGCACCGCGATCAGCTGCCAGGGCGCGAACTGCTGGCCTGCGATCCAGACGGCCATCGCGCGAGGAATTCCGGTGAAGCCCATGGCCACGGTGAGAAATGCCGCCCCGGTCAGAATGAACGCGATCATGCAGGACGTCTTCATCGCGCCCATGACGCTCGCGGCAAACGCCTGCCAGCTGAGCGAGCCTGAAACGAGCGACAGGATGAGCGAGCCGGCGACCCCGATCACGGCGGCCTCGGTCGGCGTGGCGACGCCGGAATAGATCGAACCGATCACCGCGGCGATCAGCAGCACGGTCGGAATCAGGAAGCGCGCCGCATAGAACTTTTCGCCCAGGGAGGTGACCGAATCGCGCGGCGGTGTCTTGGCCGGATTGAGCAGCGCCCATGCGGCGATGTAGCCGGAAAAGAGCAGCATCAGCAGCACGCCCGGCAGCACGCCGGCGACGAACAGGCGCGCGACCGACACGTCTGCCGCCACGCCATAGACGATCAGGATGATCGATGGCGGAATCAGCAGGCCGAGGGTGCCCGCGCCGGCGAGCGAGCCGACCGCCATCGCCTCGTCATAACCGCGCTGCCTGAGCTCGGGAATCGTGATCCTGCCGATGGTCGCAGCCGTCGCGGCCGACGAACCCGAGATGGCGGCGAAGATGCCGCAGCCGACCACATTGCAATGCATCAGCCGGCCGGGCAGCGGCGCCATCCATGGCGCGAGTCCGCGGAACATGTCCTGCGAGATGCGCGTGCGGAACAGGATTTCGCCCATCCAGATGAATAGCGGCAGCGCGGTGAGCGCCCAGGACGCCGAAGAACCCCACACCGTGGTCGCCATGAGTTTTCCCACGGGCGCTTCGGTGAAAAGCGCCATCGCCAGCCAGCCGAGCCCGAGCAGCGACAGGGCGATCCAGACTCCGCCGATCAGGAACACGGCGAGGGCGGCCAGCAGGATGACGGCGACGAGGCTCAGGTCCATCGCCGTTCAGCGCTCGAATGCCGGCTGGTCCGCCGCCTTCGACTTCTCCGACGACTCGAACGAGGTCGGGCGGCCGCGCAGCGCGAGCACCAGATCGTCGAGCATCGCCAGCAGCATGATCCCGAGGCCGAGCGACATGCCCGCC
>Ga0255310_10000260_pt1 | contig 11529 bp, 14 predicted proteins | sample EtOH1_T0_E1_meta_FD_201359 | JGI IMG/M metagenome (GOLD analysis project Ga0255310, IMG submission 201359) | Sandy soil microbial communities from University of British Columbia, Vancouver, Canada - EtOH1_T0_E1 | ecosystem: Engineered > Artificial ecosystem > Sand microcosm > Unclassified ...
CGGCGTCACCTGCGGGAGCCGGAGCTCGCCGAGGGCCGGCTTGATGTGGCGCTCGAGGTGCTGGCTGTTGTCCGCGTGGCGCTTCGCTTGCCGCCGATGCACCGCCGGCGCCGCGTTCGGGCCAGGCTTCCGCGTCTCGATCCACTCATCGGCGACCTCCGTGATCGTCTGCTCAGCTCGGGGCCTCGTGCGACCCGCGCGAATGTCCTCGACCTCGGTCTGCTTTCGGCGCAGCGCGGACCGCGCAGCCTCGTACGTCTTGAACGTCGAGCTCCGACGCTTGGCGCTGGAGTCGTGCCACTGCACGCGCCACGCGCCGCTCGGAAGCTTCTGCGGCTCCGCCATCAGCTCGCTCCCTCGACGCGCGCCGACGCGTGCGCGATGTCGCGGAGGATCTCGAGAGCGCGTCCCCACCGACGCTTGGTCTCCGGGTCGGTCGTGTGATGCATCGCCAGGACGACGCCGTTGCGCTCAGACATGGTCACCCCCAAGCACACGAATCCGTCGTGACCCGAGCACACGCCGATCGCTCCTGCGTGATGCGCGCGACGTTGACGCGCTCGGTAGCGAAGACGCCTGGAGTACTCGTCGTCCATCGACCAGAGATTCGCACACCGACCCGGACGCCATCACGCCGCTCCCGTTGCGTTCAGCGAGCGAGTCGAGGGTCGAGCAGCTCCACGAGCACGTCGACCAGGCGCGCGGACACGTTTGGTCGGTAGGTCGCGTGCACCGTCACGGATGGCTTGAACCTTCGCCGACGTCGCGTGTGTTGGGCGAGCATTCGAACCGACGGCAGCGTCGCGAAGCGCGCGCTTCGCATCCTCAGTCGCCATCTCTTGCAAGATCCATTTGTCTGACTCGACTTGGCCCCGGGCGACGTCGAGCAGCGATCCTTCCTGGAACGCGAACAGCGTTTCGAGCGGCATCGTGCTCACGATCAGCTGCAGCACCGCCCGGATTGCCCCGACCGGAACAGCGCCCCAATGGACCGACCTGAGCATCTTCTCGACCGCGAGGAATCGTTGATCCGTGTCGTCTTCGTGGTCGCTGTAGAGCTTCGAGTTGTCGTACTGGTCGACAGCGAGCATCACCGCCGACATCACCTCGGCTCGCTTGCGGCTCACGCTGCACCTCGCGCCATCGCGACGAACCTACGAGCAGCAGAGGCCAGCAGCTTCGCGTCGTCCTGGTGCCCTGCGCGCCTACGTTGCGCGACCGTACGCTCGCTTTGCACTTTGAATTGGGCGATGCGTCTCGAGAGAGAACGTGGCTTGAGCTTCGTGCGGTCGGCGACGAGCTCAACCCCGGACGCGACGAGCTCTGCGACGTCCACGTCCATCGTGGCGAGCGCGGCCTTCATCCTCTCCAATTGCTTAGCCTGCCGTGCGTCGTCAGCGAGCGCGATCATGCGGCCTCCGACACGAGCAGGTCTTCGAGGCCGGGCGCGAGACGGCGAACGTCAACGAGCAGTGTTTCGCGCTCGGCCTCGGTCGGCTTCGTGATGCCGGCCGCGACCTGGCCAACACGGCGGAAGACGTCCGCGATCGTCGGCGCGGACTCCTCGAGGGCGGTCATCAGGGCGACCCATTCGAACAAGTCGGGGTCTCCCTCGATCTGTGCGCGCTGGGCTGGGTTGAGAGCGGAGGTGTCGAGGTCGTACTTGCGAGCGATGCTTTCGATCTTGGTCATAGCGGTCCTCTCGGACTTTGAAGTCCGGGCAGGTCCTCGCCGAGCTAGCCGTCATTTGACGGCGCTCCGACTCGGTCGATCCGCTAGAACCACCCAACCGGGGTTCACTCGACGAGGACGATTTGTGGTGATTCGAGTCGGTGTGGATGCTCCCCAGGTGAATGGTTCTAGCGGTTCGGTCAGCATCGCCCGCCGGTCTGACGGCGGTCAACATCCGGCTCGGGCGGTCGTCAGGATCCGGAGGCGATTGCCTTCATTCGCGCGTCGTGCCGAGCGTCGTCCTCGGGCGTCGGGTCCGCGAGCGCCGCGTAGGCCTCGAGCTCGGCGACGACCCGGGCGTGCATCGCGGGGTTGAGCATCTTGAGCATGCGGAGCTGTTGCGCGGCCTGCTGCCAGGCCCTCAGCGCGGCAGGGTCGACGACCTCGACGACCTCGATCGGCGATTCCGAGATCACGATCTCGAGGCGCGCATCGCGAGCACGGACGAATGGACGCCCCGACGCCATCGCTAGCCCGCCCTGTCCTGAGCCGGTGTCGGCTCCTCGACCTTCACAGAGCCGAACTGCGGCATCGCTCGCGGCGCCTGTGTCCCACCTTCGCTGCCGGGCTCCTCAGTGAACGAGGCCTGCAGCTGCGAGAGCACCCGCGGATCCATCGACGGGTCGACCGGGATGCCGGTGAGGATCGTGAGCGCGAGTCGCCGGTGATACGGAAGGCGCTTCTGCAGCGCGGGGAGCTCGCCGAGGATCTGCCGCTTCAGCTCCGCGAGGCGCTCGGGGTAGACCTCCCGCATGACCTCTGCGTCCTCTGGCGAGACGGAGCCGTCCGCGAGCCGCTCCTCGATCCCGCCCGGATCCTCGACCGCCGCCGCGTAGCGCGCCCACGTGCGCATTTCCATCTCGCTCGGCTGCCAGAGGTCGGGGCCGGTCGCGATGCCACCGAGGTCCGGGCGGCGCGGTAGCTTGCTGGCGAGGAACTCGAGCCGGCGCACCGCGAGCGTCTCAATGCGGTCAGCGAGCACGGGATGGTGGGCGCGAATCGGATCGAGGCGGTCCGCCATCGCGCGCCGCGCGCCGCTGTTCATCACGGCCCCGCCGCTCGAGTGTGAGACCTGCGATCGGATCTCCTCCGAGCGGAGCCGATACAGGTCGGCGAGCGTGGGTTTCTTGGTCGCCTTGGTCCTGGTCGACGAGCTCGAGGCCGTATCCGCGGGCGCGCGCGGGGGGGCATAGGCAACGCTCGTCAGAACCTTCGACGCGAGCACGGGCGCGACGGGTAGCACCTTGCCGGTGACGTCGAGGAAGGCCCCGACGGCCGCCGAGGTACGACGCGCGGCCTCCTTTGACGCGGTCGCGAGCCGACCGAACACCTGCTCGCCTACGAGGCCTGCTGCTTTCGCTCCGACAAACGGAGCGATCAGTGGACCGATGCCGGGGATCATCCCTGCGACGCCCGCGGCACCCGAGTAAGCAGCGCCGCCGAGCATCTGTTCGCCGATGCCCTTCTTTGCCCCGACGGTGAGGGCGTCGCGTGCGTCCGCGATCTCCGAGAGCCGCGACGAGGTCAGTTCGGCCTTGGGAATCGATGCGCCTTCGATCTTCTGCTGCAGCGAACGGTTCGCCTCGAGCAGGTCCGGCAGCTTCTTGAACGCCGCGGCCTCGGAGCCCTGCACCGCGCCGCTATCGATCGCGTCGAGGAACTCGCCGACCTTCGCCCGCGGCACGTTGACCGAGCCGCCCTTGGGGACCTTCACATCAGCGAAGGAGCCGTAGCGCCGCGCAGCCTTGCCGGTCAGCTCGACCGAGTCGATGTGGTCCGGAAGCGTGGCGAGCTCCTCGCCGAGATCGCGGGCCAGCTTCTTGTTGCCCGCCGTGAGCCGCGCCGCGATCGCTTCGGCGTCGTCGACCGCGCGCATGAGCGCTTGCTCCTGAACGCGCAGCGACTTGAGTGCGCTCGCTGGGTTCTTCGCGAGCCCGACCGGATCGTTCATCGCGTTGCGCAGCGCCTTGTTCGACGAGCTCAGGAGAGACGACGGCTCGCCGTCCGTGATCACAAGCCAGGGATTCGCCTCCTTGACGGTCTGCCGGTAGGCGGTCAGGTCATCGACCGTCGAGGCTCGCCGCGCCGCCTGTGCCGTCACGAGCGCCTCGCGCTCCGCGAGCTCGGCCGCGCGCAGCTCCTTGGACCCGAGCCCTGCCAAGTCGTCAGCGAGCTCGCCGGCGCTGTCGACACCGCGAGTAGCGACGTGGTCTAGCAGCCCCTTCGCCTTGGTCAGCCCCTTCTCGAGGCCCGTCGCTGCGAGACCAGCGCCCGCGCCGATGCTTGCGCCGGTGAGGAAGTTCGACCGCAGGGTCGAGAGCGCGACCTCGGTGGTCAGCGGATCCTCCGAAAGCGCGATCTCGGAGATGCCAGTGCCGAGGCCCTGCGCGCCGCCTTCGAATGCGCCCCCCGCTGCGATGCGCCCGATTCGAGCGACCACGCCAGCTCCTTCAGCGGAGCGGGCTATCGCGGAGCCCGCACGAGCGGCGAGACCTGCGGGGGTTCGCGCGAGCATCGAGCCCGGCGCTGCGAACGAGGTTGCTACCGCGCCGGCGACCTCGCCCACGGTCGAGCTGATCGGGTTCGTGTCGCGGAGTCCGCGGAGGTCCTCGCTACCGCCGAGCTGGTCGATCGCAACGTCCGAGAGACCGAGCGTCACACCCCGGGCAACTCCGGCAGCGCCGGCAGCGATCTTGCCGCTCGTCCCGCCATACGTGTCTTCGCGCGCCTCACCGGCGAGACGCTCGCGGCGATCGCTGTCGGTCTGGACGCGCCAGCCCGGCTGCTCGAGTGCCGATGCGGCCTGGTCGTACGACAGCTCGCGGGGGTTACCCTGTGGGTCGACGACGACGATGGTCTCGGGCCCGGGCATTACTTGCTCCCGCCGCGCGACATGAGCGCTGACCGTTGTGCGGCGAGTGCCACCTCTCGGAGCTTCGACGTCTGCGCGTCCTTCACGAGGTTCGCAAGGTCGGCCATCGCAGCATCAGCCGCCGGTCCAGCACCGCCGGCGACATCGCCCAGCTGCGCGATGTCCACGCGCTGCTGCGGCGAGATTTCCTTGTAGTCGGCCTTCAACTCGGCGACCTCGGCGCTGAATTGCTTGATCAGCGTCGGATCGCGCCGCATGTCGTCGGGCGTGATCCGCTTCTTCACGATCGCCGTGGCCTGGCGGTCCGCCTCGTCGATGGAAACGGCCGGCTTCTTCTGGAGCTCCTTGATCCGGACGTCCTCTTTCGTGTTCTTCGGCGCGGCCTGGTACTTGTTTTCGAACGTCATCGGCTCGCCGGTGTAGTTGCCGCGATGCCTCATCTCGTTGTTCAGCGTCGCGACCACCTTCTCGCGGCCCTTCTCCAGACCGGCTCCCTTGGCTCGGAACGACGCCACATCCTTCGCGCCAGCAGCCCCGCGGAGCACCGCCATGTCATCGTTCGAGGACATGCCGGACGTACCCTCCTTGCTCCGCTTCAGGATCAGATCCTCGAGAACGTCGAGGCGCTGCCGGTCATCGCTGTTCATGATCGCCGACTCGCCGCCGGACCGATCGCGGATCGCGATGATCTCGTCGTAGTAGTCGATCAGGTCCGCTGCAACTGCCTGCTTCTTCGCGAGGTCATCGGCGACGGCCTCGTTGCGCGCCTTCCAAGGCTGCCCGTCGGCGTTGACGAGATTTCCGCGCACCACTTCGGGTCTGCCGTCGACTCCAATGATCGGCTGGTTGTTCGCATCGCGCTTCAGTCGCACCGATCCGCCCATGCCGAGCTTGAGGACCTCGGCGTCGGCCGCATGCGTCGCCGCACGTTCGTCCTTGAGCCCGTCGGCCGCGAGCTTCTTCTCGTCGAAGACAAGCCGGTTGGCCTCGCGCTTGTTGGTCGACGCGATGCCGTAGTTCGCGGTCCTGTTCTGCGCGCGGTTGTTGCGCTCGTCCTCGGCTTGCTTCGCCTCCTTGAGCAGCAGGTCCGCCTTGTCCATCTGGATCTTGTGGTCGGCCGCCGTCCGCCGATCGCGCGCGACCTGCGCCTCGCTGCGACCAGCTTGGAGCGCGTTGACGATGATGTGTGCGGTCTTCCCGTTGCGGTCGTAGCTGCCGAGCTGGTGCTCGAGGTCGGCCATCGCCCTTTGACGGGCCGCGATCCCGGCAATCTCGGCCGAGCGCTCGAGGTCGCCGGTCCTCGCGTAGAGGTCGGCCACGAGTCCACGTTGGATCCCAAGGTTGTCGCGGCGGTTGGCGAGGTTCGCTTTCTGAGCGTCGATGTCTCGATCGATCTCCTGGTTGATCATGTCGAGCCCGCTGTTACGAGGAGACCCGGTGCGGCCTTGAACGAGTCCCCCAACGATGGCCGCGATGAAGCCGGCGATCTTCTGGCCGGTACTTCGGCTACTCCACCAGTGATCGGGATCGATCCGTTCGTTCGCGAGCTTCTTTGCTTCTGCGTCGTTCTCCTCGGCGCGGGCCTCGGCGCGCTTCCACGTCTCTGCGCTGCGCTGCTCGCGAGCAGCCGCACGCTCACGCTCCGCGCGCGACGCGGCTTCCTCGAGCTCGGCGCGGTGCTCGGCCTCCGCGAGCACCTGCTTCCCTTGGAGGCGCGCGTATCCCTCGGGGTCATTCCGCGCAACCCAGTCCAAGCCGTCGACTTGAGCGTCGAAGCCTGGCTCACGATCGAGAGGCTCCGCGTACCCGCCCGTGTGCCCCATCCAGTCGGCGATCGGTGCCGTGGGAATTCCGAGCCCCAGCTGTAGCGCGGCGGCCTGGTCGAACGTCGGAACCTCTGGCAGCGCGGGGGGCGCATCGCGCAGTGATGCGATCCACGGATTGTCCTGCTCGTGTTGCGCGGCGAGCGAAGCGACAACGGGGTGCGGATCCGCGCCTCCACCGGGTGGAGTCAAGGCGAGTGAGCTATCGCCGATCGGGTTGGCATTGACGCTCGCGGGACCGCCGGCGGTTCCGATTCCGGTTCCGGATCCACCAGCGCCAGCGCCACCGCCGCCCTCGCGCTGCTCGGTCGCAGACTGTTCGGCAGCGGCCTCGAGCGCCGAAGTCGGCACGCCGATTCCGGGCTGCAACGAATCAGCCGGAGCCGGAACCGGAGCCGGAGCCGCACCGAGCGCCTGCTGCTCCCACTCGGGCGGCGGCCCCCATCCCCACCATCCGTCGCGCGGTGGTTCAGGAGCGTATGGATCGATCGGGTCATCAGGAAACGGCATGGCTCACTCCTTCGCGCCGCGAGGGCGCCGATCAGTAGACGGGGTGCGAGGCGTTTGACCTCCCCCAGGTTCACGATTGGGGGAAGTCGGATCGAAACGAGCGCCGCCACCGACGAGGTACGCGGCCGCACGGCTCGCGATCAGCGGGCTACCGCCGAGCCGCGCGATCGCGTTCGAACATCGGCGACACAGCACGCCGCGAATGACGCCGGTCTCGGAGCAGCGGTCGACGCTCGCCGTCCTCTCGTCGTTGTTGCGATCCATGACGAGCGCGCCGGCGCAGATCGGGCACGCGCCGGCCTGCGCGTCGACGAGCTCGCCGAACTGCTGCAGCGTCAGTCCGTACCGGCGCTTCAGGTGGTACTGGCGGTCGCGCGACAGGCTTTGCGCAACGGACGACGCGCCCTGTTCGCGTGCTCGCGCCGCCCACGCGTGACGACGGGCGATCGAACGAAGGCGATCGCACTCGCGGCAGCGGGATTTTCCACCCTTCGTGAAGCGCAGCAGCTCGGACGCCAGCGCGTGGCCGTTCTTGCAGTGCGTTCTCGTCGCCGCGGGTCGCTTCTCGACGAGCTTTTCGCCTTTTAAGGCGGTTTTGCCCGGGAATTCGCGCGAGCGCCTGCCAACGCCCGAGGGGGGTGGGGCCGGTCGCGGGGTGTCCCCCTCCGGGGGTGTTACTGGCTCGAGGCCACCCGGGGGGTGGGGTGGGTGGCGCGTCATGGGTTGCCTTTCCGGGCGTGCGTTGCAGACGTGTGCACTGCTCGGCGGCCCCGTTCACGCCTCGCGATGTTGCGGTGCGAAACCTCGATCGCGAGGGCCTGCAGGGTGAGCGCGAGGTCCATCGCCTCCGCGGAGGTCAGGTGCCCGTCGACCTCGAGCTCGATGCGCTGCTCATCGGTGGTCGCATCTTCGGACCGCCGAATCCGCCACGGCCGAGCAGCGAGCGCCCCGCAGTCGCAAGGGCCACGCCGCTCGGCCCGAGCTCCGGTGGCGCAGGTGTTCTCGTGCTCGCGGTTCACGGCTGCCTCCGCGCACACTGCTCAGTGGCGCCTGCAGTTCTGATCCACCCCGACTCTGAGGCTTGGGGTGGATACAACGATTCGGACCGCGGACCTGACCCACCCCCCCGGCTACTACGTAGTCCGGGGTGGGTCTGATACGGGTGCTGCCGGGGTGGATACCGGGGTGGATTGGGGTGGATCAAGAATCCGCCCCATGAAGGCCGGCTCTGACGACCTCGAGATCGAGCTCCGGCTGAGGCTCTGGCTGAGGCTCCGGGCCGGGCCGCGGTGACGTTCCCGGCGCCGGCACGAGCTCGTAGACCGACCGCCTCTTGGTCCTGCCGTCCGCCTCCTGTCGCTCCACGACTGCCACGCGGATGCGTCCGAGATGCACAAGGCGATCGAGCGCGACCGGGACCCGAGGCTTGCCGATGCCGCAGCTTTGCGCGAGGTGGCTGCGTGTGCAGAGCGCGCCTTGCCCGCTCGTGTGCATCGTTGTGACCGTGCGGAGCACCGCTTGGTCGGCGTCATCGAGCTTGGTATTGCTCGACCGCTCCGTGCGTCCAGGTGACGACATCACGGAGACCGCATCCAACGCCGACACCCAGCGCCCGCTCGGGCCGGCGAACCTCGCGCCGGCGAACCCGGTGTGTCCGTGGCGGGACTTCGGGACCGCGATCCGCGCCGGTCGCGTCTGCGCGGCTTCGTCCTTCGCGACATCGAGGAAGAGGACGGCGGCGCTCGCGTAGTCGACATCGCCGCTCTCCTTCGCGGCGGCAAGGTAGACGGTCGGATCGTCGAGCTTCCGCATCTCCTCGGCGCGACGGTCGCTGTAGTAGGCGCGCGCGACCGACGAGATCGCCATCATCGCGCAGTCGAGCCGCTGCGCCATCGCGCGCAAGTCTGTAGCGATGTCGCCGACGCGACCGCGCATCTCGCGATCGGTCCCACGCGCCATGTCCTGCATGTAGTCGACGATGACGAGCGGCGGTGTCGTGTGTAGCTCGCCGATCTTGCGAGCCTCTCGCTCGATGAGCGCCATCGCATCCTCTGCCTTGCGCGGGACCTCCTCCGATCCGATGACGTACACGCTGACGCGGGCGAGCGCTTCGTAGACCCACTCCATGGGCACGTGCCCGCGAGCGATGGCCGACCACGGCCGGTCGATGATGTTCGCTGCGTGGCGAGACATCAGCTCCTGCTCCTCGAGCTCGGTGCAGACGTACAGGACCGGAAGGCCACGCGCTGCCTGATAGATTGCGGCGGACACAGCGAAGGCTGACTTCCCCGCGCCGGGCGGACCGCACACGCTCACCAGCTGGCGCGTGGTGAGGCCGCCGCCGAGCATCGCGTCGAGGTCGGCCATTCCCGTCGGATAGCTTCGTAGCGGCCGCGGTGGGCGTCGAGCGACGTCGATCAAGAGGCTAGCGACGAGCGCAGGTGGACGATCGGGCGCCGCGGGCACGCCGGCGACGATCGGGACATCAGCATCGCTAAGCGCGATGTTGTCGATCTCGTGCTCTCCGCGGATCCGTTGTTCCTCGGCTTCGACCTCGACCGCTTGATTCTCGCGGCGTCGGCGCAGCGTGTCCGCCCAACCGCGAACGAGTGCGGACGCTGCTGTGTCGTCGGCGCCGGACGCCGTCGGGATGAGCTCGGTCAGATACTCGCGACCCGCGAGCAGTCGCAGCACCGTTCCGCGCTCCACATCCTGCTCGGCGAGGTGAGCCTCGATCTCTTCGACGCCGATCGGCGCCTGCTTCGCCTCGAGGTTTCGGATCGCGAACCACACCGCGCGTTCGCGAAGGTCCGGGTAGTCGTCGGTCTCGAGTTCGGGCACAGCGGCGAGCAGCTGAGGCCGAACAACGATTGTTGCGAGCAGCGTCCTGGCGAGGCGCTTGTCGTGGTCCGTGTGCGCGGTCGCGGCGATCACGCGTTCGCCTCGGTCTGGTAGAGCGCGACCATCAGCTCGGCGTGCGCGTTGACCCAGTCCTCGCCGCCGCCGGGTTCCACGAGCACCACAACCTGGTCGACGGTCTCGTGTGCGCGCCTCGCCCAACGTGCGGCCTCAACCGTACGGGCCGGGCCAGGAGGCGTTGCCACAATCGCGGCCATCGCGAGCTGGCCGAGTCCGCCGTCGATATCCACGGCGATGCGCTGGGCCTCGTGGAACGCGAGCTCGAGGCACAGCCGCTGGGCTACGCGCTTCGTCCACGTCGCGGCTGGCGCGCGCATGACGTGGCCGCCTTCGATTGGCGGTTGACGGCCCGTCATGGGATCTCCCGCGCGCCGGCGAGCAGCAGGATCAACCGACGGTCCATCAGCACCGCATACCGAGGGTCGACGTCGACCAGGCCGCCGCGCGCGATCAGGAGCTCGACCACCGCGCGCTCCCAGCGAACCTGCGCGCCCTCGCGTGCAGCCTCCGAGGGCTCGGGCGTGCTGGTGAGGTCGACGACGACGATCACCGTACGCCCCCGCGGATCGACCGCAGCTCGGTCGTACGCTCGCCGCTCGGCGTCGTGTCCCTGGGACCGTCGCGATCCGTGACCGCTACGCGCTTGGTCGCGAGGAATCCATCGAGCTCGGCGACATCGAACAGCACGAGGCGCGTACCAATGCGAAGGTGCGGAACCTGCTTCCGCGAGACCATCGCGCGCAAGGTGCCGAGCTTGAGACCGAGGCGCAGTGCGGCCTCCTGGTAGCCGATGAGGGGCGTCATCGAGCCCCCGCAAGCACGAGGCCTGTCGGCGCGTCCCAGCGTCCGAGCAGGAAGGAGTCGATGTCCGCGGCGCGGCCGAACCAGAAGCGACCGCGGCGAACGAGCACGCCGGCCTCGACCAGGTCAGGGAGAATCGTTCGCGTGAACGTCCCCGGTGGCGTGCCCGTTCGGTGGGCCAGTTCGCTGGTTCGCCACCGTCGAACCGGATCGAGCCGTGAAACGCTGCTGAGATCCATGGGCGTCCATGGATAAGGGCGAAACGTTCGATCTGTTGTGACAGCCAGGGGGCGGGATCACCTCACGTCGGTTGTCACAGTCCGCCCCGGAACATCGCGGTGCGGATGCTCTCGTGCACTCCGTCCGAGGCCGCGAAGTTGCGGCACGGCGGTGGAGACATCTCGTTCATCGTGAGAACGAGATCCGCAAGTCGGGCCTTCTCGGTCTTCGGGTTGAACTCGTTGAACTCGATCAGGAGCCGCATCGCGGCCGCGCGAACGTGTTCGCTCTTGCGCTCGGCCGCGTGCAAGCGATCGATCGTCAGGTGGGCTTCTTCGTCCCGTTGATGATCGTCGAGCGCCAAGAGCAGCACGCCACGGCCGTGCTCGATGCTGCGCCGGATGAACAGCTCAGTCAGTCCGGCCTGATCACCGCGGTACTGCGCGGCTCCGCTCTCGAGGTCAGGGATAGCTGCCTCGAACGATGCAAGCGCGGCGGTCAATCGTCGGTGCCGAGCTGCGCGCGCTGCCTTGTTGAGAACGGGCAAGCGCTCGAGTAGCACCGGTCCCTCGCCGAACACGCTCGGACGCATGCTCTCGTTGCTTGCAATCTCCTCCCCGTCCCAGTCGAGCACCGAGAGCAGGTGCCACGTCC
>Ga0255310_10000261_pt1 | contig 11513 bp, 8 predicted proteins | sample EtOH1_T0_E1_meta_FD_201359 | JGI IMG/M metagenome (GOLD analysis project Ga0255310, IMG submission 201359) | Sandy soil microbial communities from University of British Columbia, Vancouver, Canada - EtOH1_T0_E1 | ecosystem: Engineered > Artificial ecosystem > Sand microcosm > Unclassified ...
CTGGATGACCGTCGCCGCGACCTGGTCCTTGAGCACGATCTGCCGGGCGGCGGCGAGCGTCGGGACGGTGGCGGCGGCCGGGTGATTGATCGGGCCGCGCGGGATCGCGCCGAAATATTTCTGGACCAGCGGCCGCGCCTGGGCCGGGGTGACGTCGCCGGCGATCACCAGCACCGCGTTGTTGGGACCGTATTTGTCGCGGAACCATTGCTTGACGTCGGCGAGGCTGGCGGCGTCGAGGTCGGCCATCGAGCCGATCGTCGTGTGGTGGTACGGATGACCCGCCGGGAAGAGGTTCTCGAACAAAGCATATTGGGCGAGCCCGCCCGGACGGCTGTCATTCTGGCGCTTTTCGTTCTGGACCACGGCGCGCTGGTTGTTGAGCACCTCGGGGGTGATCGCACCGAGCAAATGGCCCATGCGGTCCGATTCCATGAACAACGCCCGCTCGAGCGCGCCGGTCGGCACCGTCTCGAAATAATTGGTGCGGTCGTAGGACGTCGTGCCGTTGGTGTCGGTGGCGCCGACCTGCTGGAGATATTTGAAATAGTCGCCCGGCAAATTCTCCGAGCCGTTGAACATCAGATGCTCGAACAGATGCGCGAAGCCGGTCTTGTGCGCGGGCTCGTCTTTGGAGCCGACATTGTACCACACGCTGACCGCGACGACCGGCGCCTTATGGTCCTGGTGGACGAGCACGGTCAGCCCGTTGGCGAGTTTAAAGACCGTGTGCGGGATCGCCACTTCCTTGACCAGCGACGGGATCGGCACCGACGCCGGCGCGGCGGCGAACGACGGCGTCGCGAGGGCGCTGGCGGCGAGCAGGAACGCAAGGCGGCGGGTGAGGTGCATCAGCTTGGAACTCCGGGAGAATCTTGGTCGGGCGGCACCTTAGCCAAGCCCGCCCGCGACGCAACGCCGCTCGGCCGGAGCGCCGGATTATTCGACGAACCGCTGATGGGCTGGGTGCGGAAGGGTCAGGCCGCCTCCCCCGCCTAATGTCCGCAATGGGTGGAAACTGGACGTTAGTTCAGTCGATTCTTTGATGCTCATAGCTCGGTTCACACGCGACATGTTCTCGTTCGCACAGCGCCTTTTCTGTGCGAGCCACTCGGTTGGCATGTTCACCCCGCCATCCGCGTGACCGTGCGTCGGCGATGTAGGGCAGAAGGGCCTTCCGTTCAGCGGCGGCCTTCCTGCGGCAATCTCGACCCGGTTCTCGGTTCCAAAAACGCCACTCGACTTTCTGGCAATAAGGCGACGCCTGATATTTGGACCAAAGAACGAAAGCCGCCACCGTCACGAGCGTCAAAAACGCCACATGAATCATCTGCCTCATGGACCGAAAGTGTCACGCGTCGACAATGACCGCAACGAGTGGAAAGCGGACGTTGGCGATTTGCAGTTTAGCGCTTCCGCGTAGTCGCGACGAGGATGAGGACCATGCCGACGGCCGCGAGAATCCCGCCGCGGATGACCCATGGGCGCTGGTCGATCATGAAGCTCGATGCGGGCCAGTGGACGAGGCCTGTGCCCTGGCCGACCCACAGCAATCCCATCAACATGGCGGCAATGCCGATGATCAGTAAAACGGATTTCATGATGGCCCCCCAATCGCTGTTCTGTGCACTGTCATCGTATTTCCTCCTTACGTCCGTAATGGGTGGAAAGCGGACGTCGGGCTGGCAACTAAGCGCAATCCAGGCGTCGGCTGACTAGTCGTCGATGGGAACGCAGTGGATTTCCGAATAGATCGTCCAAACCTGCTCGTTCGCTCGCGCTCGTTCCGCTTCGATCGATGCTTTGGCGGCTTCGCATCGCGCCAATGATGCGTAGAGCATCCGACCTTTAGAACCCGCGCCCAGAAGCTCCGCGCTCGGTTTAGCCTCGGGCTTTTTGGGGCGTTGAGCCATGTCGAGCTGTTTCTGCGGTTCTTGGGCTGCGTTCCGCTCAATTTGGCGAACTCGATTATCGAGTGCAGCTAGTGCGGCATCTCGGCGAGCGTCTGCCGCTCGTTCAACCTCTGTCTGGTCACAGGCCGCTAGGAGAAGGAAAACCAGCGCTGCGCGTCCCAACATCCGCGGCCTCCTCCGACGTTCTTACAAAGCTGAAGCGACGATAACACCCGGCCATCTGTCCGCAATGGGTCGAAGTCGGACGGCCGGTTTGGGTGGAAAGCGGACATTCATAGGCGACAAGCGGGAACTGCTGGTCCACGTGACCAGCCAGGGCAGTTCTGATATTCTTTCATCAACCTGACTGGAGGTTGTGATGCGACTTCGAGCGGCTCTCTTCGCAGCCCTGTTGACGTCCGTCGGCCCCGGAACCGCGCAACATTCGGCGGACCCTCAAGCGATGCCATCGCCACCTAGTACAACCCAAATCGTACTGCTGGGCACGGGCAATCCGCCGGCCGATCCGGATCGCTCGGGTCCGGCAACAGCCATTGTTGTCAACGGCACACCTTACCTTATCGATATGGGCGCCGGAGTTGTCCGACGCGCGAAGTCCGCTGTCGTCGAAAAGGGCGTCACCGGGCTAGATCCGATCAAACTACACGTGGTCTTTGTGACCCATCTGCACTCTGACCATACGGTCGGTTATCCGGACCTTTGGCTGACGCCCTGGGTCCTGGGTCGGCGCGTGCCGTTAGAGGTTTATGGTCCAGCCGGATTGAGCGCGATGACTCGGAATCTCATCGAAGCTTATCGTGTGGACTTCGAGGTGCGAACGAAGGACCGAAAGATTTACGGCGGACGGACATCTTCGGAAGGCCACGGAGTGAACGCGCACGAGATCAAATCCGGCGTGGTTTATCGGGACGCCAATGTCACCGTGACTGCATTCCGCACGAACCACGGCATGCCGAGCTTTGGCTATCGTTTCGACACACCCGACCGGAGTATTGTCATCTCCGGGGACACGACTCCCACCCAGGCGACTATCGATGCGTGCCATGGATGTGACGTCCTTATTCACGAGGTCCTGACACGGGAATGGTTGGCAAAGCGTCCTGATTTCGTCCGCTACGCCGGGCAACACCACACTACGACGGCCCAGCTTGTCGACTTGGCGACCAAGGCGAAGCCTCGCCTGTTGATTCTGTACCATGCTTCGCTCTCGCTCCGCCCGAGTGTGGATTCCGAGCGGTCGACTCCAGCCACGCTGCTCCGCGAGATGTCCGCTTATGCAGGACAGGTCGTGGTCGGCCGCGATCTGGATGTCTACTGACTCATTTCTGCATGGCGCTTGCACAGGCTGCCGAAGGCGAGCGGTGCTAGTGTCCGGTTTGGGTCGAAAGCGGACATTGGAGCCGGACGGGGCCAGATCGGAAATTACGGCGTAGCTCAGTTCCCCGGCACCGTCCCGTTGAGGATATCGCCCAACCCGAACCGCTTGCGCTTCTTTGGCGGCTGGCCCGGCTGGCCGGGTTGCCCCTGCTGTGCCGCCGAGCCGCCGTAACCGCCCATGCCGCGGATCAGCGAAGCGCTGGTCTTGAAGCGCACCTTGGCGGTCCATTTGGGCGCCTTGGGGGCCTCGGCGAAATTGGCTTCGGGGCCGTAGCCGATCATCGTCACCATCCCCGCCGGCGAGGCGGCGGCGACTTCGGCCGGCAACACGCATTCGCTCACCGTCGGCGCCAGCACCGCGCCGGTCCCGACCAGCCGCCGCACTTCGGCCGGCGGGAGATAGTCCATGTTGGCGAACATCGCCGCGTTCCGGCCCGAGTTCCACATCACCACGTCGCCGCTGCCCGACGAGCCGAACATCGCCAGCGCATAGCCGGTCGCGGAGGGCGCCAGGCGCCACACCAGCCGGGTCGCGCCGGACGGAAGCGTGCCCGCTTCGGCGAGATCGAGCGCCGGCATGAAGTCCTGGCCCGCGGTCAGCGAAAAGCCGATCGGCGGCGAATAATTGCCCTCGACCTTGTGCGCCCCGGCCAGCGAACCGGTCGCCGGCACCGGCCGCGAATCCCGGGCGTTCGGCCATTCGCCATAGCCCGGCGCGCTGCGCGGTCCCGGCCGCGTTGCCGCGTGCGCGGCGTTCGCCGCCATCGCCGCGAACCCGGGCGGAACCTGGCCCGCCGCCAATTTGGAGAAGTCGATCACCGTCGGCTGGCCCACGCCGACATGCTCGCCGCAGCCCCAATAGATCAACATGCGCCCCTTGGGCCGCTGCATGCCCTGCGGCATTCCGGGAGTCCGCTCGACAGGCGGCGGAGCAATGGGCGTGACGAGCGGCAGGCTCGGTCCCATCGCCAGGCCGACCGGCGGCAAATGCTCGGCGGCCGGCGCGGCCGCCTTCTGCTTCGACGCCAGCCTCAATTCGAGCGTGTGGGCGACCGACGATCCCCCCGACATCATGCCCATGATCTGGCCGATGTTGGGCCGCGCGCCGGGGGTCATGCCCGCCCCGAGCCCGCTCTGCGTCGCCGCGTCCATCCAGTAAGTCGCGATCGGCGGCGGCGCCGCCGCCGTTTTCTTGGCCGGGGCCGCCCCGTAAGCTGCTACCCCAAGCACCGCGAGAGCGCTGCCCGTGGCCAACATGCTGAATCTGTTCATCGCGGACCCCCCGATTGACGCCTGACTATCCGCAATGCGAGCGCTTCGTGCAAGGCTCCACCAGCGGGGTGGATCGGGCCTAGTTCGACGGCGCGAGCTTGGTGTTGAGCACCCAGCCGACATTGTCGTTCTCGTCGGCGACTTCCCACCACAAGCCGTTCTTCTTGCCGGTCGGATAGACGATGGCGCCCGGCGGCAGCGTGCGGATGACCTTGGCGCCGGCGACGGCGCTGACGCGCATCGCCACCGGGGCTTGCGCGGTAAAGGTCTTGCCGGGCGAGGCCTCGGCGGTCCCGGCGGCGCCCGCCGTCACCAGCCCCAGGTCGGTGACCATTTTTGAATAGGCCTGGATGAAGGCCAGGGTGACGATGCGGCCGATGTCGGTGCTGTCGTAGCCGCCGCCGACCAGGCCGGCGGCGCCGCCGAAGAAGCCCAGGCCGCCGCCGCCGCCGAAGCTCAGGCTGTTCTTGGCGGCATAGCCATCCTGAACCGCGATCGTCTCGGTGGTCCGGACATTGGTCAGCGACAGGACGGTATTGGCCTCCATCTTGCGGCTTTTGATGCCGCCCGCGAGTGCGCCGAACCGGCCCCCGACCAGGCCGCCGATCCCGGCGCCGACCGCGCTGCCGCCCGAATCGCGGTCCGCCGCCTGGACTTCCGCGACCAGCACATAGTCGGCCGCCTTGATCTGGCCCTGGCCGACGTTCGACCGGCGCTGGAGGCCGAGATTGCTGCCGATATCGCGTTCGCGTTGCGCGGCGCTGAGGCCCGATCCGCGATCGACCAGGTTGAAGCACCCCGACCGCTGGACCAGCACCTTGAGGAGCTTCTGCGGTCCGGCGAGCTGGAACTGGGTCCAGCCCGATGGGTCGTCGCCGTCCATCACCGAGACGGTGCCGAGCTTGCGCGCGCAATGCGGCACGTCGTTCATCGTCGCCTGTTGCAGCTTCTGCGCCCCCGACGGTCCGGCGAGCCGCTGCGCGGTGGCCTCGGTGGACAGTGCGAGTGCGGCCGAAACGGTCAGCACGCCGCCGACCAGCCTTGCGTTGAAGTGCATCTCGATTCCCCCCGAGTCGCCCGCCCGACGCGCTAGCGCGAATCCGCCCCGTGGGGAATGACTCTGCTGGCTCGCCCTTGTCGCAACCCTCTGCTAGCGCGCGGCCAAATGACCGACATCAGCAAGATCCGAAACTTCAGCATCATCGCCCACATCGACCACGGCAAGTCGACGCTCGCCGACCGGCTGATCCAGGCGACCGGCGGCCTCACCGACCGCGAGATGACCGGCAATGCCCAGGTGCTCGACAACATGGACATCGAGCGCGAGCGCGGGATCACCATCAAGGCCCAGACCGTGCGGCTGGCGTGGCAGGCCGCGGACGGAGAGACCTACGAGCTCAACCTGATGGACACCCCCGGCCACGTCGATTTCGCCTACGAGGTCAGCCGCTCGTTGGCCGCGTGCGAAGGCGCGCTGCTGGTCGTCGACGCCGCCCAAGGCGTCGAGGCGCAAACCCTGGCCAACGTCTACCAGTCGATCGAGCACGACCATGAGATCGTCCCGGTGATCAACAAGGTCGACCTGCCGTCCGCCGACCCCGAGCGGGTCCGCCAGGAGATCGAGGACATCATCGGCCTCGACGCGTCGCAAGCGGTGCTGGCGAGCGCCAAGACCGGCGAGGGCGTCGACGCGGTGCTGCAGGCGATCGTCGACGTCATCCCGCCGCCCACGGGCGATGCCGCCGCGCCGCTGAAAGCGATGCTGGTCGACAGCTGGTACGACCCGTACCTCGGCGTCGTCATCCTCGTCCGAGTCATCGACGGCACCATCCGCAAGGGCGCGCAGGTCAAGTTCATGGCCGCCGGCACCACGCACCTCGTCGACCGCGTCGGCTGCTTCCGCCCCAAGATTGAGCAATTGACCGAACTCGGCCCGGGCGAGATCGGCTTCATCACCGCCCAGATCAAGGAAGTCGCCGAGACCCGCGTCGGCGACACCATCACCGACGCCCGCCACCCCGCGGCGCAGGCGCTCCCAGGCTTCAAGCTCGTCCAGCCCGTCGTCTTCTGCGGCCTGTTCCCGGTCGACGCGGCCGAGTTCGAGAAGCTCCGCGACTCCCTCTACAAGCTGCGCCTCAACGACGCCTCGTTCAGCTTCGAGATGGAGACATCGGCCGCATTGGGCTTCGGCTTCCGCTGCGGCTTCCTCGGCCTCCTCCACCTCGAGATCATCCAGGAGCGCCTGACCCGCGAGTACGACCTCGACCTCATCACCACCGCGCCCTCGGTCGTCTACAAGATCCACCTCTCGCACTCGAAGACCGAGCCCGAGCAGATCATCGACCTCCACAACCCGGCCGACATGCCCGACCCCAACCGCATCGAGGCCATCGAGGAGCCGTGGCTCGAGGCGACCATCTACGTCCCCGACGAATATCTCGGCTCGGTCCTCAAGCTCTGCCAGGACCGCCGCGGCATCCAGAAAAACCTCACCTACGTCGGCCACGGCAAGAGCAGCCGCGCGCTCTTGACCTACGAATTGCCCCTCAACGAAGTGGTGTTCGACTTCTACGACCGCCTGAAATCGATCAGCCGCGGCTACGCCAGCTTCGACTACCACCAGATCGGCCACCGTCCGGGCGATCTGGTGAAGATGTCGATCCTCGTAAACTCCGAGCTGGTCGACGCCTTGAGCATGATCGTCCACCGCAGCACCGCCGAAGCCCGCGGCCGCGGCATGTGCGAGCGCCTCAAGGAGCTGATCCCCAGGCACCTGTTCAAGATCCCCATCCAGGCCGCGATCGGCGGCAAGATCATCGCCCGCGAAACCATCGCCGCCCTCCGCAAGGACGTCACCGCCAAATGCTACGGCGGCGACGCGACGCGGAAACGCAAGCTGCTGGAGAAGCAGAAGGAAGGGAAGAAGCGGATGCGGGAGTATGGCTCCGTTTCTATTCCTCAGGAGGCGTTTATTGCGGCGCTGAGGATGGGGGAAGAATAAGCCGCCGAGCCTAAGGGAAGAGTTTGCGCAGCAAACCCGAGCTTAGGCGAAGAGCCGGCGCATTCCCGGTTGCGACCCGCAGGACGTGTCGCGCGACGGCACGGCTTTGCCGGGGCGGACTTGTACACCCCGCCACAGCAGGCACAGGCCGAGGTGACGGTCGCGCGGCTGCGCGACGAGGGCTATGAAGTCTGCGCGGTTGAAGTGATTGCCGAGGTCGCAAAGGCCATTAAGGCGGGCGAGAGCGCCTCCCTTCCGGCTGAGGTCCAAGACTGCCTAGCTGGCGCTGAGGTTTGTGTGATCTTGGTGGACGAGACCGTGGACTTTGGCGCTCTAGGTGGGCTCGCATCCGACGGCGGCTGCCGTGTTGTCACCGTTGGAGGCAGTCCAGACGCGCTACCAGCCGCGTTGGACGATATCATTGACGGGCATGTGCCTTCGCCTGACGCTCCTGAGTTGGTCGACGTGGTAGAAGGTGAAACAGAGCGGGTTAGGCCAGATCATACGGCTGCCCCACCGCGCAAGCCGGACAGGGTTAAATGCCAGTAGATGAGGCTTTGGACTTATAAGATTAGTCGCGACTACGGTTTCGCGCCTAATCCCTTCTTCGGTTTCTGCACGGTCGCTTGCTGTAAACCTGATATTCGTCGTGGGGCTGCGCTTGGAGATCTAATTGTCGGCTGCGGGAGCGCGAAGTTGAGCCTTGTTGGGCGTGCAATCTACGCAATGAAAGTCACGGAAAAGCTGACGTTCCAGCAATATTGGGATGATGCTCGTTTCATTCGCAAGAGACCAGTTTTTACAGCTGGCGTGGCTCATGAATATGGAGACAACATCTACCATCACAATGCCGAAGGTGCGTGGATACAGGAAGACTCACACCACAGTCTTGAAGCCGGAGAGTGGAACGAGTTGAACGCCAGTCGAGACCTCGGGGCAGATGCTGTCCTCATATCGACTGATTTCGTTTACTGGGGTAGGCTAGCGCCCAATATTCCAGAACATCTGCGCACCTTCGACGGCGATGATTTGTATCCAAACGTACGCAATCTCAGAAACAGCTATTCTGAGCCGTTCAAGGCCGCTGCCAGCGAATGGTTCGACGGCCTCGATAAGGGGCGATTTGGCCGGCCAATCAACTGGCAATAACCAAGCCAGACGAAGCCAGCGCAAAGCTAGGCGCCACCAATCCTCCCCGCATCCAAATGGCGCAACCACTCGCGCGCAGCATCCTGCGCATTGAATCCACCCTCGGGCAGGATCTCGCCGCTCGGGCCGGGGGTCGAAGTGGCCGGCCGCTCGCCCCGGCTTCGCTGACGGCAGGCGCTGCCGTAAGCGATCGCGGCGGGGGCTTGGTCCTTCAGGGTGAATGTCCTGGGTGGGTTGGTCATTTTGTCGTCCTCCTCAAGAAGCAGTGCGGCGAGGGACTAAATCCGTCGCCGTTGCGCGGCTTCGCCGCAGCCGGGTCTGGTCCCGCATCTCTTGGCTAAGCCAAAGTGTCGGCTAATCGCCGTCATTTGTCTTACCCGCGGTGCTCTGACGCGCTCGCCAGGCGCTCGCTTGGGAGGCCGCCTCGGCCTCCCAAGCAATCTGGGCTTCCGCGTCTCGACGGTGTTGCTCATCCCAAATCCGCTTTTGCTCGTCGACGCTCATCAGGTGCCACGCTTCCGGGTCGACGCCGGCCGGCGCGCGGCTGCACTTGCCGAGGGTTTCGAGCGGCTCGGTGCGGACGTCGCCGGCGCGGGTGCCGATCAGATAGCGCTCGGGCCACAGCTCGGGCCGCTCGGGATCGTCCATCGCCGCCCAATGGTCGCGCCGCGCCTGGTCGAGCACCCGGGCCATGTAGGTGTCGGCGATCTCGAGCATGTTGAGCTCGCCGCGGCGGGCCTGCATCAGCATCTCCCAGCCGCTGTCGCCATGGCCCTCGATCATCAGGTCGAACGCGACTTCCAGCGCGGTAATCTGGCGCAAAAAGAAATCGGCCGCGACCACCTCGCCGGCGAGCCGCGCCTCGCGCTCCTGGCCGACCTTGCGCTGGAACTTGGCGACCAATTTCTCGACCAGCTCGAGCCGCAGCTCGTGCGTGTTCTCCTGCGGTTCGGGCTCGGGCTCCCAATCGCGCAGCTTCGACGGCGGCGGCTTGAGGACCTCGGTGCGCGCGGCGATATCGGCGACCTCGCTGGCGAGGAGCATCGATCCGTTCGTCTTGGCGATGGCGAGGGCGCGGTCGTAGGCGGCGTTGAAGCTGTCCGCCCCTTTGGACTTGCGCAGGTTCACAATCCCGTAGGCCGACATGCCCAGGGCATGCGCGGCGCGGCGCCGGGAGCCGGTGACGGCCAGCGCGGCGATGAAGGCGCGCTGCTTGTCGGGCGACCAGCCGTCGACGCGCTCCACCTCGCGCGGGACGGGGGTGAACTCGAGCAGGTCGCCCAAGTGGGAGTAGTCGCCGAGGCCGGCGATGCCGGTCAGGCCGCAGCGGTCGCAGATCACGGGAATAGCTGTCATTCACGATCTTAAACCAGATAGGTTACAAATAGGAAAGCGATTTTTCTAATTTCGTCACCCTGAATTCAGTTCAGGGTCCATTCCTCCGTCCGCACCGCGCGTCACATCGATGGATGCTGAATCAAGTTCAGCATGACGGGGTGGCCCCCATGACCGCCCTCGGCAACCCAACACTTGCTGACTTGTTGAGCGAATGGATGCACAGCAGGGGAACGATGGCGCGCAAGGCGGACAAGGATTTGGCCAGGGATCTGGCGGAGAAGGCGGGCGCGGCGGACGCGCTGGCCGAGCTCAAGCTGCCGCCCGAGATGTTCAGCCCGCTCGGGCTGCTGGCGCTGGCCGATACGCTGCCGGTGCTGACCGCTTATGTCGACAGGGAGGAGCGCTACCGCTTCCTCAACAAGCCGCTCGCCGACTGGTTCGAGCGGCCGCGCGGCGAGATCCTCGGGCGGACGCTGCGGGAGGTGCTCGGCGAGGCCGCCTATGCGGTGCGCGAGCCGATGCTCCGCGCGGCGTTCGGCGGCGAGCGGCAGTATTTCGCGTCCGAGTTCGACCATCCGACGCGCGGGCCGCTGGCGGTGCAGACCAATTACGTGCCGTGGCTGGAAGGCGATAAGGTCATCGGGCTGGTGATCGTCGTCGCCGACGTCACCGAGCAGCGCGCGGCCGAGCAGGCGTTGCGCGAGAGCGAGGCGCGGTTCCGGCGGATCGCGGACTCGGCGCCGGTGATGATGTGGGTCACGCGGCTCGACCGGACGCGCGACTTCGTCAACGACGCTTATGCCGACTTCGTCGGCCTCGGGCGCAAGGAGGCGCGGCTGTACGACTGGCGGACGGCGATCCATCCTGACGATGTCGATCGTCTCATCGCCGAGAGCGTCGCGGGGGAGGCGAGCTTGCGGCCGTTCACGCTCGAGGCGCGCTACCGGCGGCACGACGGCGAGTATCGCTGGCTGCGGAGCGTGTCGTCGCCGCGCTTCGGGCCCGACGGCGAGCTCGCCGGGTTCATCGGCGCCGCGTCGGACATCACCGTCGCCAAGGAAGCCGAGCTGGAGCTCAAGGCGCAGGTCGAGGAGCGGACCGCCAAGCTGACCCAGAGCGAGGCGCAGTTCCGCGCGATCTTCGAGACGGTATTGGAGGTCTTGGTCCTGTTGGAGCCGGATGGGACAATTATCGAATTGAACCGCAAGGAGGCGGTGTGGCGCGCGGAGGATCCGCGCCGCGCGATCGGCGTCAAGATCTGGGAAGCGCCGACGCTGCTCGCCTACCCGCAGCACATCCCGCTGATCAAGGAAGCGGTGGCGCAGGCGGCGCAGGGTGAGAGCTTCAACCAGGAAGTGACCATGGAGCGCGAAGGCGTGCCGACCGCCTATCTCGATTACTCGATCCAGCCGGTGCGCGACGCGACCGGCACCATCATCTATTTGCTCGCCGAAGCGCGCGAC
>Ga0255310_10000262_pt1 | contig 11511 bp, 6 predicted proteins | sample EtOH1_T0_E1_meta_FD_201359 | JGI IMG/M metagenome (GOLD analysis project Ga0255310, IMG submission 201359) | Sandy soil microbial communities from University of British Columbia, Vancouver, Canada - EtOH1_T0_E1 | ecosystem: Engineered > Artificial ecosystem > Sand microcosm > Unclassified ...
GGCTCCCGCGTAGGCGCCTGCCATCGCGTTATCCAGCGCGCGAAGCGGGCCGCCCACGCCGCGGGACGTGAGCCACCCGATGCCCCCTGCCAGCAGCAACGCGGCCGCCCCCGCGAGCAGGTAGCTGCGCCGGCGCTCCTCGCGGGCCGATTCGTGCAGTCCAGCGGTCGAAATTCGCAGGCTGAGCAGTCCGGTAACCCGGCGGCCATTGCCGAGTGGTTCCGCGACGTGCCACGCCGGTCGCGCGCCTTCGTCCTGAAAAACGGTCTCCACCTCCCGGGCGAGCGCGCGGCGATCCCCCTCGCCGAGTTCCGCCGTCATCGACGAATCAGTGCTGCCCGCCAGGGCGAACACGCCGCCCGCGCTCCTGGCAAAGACGGCCGCCGAGGTCTGTCGCAAGTGCAAACCCGCCCAGGTCGCGAGCGCGGCGCGGAGCGCGGTAGGATTGCCGGTGGGAGCGGCGCGGTTGAGGTAATCGGCGAGCGTGGAAGCCACCGCCTGGGCCTCCAGGCGAAGATCTTCCAGACGGGAGCGCTCGGACAGCGTGACGGAGACCTCGGTGACCACGAGCACCAGGGCCGCTGCCATGCAGGCGGCGAAAATCGCCAGGCGACGGGAAAGGCCCATGGCCATGACGGAAGTATACGCGGGGGTCGTGCCAGAGGATGCCATGGCCGGGCGCTTGACCGAGGTGGCGCTTCGGTCTATCAGTTTTGCAGTGCGCTCAGTGGCTCAACAACCCTCACCGCCGGCTACCGCGTGGCGAATTAAGTGAGTCGGAACCTCCGGCTCGTGTTCTTCCTGGTCGGCGCCACCATCGTGACGCTGATGATCTGGAAGGCGGGCCCCGCTACGCTGTGGGCGGGGCTGCGCGCCTCGGCCTGGGTCGTGGCGGCGCTCATCCCGCTCTGGGCGGCAGTGTACCTCCTCAACGCCATCGCGTGGCGGATGCTGACGTCGGAGGGTGGCGCCGCCATTGGGTTGCCGCGCGCTCTGCTGATGACCGTCGTGGCGTTCGCGGTCAATTACTCCACGCCGCTGCTCAGCTTCGGCGGCGAACCGCTCAAAGTCGTCGCCGCCACCAAGGCGTTGGGACGCCCCCGCGCGGTCGGCTCCATCGTGGCCTTCCGGTTGCTGCACGCCCTGGCGCACGTGATCTGTTTCCTGATGGCGCTGGTGCCGGCGCTGATCCTGATGCCCCACACACCCCTGACGGTGGCGATCGTCGTGGGGATCGGGGCGGTGCTGGTGCTGATCACCGCGTTCCTGTTCTCCCGGCACCGGGAAGGGCTGGCGATGCACGCCCTGCATCTCCTGCGCCGGCTGCCGCTGCTCAAGCGGCTTGCAGTGCGGCTGGAGCCCCGTGCCGCCATGCTGCACGAAATCGACACCCACGTGACGTCGATCTACAAGTCGAACCCCCGTCGTTTCTTCGGGGCTCTCGGTGTGGAAGTGATCGCGCGGCTACTCTCGCTCGCCGAATACTGGGTGATTCTCTACGGGATGGGACTCGGGGTGGATCCGTGGAAGGCGTTCGTGGTCGCCAGCTTCTCCTCCCTGGTCGTCAACGCCCTGATCTTCGTGCCCTTCGAGCTGGGTACCAAGGAAGGCGCGGTCTACCTGATGTTCAGCTGGCTGGGTATCGCCCCCGCGCTGGGCCTGGCGGCGGCGCTGCTGAGCCGGCTGCGGGAGTTGATCTGGATCGCGATCGGGTGGGCGATGATCTGGACGATGGAATAGTCACGGCTTGCGCCGCGCCAGCGCTTTCTGGGCTTCGGGATGGCCTTGCTTGGCGGCGCGCTCCAGCCAGAGCATGGCCGCGGCGTCGTCCCGCTGGTAGAACTTCCCCTTGAACAGCATCAGGGCGAGCTGGAACTGGGCCTCGGCATCCTCCCGTTCGGCCGCTTTGGAAAACCACGCCGCCGACTTATTCTCGTCGCGCTTGATGCCGCGCCCGCGGGCCAGGTTCTCCGCCAGGCGGGTCATCGACGGCACGTCACCCGCCTCGGCGGCCCGGGTATACCACAGCGTCGCCGCCGAGTCGTTCTTGCGCCGCCCGTCGCCTTCGGCGTAGCGCGCGGCGACGACCGGGAACGCCTCCTTGACGCCCATGACCGCGGCTACCTCCCACAGTCCCGCCGCTCTGGAGCGGTCGATCGCCACGCCGAGCCCGGCCTCGTAGCGCCGGGCCATGAGCAGCACGGCCTGGGTATCCGGGGAAACCGGATCCTGCGCGGCGAAACCCAGATGGACCGAGGCCAGGCGATCGTCCCGCTTGACCCCGTTGCCGGTGGCGTAGAGAAGTCCAAGGTTGCGTCGCGCGGCCGAGCTGGTCTCTGCCTCGGCGCTGCAGCTCGCAAACGCGGCGTCCCACGCCCGGGCCTGGACCGCCGCTTCGCAACCGAGCGGGGCCGTGGGCGGGGCGGTGGATCCCGCGGTGCTCTCCGGCCGCGTGGCCACCACCACCGGTTTGCCGCCGCGAGGCACTGGCGTGCTGTGCCGCGCCTGGGCCGGCGAACCCCCCGGAAGGCTCGCGGTAGCCGTGGGGGGCAACACGGGGGCGCCCGGCGCGGTCCGGGTAAAGAAGCCGGCGCGGCTGGCGCCCCAGGCAGCGCCGGCAAGGAGCACCGCCCACAGACCGGCGGCGATCCAGGGCCGCTTTTCCAGCGGAATGTTGAAGCGCGATTTCCGCCGCACCCGGCCGCCCTCCGCCGGGCTCACCTCCTTGCCCTGCAACGCCCGCGCAAAGGCGTTCATCGAGGCGAAGCGCTGCCTGGGATCCTTCTGCAGGGCCTGGTGAATCGTGCTGGACAACTCGGACGGAACCTCGGCCACGAGGCGCGACAGCGGAATGGCCTCTTCGAGCATCTGCCGGGCCAGCACTTCGCGGACGTTCTCTCCCTCGAAGGGGACCCGGCCGCAGAGCATCTGGTAGCCGACCACCGCCAGCGAGTACTGGTCGCTGCGGGGGTCGAGCGCGTGCTTGCCCATCGCCTGCTCGGGACTCATGTACTTGGGTGTCCCGACCACCACGCCGGTTCCCGTGAGGGCATGATCGGCGGATACATCCATCGCCTTGGCAATTCCGAAGTCCATCAGCAGCACCCGCTGGGTCTTTCCCTCGATCATCAGGTTCTCGGGCTTGATGTCGCGGTGCACCACGCCCGCTTCGTGCGCGGCCTGCAGCGCTTCGGACGCCTCGAGCAGGATCCGGCGAACCTCCTCGACCGGGAGCCGCCGCTCCCGCGCCAGCACGCTCTTGAGGGTTTCGCCCCGGACCAGGGGCATGAGCAGCCAGAGAATCCCGTCGGATTCCCCCACGTCGTACACGGGAACGATGTGGGGGTTCTCCAGCGCGCCGACGGCTTCGGCTTCGCGCCTGAAGCGCGCGACCAGCGCGTCGGTCAGGATGAGGTCGGGCCGCAGCACCTTGAGCGCGAGCTCGCGCTTGAGCCGGAGATCGCGGATGGTGAAGACCTCCGCGTAGCCGCCCCTCCCCAGGAGCCGACCCAGCTCGTAGTTGGGGCCCAGGGCGCGCTCGAGCCGCTCCGGCGCCAGCTCATAACTGGTGGACGCGACGTCGCCGCCGCGGCTGGCGCCGAGCAGGGTCTCGCTGAGCAGCGGTGTCGTGGAAGCCAGACCACAGGAGGGACAAAACAGGGCGTCGGCCGGTACCTGGCCCTCGCACTTCTGGCAGGTACGCGTGGTGCCCGGCGCCGTCACGACTTGCGCTTGGCAACCTCCTTCTGCGCTTCCGTGTGGCCCTGTCCGGCGGCCTTCTTGAGCCACTCGTACGCGAGCGAATCGGACTTCTGAAGGCCCCGGCCGCGCAGGTAAGCCATGCCGAGGCCGTACTGCGCATCGCGATTGCCGCGATCCGCGGCTTTGCGGAACCAGTTCACCGCCTCGGTCTCGTCCTTGTCGACGCCTTTCCCGCGGGCGTACATGTCGCCCACCTTGGCCTGGGCGACGACGTCGCCCTTCTCCGCGGCCTTGCGGTACCAGAACGAAGCGTCCTTGTCGCTCTTTCGCACGCCGAGACCCTGCTCGTAACGCTCGCCCAGCACCGTCCAGGCGGGTTGGTAGTCGGCTTCAGCGGCCTGCTTGATCTTGGCAGTCGCGTCGAGCTCATTCTGCGGGACGCCCTTGCCCAGGTGCAGCAACTGCCCGAGCCGGAGCAGCGAGGGGAGGTCGCCCGCCTCGGCGGCCTTGCGGTACCAGGTCACCGCCTCGGCGTCGTGACCGGGCACCTGGCTCCGGTCGTAGAGGCCGGCCAGGCGGCGCTCGGCGACTACGCTGCCGGTCTTGGCCTCGTCGGTGCAAAGCCGGAATGCGAGGTCGCGATCATCGCCGTCCGCCGCGGTGGCGCAGTTGGTGCCGGACTTGGGCGCCGGCGCGGGCGCGGCAGCCGGCGGGATGGCGTTGCGTTGCGTGGCGGAGCTGGCGAGGCCGGGCGTCGTCCCTCTGCGCGGGTCTGGCGTGGCGCGCTTGTCGGGCACTGCCGCCGGTGGTGGAGCAGGGGGAGGCGGGGCCGGCGAGGGAGTCACCGCGGCGGCCGGCGAAGAATCGGCCTTGGTGGTGACGGGTGCGGTGACGCCGGGGGTGGCACCCGGATTGATCGCCACTGTCTCCGCTGCAGGCGAGCGGTTGAGCAGCGCCACGACGACCGCCGCCGCCGCGAGCAAGCCGGCCCCGGCGAGCATCAACGGCAGCTTGCTTCGCTTGGGGACAGGCTTGACGGCCGCGATTGCCGCCGCGGTGTGGCTATCCGTGGTCGCCGCGGCCTCGAGCGCCGCCGCGAAGGCCTCGATGTCGGGGAAGCGGTCGGCGGGCTCCTTGGCCATGCCGCGGGAAACCGCCGTCATCAGGCCCTCGGGAACTTCGGGAACCAGCTCGCGCATCGAGCGCGGCGATTCCATCATCTGCTTGAACAGGATGGCGCGCGTGTTCTCGCCCTCGAACGGCACCGAGCCGGTCAGCATGTGGTAGCCGACCACCGCCAGCGAGTACATGTCGGTCCGGTGATCGAGATGCGGGTCGCCGCTGGCCTGCTCGGGGCTCATGTAGTGGGGGGTCCCGACGATGGTTCCGCTGGAGGTGAGCGTGCTGTCGCCGGCGGCATCCATCACTTTCGCGATCCCGAAGTCCATCACCAGGACCCGGCGGGACTTCCCCTCCAGCATGATGTTCTCGGGCTTGATGTCCCGGTGCACCACACCGGCCTCGTGCGCCGACGCCAGCGCGCCGGCCGCCTCCAGCAGGATCCTGCGCGCTTCGGTGATCGGCCGGCGGCCGTCCCGGACCAGCAGCGATTTGAGACTCTCTCCCTTGATGAGGGGCATCAGGATGTACATGATGCCCTCGGCTTCGCCGATGTCGTAGATCGGAACGATGCTGGGATGGCGCAGCGCGGCAACGGCTTCGGCCTCACGCCGGAAGCGGGCAAGCAGGGTTTCGGAGACCACCAGGTCAGGCCGGATCGCCTTGAGCGCCAGGTCCCGCTTGAGCCAGAGGTCGCGGACCTGGAACACCTCGGCGAAGCCGCCTCGACCGATCAAGGTGCCCAGCTCGTAGTGCTTGCCGAGCGAGTCCTTGAGCTTGCGAATCATGTCGGCGGAGGCCGTGGGCGTCGGGGCCAGGCCTTCCGGGAGGAGAATCTCGCCCGTCATCTTGTCGATGGCGGGGGGTGTGGCCGAGCCGCAGACGTAGCAGTACTGCGCCACCTCTGGAAGCTGGGTGTTACAAGAAGGACAAAGGCGGGTTGCGGACGCCACGCAGAGACTCCGGGAGCCGATGAATTAGCTCAGTGAACGTTAACAGCTATCGCCCCAACGAGCGAGGGTCAAGCCCGCCGGGAGGGTAGCGGCAATCGTGTCCTATATTCCTGCACCACAAGGAGTTCGAACGTGACCCCGCGCAGCTTGATTCTGCTGGCCTGCAGCGTCCCGACCCTGCTGTCGGCGCAAACCAGTTCCGCCGGCGACTGGCCGGCTTATGGGCGCGATCGCGGGGGGGAGCGTTACTCACCGCTCACCGGCATCAATCGGGGCAACGTAAGGCGATTGGCGCCGGCTTGGGAATACAGCACCGGTGAGGCGGCGGTCAAGCTCATGCAGTCGGTGTCATTCGAGGCCACCCCCCTGGTGTTCGACGGTACCCTCTATTTGAGCACCCCCCTGGGCCGGGTGATCGCCCTCGAGGCGGAGACCGGGCGCGCGCGATGGGTGACCGACCTCCAGGTCAAACCCATCAGCTTCGGAGATTTCACCAACCGGGGAGTAGCGCTCTGGGCCGACCCGGGTGCGCACGCCTCGGCGCCCTGCGCGCTGCGCGTCATCGTGGCCACGGTGGATGCCCGGCTCAACGCACTGGATGCCCGGGATGGGAAGCCCTGCGCCGACTTCGGCACCGCCGGCAGTGTGGATTTGAGCCGAGCCCTGCGGAATGCCCCCTACGAAAAAGAGGAGTATGAGGCCACCTCGCCCCCCGCGATCGTGAACGGACTGATCGTGGTGGGCTCGGCTGTTGCCGACAACAACCGTTCCGACGCCGCGAGCGGCGAGGTGCGGGGCTACGATGCAAAGACTGGTACGCTGCGGTGGACCTGGGACCCGATTCCCCAGGACTCGACCGATCCGGGATGGCGCACCTGGGTCGGACCCGATGCCCACCGCACGGGAGCGGCCAACGCCTGGTCGGTCATCGCGGTGGACTCGGCACGCGGGCTGGTGTTCGTTCCGACCGGCAGCGCGAGCCCGGACTACTTCGGTGGAAACCGCAAAGGGGAGAATCGCTACGCCAATTCGATCGTTGCGCTCCGGGCCGAGACCGGCGCGGTGGTCTGGCATTTCCAGACCGTGCACCACGACTTGTGGGATTACGACAATGCCTCGCCGCCCGCGCTCACCAGCATCGTACGGAACGGCCGCAGGGTCGACGTTGTGCTGCAGACCGGCAAGATCGGGATGTTGTACGTGCTGGACCGCGCCACCGGAAAGCCGGTATTTCCGGTGGAGGAGCGGGCCGTGCCCGCGAGCAGCGTCCCCGGCGAAGCAGCCTGGCCGACGCAGCCGTTTGCGGCGACGATCGCGCCGCTCAGTCCGCAGCGATTCCTCGCGGAGCAGGCCTGGGGCCCCACCCCCGCGGACCAGGCGTTCTGCCGGGAGCGGGTCGCCAAGCTTCGCAATGAGGGGATTTTCACGCCGCCCAGCCTGGAAGGCACGCTGGTGATGCCGTCGAACATCGGTGGGGCACATTGGGGCGGCCTGGCGGTCGATCCGGTCCGGCAGCTCGCCATCATTCCGGTGAACCGGATCATCGCCGAGGTGCAGCTCATCCCGCGGGAGGAATACCAGCGCCGCCGGAACGAGAGCGGCTACCGGTTGCAAGGCTCGCAGTACACCGATATGCGGGGAACGCCCTACGTTATGCGGCGCAGCATCCTGTTCGGGCCATCGGGGGCCCCCTGCTCGCCGCCGCCGTTTGGAACCCTGGTCGCGGTGGACCTGAACAGCGGCGCCCATAAATGGGAGGTGCCGCTCGGCACCATCGCCCCCGACGCCCCCGCGGCGGCCGCGCAGTGGGGCAGCCCGAACCTCGGCGGCCCGATCGTCACCGCGGGCGGCCTGGTCTTCATCGCCGCCACGCTGGATCGGAAGATTCGCGGGTATGATGTCGAGACCGGTGCCGAGCTCTGGAGCGCGCCGCTGCCGGCGGGCGGCAAGGCGACCCCGATGATGTTCCTGGGCAAGAACGGGACCCAGTACGTGGTGATCGCGGCCGGAGGGGACGGGGGGCGGTTCGGGAAGAGCGATCGGCTGGTGGCGTTTGCTGTGAAGCAGGAGTGAGCAGTGAGGAAGGAGAATTGAGGGCCCCACTCCTCACTGCTATCTGTTCAACCAGAAATTCACCTTCAGCAGGAAAATATTATCCGCCTTCGCGCCCAGCAGCGCGTCGGTGTCGCGCGAAAACCGGAAGTCACCCACGCCCTGATCAAAATCGCTGCTGGTGCGGGTCCACACGAAAAAGAGCGTCGAGCCCGGGCGATACTCCCACCGCAGCACCGCATTGCCGCGCAGCGAGCGCAGCACGAAGTCGGGGTTGCTCTGCGTGAACGACGCAGCCGGTCCGCTTCCGTCCGGATCGATGGTGTAGGCGCTGACGCCGCCCGCAGCGTCCACTTGCGGCGTGATGGTGCCTACATCCTCGCCGAACACCTGCAGCGTCTGGGTGCGCGGCGCGGCGACCTGCTTGAAGCGGCGGAAGTGCACGCTCGAGATGAACGGCTGGGCGTAAAGCTCGAAGGTCAGCGTGGGAGTGAACGTCATGTTGATCCGGGTATCGAAGCCCAGCGTCTTCTGCAACAGGTCCGAGAGGACGTAGCGTGAGCCGTAGAACACGGTCGCGGTCGGATCGGCGAAGACGTTGACGTACTGCATCATCGCGGTCGAGCGGTTGAACGAAGGTGAGAACGACAGCGTGAGGTTCGAGGCGGCGCGGATGTTCACCCCCGCACCGGCGCCCCAACTCACGTTTCCCTTGTCCCCCCGGCTCAGGTTCGCGTTGCTGTTGACGGTGACCCGCTTGCGGCTGTCGGTGTTGATGTTGGTGTTGAAGAACCAGTTGCCGGGCCGGATGACCACCGGGCCGCCGCGCAGCAGCCGGTCGTCTTCGACGTCAGTGCGCCGGATGGCGAAGAAGTTCACGCCCCAGTAGTTGAGCAGCTGGCCGAACACGCCGGTGTGAAACTGGGTGTCGGTGCGATCGCCGTCGAAGTTGTATTCCCGCTGGCTCCCGAGGATCACGAAATAGTTGCGGTACCACTTGCTGGGCCGGGCCAGCGAGAGGGCCAGGTTCGTGTTCATCCAGAAGTAGTCGGCCCGGGTGTTGAAGGCGAGGTCGTTGGCCTCGAACCCCGGGGTGCGCCAGTTGACCGAGCTCTCGAAGAGCCACTTCCCCGCGTCCTTCGCCAAGCGGCTGTAGCCGCCCAGGCCGCGGAACGTCGTGGCGTCGGGGTCGTAGCGGTCGGAGAAGAACCCGTTGGAGCCGGCCTGGCGGTCGGGACGCTGGAAGTACCGCGCGCTGGAGTTCTGCAACCGCCGGATCGCCGCCGGATCGCCGACGTTGTTGGTGAAGGCGACATTGCCCTGGAACGAGTAGGTCTGGTTCTTCCAGCGCGCGTTCCAGTCGAATCCCAGCGCCTCGGAGTGGCTGTTGAGCCGGGACACAAGCAGCGGATCGTTGGTCGAACGGGCGACCGAGGTTCCCATCAGTCCCAGGACCAGGTTGCCCCGATTGAAATCCTTCTTCAGCCGGCCGACGAAGTAGTTGGTGAACGGCTCGACCTCCTGGTGCTGTTCGCTGCCGCCGACCAGCGCGGTGGCGCGCTCGCGGGCGGTGACCGCATCGAGCAGGCCCAGGGTGAATCCCGAACGGGTGCGCCCGGTGACCTTCCCGGCGCCGATGATGGTGGATGCATCGGGGATGTCCGAATAGCTGGTGCCGGCCGGCAGCACCCCCTGGGGCGTCCGCCCGATGCGGCGACTGTAGAAGAGCGAGAGCGAGGAGACGTTGCTGCAGAAAAAGCAGCTGAATCCGCCGAACCCGAAGGTCCCGCTGCCCTCCACGAAGAAGGGGCGCCGCTCCGGGAAAAAGGTCTCGAAGGCGGAGAGGTTGACTACGGCAGGGTCTACCTCGACCTGACCGAAGTCGGGATTGATGGTGGCGTCGAGGGTCAGGTTGGAGGTCAGCAGATACTTGAGGTCGGCGCCGACGCGCGAGTCGGCGTCCCGCGGGTGGTAAAAGGGATTGGCCTTGTCGCCGGTCTCCAGACGTCGATAGCGCCCGACGATATAGGGCAGCACCTCGAGCCGCCGGGTGGCCCCCCGCCCCGGGGCGATGCCTTCGATATGCCCGAACCGGGCGGGGCCGCCGGATTCCTCGGGTCCCCAGAACGACCACATGGAGATTTCGTTGAGCCGGGATTCGGTGCGCCACACCTGCATTCCCCAGGACTGTACCGAGTCGCGCGGGAAGCGGAGCTGGGAAAACGGAATCCGGAACTCCGCGACCCAACCGAGCGAATCCACCTGCGTCTTCACTTCCCAGACCGGGTCCCACGAGGGATCGGCATTGGATGCGGCCTGTCCGGCGTCCTGTTTCACCCCGGAAGGATTCACCGTGAAGACGGTCCGCCCGATGTGGTTGTGAAACGTGTCGAAGATCAGCTGTATCTGATCGCTGCTGCTCGCGTTCTGGTCGCGGCGTACCAATTGGCTGCGGACACCCGCGGCGCCCCGGTCGTCGAACATCCGCGCACCGACGTAGAGCGCGTCGTCGTCGAAGAGGATCCGAATCTCGGTCCGCTGAGTGGCGGGCTCGCCCACATTGGGCTGGGCCTGCCGGAAATCGGTCGCGGGTTGCGTCGCCGCCCAGACGGCCTCGTCCAGCCGGCCGTCGAGAGTGAGGGCTTCGGTACGGCGGCCGGCCTGGACCAGGGGTGACGGCAGCGCGTGGGCGGCGGCGCTGTGGTTGGGGGCGGTGGGCTGCGCCTGAGGTCCGCGCGACTGCGCTTGCAGAGAACCCGACAGCGCGCAGCAGAGGGACAGCAGCGACACGGGGCGCAGCGACGACATTGCAAACCTCGGAGTCCGGACACTCAGGATGTTGGAGTACTTGGGTTGGATGCCGCGCGCCATCAAAGCGTTGCTCCGGCCTCCGCTTATCCAACGGTACTCCTGCAATGCCGGGACACTGAGCCGGCGGGCTGGAATCCCGGTCTCCGTCGGGTTATCCTTAACGGCTGGTTACAGTTACGGGCTTTGTCCTCCGCTCCTGGTCGGCGGTTCCCGGCCACTGGTCACCGTTTCACTGGTTACGGCTTTCATGGGTATCATCGCAAGCGACATCCGCCGCGGCATGGCCATCATGTTCAATGGCGAGCCTTGTCGCGTTCTCGAGTTCCATCATCACACGCCCGGCAACCTCCGGGCGATGGTGCAGGCCAAGCTCCGCCGGCTCAAGAGCGGGATTCAGATCGAGCACCGCTTTCGCTCCACCGACACGGTGGAAGTGGCTGCCCTGGAAACTCACGAGCTCGATTTCATGTACAAGGCCGGGGATACCTACCACTTCATGAACGCCGAGAATTACGATCAACTGGAAGTGGACGAGGAAACCCTGGGTGAGTCCGCGAAATGGATGAGCGAGGGCATGCGGATCATCGCTGAGTGGTACGACGGGCGCCCGATCGGGATCCAGCTGCCCAGTGCGCTGACACTCGAGGTCGTGGATACCACCCCAGTCATGAAGACAGCGACCAAGACCGCCTCGACCAAGCCCGCCAAGCTGAGCAACGGAGTCACCGTCAACGTGCCCGAATTCATTCAGCCGGGCGAGCGGATCCGGGTCAAACCCGAGACGGGGGAGTACCTCGACCGGGCGAAGGATTAGGGAGCAGGCAGCAGGGAGCAGGAGGGGAGCGGCGCGGGGCCCTGACGGTCCCGCGTTTTG
>Ga0255310_10000263_pt1 | contig 11502 bp, 12 predicted proteins | sample EtOH1_T0_E1_meta_FD_201359 | JGI IMG/M metagenome (GOLD analysis project Ga0255310, IMG submission 201359) | Sandy soil microbial communities from University of British Columbia, Vancouver, Canada - EtOH1_T0_E1 | ecosystem: Engineered > Artificial ecosystem > Sand microcosm > Unclassified ...
GCACATCGCGCAGAAGCTGGCGCCGCTGCTGGCGCCGTTCCTGGCCGGGCCGCTGGCCAAATACCGCCCGGCGTCCGCCGACGACGTGGCTGCGGCGCTCGTGCGCCTGGCCTTCCGCGGCACGCCCGGCGCGCACGCCCACGAACTGCCGCTGGCCTAGGGCTCAGGCCACCGAGAAGCGGTTGCGACCGGCCTGCTTGGCCTCGTACAGCGCCTGGTCGGCGCGCCGCATGCAGTCGCCGGCGAGCGCGGTGAGGTCCGGATGGCACACGCTGAGGCCGACGCTCACCGTCAGCACGCCGTTGCCGGCGCCTTCGTTGCGCACTTGCAGCGCCTCCACCGCGTGGGTCAGGCGCGCGGCGATGCGCTCGGCCGCCGGCCGCGCCAGGTTGTACCAGACCGCGATGAACTCGTCGCCGCCGAGGCGCGCGGTCAGCATCGGCCGCGGCTCGGTTTCCTCCTTCAGCACGCCGGCGACCTGCTTCAGCGCATCGTCGCCGGCCTCGTGGCCGTAACGGTCGTTGACGCTCTTGAAGTGGTCCAGGTCGATGAAGGCCAAAGCCAGCGAGCGCCGCTCGCGCTGGGCGCGCTCCCACAACTCGGCGTAGCGCCGGTCGAAGCCGCGCCGGTTGAGAAGCTGGGTCAGGGCATCGAGCTCCGACAGCTGCGTCATGGTCTGGTAGCGCCAGAAGGCTTCGCGCACGGACTGCTCGGTCATGTTCGCGCTGAGCATGCCGACCGCGTTGACCGCCAGCAGGAACAGGCTCTGGTAGGCCATCGTCTCGAGCGGCAGGCCCTTGAACGAACTCAGGAAGATGTGCACGCCCAGCAGGCACAGGCCGGTGGCGCAGGCGAACACCGACGCCAGGCCGCCGAGGAAGTAGGTGAACACGGTGACCAGCACCAGCGCGTCGTAGCGCAACTCGATGCCGAAACCGGCGCCGCCGATGTTGATCGCCGAGAACGCCGCGCCGACCGCCAGGATCGAGGCGCACATGAAGTGCGGGAACAGGTGGCGCCAGCGCGCCTTGCGGGAGACCCACATCGTCGCGAGCAGCAGCGGGCTGATCGTCGCCAGCTTGATCAGCGCCGCCACGCGACCCGGCGTGTCGGGCGAGGTGACCAGGTCGATGCCGACCGACACGAAGACCAGCGCCTGCGCCAGGCCAAGGCTCACCTGCGCGCGCTGCATCTGGCTGGCGTAGAACCAGGAGCGAAACTCGCTTTCGACGCGGCCGCCGAGGTTCATCGGCGCGGGCGGAGCGGCGGCCAGGGTGTCCGGCATGGTGGGAGGCAGCGGCCCTTGCATGGTGTGCGGAGCGGCGGCCGACTTCAGGGCGACGACGCGCATCGCGCAGTATCGCCGCCCGCCTCGGGCGTCCGGCAATAGAGCGTTCGCACTAGTCGAAGGTCCGGCACGTTCAGGGCGCCCCCGGGATGACGTAGAACAGCACGGCGAAATACTGCAGCACGCTGCCGCCGAGCACGAAGGCGTGCCAGATGGCGTGGAAATACTTGCGCGTGTCCAGCGCGTAGAACGCCACCCCGCCGGTGTAGGACAGGCCGCCGGCCAGCAACAGCAGCAGCCCGCCGACCGGCAAGGCGTGCACCAGGGGCTTGACCGCGATGACGATGCACCAGCCCATCGCCAGATAGATGAACAGCGACAGTTTCTCGAAACGACCGGTGGCGAAGATCTTGAACACGACGCCGACCGCCGCCAGGGCCCAGACCGTGCCGAACATGGCCCAGCCGACGGCGCCGTTGAGCGTGACCAGCGTCAGCGGCGTATAGGTGCCGGCGATCAGCAGGTAGATGGTGGAGTGGTCGATGATGCGCAGCACTTTCTTGGCGCGCGGCAGCGGGATGCTGTGGTAGAGCGTGGAGGCCGCGTACATCAGCACCAGAGTCGAGCCGAAAATCGCGGCGCCGACGATATGGATGGCGCTGCCATACAGGGTCGCGCGCGCCACCATCACGGTCAGCCCCGCGATGGCCAGCACCACGCCCAGGCCGTGGGTCAGGGCGTGCGCGATCTCCTCGCCGATGGTGTAGAGCTTGTCGCGGCCGTGCTCGACGGCTGCGCTCAGCGACGGCGGCAGGACACCCGATTCCGGTTCGCTCTTGGGGGTCATTTTCACGCCGCGATTCTACGCGTGCGCCGCCGCGGCGGTCTCCGCCAGGGCCCGGATGCGCTCGACCATCGCGTAGAAGCCATTGCGGCGGTTCAGGGTGATGTGGTTCTCCAGGCCCAGGCGCTCGAAGATCGACTTCACGTCGAGCTCGACGATCTGGCGCGGCGAGCGCCCGGCGTAGAGCTTGAATAGCAGCGCGATCAGGCCCTTGACGATGTGCGCGTCGGAATCGCCGCGCAGTTCGAGCCGCGCCGGCGCGCCGGGCCGCAGCGCCGCGCTGAGCCAGACCTGCGACATGCAGCCGCGCACCTTGTTGGCGTCGGTGCGCTCCGCCTGCGGCAGCGGCGGCAGCGCGCGCCCCAGTTCGATCAGGTAGCGGTAGCGCTCCTCCCAGTCCCCCAGCGCCTCGAAGTTCTCGACCAGTTCGTCGACGTCCATGACCAAGCCTACCGTGCCGGGGCCGCGGGCGACGGCGGAAACTCGCGTTCGATCCACGCCCGCACTCTTTCGAAATCATCGAGTGCCCGTTGCAGCGGACGCGGCCTCCCTTCGAGCGCGCCGTCGCCCGCGACGACCTCCAGTTCGGCGAGGCTGGCGCCGAGGTCGGCGGCGCCGGCGGTGGCTGCGGAGCCGCGCAACTTGTGGGCCAGCTCGCGCACGCGCGCGTGCGCCCGCTGCGCGCCCGCTGCGCGCAGCTCGTCCACGATCGGCTGGTTGATCCGCACGAAATCGTTCAGCACGTCGCGCAGCAGTCGCGGATTGGTGCCGATCCACGTGCGCAGCACCGCGAGGTCGACCGGCGGGCCCGCAACCGGCATTTTCTGCTCCATGGCCTTGCTCCGCGAACAGCTTAGCAGCGGGCGTATACTGCGCGCCCTTTTCGCCCCGACCTGCCATGGCCCGACCCTCCGGCCGCCGCGCCGACCAGCTCCGTCCCGTCAGTTTCGCGCGCGGCTACACGCGCCACGCGGAAGGATCCGTGCTGGTGGCCTTCGGCGACACCCGGGTCCTGTGCACCGCCAGCGTCGAGGAGCGGGTGCCGGCCTGGAAAAAGGAGAAGGGCGGCGGCTGGGTCACTGCCGAGTACGGCATGCTGCCCCGCGCCACGCACGACCGCAGCCGCCGCGAAGCCAGCGCCGGCAAGCAAGGCGGGCGCACGCTCGAGATCCAGCGCCTGATCGGCCGGGCGCTGCGCTCGGTCGTCGATCTCGAGGCCCTCGGCAACGCGCAGATCACGATCGACTGTGACGTGCTGCAAGCCGACGGCGGCACGCGCACGGCGGCGATCACCGGCGCCTATGTCGCGCTGGTCGACGCGGTGGCCGCGATGCGGCAGCGCAACCTGATCAAGAAAGATCCTCTGCACGGCCAGGTGGCGGCGGTATCGGTGGGCATCGTCGCCGGCGCGCCGGTGCTGGACCTCGACTACGCCGAGGACGTCGAGGCCGAGACCGACATGAACGTCGTCATGAACGAGGCTGGCGGCTTCGTCGAGGTGCAGGGCACCGCCGAGGGCCACGCGTTCCGTCGCGACGAACTCAACGCCATGCTCGACCTCGCCAGCGCCGGCATCCAGCAGCTGCTGAAGGCGCAGCGCGAGGCCCTGGCGGGCTGACCGTGAAGCAAGTTGTCCTGGCCAGCCGCAACGCGAAGAAACTGGCCGAGCTGCAGGAGTTGCTGCGCCCGCTCGGCTTGCACCTGCGTACCGTGGCGGAATTCAGCGACGAACCGGCCGAGGAGCCGGCGCCCAGCTTCGTCGAAAACGCGCTGCTCAAGGCCCGTCATGCGGCGCGCGTTTCCGGCCTGCCGGCGCTGGCGGACGACTCCGGCATCGAGGTCGACGCGCTGGGCGGCGCGCCGGGCGTGCATTCGGCGCGCTTCGCCGGTCCGGACGCTTCCGACGCGGACAACAACATCCGGCTGCTCGAGGCGCTGCGCGACGCGCCCGAATCGGCCCGCGGCGCACGCTATGTCTGCGTGCTCGCGTTCCTGCGCCAGCCGCTCGACCCGATCCCGCTGATTGCCGAAGGCCAGTGGCGCGGGCACATCCTGCGCGAAGGCCGTGGTCGCAACGGCTTCGGCTACGACCCGCTGTTCTGGGTCGAGACCCACGGCAGGAGCGCGGCGGAGCTGGACCCGGCGCTGAAGAACCGGCTGTCGCACCGCGCACGGGCCGCCGCGGCGCTATTGCAAAAGCTGCGCGAGGGCTGACCCATGGGGGCCGGAGCACCGGCGGTTCCGTTGTCGCTGTACCTGCATTTTCCGTGGTGCGTGCGCAAATGTCCGTACTGCGACTTCAATTCGCACGCGCTGCGCGGCGAGGTGCCGGAAGTGCAATACATCGACGCGCTACTACGCGATCTCGACTGGGAACTTTCTCTAGCCCCTAGCCCCGAGCCCCTAGTCTCTATCTTTTTCGGCGGCGGCACGCCCAGCCTGTTCTCCGCCACCGCCATCGGTCGCGTGCTGGAAGGCGTGCAGCGGCGGCTATCGTTCGCGCCGGACATCGAGATCACGCTGGAAGCCAATCCCGGCACGGCCGATGCGTCGAATTTCCGCGGCTACCGCGCCGCCGGCGTCAACCGCCTGTCGATCGGCGTGCAGAGCTTCGACGCCACGATGCTCAAGGCGCTCGGGCGCATCCATGGCCCCGACGAGGCGCGCCGCGCCGTCGCACTCGCCCGCGAGGCCGGCTTCGACAACATCAACCTCGACCTCATGTATGCGCTGCCGCAGCAGTCGCTGACCGGCGCCGCGGCGGACCTGGACGCGGCCTTCGCGCTGGCGCCGGAACATTTGTCGTACTACCACCTGACCCTGGAGCCCAACACCGAATTCCACGCGCGACCGCCGCCGCTGCCGGATGCCGATGCCGCGTGGGCGATGCAGGAGCAGGGCCAGGCCCTGCTCGCGCAGCGCGGTTACGAGCAATACGAGGTGTCGGCCTACGCGCGCACGGGCCGCCGCTGCCGCCACAACCTGAACTACTGGGAATTCGGCGACTACATCGGCGTGGGCGCCGGCGCCCACGGCAAGCGCACCGGCGCGGGCGGCATCCGGCGACGGGCGCGGCAGAAGCATCCACGCGGCTACCTCGAGGCGGCCGGCACGGCCGCCGCGCTGCAGGAAGACAAAGTGGTCCCGGCCGCCGAGCTGCCGTTCGAGTTCGCGATGAACGCGCTGCGCCTGAACGAGGGCTTTCGCCCGCAGGCCTTCGAACAACGCACCGGCCTGTCCTACGCCGCGCTGGCGCAACCGCTGGCGCGGGCCCTGGGCCAGGGCCTGATCGAACAGCCCGGCGCCGCCGTGCGCCCGTCCGAGCGGGGCCGCGCTTTTCTGAATCCGCTGGTCGAAATGTTCCTGCCGTGATCGAAGACCACGAGGCGACCTGCCCGTACTGCTGGGAGACCATCGTGCTGGAACTCGACCTGTCGGCCGGCACCCAGGCCTACAGCGAGGATTGCCCGGTCTGCTGCCAGCCGCTGCTGGTACGGCTGCAGGTGGCCGCCGACGGCAGCCATGCCGTTGAAATACAAAGGGAAAACGACTGAACCTCGGGGGTGGATCGCGGCGTTTGCCACGGCGCGACGGCCGACATACACTGCGCCCCCTTTTTCGCGGTACCGAGACACGTCATGAAGGATGAAATCCACCCGGGCTACAAGGAAGTCACTGTCATCTGCAGCTGCGGGAACAAGTTCAAGACGCGCTCGACCATCGCCAAGCCCGAGCTGCACATCGAAGTGTGCTCGGTGTGCCATCCGTTCTATACCGGCAAGCACAAGCTGGTGGACACGGGCGGCCGCGTCGACAAGTTCAAGAAGCGTTACGCCAAGACCACCAAGAAATCGGACAAGCCCGAAGCGCACGCATAAGCGCCAGGGTCGCGCAATCCAGGGCCGCGGAGACGCGGCCTTGTCATTAGTGGTGGCGCGTTGCGCCGAGCCGTTCGCCGGCGGCAGCGACGACGACGACGGCTAGCCGCCCGCCGGTAAAACTCGTTAAGCTTCCCTTTCCTGCGCGCTCGCGCGGGCCGAGTGACGGCGGCAGTTTCTGGGAGAGCAACGATGGCCGATGCGACCTACAGCCTGGTCAACAACGCGACCGGCGCGAAGACGGAACTGCCCGCGGTCAAGGGCACGCTGGGCCCGGTCGGACTCGACGTCGGCAAGGTCTACGACAAGCTCGACGTCTTCACCTACGATCCCGGATTCTCGTCGACCTGCTCGTGCAACAGCGCGATCACCTACATCGACGGCGATCAGGGAATCCTGCTCTACCGCGGATACCCGGTGTCCCAACTCGCGGAGAAGTCCACGTTCATCGAGGTCTGCTACCTGGTGCTGTACGGCGAGCTGCCGACCAAGGCGCAACTCGAGAAGTTCGACTCGGACATCCGCAAGCACACCATGATCAACGAGTCGCTGAAGGGCTTCTTCGGCGGTTTCAACTACGACGCCCACCCGATGGCGATGATGACCGGCATCGTCGGTTCGCTGTCGGCGTTCTACCACGACACCACCAACAACAAGGATCCGCGGCACCGCGACATCTTCGCGCACCGCATGATCGCCAAGATTCCGACCATCGGCGCGGCGGCCTACAAGAAGTACTTCGGCCAGCCGTTCATGTACCCGCAGAACCATCTCGACTACTGCAGCAACCTGCTCTACATGATGTTCGCGGTGCCGGCCGAGCCGTACCACGTCGACCCGGTCGCGGCCAAGGCACTCGACGTGCTGTTCATCCTGCACGCCGACCACGAGCAGAACGCCTCGACCTCGACGGTGCGCCTGGCCGGCTCTACCGGCTGCAACCCGTACGCCGCCATCGCCGCCGGCATCGCCGCGCTGTGGGGGCCCGCGCACGGCGGCGCCAACGAGGCGGTGCTGCGCATGCTCGACCAGATCGGCGACGTCAAGAACGTGCCATCGTTCCTGGCCAAGGTGAAGGACAAGCAGTCGGGCGTGCGCCTGATGGGCTTCGGCCACCGCGTCTACAAGAACTTCGACCCGCGCGCGACCATCATCCGCGAGCATTGTCACAAGGTGCTCAAGCACCTGGGCAAGGAAAACGACCCGCAGATGGCGCTCGCGCTCGAGCTCGAGCGCATCGCGCTGTCGGACGACTACTTCAAGGAGCGCAAGCTCTACCCGAACGTCGACTTCTACTCGGGCATCATCTACAAGGCGCTCGGCATCCCGGTGAACATGTTCACGCCGATGTTCGCCATCGCGCGGACGGTCGGCTGGTGCGCGCACTGGATCGAAATGACCGCCGACCCGGGCAACCGCATCGGTCGCCCGCGGCAGGTCTACACCGGCGCCGCGACCCGCGACTACGCGCCGATCGTCAAGCGCAAATAGCCTGGTTGCGGGCGCGTATCATGGTCCGGCGCCATGAACGACCTCGCTAACCTCCCCGCTTCAACGGCGACCGAGTCGCCGGCAACGCACGTGCTGCCGACGCTGCGCCACGACATCGCGTCGTGGACCCTGATCGGCATTTGCCTGCTGCTGACCCTGCGCCTGGGGTTGCTGCCCGCGCTGTTCGCCGGCCTGCTCCTGCACGAACTGGTGCACATCCTCACGCCGCAGCTGCGGCTGCGGCGCGTCGGTCCGGAAGTCGCCAAGATGGTCGCGGTCGCGGTACTGAGCCTCATCATCGGCGGCCTGATCTGGCTGGCGGTGTCCGGCCTGCTGGCGTCGGTGCGCAGCGGCTACGACAGCCTGCCGGAACTGCTGCGGCGCATGGCCGAGATCATCGAAGCGCGCCGCGACAGCTGGCCGCCATGGCTGGTCAACTCGCTGCCGGCCGACGCGGCCGCGCTGCAGGCCGCCGCCGTCGACTGGCTGCGCGAGAACGCGGGCTCGCTGCAAGTGCTCGGCGCCCACGCCGGCCGCGCCGCGACCTACATCCTCCTCGGCATGGTGATCGGTGCCTTCGTCGCGCTGCGCCGCGGGCGGCCGCAGAACGAGCTGCTGCCACTCGCGCGGTCCATGGCCGAGCGCGTGACGCTGCTCGGGCACTCGTTCCGGCGCGTGGTGTTCGCGCAGGTGCGCATCTCGGCGGTCAACACGTTCTTCACCTGGTGCTACCTCGCCGTCGCGCTGCCGGCCCTGGGCATCGACCTGCCGCTGACCAAGACGCTCATCGCGGTGACGTTCCTGTGCGGCCTGCTGCCGATCCTGGGCAACCTCATTTCCAACACCGTGATCACGGTCGTCAGCCTCAGCCACTCCTGGGAGCTGGCCGCGGCCTCGCTGGGTTACCTGGTCGTGATCCACAAGCTCGAGTACTTTCTCAACGCGCGGATCATCGGCGGCCAGATCCAGGCGCGCGCCTGGGAAATGCTGATCGCGATGCTGGCGATGGAGGCGGCGTTCGGGCTGGCCGGCGTGATCGCCGCGCCGGTGTACTACGCCTACGTCAAGAGCGAACTGGCGGCGCGGCGAATGATCTGAGCGGCAGCGCTCACCCGGCGACGACCTCCGGCTGCTCGTCCGCCAGCGCTTCGGCGGCCGCGAGATCGAGGCGACGGAACGCCTGGCCATCGGCCGGCGACAACGGAGCATCGCGCAGCCCGCGCTCGGGGAACACGGCAACGTCGACACCCACGTCGGCCGCCATGAACGTCAGCACCGGCACGTCGCCGGTCCTGCCGTCGGCGTAGCGATAGCGCCGCTCGCTGACTTCGTGGCGCAGCCCGCGCGATTCGAGCAGCACGTCGATCTGCTCCGGCTTGTCGGCGAAGCAGTGCAACTGCACGTGGTGGTTGTCGGTGGTCGCGCCGCTGGCGACCGCGCCCACCAGGCGCGGCTGGAACTCGGCCAGCAGCCGCATGGCCTGAACGGCGGTGCGGCGCAGGTGGGTCAGGCGATCCGCGTAGGCGCGGCCGCCGAACAGGCGCTGGTACTGGACCACGGCCGTCTGGATGTCGGCGTTGCTGGGCAGCGGCGTGCCGAATCCGAGGCCGAGGCGCTCGACCGCCTTCTGTTTGGCGAGACGGTAATCGGACAAGCCGTCTTCGCAGATGATGCGCGCGGCTTCGTGGACGACGCGGCTGCGCTGTGCACCCAAGGCACGTTTGGCCATGGCGGAACCTGCGGGTGGTTTAGGTGAATCTACAGAACGCACGCCAAAAAGACCACTGTAGGAGCGCCCCATGGGCGCGATTCAATACAGATCTTCAACGTTGCCCTGGTCGGGCTGCCCCTCGGCGGGCTCGTCGGTGTCCGGAGGCGGCACGTGTTCGGCCTGCACCAGCTCGAACACGGCGCTGGCGTCGCCGGCTGCGGCGAGGTTGCCGTTCTCCGGATTGATCCGCACCGACACCAGCCCGGGCGGGCGCTCGGGCCAGTCCTCCTTCTGCCCCTGCAAGGCCTCGGCCATGAAATCCATCCACATCGGCAGGGCCGCGCGGCCGCCGACCTCGCCACGGCCGAGCGGCTGCGGCTGGTCGAAGCCGACCCACGAGATGGCGACCATGCGCGAGGTGAACCCGTTGAACCACGCGTCGGCCTCGTCGTTGGTGGTACCGGTCTTGCCGGCCAGGTCATTGCGCCCCAGCTCGCGCGCCTTCGCCCCGGTGCCGGTGGTGACGACATCGCGCAGCATGTCGCGCACCAGGTAAACCAGCCGCGGCTCGACAACCCGCGGCGCCAGCGGCGTGCCGTCGGCGAGGGTCACACCCGTCGCCGGTGCCGGCGGCGGCGCTTCGGCAGTGACTGGCGGCGCGCCGCCCGCTTCGGCAATGCGCGCCTCGGGACACTCCGCGCAGGCGACCGCGGGATGCGCCTTGAACAGCACGGCGCCGTCGGAACCGACGATCTGGTCGATGAAGTGCGGCTCGACCAGGAAGCCGCCGTTGGCGAACACCGAGTAGGCGCGCGCCATCTCCAGCGGCGTGAACGAGGCGCTGCCCAGCGCCAGTGTCAGGTCGTTCGGCATGCGATCGGCCGGCAGGCCGAACTGGCTGGTGAAGTTGCGGGCGAAAGGCACGCCGATGGCCTGCAGCAGGCGGATCGAGACGAGGTTGCGGGATTGCACGAGGGCCTCGCGCAGGCGTGTCGGGCCGTAGAACTTGCCGGTGTAGTTCTCGGGTCGCCAGGTGTCCTCCAGCGCCGGGTCGTCGAACACCACGGGCGCGTCGAGGATCACCGAGGCCGGCGTGAAGCCGTAGGCCAGCGCGGCCGAGTAGAGGAACGGCTTGAAGCCGCTGCCCGCCTGGCGCCGCGCCTGGATCACGCGATTGAATCCACCCTCGAAGAAATCGTAGCCGCCGATCAGCGCGCGCACCGCGCCGTCACGCGGGTCCAGAGCAACCATTGCGCCCTGCACTTGCGGCACCTGCGTGAGGCGCCAGACGGCGCCGTGACGCGTGACACGCACGATATCGCCACGCTTCAATGCGCCGGCCTTGAGCTGGGCCCATTCCAGGTCATCGCCGACGATGTCGATCAGGCTGTGGTCGCGCGCCAGCACCTTGAGCCGAGGCTTCGGCGCCGCGACGAACTCGATGACCACGGCCGGCAGCAGGCCGACCACGGACGGTCGCGCATCGAGGGCGGCGTCGAGGAGCGGGCGCGCCGGTTCCGAGCCGCGGCCGGCCTCGGGCGTCACCTCGGCCAGCGCCTCGGGCGGCAGTGCGGCTTCGGCGCCGCGGTACTCGTGACGCTCGTCGTAATCGCGCAGGGCACGGCGCAGCGATTCGTTGACGGCGTGCTGCAGGCTGGAGTCGAGCGTCGTCGTGACGGTGAAGCCGTGTCCGTATATGTCCTCGCCGTGCCGCTCGAACAGCTCGGCGCGGACCATCTCGGCCACGTAGTGCGCGTCGACGTCGACCAGCGGGCGCTCGGTCTGGGTGGTCACCGGTTCGGCCAGCGCGGCCTGGTAGTCCAGCTCGCTGACGAAGCCGAGCTCGCGCATGCGCCGCAGCACGTAGTCGCGCCGCTCGCGCGCGCGCTCGGGGTTGGCCGTGGGGTTGTCGCGCGACGGGGCCTTCGGCAGCCCGGCGAGCAGGGCGGTCTGCGCCAGGGTCAGGTCGCGCACGTCGCGCCCGAAGTAGACCTGCGCCGCGGCGCCGACGCCATAGGCGCGGTTGCCCAGGAAGATCTTGTTCAGGTAGAGCTCGAGGATCTGCTCCTTGGACAGGTCATGCTCGATCTGCAGGGCCAGCAGGATCTCGCGCGCCTTGCGCGTGTAGGTCCGCTCGCTGGACAGGAACACGTTGCGCGCCAGCTGCATGGTGATGGTGCTGCCGCCCTGGCTCTTGTCCCCGGTGGTGATGAGCTTGTAGGCGGCCCGCGCCAGGCCCTGCCAGTCCACCCCGGGATGTTCGAAGAAGCGGTCGTCTTCGGCGGCGAGG
>Ga0255310_10000264_pt1 | contig 11484 bp, 9 predicted proteins | sample EtOH1_T0_E1_meta_FD_201359 | JGI IMG/M metagenome (GOLD analysis project Ga0255310, IMG submission 201359) | Sandy soil microbial communities from University of British Columbia, Vancouver, Canada - EtOH1_T0_E1 | ecosystem: Engineered > Artificial ecosystem > Sand microcosm > Unclassified ...
GCGCTGCGACCAGTGCCTCATTGGCGCGTTGCTGTGCCAGCTTTTCCGACTTGCTGTGCAGCTGCCAGCCGCCCCAGCCAAAGCCGAGAACGATGGTGACAACAGCGCCAACGAGGGCACCCTGCAGTAGACGCGTCAATTGCTCGCCTTGCAGCATAGGTGGCAAATTCATGAGTTTTCCTTTCGCCCGATCCTGGTTCGGTGCGTGGGCAACGGATCCCGGATGGGGTCCGGTCACTGAGTTGGATTGGAGGCCCGGCCGCTTTGATCTGGCGTTTCGGTCGTTGTTATTGTGCGCGCTATTCGGGATAAAGTCGATGATGTCCCGCGACCTTCCAAATCAACGCCCAATCCTCAGGTGACCCCATGCTTTCCGACACCATCAAGACGCTGATCCGCAATGCCTGGGATGACGGCTATCCATGCTTGGTCGCGACCAATGGGCCGCAGGGACCCAACATCACCCCGAAAGGCAGCATGATCGTCTTCGACGACCAGCATCTCGCCTGGTGGGAGCGCAGCAAGCGCGCCGTGTTGGAGAACCTCGGCCACGACAAGCGCATCTGCGTGATGTATGCCAACTTCAAGGCGCAGCGGGATGGCGTTCTCGAGTCAGGCTTCCTGCGTTTCTTCGGCTCGGTCGAATTGCATGAGACCGGACCGGTCCGCGAAGCGATCTTCGCGAAGCTGTTGCCGCGCGAGCAAACTCACGCCGGCGCCGAGGCCGGGATCGGCGCACTGATCCGCATTGAAAAGGCGATCGACATCCGCGGCAAGCCGATCATGTGACCGGCGCCGCGGAGCGCTCTTTTACGTCAGGGGTGTTTCTCGTTTTTCGCGGCGCGCATGCCCTGGCTCTGCGCGTCCCGCTCGCACATATACGCGCCGTTGAAGCGGTTAGGCATCCTTCTCACACTTGGTCATGAAGCTTTTCTTGGCGGCGCCGGCGAGCTTCTTGCCGTCGCTGCCGACAGCCTTGCCTTCGCAAGCGTCCTGCTTGCACTTCTTGACAAAACTGGATTTCGCGGCACCGGCGAGCGGCTTGCCGTCTTTACCCATGGCCTTGGTCTCGCAGGACTGCGCGAATGCGGAGCCAGCGGCAAATGCAGTAATCAGCGCTGCAAGAAGAATGCGCTTCATCATTTTCCTCCCATCATTTGGTGACGTTGAACTCATGGATTGGGACGACAACCCATGGCGAATTTTTGTCCTGGTGCGACAAATCGTCAATTTAATTCGCTCGCTGGACTTTTGTTTCAAATCACCTGGTGAACATTTGTTCAGGCAAACGCAATTCGTGTCGCGCTTTTGGCAAAACCACACACGGCGAGGAATTTACGGAGCTGCTTGCCGCGTGCAGGCGGTGTCCCGGCACCGCCGTTTGCTACTGCTTCGGCTTCTTCAAGCGCTGGAGCAGCTGCTCGTTCTTCAGGCTGCGCATCAGCTGCTCGGTCCGCGTCTGGCTGATGCGCACCAGCGGCGGAGGGAAGTATTTGCCGTCGGTGACGTCCTTGGTCGGGCCGTAAAAGCGGAAGGTCACGTTGTATTTTCTGCCCTCCGGCGTCGGCAGCCAGTTGGATTCGGGAATTCCCTCCGGCTGCTTCGGGCCTAATGCCAGCGTCAAAGATCCATCCTCGCCGAATTGCAACGGCGACTGCTTGTTCAGCAGAAACCGGTTGAGCGAGTTCGGTATGATCTTGAAATCAGTGGCGTCGACGACAATCGCTGACCAGAAATAGCGTGTTTTCGAGCGCGGCAGCGCATCTTTCGGAAACGTCTGGGCAAAGGTCTGGCTGCCGTCGAGGCCCTGCGCCGTGAAATAGACGACCTCCTTGGTATTGTTCGCCCAAATCCCGGCGTAGTTGGCGATGCTCCGCATCACGTAATCGGTGCGGTAGTTGCCGACGAGGCGCGGACGCACCCACCCGTGCTCCGCCTTGCCCATTTTCGGGATCTCGCTGCGGAAGGCGGGGATCGCCTGCTTGCGAATGACCTCGTCGATGCGCGCGCGCTGCGTGCGGTCGGCCGCAGCTTTCGCGACCGCGCTCACTTTCTCGCGCACGTCGATCATGCCGGGATTGATGTCAGGCTCGCTGGCAAGGATCTCTTGGATCTTGTCGAAGGCTTCGACCCCGGGGAGCGCGCTGTTGGTGAAACTCGGCTTCACGACCGCCTCGTCGATGACCGGCTTGCCGGTCGCTTTCATCGTCACCTTCTTCTGCAAGGCGATTGCGTTCTCGGGATTGGCGCCGAGCTCGATGCGCATCAGAATGCGCGATTTCGGGTTGGGCAGGTTCACGCGTTGCGTGCCCTTCGGCAACACGGCCGCCGTCTTCTTGAGACAGAATGCGAATTTACCGAATGGATGCTTCGTAAAATTCCGTTCGTTGATATTGGCGGTGGTCTCGCCCCAGCCGTTGAGCGCCTGCACCGTGTAATAGCGGCCCTTGATCTCCGGGATGTCGATGAGCGTGCAGCTCTTCTCGTCCAACCCGATCCAGGCCTCGCTGTAGATGACGTCGAGGTTCGGGTTTGCCCAATCAACACCGCCGGGGGCGCGGTGAATGATCTCGTTCCACTTGAAGCCTTCCTTGAAATCGAGATTTTCCTGCCGCAGCACCAGCAGGCGGCCGAGCATGTATTCGTAAGCCTCGACGATGTCGCGATCCGCGAGACGCACGGCGGGCTGCGCGCATGCCGGACCGGCAGCTGCAATTGCCGCCAGTGTTGCGAGAGCAAATCTCTTCATACCTCACGCCCTCCCCTCGCGAAGAGCATACTCAATTTACGGCTCTTGCCTCGGGAAATTTCCACTTGCCGCTCAGAATCTCGTCGCGCGGGCGATAGAGCCGCACCATGTAATTCCAACCCTTCATGGTCGGAATGCAATTCGGAATCTTGCCATCGCAATTGCCGAATTGCACCGGAATGCTGCCATCCGCATTCTTTTTCGCGGTGATGCTGTTCAGAGAATAGGAATTGTACTGGTTCTTCTGCAGACGGCCCTCGGCGTCATAGACAATGACCGACCAGAATGCGTTGACCGGCACTTTTGCCGGGACGTTCAACCGGTAGGTCGTTTTGCCATCGTTCACAGCCGGAGTGACATTGAGGTAGATGGCATCTTTGTCCGGATTCCCGCCCCAGGCGGCAGCAGTCCCGATCAGGTGCCGCACTTGATCAACCTGAAAGCGTGAGCCGAATGCTCGTCGCAGATCAGGCAAGGTTGAATTCAGCGCGAGCAGTGAATCGCGCACCTTCTTCTGGCTCACCTGGTCCCAGTTCGGCATTTCAAACTTGCCCGGGCTTTTTTGGCTGACCTTGACGGCATCCTGCAGCGCATGCGCCTGCTTCATGTCGTTCGGATCGGCGGGGTCGACCAATGTCCGCAACCCGATAAACAGATAACGTGTGCCGACTTCGGGCCTCGTGAAGCTGTAATTGCCGGGCGTGTAGTTGACCTCATAGATATAATGGTCCTCGTTCATCGCCATCATCGACATGAAGCGCTTGCCGGCATTGGGCATCGTGATCTTTACCGGCCCGGCATCCAGATCAAACACAGCTTCCGAATAGAGCGTGTCGCGGTTGGGCCGCACGACAGGGCTTTCGAGGGGCAGCTCGCGGTAGTGAAAGAATTTCCCAAACGCGCCGCGCTTTGCGGCCCCAGCGAAATACATGTCGGTCTCGGCGCGCTTGAAGTTATCCGCCGTGACCGGGATAGCGCGCCCAACGGGCGATTGCGCATATACGCCGCCCGTCGCACCGCAAATCGCGATTGCTGCAAGAACCCCCCATCTCATTATCCTTCACCCTTCTCCGCTATCTGCGCCCCCGTGGGATACTTAGTCGAATTCTTCGACGCGGGGACAAGTTTCGTTCCTGCATTGGCGCAGAAATCCGCGTCATGTTGGGGTATTTGACGAGCCGGCGTCGATTGGACCGTGGTCCAACCGGTTGGGTTGTATCCAGATTCGGCTGCGATTCGACGCTGACGCTCGGCCCGGTGCCTGGCGAGCCAATACGTCACCGGCCGGCGGCTAGCGCGGTCAATACCCCAAACCACGCGTCAGGCTACTCCCGCTCGAACGGTTGGCGCCTGAACACAAATTTTTGGCGGTTCGCAACAGGACGCCAGACTAAAACCCTCATAGACACAGCTGTCGAACGATGGCGCGCGTCCTGAAGCCGCCCGTTCAGCAAGACGCTCAGACAAACACAGAGATACTCATGATTGATATCGACGGGCCACCGCTTGCGCCCCTATGCGCCGCATGCGGCACGCACTTGATGCTGACTCCCAGCGGACACCCTTTCTGCTCCGATCCCACCTGCACGGAAGGATTTGGCGTGGATATTCTTCGTCAACTTTTCAACGGCGCGCCGACCGGCAGTGCGATAACGCTCAAGCGGAAACCGCGACGCTGACTCTTTACGCACGAGGAAACGGTTTCCGCGTGCCCTAAAGCAAGAGCGCGGCTTTCAGAAGGACCCCGAAAAGATCGCGATGCCGCTCGCCACGATAATGAGAGGAATGATCGAGGCAAAGATGTCGATCATCCGCGTTCCCCTCTCCGTTCAGATTTCAGAGTGGAACGCCGTCTCATTTTTCGGTATCGACGACCTTTCTCCAGGTGTGATCGGGATTGAAGGTGGTCATTTGCGGGGCGATGCGCGCCGTGCCCTCGCCGAGATCCTTCTCGTAAATGTCGCCTTCATGGTTGATGATGAACGTCATGATGCCGGAATTGCCGTATTCGGCCGGATAGGCAACGGCCGCAAATCCGCCGATCATGTCGCCCTTGACGATGTAATCAACGGCCCCGCCAGGCGCAGTGGGGCCTTGGCGCAGCAGGATTTTGAAGCGATAGCCATGGTAAGGCTCGCCGGCACCCGGGCGATAGCCGCGTTGCGTTGCATCCGCGACAGCCTCGCCGAGCGGACTCGGTTTTTCGTTGCCGCTGGTCGGCCAATAGAGACCGTCTTTCTTGCCCGGCGAGCTGACGATCCGTTGCGCATAGACCGCCTGGCCGCTCTTGCTCTTGTTCATGTCGGCATATTCTTGCTGCGCGTCCCAGTACGCGAGCATGGCCTTTATGGTCGAGAGTTCGTTACGGCCTATACGCCGCGCCAGGACTTCCTCGCGGCCGGCAGGCACGTCAAAAATCCACTGGCCGTCGCGCTGCACCATCGGAATCGGGAATGGCCAGTTGTCTGGGCCGATCACCAGCACAGACGGCTTGCCGGGTTCTGAAACGATGCGGTGCCCGGCGTCATAGGCGGCAAGATATTCCTTCCGGACTTCCGCGTCCTCGACCGGATCGCCGGATGAGACCAGTTCCTGCGATCCCGGTCCAAGAATGCTTACAACCGATTTGCTGTCACCACTTCTTGCCGCCTTGACAAGCGCCTCGACGGCCTCTTCGGGCGTCTTGAAACGCTGCTGCGCCTGGGCGAGTGAGGACAGCGCGAGGATAAGCATCGCCGCGCCGGCCAAGATGGTGATCTTGCTCAAGAGACGAACGCGCTGTGATTTGATCATGGCCGTTCACCCATCAATGCGGTTGCGGTGCCGCGGAGGGAATCCGCGCACCCGTGGTGAGCCATTGGTCGTAGGTTTGGAACTGCAGCCCGAGCTTTTCGTAGAAGACGCGCAGATAGCCGTCGTGACCGCGGATGACTGCATCGGGCGCAACCACCTGCACCTCCTGCGCCATCACGCCGACATAGGCCTTGTCGCTGCCCTTGTAACTGAATTGATAGAAGCCAAGGCCGTTGTCGAGATGCCCGAGCAAGATGACGTGGTGCTTGAGTGCGATGTCGGAGCGGCGTCCGCCGCCACCACCACCACCACGACCACCGCCGCCACCGCCGCGGCCACCACCACCGCCGCCTGCACGCGCGCCGCCACCGCCGCCCCGCCCGCCCATGCTTGCGTGACCGCGTCCGGCGCTAGCCATGGCGCTGCGGCCGCCACCGCCGCTGCCGGCGAATGCACTGCGGCCACCGCCGCCACCACCGGGCCGCGCGCCGCCGCCAGGACGGCCACCGCTGGGTCGCTGTGCCGCTTTTTGACCGCCACCTGGACGGCCCGCACCTTTTTGGCCGCCGCTGGGACGCTGTGCCGCTTTTTGACCGCCACCCGGCCGATTGCCTGCACCTGCGCCGCCACCGGGGCGGTTGCCGCCAGCGCCGTCGCGCCCCCGGAAGTCCGCGCGGTTACCTGCACCGGCGCGGTTACTGTTGCCCCTGCCCATTCTGTCGGCGACGCCTTTGTTGTTGTAACGGACGCCCTGCCGGTGGTGCGCGACGTGATTCCAGTTTCCACTGCCGCCGCCTGGCCGGCTGATGTTGATGTTGTTGTTGTTCCAGTTGACGTTGCCGCCCCAATAACCACCACCCGTCCAGCGCCCTAGTGCATAACCCGCTCCGAACGCCAAGCCCGCACCCAAAACTGCACCGCCGTACGGCCAGTAGCTCGCGCCCCAGTAGTAGGGCGGATACGCCGGGTAAGGCCACGCGCCATAAACCACTGCCGGATCGTAGTAGGGCACGTACATCGTTTGCGGATCGGTCGGCTCGATGACGATGACCTGCTTGCCGCCTTCGGATTTCTTCGAAACTTTCTGCTGCTTTGTGGTCTGAAGTTTGTTGTTTGCATCCGCCTTGGCGCGCAGACGCTGGACGCCGTCCATCACGTCGGCCTGTTGCGCGAGCATGGCGTCGCCGAGCTTCTGCGTCCAATCGAGCTTGTCGGCCATCATGTCGAGTACCGACGGCGTTGCAACGAGCGATTTCACGCTTTCGTCCCAGCCCTGCTTGTCGAGCGCGGCCCTCAACGCATCGTCCTTGAGTCCCTTGTTCTCCTTCAGCCATCGGCTCGCCTGAATGACCTCTAGCGGATAGGTCGCTGCCATGAGCACCTGAGCAACCAGCGCGTCCGGGTAAAGCGCGATCGGCGAGAGGAGCGCGTCGATCTCTCCCGGCTTGAGCAATTCATCTTGCGGCGGAGCGTTTGCTGGCGATGGGGCTGGCTGGGTCTGTGCGCTCGCCACCGGGGCAAAGGCAATAAACAGGACAAATGCCAGTGATTGCGCGAGGAATTTCAACATGGCCGCTCCCCTCGTTTCGCCCGCGTAAGAGGCAACGTCAGTGCATCAGACTATAAGCTGTTCGCGACATTTTGACTTAGGTCAAAACCGGTAATCGAGTTGGACCGTGGTCCAATGCGGAGCAGCTGGATTTGCGCCGACGGGAAAAATCTCCTTCCGGTCGGGTTCCACGTCGATGAGGGTCCGGTTGCGATTGCGACAAAAGGTATACGGCCGCCGACCGAGACGCTCATCGCAGGCGATTTTTCGGCGTGGTTGCGGCGGAGACAGCCCGCCCCGATCTGTCGCCATGCCTGAAATGATCGAGCACGAAGACCCGGATGGCGGACGAAAGATTGCTGGTGGTACGGTTTTGATCGATATGCGCCACCAGCGTCGAGATCGCCATATGTTCGTGATCGGCAATCTCGCGCAACGCATCCCAGAATTGGTCTTCCAGCGAGATGCTCGACTTGTGTCCGTTGCGTATGACCGAGCGCTTGATCACGGACGAATTCTTGCGGCCCTGCGGCGGGTGAACGCGGCCGGCGGCGTCAGCAGCCGCCACGGCGTTATGCATGAGTGTCTCCGTCATTTCTGCGGACTCCGGCAAATTCCCATGTGACGAGATTAAACGCGGACGCACACCATGATCGAGTTGGACCATGGGCCAACGTCGAGGTTCGGCACGCGGCCGTTCAGCGTTCTTTTCGCAAGATCTGCCGGGCTTTTTCCAGGTCGCGGCGCGCTGCGCCGGCCACCTTGGGATATTTGAGCCCAAGCCGGTCCAGCGCCTCCACCACCTCGGCGGCGACGACGAGACGCGTGAACCACTTGTTGTCGGCGGGCACGACGTGCCACGGCGCTTCCGGCCTGCTGGTGTGGCGGATCATATCCTCGTAGGCGGCCATATACTTGTCCCAGAGCTTTCGCTCCGCGACGTCCCCCATCGAGAACTTCCAGTTCTTCGATGGCTCGTCGATGCGTTCCAGGAACCGGCGCTTCTGCTCTTCTTTCGACACATTCAGAAAAAATTTCAGGATCACCGTTCCATTGCGCGCAAGATAGCGCTCGAACGCGCGGATATCCTTGAACCGCTCCTTCCAGATGTCCTTGGTCACGAGCCTGGCGGGCATTTTCTCTTTCGCGAGAATTTCCGGGTGTACGCGCACCACCAGGACTTCCTCGTAATAGGAGCGGTTGAAGATCCCGATCCGCCCGCGCTCGGGAAGACAGCGGGCGCTGCGCCACATGAAGTCATGGTCCAGATCCTCTTGGCTTGGCTGCTTAAAGGAATGCACATCGCATCCTTGCGGATTTACACCCCTCATGACGTGTTTGATCACGCTGTCCTTGCCCGCCGCATCCATGGCCTGGAAAATTAGCAATACTGCCCAGCGGTCCTGCGGGTAGAGCCGCTCCTGCAACTCTGACAGGCGCTCTACACCTTCGGCCAACAATTTTTTGGCCTCGTCCTTTTCGATATCGAGGTTGTTGGTGTCGCCGGGATCCCAGTCGTTGAGACGGAAGCTGTCGGGATCATCGACACGATAGCGCTTGGCGAACTTGGAGAGGCTCATGCGACGTCGATTCCTTCGATCCATCTCGCCACAGGATGTAGCATAAGCAATGCCCTCGCGCGTCCCTACTGGTTGATCGCGCTGAACGGTAACGTCACGACGTCGTGCAATCGAAAATCGGGTAATCGATACGCCGACCGGAGGTCGCCATCGTCGTTGAAGTAGATGAACTCTTTCCGTGCGCTGCGCGGCTGCGGGCCGGTGAGATAGGGAAGTTGGTTATATCCGTCCTCCCTGAGAAGTAATTCGAGCGTCCGACGCCGCCCGGATACGTCGCGCCCATTCCCATTTCATCTATCGCGGGCGATTGGTGCGACCCGTCTTGCTTTTCAGCGCGCCGGCTGACCCGCCATCATGTTCTTGATCAAGCCGACGATGAACGTGAGGACTGCGCCTGCCACGCCGCCGCCGACGGCCTGTCCTAGCAATGCGCCGATATCCAGGCCGCCGGCCGAACCCGCAAGCATCGGAATGAGCGATTGCAAGGCCGTGCCGCCGGCAACACCGCCGATCGCGCCCGAGATCGAGTTGCCGAGCATGCCGAGGTCATAGTTTTTCATCGCGTTGCCGGCTGCATTGCCGCCGATCGCGCCCGCGATCAGCTGAATGATGAGATTGATCAGTGTGCTCGACATGAGATCCTCCATTACCAGACTTGATGTAAAAGCCCCTCCTCGTCGTCCCTGTGTTGAATCATTCGCCGCTTGCGCTGCTACCTGGCTCCCGTGCTGGCTTGACCCTCGACCGACCTTACCGGTGGCGGATTCCAGACGCCGGTCAGCGCTTCCGACCTTGGCGCGTAGAGGCCCCGGCGGGGAGGCCAAAACGCGCGAGGCGACAGGGGGACGGGGAGGTGGGGGGATCGCCGCCTCGCGCATCATGAGGCCGACATCACAATGGATGTCTTAGTGTGGCAGCTTCTCCCCAAAAAATGTCCATGTCGATTGGACCGTGGTCCAATACCCGCCCCAGAGGTAAATGGCTCCCAAGCATTTTCGTAAAGTTGCCACGGCCTCGTTCGACCGAAAGCCGGATGCTATAGATACCGTTCCACGCCGGCAGACGAACGACGATGGATCAAATCGCGCCCGACATGTCCCTGCGATCGCTTGAGGCGCGCGGTGCGCGCTTTGACAGGGCGACCACAATCCGGAATGTCGTCATTGTCGCGATCGCCTATTACCTGGGCGCCGAAATCGCCTTTCTGATCGGAACGCTGTCGGACAGAATTTTCGCGCCGTTCTGGCCGCCGAACATCGTTCTGTTCTGCGCGCTTCTGGTCACGCCACCGCGGCAATGGTGGATCTACATCGCCGCTGCCCTGCCCGCTCATACGCTCGCCGAGCTGGGCGTCGGCATGCCGATCCCACAATTGATCGTGGCCTTCGCGACGAATTGCCTGGTTGCCATGGCCAATGCATTTGCCGTGCGACGTCTGATGGTCGGACCTCCGTGGTTCGGCACCATCCGCAAGACGATCATCTATGTCCTGATCGCTGCTTTCCTGAGCCCGGCCTTTTGCGCGCTCGGCGGCGCCTTTGTTCAAATCCTGGGCGGCGGCTCCGTCGACGACTACGGTCTGTTCTGGGCGCGCTGGTACGCGTCCAATGCCCTCGGCAGCCTCACGCTCGGGCCGATCGCCATGATCTGCATGGAGCGTACAACGCGGCCTCGCCTCGCACCGACTGGACGCGCCGTAGAAGCTGCCATCATCGCGGCATTTCTGATCGCGGCCTGCATCGTTGCGTTCGAAGACCTGCCCTCCGTCGCAACCGGCTATCTGCCGCTGCTTTTGTATCTTCCCTTGCCGATCATCGTCTGGGCCGTGGTGCGCTTTGGCGCCAAGGGCGCCAGCGGTGCGATATTCGTAATAAGCGTCGTATTGATATGGCGCACACTCAACGGCCCGAGCCTGTTTGACATCGGCTCGCCCGAAGCAAACGTATTCGGCATGCAACTTTTTCTGATCGGCCTGTCGCCGCCGATCCTGCTGCTCGGCTCCGCTATCGAGGAAACACGCCGGGCCGAACGGGCCACGCGGGAGAGCGAGGAGCGAATTTCATTCGCGGCGGCCTCTTCGAACGTTGGACTTTGGCAGTACGAATTTGCCACGGGCGCCTTCTGGGCGACGAACTACTGCCGGACATTGTTCGGCCTGTCTCCGAGCGAGCCCCTGGTTCTTGACAGGCTGGTGAGCCGGATTCACCCAAACGACTCGCCGACAGCGAGCGCGGCGCTGGCATCAGCAATTTCGCGTGCTACGCCGCTGGATGTCGAGTTTCGCGTGCAGGCCGGCGAGGAAATTAGGTGGATCGCGGTGCGGGCGCGGCCGGTCGCCGGCGACGACGGCAAACCGACGGCAATGTCGGGCGCATTTGGCGACGTGACGTCCCGCAAACTGGCAGAAGCCGAAGCCGATGTGCAGCGGCAGGAAATCGCACACCTGATGCGGGTGTCGATGCTGGGCGAGCTGTCTGGCGGACTGGCGCACGAGCTGACACAGCCGCTGACGGCAATTCTCTCCAACGCCCAAGCCGGAAAGCTGCTGCTCGCGAAAGGCAACAAATCTCTGTCAGAAATCGGCAACATATTTGATGACATAATCGCGGAAGGCGAGCGTGCCGGAGAAGTGATCCATCGCCTCCGTGGCATGCTGAAAAAGGGCGACGTCAAACACGAGCCGATCGATATGAACGAGCTTATTGTCTCCACTTTGCGGCTGCTGCACAGCGAGCTGATCGATCGCCGGATGTCTGTGAGCTTCGATAACGCCGCCAATCTGCCGGCAACGCGCGGCGACCCCGTGCAATTGC
>Ga0255310_10000265_pt1 | contig 11484 bp, 7 predicted proteins | sample EtOH1_T0_E1_meta_FD_201359 | JGI IMG/M metagenome (GOLD analysis project Ga0255310, IMG submission 201359) | Sandy soil microbial communities from University of British Columbia, Vancouver, Canada - EtOH1_T0_E1 | ecosystem: Engineered > Artificial ecosystem > Sand microcosm > Unclassified ...
AGGGCGCCCTGCACCACCAGCAACGCGGACCGCATCCGGGAGCGGTGATGTCCGCCTTCTCGCGCGCCGGCCTTGAGGGCACCGGCCAGATCGCCCTTCCCCGCCAGGAAGGCCGGCCCCAGGCCGGTCAACACGCCAGCCGCGAGCGCGAAGCTTCCGGCGACCACCAGGGTGCGCCAGTCGGTCATCACGTCGAGGGTGGTGAGGTTCTGCACGAACAGCCGCCGGAGCGCGGCCCCCCCCCACTGCGCGATCACCAGGCCAGCCGCGAGGCCGAGACCCGCGAGCAGGAGACTTTCGGCCAGGCACTGGGCGAGCAGCCGTCTCCGGCTCACCCCGAGCGCGAGCCGCACCGCGATTTCCCGGCGCCGGCGCAGCACCCTCGCGAGCGTGAGATTCGTGACATTGGCGCAGGCAATCAGCATGACGATCACCGCGACGCCGGTTACCCAGAGCAACGTTTTGGCTTCGAGCCCGGCATCCGGTCCCGCCGCGGTCCGGAGGGCTCCCGCGACCGCAGCGGGTTTCGCAATCGAGGCGGGCGTGCCCCTGGGCTCCAGCGCCAGCTCGGCATTCCAGCTCCGCACGTGGGCCTGACTCAGATCCGCCGAGGCCGCCTCCTCGGTCACACCCGGCTTGCGCCGGAGCATCACACTCATCCAGCCCCAGTGGTACTGCGTGAAATAGTCGTTCCGGTCGTCGGGCCCGGCCGAAGCGGCGTAGGTGGTGATCGGAATGAACACCGCCGGCGGTTCGTTCTCCGCGACCCCCACGAAACCCTTCGGAGCGACGCCGATGATCACACAGGGAATGTTGCGGACATGGAGCGTCTCCCCGAGCACGTTCCGCCCGCCGAGCTCGCGCTGCCAGAATCCGTGTTCCAGCACCACGACGCTGGCGCCCTTGGGCGTCACATCCTCCTCGGCGACGAAGAAGCGGCCCAGCGCCGGGCGCAGGTCGAAGAACTCGAAAAAAGAAGCGTTGACGACGGCGACGGTGCGTTCCCGCGAGGCGTCGCCCACGCCGACCGCCATCCCCCGGGTCGCGAAGCCGGCGAACTGGGAGAAGGAGGTCGTGAACCTGGTGAGGTCGAGATAGCGGGTGTACTCGAAGGCCGAGGAGGTCCGGCTCCGTTCCCGCTCCTGCCAGGTGAGGTAGACCCGGTGCACCGTGCCGGGGTCGCGGAGGTAGGGAAAGGGCCGGAACATCAGCCGGTCGACCACCCCGAACATCGCGGCGTTGGCCCCGATGCCGAGTCCCAGAGTCACGATCACCGTGGCGGCAAACCCGGGCGAGCGCCGGAGCCCGCGCAGGGCGTAGCGCACATCCTGCTGGAAGTGGTCCAGCCAGGGCCAGGACCAGCGCTCCCGGGCCTCCTCCCGGATCCGGGTCTGATTGCCCAGCCGCCGCCGGGCCAGATCCCCCGCCGCCTCGGGCGGCGAGCCCGCCTCCCGGGCGTCCCGCTCCAGCTGGGTCTGGTGAAAGCGCAACTCCTCGGTGAGCTCGCAGTCGAGCCTGTCACGCCTGAGCCAGTCTCGCAGTCGCGCCAGCCACTCGCGCATGTGGGTTTTCCTCCCGGGGGCGTTAATCGGTTCGCAGGGCGGAATTCGGATCGGCGCGGGTGGCCCGCCGGGCCGGCAGCGCGCTCGCCAGCAGCGCCACGGCCAGGAGCAGCGCCGCCACCACCGCATAGGTCCCCGGGTCGCGGGCCGATTGCTGGAACAGCAGCGGCTGGATCCACTTGGCGGCGATCAGCGCCAGCCCCAGTCCGAGCGTCACCCCGACCAGCGCGAACCGCACCCCCTGCCCCACCACCAGCCGCACCACGTCCTTCGCCTGCGCGCCCAGGGCAATCCGCACGCCCAGCTCGTGCATCCGCTGGGCGACATTGTAGGTGATCACGCCGTAGAGCCCGATGGCCGCTACCAGCAGGGCCAGCACGCCGAACCCGACGAACATCGTCGCGCCCACCCTCCACGACCGTCGCTGGGTGTCGATGATCTCGTTGAGCGGCCGTACCCGCACGTAGCTCTCGCCCGGCATCACCGCCTGGAGAGCCTTGCGTACGGTTTCCTGGTGGGGGACCGGATCGCCCCGCATCCGGACCATGAGCGCGAAGCCGGAGCCGGGCTCGTACTGGGCGCCGGGCATGTAGAACATGAATCCCTGCTCGCCGGTAAAATTGCGCTCCACCGCGTTCTCGGCGATCCCGATGACCGTGGTGCACGGCAGGGTGTCGCTCCCGATTCGGACGCACTGGCCCAGCGCGTCCTTCCCGGGCCAGAGCGCGCCGGCCATCGCCTCGCTCACCACCACCACCGGCGGAGTGCCCTTCCGGTCCGCCTCGGTAAAAGAGCGACCTCGCAGGATCCGGGTGTCCATGGTGCGGAAGAAGTCGGGCGTGCTGGTCTGATAGGTGAAGCGCCCCAACTTGTGGACCGAGTCGATGCCCTCGACGAAGAGCCTGGTGCCGGAGCTGCTCATGAAGGGCACCGCGCTGACCCAGGCCGCGGACTCCACTCCGGGAATCGACTGTCCGGTTTCGAGCAGCCGCTGCCCCAGCGCCACCTGTTCCGACTCGGTCGTGCGCATCCCGCGCATGTTGGTGACGGCGAGCAGCACCGGCTCCGCATCGTATCCCATGGGCATGGACCGCACGTTCTCGAGGCTCCTCACGAACAGTCCGGCGCCCACCAGGAGAATGACCGACAGGGCGCCCTGGAGCACCAGCAGCCCGGACCGCATCCGGAAGCGGTGCGCGCCGCCTTCTCGCGCCCCGGCCTTGAGGGCTCCAGTCAGATCGCCCTTGCCCGCCAGGATGGCCGGCCCCAGGCCGGTGAGCAGCCCCGCGGCCAGCGCGAAGCCTCCCGCCACCAGAAGGGTCCGCCCGTCGGTCACCACGTCGAGCGCGGAGATGTTCCGGATGAACAGGTGCCGGAGCGCCGCACCGCCCCATTGGGCGATCGCCAGCCCTGCCAGGCAACCCAGCGCGGCAAGCAGCACGCTTTCGGTGAGACCCTGCGCCAGCAGGCGCAGGCGGCTCACGCCGAGGGCCCGCCGCACCGCGATTTCCCGGCGGCGGCGGAGCACCCGGGCCAGCATCAGGTTGGTCACGTTGGCGCAGGCGATCAGCATCACGATGACCGCCACCCCGGTCACCCAGAGCAGCGTCTTCGATTCGAGACCCGCGTTGGGCCCCGCGGCGGTCTTGAGCGGTCCCGCGATCGCGGCCGGTCGGGCGATCGCGGACGGAGTCGTGCCGGGCTCGAGCTCCCGCTCGGCGTCCCAGCTTCGCATGTGGGCCTGGCTCAGGTCCTCGGTGGCCGCCGCCTCGCTCACCCCCGGTTTGCGCCGGAGCATGACGCTCATCCAGCCCCAGTTGTAGGTCTTGTAGTAGTTCTCGGCCATCCTCCGGACAGGCTCGTTGCCCGCCGAGGTGGTGATGGGGATGTAGACCGCCGGCGGCTCGTTCTCCGACACTCCCACGAATCCCTTCGGAGCCACCCCGATGATCAGGCAGGAAATGTTGCGCACCTGGAGGGTATGCCCCAGCACGTTCTTCCCCCCGAACTCCCGCTGCCAGAAACCGTAGTCCAGCACGGCGACGCTGGCGCCCTTGGGGGTCACGTCCTCCGAGGCAAGGAAGAAACGGCCCAGGGCCGGCCGGAGATCGAAGAAGTCGAAAAAAGAGGCATTGACCACCGCGACCGGGCGCTCTCGCGAGGCATCGCCCAGCCCCACCGCCACCGTCCGGGTGGTGAAGCCGGCGAACTGCGAAAACGACCGGGTGAACTTCACCAGATCGAGGTACCTGGTGTACTCGGTGGCGGATTGGGTCAGGCTGCGTTCCCGGTCGTGCCAGGTCAGGTAGACCCGGTGCACCGTATCGGGATCGCGGAGGTAGGGAAAGGGCCGGAACATCAGCCGGTCGATCACCCCGAACATCGCGGCGTTGGCCCCGATGCCCAGCCCCAGGGTGAGGATCACGGTGGCGGCAAACCCGGGCGAGCGCCGGAGCCCGCGCAGGGCATAGCGCGCGTCCTGCTGGAAATGGTCCAGCCAGGGCCAGGACCAGCGCTCCCGGGCCTCCTCCCGGATGATGGTCTGATTGCCCAGCCGCCGCCGGGCCAAGTCCCCCGCCGCCTCGGGCGGGGAGCCCCCCTCCCGGGCGTCCCGCTCCAGCTGCTCGCGGTGGAAGCGCAGCTCCTCGGTCAGCTCCCGATCCAGCCGGTCGCGCCGAAGCCAGTCACGCAGTCGGGTCAGCCATTCGCGCATGGGGACCTCCGGATGCTGGTTGCTGGTTGCTGGAGCCGGTCAGTCCGGCTGCATGATCCGGCCGATGGCCTGGACCAGCTCGAGGAATCCGGCCTGCTCGTTCCCGAGCCGGCGCCGCCCCGCCCGGGTCACGGTGTAGTACCGGGCCCGCTGGTTGTTGGGCGTCTGCCGCCACTCGGCCCTGATCCAGCCCTTCTGCCGCATCCGCTGAAGCGCCGGATAGAGGGAGCCTTCCTCCACCCGGATGACGTCCTGGGAAAGGCGCTCGAGGTGCTGGGCGATCCCGTACCCGTGCATCGGCTGGATGGTCAGGGTCTTGAGGATGAGCATGTCGAGGGTGCCCGGGAGCAGGTCCCGCCTGGGGATCGGTGTCATGTTTGGAACATAGCCTGTCTATGGGATAGACAATCTATGGCCTGAAAGGGTTGCGTACAACCGGGGAACGGGGAAAGACCGGGGGAACGGGGAACGGGTGGCCCCGCCCGTTCCCCGGGTTTTCCCCGTTCCCCTTTCAAGTGTTAGGATTCCCTCCGGGGAGTGCCGCCCCCCCACCCTTCCGGAGACCTCAGCATGCGCGCGGTCATTGTCACGGCGGTTGCCTGGATGCTCCGGGGCAGCGACCGGATCAACGCCAGCATGACCGAGGTGGTGGAGCGGAAGCTCGGCGGGGTCGCCTTCCTGGTCGAAGGCCTCGGGGTGGTTCCCGGACCCGGCGCCGAGGCGCCCCGGGTGGTCCACAACGCCCTGGCGGTCATCCCCTACGACCCCCAGACCCGGGGTTACGTGCTGCGCTCCTATATCGCTAGCGGGCAGTGGGGAGACTTCGTCCTCACCCCGATCGAGGGCGGGGTGGTCTGGTCCCGGGAGGTTCCGGGGGGACGGATCCGGAACACCGCGAAGATCGGGAACGGCGAGTGGCACGAGATCGGCGAATTCTCCCGGGACCAGACCACCGGGATGCAGATCATGGAGCTCAAGCTGAAGAAGGAGCCCTAGCCGGATGGGAACCGACCGGCTGGAGGCGTTCAGCGACGGGGTGATCGCCATCATCATCACCATCATGGTGCTGGAGCTGAAGGTCCCCACAGGCGAATCGCTCCAGACTCTCACCCCCCTGCTCCACATCTTCCTCAGTTATATCCTGAGCTTCATCTACCTGGGGATCTACTGGAACAACCATCATCACATGCTGCACGTGACATCCCGGGTCAACGGCGCCATCCTGTGGGCCAACCTCCACCTGCTCTTCTGGCTCTCCCTGATCCCCTTCGTCACCGGGTGGATGGGGGAGAACCATTTTGCCCCGGCGCCCACCGCGCTGTACGGCGGGATCATGCTGATGGCGGCCATCGCCTACTGGATACTGCTCCGGGCCATCCTCCGGGCCGAGGGCCCCGGTTCGGTCCTCGCCAAGGCGGTGGGGCGCGATATCAAGGGCAAGATTTCGCCGGTGCTCTACCTGATCGCGATCCCCATGGCCTTCGTCGAGGAGGCGGTGGCGGGGGCGATCTACGTTGCCGTGGCGCTGATGTGGCTGGTCCCGGACCGCCGGATCGAGCGGGTGCTCGGCTCGAGCGGCGGCGCCGCTCACCTGCTAGCCGCCGCGGGGCTCGCCGCCCTGGTTCCGGGGGCGCTGCTTGCCCAATCCAGCCCGCCCTGTGCCCAGCACGCCCGGGACTGCCCCGCCCCTCCGGTGATCAACGCCGGTCCGCCGGGACCCCCGGCGCCGCCGCCTTCGGATGCGGTGATCCTCTTTGACGGCCGGAGTCTCGATTCCTGGCGGAGCAGCGACGGCAGCCCGGCCCGCTGGCTGGCGCGGAGCGGATACCTCCAGGTGGCCGCGGGCACCGGCGCGATCCGAACGGTGCGCGCGTTCGGGGATGTGCAGCTCCACATCGAGTGGGCCTCGCCCAGTCCGGCCCGGGGAGAAGATCAGGACCGGGGAAACAGCGGGGTCTTCCTGATGGGGCAGTACGAAGTCCAGGTGCTGGACTCCTACGGCAATCATACCTATCCCGACGGGCAGGCGGCCGCGGTATACGGCCAGTATCCTCCCCTGGTCAACGCCAGCCGCGCGCCGGGGGAGTGGCAGAGCTACGACATCGTGTTTCGCCGGCCTCGATTCGCCGGGGACGGATCCCTGCGCCAGCCCGCCACCCTCACGGTGTTCCACAACGGCGTGCTGGTTCAGGACCGGGTGACGCTCACCGGCCCGACCGCCCACCAGACCCGGCCGGGCTACTCACCGCATCCGGACAAGCTTCCCATCTCGCTCCAGGATCACGGTCACCCGGTGCGGTTTCGGAATATCTGGCTCCGGGAGTTGGAAAGATGACAATTCGGATAGCTTCCCGATTGGGAACTCTCACTGCGAGGCACCCATGCGCCGTTACCTGACCGAATTCATCGGCACCCTGTTTTTCGTCCTCATCATCGGGCTGATCGTGACTCCGGGCGCGCCGCCCCTCGCTCCGCTGATGATCGGCTCCACCCTGATGGTGATGGTGTACATGGGCGGGCACATTTCGGGCGGGCATTACAACCCCGCCGTCACCCTTGCGGTGTACCTGCGCGGAAAATTCCTGGCTGGGGATGTTCTGCCCTACATGGTGGCGCAGATCCTGGGGGGAACCGTGGGGGCCTACCTCTCCTGGCTCTTGCTGGGCGCCTCTTTCGCGCCGGCGCCGGCGGAGACCGCGACCACCATGGGTGCCCTGCTAGTGGAGTTCCTCTTCACCTTCCTGCTCGCGCTCACGGTACTCAACGTCGCGGCATCCAGCGAAACCAAGGGCAACTCCTTCTATGGCCTGGCGATCGGCTTCTCGATCGTGGTGGGCGTGGCTGCCGGCGGCGCCGTCTCCGGGGGGGTGTACAACCCGGCCATCGGGACCGGCGCGCTGCTGATCCACGCCTTCCTCGACAGTGGCGACCTCGGCAACCTCTGGATCTACCTCGTGGGTCCGTTTCTCGGTGGAGCGTTGGCGGCGATGGTCTTTCGGCTCCAGGAGGCGCCGGAGCTCGATGTGTCATAGCGTGATGACGAGAGAGGTTTCTTCGTTGCGGGCTGGCCTGCTTCTCGTCGCGATGCCGGCAGTTTCGAGTACCGGCCTTGTAGCCGCTCAACTCAATCCTCCCCGGGCTTCAATCGGCGCCTACGGTGGTATCGCTCCGAACAGCGAAGGTGCCGCGATCCTTGGCTTCGAGCTCCGAGCTTTCGAGGGGCAGCGACTGGCGGCATCGTTCACCGCCAGCAAGTGGTGGCGAGCTGTCGGCTGCGATCTGGCGATAGGTCTCCCTTGCGACGAAACAGCCTGGTCTGCCGATGCAGGAGTCGTTATTTCCCTGACCGAGGGGAGGCGACGTTTTGTTCCATACACCAGCGCTCGCATCGGCGGCTTCTTCTACGATGGCCTTGACCGAAGTCTCTGGAATCCGAGCCTTGGACTTGGTGCGACCTGGAGCGGCGCGGGACCGCTGGGATTCGTGATGGAGCTCCGCTACCATGCGCTGATGCGCTCCAAGCCGGACAACACCCCCCGTCGACCCAGTTCCGCAGATTATCTGGTATTCCAGGCAGGTCTTCGTCTCAGGCTCTGAGTCCGAGCCCGCTCAACCATTCGCTGAGGACCCGGCCGGTTTCTTCAGGCGCTACCTGTGGGAAGAGGTGTCCCTGACCGGGGATGGTGACGTGGGGTCGTCCCTCATCGTCGCCTTCATCGGCGGCGGCGATCTCACCCGGCTCTGGTTCTACCTGGCCGGGCCGTTCGCGGGCGGGATCCTGGCGGTCTTCGTGTTCGAGCTGCAGGCGACGCCGGAGCTCTCGGTCCAGGCGGCCGGGTCGCTGCCCGGGGGCGGGGGCGGTTTGACCGAGGAAGAGAGGTCAAGGCGCGCTCGGCGAGCTGAGCCCGGGCGCCGTCAGTCGTTCCGCAAGGTCCAGGAATTTCTGATGCGCCCCGGGTCCGGCATCGAGGTGCTCCACCCGGGCGAACTCCGCCAGCACGTGATCGTGCCGGTCGGGGGGTATGAGCTGGTCTGCCATGGGGAAGAGCACCTCGTCTTCCTTGGCGATGTGGTCGCGCAGCAAGGCAACGTACCCTTTGGCACTCACCACCAGCGCCCGCCGCGCTTCCGCGTCTCCCTCCGCCCATTTGCGGGCGGACTCCCGAATTGCCCGGGTGAAGGCTCGGCCCTGCTCATGCTCATCCAGCATCACCCCGATCGGGCCCTGATCGGCCGGCATCCCGCTCGCCGCCAGTTCCACGAACAGGACACCCTCCTCCTTGCGATGATGGCACCCGTCGGCAAACCCGGCGATGAAGTCCGCCGCGTCGAGGAAATACTCCGGCCGCACCGCATGGCCGGACTCCAGCCGCAGGGCGGCGACTTCCAGGGCATCGAGCACCCGTTCGATGATCCGGTGCTCGTTCATGAGAACCTCAGTGGCTTGCACGACATCCTCCGGTCATGGAATCAGCACCGCCCGTTTGAGCAACCGCCGGTGATGCGCGTCGTCGAATACCTCGTTGATCCGGTGCAATGGATGCCGCTCGACGAAGGGCTTCACCCGAATCCGCCCGGCTCCGATCCAGGCCAGGAGCTCGGGATAGACCAGAGGATCCGCACCCCAATTGCCCCGGGCCACGGCGTCGAAGGCCATCAGATTCGAGAGGCAGAGCTCGACCTTGTCCATGGTGAAGCCCACCACCGCCAGCGAGCCGCCGAAGCCGATGAGGGCGTAGGCCAGCTCCTGTCCAGCCGCGGTCCCGGAGGTTTCGAAGATCTTCCACAGATGAGGCGGCCCGCCCAGCCGCTCCGCCTCCGCCCGGACCAGTTTGCGCACCTGCTTGACCGCCACGCCGCGCACGTTGAATCCCGCGGCGGCGCCCGCCTCGCGCGCCTGGACGAGCTTCCGATCATCCACGTCCAGGGCGATCACGATGGCCCCCACCGCCGCCGCGACCTGGACCGCATGGATGCCGATCCCGCCCGCACCGACCACGATCGCCAGCTCGCCCGGCGCGGCCTCCGAGCGCCGGACCGCGTCGAACGGCGTGGACAGGGCATCGGATACCACCGCCAGCTCCCACAGCTCATGGCGGGCGAGCGTCTCCTCCGGCACCAGGCAGACGAATCGGGCCGGCACCGCCACGTGCGAGGCGAAGCCACCATGCCGATCGTTGCCCGGCATCACCTGGCGCCGGCAGATGGTCCGCCGCCCGGCCCGGCAGAGGTCACATTCTCCGCACGGCAGCACGGCCGGCACGACGACCGGGCGGCCCAGGAGGGCGTGATCGACACCGGAGCCCACTTGCCTCACCGTCCCGCTGATTTCATGTCCCAGCACGAGCGGGGGCGGGGTACGGGTCTTCACCCCGCCGAAGAGAAAGGAGAGGTCGGTGTGACAGACGCCGCAGCCCGCCACCTCGATGACCGCCTCCCCGGGTCCCGGTGCCTGGGGCGCGAGCTCACGCTGCTCCAGCGGCGACTCCGGCGCCACCATCACCCAGGCCTCCCACCCTCCGTTCCGCATTGACACCATTCCGTCCTTCCCGGCCTCAGTCCCCGAAGATGAAATTGCCGCACTCATGGCAACGGTCGAGCGTCCGATCCATACCCGCGAAGCAGGGACGCTGGTCCGGCTCCACTCGCATCACCTTCCGCAGAAACCGGCAGTCGCATCCCTCCCCCGGCTGATACACCGCTTCCAGGTATTCCTCGGCGCCGAGCAGGACGTTGCGATAGCGAACCTTGAGCGACGGGGTGAGTTCCTGATCCTCTACCGACAATTCCTTGCTGATCACCGCGAAGGCCTGGAATCGTTCGTACCTGACCGGGTGCTCACGGTTGAAGCGCAGCATCGTCTCCCGCAGCGACGCCTTCACCGCGCGATCGGCCACCGCGCGATCGGAGCCGAATTCCTGTTCGATCCGGAAGAAATCGGGGAAGATCAGCGCGGCCAGGAAGTCCCGCCCGGCACCGACCACGATCACATGCCGGATGTACGGATTCATTCCGGCCAGCCGGTTCTCCAATTCCGTGGGAACCACCTTCTCGGCGTTGAGCATTTTGAAGACCCGGTCCTTCCGGGTCACCAATTTGAGTCCCGCGCCGATCAGCTCGCCGAGGTCTCCGGTGCGGAACCAGCCGTCACCGGGAAGGGCCAGGGCGGTTGCCTCCGGATCGGCGAAATAACCGCGCATGACATTGGGGCCCTGGACCAGGATTTCTCCGTCTTCGGCCAGCTTGAGCGTCACCCCCGGAATCGGATACCCGACCATGCCCGGCAGCGAGCGCGGTTCGCCAGGATCGGTCACCGTGCAGCAGGGCGAGGTCTCGGTCAATCCCCATCCCTCCCGTACCGGGATGTTTCGGGCGGCGAAGAATGCCGAAAGATTCGAAGGGAGCGGCGCGGCGGCGGTGAAGAGGAAGCGGAGCTCCGGATGGAAGATCCGGCGGGCATCTTCCGGGTGGGTTTCGGCGTGGCTGACCAGTTGCTGGAACACTTTCGGGACGCTGAAATACACCGTGGGCCGGACCTCCCCCCAGTTCCGGAGCAGGAGATCGAAGGACTTGCCCTGGCTGTCATCGATGACCAGGAGCGCCCCATTGTAGAGCGCCGAATACTTTTCGAAATTTCCCCCGAAACTGTGATGCCACGGCAGGTAGGACAGGAAGCGGTCGTCGGGCGTGATCGACCAGATGGCGGAAAGGCCCCGCTGCTGCGAGAGCAGGTTGTCGTGACTGAGCAGGACGCCCTTGTTGAGCCCGGTCGTGCCCGAGGTGTAGAGCATCAGGCAGGGGGCCAACGGATCCCTTCCCGCCGCGGCTTCGAGGAAACTCGCGAGTTCCGGAGTGCCGGGTTTGACCGCGAATTCCCGGAGCAGGGTCTGGAACGGCGCATATGGCACGGTGCGGCCCGCCAGTGCCCGCTCGACCGCCGCCGACTCGATCGGTTCCAGCGAAACCAGCGCACGGACCGACCGCGGCACGCCCACTTTTTCGAGCTGGCTCCCGTCAACCACGATCAGGACCACGGGGCCGGCCTGCTCCGCCAGGGCGCGGGCCTGTTCCGCCGGGTAGCCGGGAAAGACGGGAACGTGGATGGCGCCCAGGGACATGGCGGCGAACTCCGCGACCAGCATTTCGCCCCGGTTGGGAGAGAAGAGGGCGACCCGGTCTCCCTCGACCACGCCGGCGGAGGTGAGAAAC